>Ga0208297_1000485_pt1 | contig 77715 bp, 77 predicted proteins | sample LMS_cellobiose_e_FD_187367 | JGI IMG/M metagenome (GOLD analysis project Ga0208297, IMG submission 187367) | Rumen-fistulated moose microbial communities from Alaska, USA - LMS_cellobiose_enrichment (SPAdes) (version 2) | ecosystem: Host-associated > Mammals > Digestive system > Stomach > Rumen...
GCAGAAATTTCAATCTGGAGATCTGTCATCGGATTGCGCTGCCTCTCCCTCTGTACGGAGGCGCACCGCAGTCCCTATTGAACGGGACGATCTCCGAAAAGAGCTTGATATATTCGGCCACAAGATCGCGGTCAACCGTGAGGACCGTGTTCTCACTACGGGGGTTCGTGTTCACGTTTGCGCTGCTTTCGATCAGGCAATCGAACCGGTCCCCCTCGATGGCCATGACCTTGCTGTGGTTTCGGAAGGTCACCAGCCGGCCGCCGCATTCCTCGAGGAATTCCATGACCGCCGAGTATACGTCCGGGTAGCTCCCCTTGAAGATCTCACCTACGAAGAAGTCCACCCGTCCGACCATTCCCTTGGAATGCCAGCGCCGGAGGTCCGTCACGTCCTCCCCCGCCATGCACCAGGTGCTGATCGCGGCGTACTGGATCGGCTGCTGCCTGAGCACCATTTTGAAAAACGAGAAGCTGTCCATGTCACCAAACGAGAAGCAATGGAAGCAGTCGCCCTCTTGGAAATGCCAGGGCATCGCCTGTTCCAATGCCGCCTCGGACGCTGCCTTTCGCCACAGTTGCCGCTTACCCATCCGATGGCTGACCTTGATGCTCCCCTGTTCGGCCTGTTGCGGCTGTTCCTGCTTTTCCTCCGGTTCATCGATTTCGAGGGCTTTCCCAAGGTCGAAACCGAGGAGCAATTCTTCAGTCATCGATCCGCACCGCCTTTTTCCCGGTGTAGGCTTCCCATCTCTGAACGATCACGTCGCAGTTGCGCTCGTCCTTTTCCATCAGGAAGGCCGCTCGGCCCAGCTGCTCCGCCGCCATCAGCGTGGAGCCGTTGCCGCCGAAGAAATCTCCCACGTTCCACCCGGGGCGGCTGCTGTTATTCATCAGGCGCCCGATCAGCGGGACCGGCTTCATGGTGGGGTGCAGCGGATTCCTGTTCGGCTTATTCTCAAAGAGGACCGTCTGTTGATCCTTGAAATCCCTGAACATCTTTTCAATGAACGCCAGGAGCTCTTGCCGCTTCATGGATTTGAATTCGGGCATATCCTCCAGGATCACCGTGTCCTGGGTGCGGTCGTTCACGAAATAGTGAGCCGACCCTTCCTTCCAGCCGTACAGGATCGGCTCGTGACGCCATTGGTAATCGCTGCGGCCCATGACAAAGGCGTTTTTCTCCCACACGAGGCATTGCGACAGCTTGAGCCCTGCCTCCTCGTAGGCTTGCCGGAACGCGAGGCCGGTGCTTTCGGCGTGGAAAACGTAAACGGCGGCGCCGGTCCGCATGGCGTCGCCCATGTTCTGAAAAGCGGCCAGCAGGAAACTGTAAAAGCCGCCGGTGCTCATCTTGTCGTTTGCGATTCCATCCCTTCCCTTGCCATGGCCGGCCCTTCGCAGAAAGTCTGTTTTCTCGCCGTAGTCCACATTGTATGGCGGATCAGTGATCACCAGGTCCAGTTTTTCTCTCCCCATGAGGGAGGCCACGTCTGACGGGTCGGTGGCGTCGCCGCACATGAGGCGATGCCGGCCAAGCTGCCAAACGTCGCCCCGGTTCGTGATCGGAGTTTCGATGCTTGCCGCTGCCTCATCGGGATCGAAGCCGTCATCCGTGGCCTCCTGGGGGATATCTGTCAGCTGGATCAAATCCTCCAATTCATCCCGGTGAAACCCGGTCACGGTAAAGTCGTAGCCGTTGAGGTCAAGCTCCAGCAGCAGATTCTTCAGAATCTCGTTGTCCCATTTGCCCGTGATCTTATTCAGGGCAATGTTCAGCGCCTTTTCCTTCTGCTTGTCCTTGATCTCCAGAACGGTGACCCAGGCATGGGTGAATCCCATGTCAATCATGACGGTGCGACGCTGGTGGCCCTTGATGATCGTGCCGTCGTAGTTCAGCACGATGGGGTCCGAATAGTCGAAGGTCTCCACGGACCGCATGATCTCCTGGTATTCAGGGTCATCCGGCTTGAGCGCCTTTCGCGGGTTATAGGTCGCAGGGATCATATCGTCCAGCGCCCAGAGCTCCCAGCGCATCTGTTCACCGGCGATTCGGGTCTTATCTTCCATCGTTTCCTCCGTAGGCAGGGGTCAGCCGGGCCTGGAGGGCCGGGCCGGGGGTGGTTAGCGTAACGAAATGCAAAAAATAATTCACTTTACGCGGAGAAAAACATCGCGCCTTCCGCGACCCGCTCCTCTTTTAACGCCAGGTAGTACCTACGGCCTTGTCGAGGGTGGGTTTCGGGTCCTTTATACCAAAGCCGCACCCCGGGTTTGATCGTGGGTGCGGCTTCAGCCAAGAGGACCTTGACGCGATGGACGCGAAGCTGTCCCTGCCCGACTGCTTCACGTTAACGATTGTACATGATTAAAAGTCCTGTAGCGTCCTGATATGTGCAGATGCTCCTGCCTTGTATCTTTCAGGCCCTTGCTGTCCTGTCTGTTCGTGTCCATTGCAGTCCTCTTGTGTCCGCTGCTGTCCATCTGCTTCCTTCTTTTTCCACGGCCCGGCGTGACATGGTGAGGGGGAATCCTGAAAGCAAATCAGCCCCGCCCGTGGGGGCGCCTGTTTCTGAAGCGGCCCGGCTCCTGGCCCCTTGCTGATAGCCACGGGCCACCCTTGTTCGTGGGGCACATGAAGCAAGGCCATTTCGGTTTTGTTTTCCGAATTCAAATCCTGTATTAAACCCCCGGGACTTTTCCGTGGGCTGGGCTGGTATAAAAAACGGGACGCATTTTCCTGGACCGTTTCAGGGTGGCCGATCCCCGGGGCCTGTTTGTAAATTTCCGAAAGCAAAACCAAAAACGAACACCGGGGGCCTTTCTGTGGATCGGCCTCCCGGTGCCATTTCGCTATGCTGCTGTCTGTCCACACGTTGCCCACATTTCCTGTCCGCTTTCGGGAGGCATTGTCCCTTTGCCGACCTCCCCAGCGCTGATCTTTTTTCCGTTGGAAAAATAATACTTTTTCGCCTCCTTCCCTAATGGCGGTCCGCCCCGATCAGCTCTCTGATCTTCCTGTGTTCCAGGAGGCTGTCCAGCCCCCGATTGTAAGCCCCGAAACAATTGGACCTTGCCAGGTGGGCCAGGCGCTCGATCTCTGTCCAGTTCTTGCAGTCGATGTGCCTGAATTCGACGATCTCCCTTTCGATGCTTCCCGCCGGCAGCAGCTCGATGACGTCCATGATCTCCAGAACGATCCGGCTCTCCAGGTCTGCCTGTTTTTCGATCCGTTCCTCGATGTCGCAGATCCTGAGCACCATGGCGGCGGCGCCGCTGCCCGTCTGCCCCTTGGCGTGGATGTTCGCCATGGAAAGCGGGGACGCACCGAGGCCGTCCAGCTCCAGGCGAAGATCCGAAAGCCGCCGGCGCAGGTTCGCTTGACGGTCCTTCGCCCGGTAGTATCGGTTTAGGTAATGCCGCAGGGCCTTCCTGTTTTCGAGCTGCTGCCTGTTCGTTTTCATCTCATGCCTCTTTCTCGTCTGAAAAAACAATATATGCCTTTTTGCCGTAGACCTTCAAATCGTAGAAGGTCCGCCCCTTATGGTCGAAGTCCGCGATCTTGATTCCATGGTTTTCAAGAATCCGAAGGCAAACCCGGACCAAATGCAGGAGGTCCCTTGTGCTCACCGTTCCTGTGATCAGCCGTTCAATGAGCGCCGTCTTGCTGTTCATCGAATGAGCCCCCATTCCGCGAATTTCTCAAAGCCGCCGAGGGCCGAGATGTAGCTCCGGGCAATTTCGACGATCTCTGAGTAGGGCCGCCCGTCCACCGTTTCGTCCCCGATGGCGCAGCAGAGCTGCACGGGCAGCCCGGTTTCCTGGGCCTTGAGGAAGGCGTATATATTCACGCTGACGTCCGCTTTCGAGAGGTCTTTCCCATGAAGCCCGCCGCCGGTGACGCTGTCGGCCATATCGCTGCCCAGCTTCCTGTTCGTCGCCCCGGTGTCCACATCGAGCCCTCCGGTCCAATCGCCCAGGGGGTTGATCTCCGCCCGGGGGAACATGCCCGCGAGGAATTCCCGGTCAGCATGGCTCTGACAAATGATAAGTCGTTTATTGGTCAATATGTACTTGCCATCGGTTCGGTACATTTGGTAGAGCTGATCGGCGATGGCCGTCAGCTGCAGCTGTTGATCCTCCAGCGGCATCCCTCTGAAGATCCCGTTGTCGCCGCAGCGAATATGCCCCGCTTGATTTCTCGCCAGGAGGGCATCCTGGGCGACTTCCCTGTATTCCACCGTGAAGAAGTCGTCGGTGTCGTTTCCGATTCTGAAAGCGGCGGCTTTTACCCGATCCAGGGGAAGCCGCACCGATGTTTCCGCGATGATCTGGCATAGGCCATGCCCGATCAGCACCTCCACGGCGATCCGAGGATTCTCCTGGAGCTCGTAGGCGATGTCCACCAGGGCGCCGGCAATCCGGTCCGCAATCTTGTCCGGGTGGGCGGGGTTTACTTTTTCAAACATGGTTTATTCTCCTTTCTTTGAGCCTGGCCCTTTTCCAGGCGGTGTTTTCTCATTTCTTTCTGACACGGCGTTTCCCGTGAACGTAAAGGTGATATTGGCGGGATGTAAGGTTCTCCCTGACCGTCTGCATTGTGAACCCGTTGAATACCAATCCGAAAATGTGAGCGAGGTTTTCCAACGTTTCCCGAGCCTGGATCGCTATTTTGTAGACGGTTTCAACAGCCATTCTCCATTTGTCAGGGTCATTCATGAATGGCTCAATCTTCAACGAGGGTTCATGTTCAATTCTTATCAGTCCGCCGTGTTCGATCTCCATCCTTCGATTACCTCCTGGGCCTGATTCCAAAAGCTGACCACGGCAGCGGTTCCGCCGGCTTCCCTGATCTGCTTTAGCGTGAGTTCTTGAATCTTCGTGAGCCGCCCAATGTAGGGGCGCTTGATCTCGAATCCAAAGAAGTGACCGTCTATGATCGCGCAAACATCCGGGATGCCCTGACGGCTATATGGTCCGGCGGCTGCTTTCCAAACGAAGGCGCCGGGGTAGTTGTCCCGGAGGAATCCCATGACCTCCGTTTGGAAATATCCCTCGAAGGGGAGGCTGTCGTGCATGATGTTGTCGAACGCTTTGACGCTGATCCTCTTTCCGCTTGCCGCTTCCAGGTGCGCCTTCATTTCGTCCCTGCTCAGTTTTCGGCTCAGGCGGAAGATCTCAGCTTTGTTGATCCCGGTGATAATCATCCTCGTTTCCTCTCTTTCTTGAATCTGCCCGCCACCGGGCAGGTCGCCCAATGGGGAACGTAGCCGATACCGGTCGGTTCCTCCATGATGCCAGCGTCCAGGTCGCAGCTCACCACTTCCCCGTTCTTTGTGACGATCTTTCCCCTGGCCTTTGTCCGCTTCCAGTAGAGGACCTCTTTCGGATCGCAGGGGATCAGCTTTCCGCCGGGCGACATGATCCAGATGATTGGGCGCCCGCAGCCTTTACAAAATGCCATCGTTTCCTTCCTCCTGTTTTCTTTTCAGAGCGCATTCGGTGCATAGGAAAATGAGCCGATCATGCTCCGCGTCTTTTCCGAAAATGGCCCGGAGGTATTTCATGTTGTCCGTTTGGTACCAGCACTCCTGGCCGCAGGAGGGGCAGGTCCGCAGCTCCCAATCATGGCAAGGCTCGGGGATGTTCTTTCGTAGCGGCATCAGGACTATGGTCGAAATGGGGCGTTCGGGTTGGTACGAAGGAACGATTTTTGCCTGGATTCCATGTGTATCGTGCATCTTTTCCTCCTTCATGCTCGTTACAGCTCAAACTGGGCGAAATACTCCAGGACCTTTCTGTAGGCGATCTCCTCCCCGGTGAGCCGCATATATAGGTCCGAGTAGATCTGATTGAATGTTCCCCTGCCCGCGTTGTCATTGGCGAATACCCGGTTCCTTTCGTTCTTTGCCTGGATGCAAAGGCCGGTGATGTACTCCTCAGCAGCATCCGCATCAAAGGGCGGCTTTTTGTTGATGCTGAGGATGAATTTCTCAACTCCAAGGCAGCGGACCTTTTCGCGGAGATCCGCGATCTTTTGATCGGATAGCAGCAGTGCCACCTTCAGGTCTTTACGGGCGGCGGTCACATCCGCCTCCGTTTTCTGTCCCTTCTTGATGATCACCAGGGCGGCGGCGCCGAGCGCCACCATGGCGAGGCCTATGGTGGCGGACAGGGCCGGGCTGTTCATCATGTCCGATATTGCTTGGGCTGTTTTAGGCGTCATGGTGTTCCTCATTTGGCTCTATGAATCCGAAGGTCAGCAGGGCCATATTGGCGCCTCTGACCTGGTGCTGGTAAAGGGGCAGCTTTACCGGGTAGGGATACATGGGCACCGGGGCCGGGTTCATCCGTTCCCGGTCCACCGCGTCCTGGACGACGTGGAGCCGATGCCGGTATTCCTCAATGTGGGCGGGGAGCCGGAATAGCCCGGCCAGCTTGTCCAGGAGTTCCATGTCGGCCACTCCTTCCAGCTGCTTCAGGTTTCGGTTCCACTTCATCTTGTTCCAGCTCTTTATGACGGCAAAGTGGACGTTGTCCACTTCGATCATCTTGATCTTGTTATCCTGGAGCGCGATCTTCATCGGGCCGCCTCTCTTTCCAGACAGCCGTCGGTGGTGAGCCGGTACCGTGCCCCTGTTTTCGTATTGATGAAGGATGTGGTGTGCTGCAGGTCGCCCTGGGCGTAGATGCCCCGGGGATCGATCCCGTTCTCTGTGAACCGGACCTTTTCTTTTCGCGTCAGTCTCCTGGGGCGTCTCATGCTTCGCCCTCCCCGGAAACCATCAGGACCCGAAGACAGCCGCCGTCGTGCCAGATCGTGATCGTGCATTTGCCCGTGCTGTCCACCTTGAGCATCCCGGCATCCCGGAGGGCTCGGGTCGCGGTGACCTTGCCGATCCCGCAATCGGCGAACCGTTCATAGGCTGCCTCTTTCGGGATGGCCACTTCGTTGCCCATGCGCCGGATCGGGCGGCGCTTCGCAAGATCGAGGACGATCTTTTTCAAGGCTTCGATCTCATTCTGCTGCAGCTGCTGCCTGCGGGAGATCTTCCGGGTCGCCTTTTCCTGGGCGGTGAGCCGCTGCTCCATGCCCTCCATGGCGATGTGCAGGGAGGCGAAGCCCTCCCGGATGGAGCTTTCGATGCTTCTTAGCTGCTCCTTTAGTTGCTTTTCATCCATGCTGTCTCGCTCCTCTTTTCTTTTTCCATTCTTCATAGTCCGCCCGGATTGCCGGGTCCTCGAAGGCACGATGCACCGCCTCAAATACCACCTGGGCGATGTTCGTGGCAGCATGGGCAGGGATGCTGCTGACTTCGATGCGGACCTGATCTCCGGCCGCCGGCTGTACGGCTTGCCGCTTCATGCGCTCTTTGCGCTGGCCAGCTTTTGCGCTTCCATGCCCGCGATGAAAGCGTTGACCAGGGCGACGGCGGTGTTCTGTTCGTCTTTCGGCTTCGTGGCGATGGCGTCCATGACTTCCTTCGCCCTTTCGAGATCGGCGTCGGTATACTTCTTGTTTGCCATGTTTTGCACCTCCTTGTGTTTGTCTGCGACTATTATATGTCGCGTGCAAACACTTGTCAAGCCATATTTTGTTTTGTTGCGACTTTTTGTTGACAGCGCGACAAATGCGTGGTATTATTTCTTGCAGAAGGAGGTGCTTTACCTTTGAATGAACGTATAAAAAAACTGCGCCGGTCCCTTGACCTGACTCAGCAGGAGTTCGCTGATCGCATCGGCGTAAAGCGGAATACCGTTGCTACCTATGAAGGCGGACGAAATGAACCGGTTGATTCTGTTGTTTCCTTGATATGCCGTGAATTTGGTGTCCGCGAAGAGTGGCTTAGATTTGGCACTGGGGAAATGTTCGCTCCGGCCCCAACCTCCGAGCTGGATGCCCTTGCTTCCAAATATCCGAAAATGACCCATGACACCTATGTGCTGATCGAGAAGCTCCTCTCCATGTCCGTCGAGGATCAGAATGTGATCACCGGCTTCATGCGTCAGGTCGTGGCAGGGATCGGCGATGTGCCTCTTGGCACAATGGCCCTTCATCCCGCCCGGGCCGAAATGGGACGGGAGGATTATCATGCTGAGGTGGATCGGCGGTTCGACGAGGAAAAAGAAGCGGCGGACAAATCCGAAGCCTGATCCTTTATAAACTGCGGAATCGCATTGATCTGTGAATGGCGGCTTCATCCGCCGTGGAACCAAAACAGGGACCGTTCCTTTTCGGAAGGGTCCCCGGTGCATTTTGAAAGGAGCACCTCTATGGAAAAGAAGAAAAAGCCTTTTTACAAGCGTTGGTGGTTCATCCTGATCGTGGTGGTCCTTTGCATCCAGGCTGTCCTTAAGGCCGTGACCGGCAGCACAACCCCTGGCGGTTCGTCCGCATCGGCAAAGCCTACGAGCTCACCAAAGCCCAGCGACGCACTGCTGGTCCTTCAGACCGAAACGGCGGCCCCCACCGAGGCCCCGACCGAGGAGCCGCTTTTGCAGCTCCCCACGGATTCTCCGAGGCCCACCTTCGACCCATCTCTCGGGAAGGATATTTCTGGATTCCATGTTGCCTTGAATCGGAACGTGAACAATGACGTGACCGGAAATTGGCGGGTCGCGCAGATCTCCGAGACCATTGATTTCAACGAGTACGCCCTTTCCTATTATCAGGAATACTTCGGCTCCGATTCTGAGGTTCACTTTGTGATCAATCGGACCTACGGAACGACCACCCGCATGAATGCTTCCGGCGGCCTCTTGTCTCTGTCGGTCTATGAATATGTGAAGGGCGAGGAGCTGGACGCGAAGATGCTCCCGGCCGGGATGCTTCTCGGGAAATATACCGTGGATATGAAAACCGGCGAGATCGAGGATGTCACCAATGCAAACTGACGCCCCGGCGATCCCCGCCGTGATCTATGCCCGCTACTCCTCCCACGCTCAAAACGACGCTTCCATCGAGCAGCAGGTCGCGGAGTGCGAGGCGTATGCCCGGCTCAATAATTTGCAGGTCCTGAAGGTTTACCCGGACCGGCACCTCACTGGAACCAGCGACCAGCGGCAGCAGTTCCAGGCGATGATCCGGGACGCTGCCCATGCCCGATGGCGGTATGTCCTGGTTTGGAAAATGGACCGCTTTGCCCGGAACCGCTACGATTCCGCCACCTATAAATACCGGCTGAAAAAACACGGCATCCGGGTGCTGTCGGTGAAGGAGAGCATCCCGGACGGCCCGGAGGGCATCCTCCTGGAAGCGGTGCTGGAAGGGTCCGCCGAATACTATTCCGCCAACCTTTCCCAAAATATCAAACGGGGGATGCACTCCAACGCCCTGGAGTGCAAGGTGAACGGGGGCAAGATCCCGTATGGGTATTGCCGGGGCGAGGATGGCCGGTTCGCTATTGCGGAGGGGGAAGCCGACGTGGTCCGCGAGATTTTTCGCCGGTCAGCTGACGGCTGCTCCTACGCTGCCCTGTGTAACGATCTGAACGCCAGGGGCGTCCGCACCAAGAACGGGGGGCTCTGGAATAAAAACAGTTTCCGGCACATGCTCCAGAATGAAGCCTATGTGGGGGTCTATTCCTACGGTGGGGTCCGCGTGGAGAACGGAATGCCGCCACTTGTGGACCGGCCGCTGTTCCTTCAAGCCCAGGGGCGCATCGAGCGACGCCAGCATGTCCGAGGCCGGTCCGCCGATGATGAATATATGCTGACCGGGAAGCTGTTTTGTGGCTATTGCGAGGCTCCTATGATCGGGTGCTGTGGGTTCGGGAAAAACGGGCAGAAGTATTACTATTACGCATGCCAAACCCGGCGGCAATCCGGCGGCTGCAAAAAGGAAAGCGTCAGCCGGGATTGGCTGGAGGGCGCTGTGTTCGATGCGGCCATGGAGATCGTGCTGCGGGACGACGTGGTGGAATGGATCGCGGACCAGGTCATGGCCTACCAGGAACGAGAGAGCAATTCTGCCACCCTCATGTCCCTTCGCTCCTCTCTCCTGGAAACCAGGGCGACCATTGGCAACGTCATGAAGGCCATCGAGGTCGGGATCATCACTGCCACCACGAAGCGCCGGCTGCAGGAGCTGGAAGCCGAAGCCGCCCGCCTGGAAAACTCCATCACGCTGGAGGAGGCGGCCATCACCAGGCTGGAACGTGGGCAAGTGATCTATTGGCTGCAGCGGTTCCGATCCGGGGACCGAAACGACAAAGTCTTTCGGCGGCGGCTGATCGACACCTTTATCTCCTCCATTTGGCTATGGGATGATCATCTGCGGATCGCGTTCAATTACACGGGGACCTCCCCCGGGAGCCGTGCTATTGCGGATCGCTCCATCGTTTCGGTACCGGCCGGGGGTTCGCCTACGCTCTCCATTGCTCCACCACAAACAAAGCACCGCCTCCGGCGGTGTTTTGTTTGTATTCTGTGCGGTAGGCAAGCCGCAGGCGAGGGGTTGACGGTCCCATGCCTTTCCCCTTTGTCGCTTTATGCATCGGAGCAGCTCACCATGGACATCTATCGCAACAGCTTTCATACCGACCACCTGTATCTTCGCCTGGAAGATCCTGACGCAGAAACGCTTCAACCATCCCACTTCAAGGCGTTGCTCAAAACCTATGGCATCCCCCTGCAGTCCATGGTTTCTTCCGACAAGGCGGATTTGGTTGCTTTGCTGAAGAAAACAGGATTCGTTCTCAAGCGCCGATGTTTTGAGATGCATGTCAGCTCATCCGATCTGCTTTCTCCCCTGCCCGCACCCGTGCGATCCATCCGCCTGACCACAAAGGGAACGCAGGCATATGCCGATTGTGCCAGCCTGATGTATGATTGCTATCGGGATGCCCATCTGCCCGTCAATCCGTTGACCGCATCCCTTTCGGAGTTCATCGACATCCTTCCGGAAACGGCAGCGTTCTTTGCGTCGAGCGAAGGATGTGAATCCGCGGCGTTTTTGGAGGAAAACGAGATTGCCTATCTCTGTTCGCGGTCGAAGGCCGCGTTCCCGGCCTTTGCCTGCTCTTTGCTCTGCTATATGTTTCAAAAGTTCGGCAGCGTTGTTTTTGAGGCGGATGACACGGATTGGGCGGCAACTGCTCTCAAACGCATGTTTTCCGCACAAAACGGCCTGAGTTTCGATACATATGTCCTTGAATCACGCCAAGGGATATGCTAAACTGAATAACAACTGTTCGGGAGGACAAAGCATGAAGCCCGCCGTCGTCTATTATTCCATGTCCGGCAACACCCGGTTTGCGGCGAAAAGGATCGCGGAGGCGCTGGCCGCCGACCTCATCCCCCTGGTGCCGAAAAAGGCCTATCCCGATTCCGGGTTCAAAAAGTTTTTCTGGGGCGGAAAGAGCGCCCTCATGGGCGACAGTCCCGCGCTGGAGCCCTATGCCTTCGATCCCGATGCCTATGATTTGATCATCTTTGGCGCGCCTGTATGGGCCGGCACCTTTGCCCCGCCCCTGCGCAGCTTTCTGCGGGATCATGGTGCCGCTTTGCAGGGCAAGCGAAAGGCCGCCTTTTTCTGCTGCAGCGGCGGCCCGGGGAAGGTTTTGGAAAAATTCAGAGCCGCTTTGGGCGGCGAGGGACTAAAGCAGGAGCTGATCCTCATCGATCCAAAGGACAAGCCCTCCTCCGAAAATGAGGAAAAGCTCAAGGCCTTTTGCAGCGCCTTGCAGTAATCCGGCCAAAACAGCAATAACAGGAGGATCGATCCCCCTGCATTTTTGTTTGTATGCGCTTTATGCTCGCTCCAGGAATCTGAGCAGCGTACGGGCCGAAAGCTCCGCCGCGTGGCGCTCGAAGGCGGCATAGGAATCATAGGCGGAGCCGTCAGCCAAATCGGAGATGGCCCGCACCACCAGGAAGGGTACCCGGGCGGCCTGGGCCACCTGGGCGATGGCGCCGCCCTCCATCTCGCAGGCATAGGCGCCGAATGTCCGGAAGATCTGCTCCTTGGTTGCCCGATCCGCCACGAAGGTGTCCCCCGTGGCGATGGGCCCCCGATGGATGGCGATCTCCCCTGCCGTCTCCCGGGCCGCCGCCTCAAAGTCGTTCAGGAGGGATTCGTCCGCATGGAACAGGGTGGGCTTGTCCCTTTCCCCCTCCAGCTGCTGGCAGCCGATCACGCAGCCCAGGCAGGTCATGTCAAAATCATGCTGAACAAGATGGGTGCTCAGCACCATGTCCCCGATCCGAAGGCTGGGCTCGACGCCCCCCGCCACGCCGGTGTTGATGAGATAATCCGGCTTGGAGCGGTCGATGAGGATCTGAGCGCAGCGGGCGGCGTTCACCTTGCCGATGCCGCATTTGGCAACCACCACATCCACGCTGCCGATCCGCCCCTGATAGATCTTGAGCCCATAGAGAAAATTGGTGCGACAGTGGTCCATCCTGTCCCGGATCATCTGTATCTCCGTGTCCATGGCGCCGATGATGCCGTATGTCATTGCCCAGTACCTCGCTTTTCTTGTTTCGGTTATAAGTATATCAGCCCTTTCGCCTCTTTTCAATACCCGTTCCAGGGGTCGATGAGGGTGCCGTTCACCGCGTTGATGATGAGGATATCCATGGGGCGGCGGCCGGAGTCATAGTGCTCGGTGTGAATGTCCATGTCCAGATAGAAGCACCAGGCGGGCACCAGCAGTCCCGTCTCGATGGAATCCTTCTCCCGGATGCGCCAGAGACCCAGGTCCACCCGGTTGATGTCCACCGTCAGGCCCTCCTCTCCCAGCCTCTCATCCCGAGCGTATCCATCGAGCAGCAGGGGCAGCCGCTTCTCCACCGTCTCCAGAATGGTGGAGAAGGGCAGGAGCGTGGAATCCTCCACCAAGGTTTCGTCCGTCTCCATGGGCGAGGACCAGTCGAATTCGTAGGCCGGATCGTCCCCAAAACGCAGCGTCACCTCCTCGGGCAGCCATGCGGGCGCCGCAATGTCCTTGAACGTGAAAAGATGGACGCTATAGTGCTGTGTGGTGTTGCAGGGGACGTCCCGAACCATGCGGCTGCAATGGACCTCGTATCCATAGCCCACAAGGTCGCCAATGACCCACATGCGGGTGTTAGAATCATACCGCTCCTCCACATCGGGCATCAGCCGCACGGCGGCCACCTGGAAGGTGTTTGCAAGGCCCACCTCCGCCAAAATGGCCTCCGCCCGTTCCCAGGCCTCCTTAGGCGACGTTTTCAAATATTTGTCCACCCCCTCAGGGAAGGGATCGTTCCGCTGGACCCAAATGCGGGGATACCGCTCATGCGCGTCATAGGCACGGGGAAACTCTCCGGAACAATAGTGCAGCGATGCGCCGCGGGTCACGGGCATGCCGCCGCCGGAATCCTTCATGAGCTTGTCGTTGTCGTAGTTGTTATGGATGACGAAGGCCTTGCCGGAATACCGGTCGTAGGCTTCCAACTCAGTGCATCTGGCCCACACTTCCCCCGTATCCTCCGAGCTGGCGGTCTTCTCCTGCAGGGTGCCGTCGGAAAGCTGGGGCGGCTCCCCTTCCGGCACGGTGAGATATTCCTCCTGCAGGCGCTTGACCTGCTCCAGGGCTTCTTCCGGGGTATCCATGCCGTTTTCATATTCCCCATTGGCGATGGAGAGATAATACTGCATCTCATGCTCAACGACCTCCTTTGTGCGCACATTGGAATTGAGATACATGGGCGTGTCCCCGATGAGCCGGTCCCAAAGCTGATAAACCAGCTCCTGGGAGAAGTCGATGGGATGGACCCGCACGATGGGCATGGCTTTCTCGGGCACCTTCACATCGGCGTCGATGTGGATGGTGAGCCGGCCGTCCGCCCCGGTCAGCTCTCGAATGAGATGCTCCGGGATGTCGTAGAGGGCGCGAAAGTCGGGGCCTTGGGCCTCCACCCGCACCTGCACCGGCTCCTGAACGGCCTCCGGCGTCGATTGGGCCATCTCGATCATCTCGCTTTGGTTCTTTTGCCGCACAGCGTCCACCGCCGGCGTGGGCCGGCAGGCATTCAGCAGCAGAAACAAACACAGACAGAATATAATGGCTTTTCTCATTCTCAATACCCCTTGTCCTTGTCGATGATGGTGCCGTCCAGGGCGTTCACCGTGACGCCACCCCAGCATTCGCCGCCGAAGGTGCGGCAATAATTGATGAGCGTCCAATAGTATTCCTCTTTCTCCATGCAGTACAAAAAGCGTTCCCGTTGGGTGGCAGTGCTGCTTATGCCCAAATACTCCGTCATATATGGGTTGTCGTCCACCCATTCCGTCCAGTCCTGCAAGCCATCCAGGAAGAAATGGTAAACAGGCACATAGTAGAACCCGCCTCCTTTCTTCTGGATGCGCCACAGACCGAAGGTGATGCGGGTGATGTAAACGGTGATATCCTTGCCGTTCTTTCGATCATTTTCCACGGTATACTTCCACCGGGCGGCGATTTGAGGAACAGCCTTCTTGGCCGCCTCGTCAAAAGAGATGAGCCGGGTGTTGGAGCTGACCACGCCGGTAACCTTCATGGGCGTATTCCAGCGAAAATAGCTGACGCCCTGATCGTCGATATGGAGTTCCATGCGCTCATAGTGGATGGGTTTTGATACGGTTGTGTCCATGTCGCCCCCCACCTCCTCGACGGCGAAAGCGGAGGGACAGCCGTTGAAGGTGCGCATGAGCACGATGCCCCATTGGGAGAACCGGTCCGGCAGGGTGGCGGAAGGAATATCGCCGCTGCTTTCCTGAAGGTCAGGGTGAGCGATTATCGGCGCGCAGAAGCAGACGCTGTATTCATTTGAACCGGTGACGGTCTGGACAAAGGCGGTGGCCTTCTCGATGGCCTCCGCACGGGTCATTTTAACGCCATAGGGTGCTTCTATGGGCTGCTGATAATCGATCCAAAGATCGGCGCGAGAGGCCTCCAGATAGGTTGCTTGGGGGTCCTCCGCCGATGTGCGGGCGGAAAGCCTCCAATGCTCGCTGTTCTTCCGGGTCTCCGCCTTCACGCCGGGATACAGCATCCTGTCTTTTTTGTCCATGTACGCGTTTTCCTGGCAGGCGTGGATCTCCAGGGTGGTGGGCACTATGTCCGCCTCGAAGGGGGCCTCTTCGTACCGTTCCCTGTACATAGCCAGCTTGTCCTCATAATACTTGTCGTTTCGGTGCCATTTCTTATCCTCGTCGGGGTCTCGGTTTGCCATCTCATCCATGAGCTCCTGAAGCTCCAGCTCCATTTTTTCCTTGGTCCAGATCACCTGAGGATACCAAACGGTGTCCGCCGGGAACATGGCCGCCGCCACCGCGTCGATTTCCGCCTGGGTGAAATCCCGCTGTTCCACCTCGATGACGGGCACGGCAGAGATTTCCGGCAGATTCACGGGGCAGTCCTGGGCCGTGATCAAAAACCCGTGTTCATTGTTTTCCATACTCCAGGTGGGGCTGGCCCCCAGGATCTCATAGAGGGGCCCTCCCTGCTGCTCAATGGGATCGGCGGCCTGCGGTTCCGCCTGCGCCGGTTTCTCCGTGGCGGACTGCTCCTCCGGCACATAGGGCACGGCTTCCACCTGCCATTCCTTTTGCTCCCCTTTGTTGGGAACGATCTCCACCTCCGGGGTGGGCAGGCACCCGGTCAAAAGCAGCAGGGTGCACAGCAGCAAAGCAAACAACTGTTTCATGAAAATGATCTCCCTTCCTCGAATGAGACCATGATATAAAGCAGATTCGTCCAAAATGTCACAAAAGGATTATGAAGATGCGGACAAGTTGTAAAATGTGGACGGGAGGTGCAAAATAGACGAAAGCAGATTGCGGGATCGGAATTCGTCGCGCCTGCGGGCTTGGTCGGGCCGCAGCTCTCGGGCTCCACCGGAGCCCGATTCACTGCTGCGCCCTTCGAATCCTATCCCTTTTCACGTTACAAAAACGGGGCACGCAAATGCGTACCCCGTTCTTGTTGGCTGCGGAACTAGGATTCGATTCGTGCCTGCGGGCTTGGTCGGGCCGCAGCTCTCGGGCTCCACCGGAGCCCGATTCACTGCTGCGCCCTTCGAATCCTATCCCTTTTCACATTACAAAAACGGGGCACGCAAATGCGTACCCCGTTCTTGTTGGCTGCGGAACTAGGATTCGAACCTAGACAATACGAGTCAGAGTCGTAGGTGCTGCCATTACACAATTCCGCAACAGCTTTTTCGAGAAATCCCGAGATGCCGTCCGCCTGAGTGATAACACCCGCCTCTCGGCAGGTGGTCTAGCTGTGATGAGCCTCAATCTTCCCGTCCAAAGCGGGCCTGACATCCTCCCGATCAACGCGCCTTTCCGTATTCACTCTGTGGGTTTATCACTAAAAACGTAACGCACACCGCAGGATTTTTCGTCTGGTGGGATTAATTGGAATCGAACCAATGACCTCCACGATGTCAACGTGGCGCTCTAACCAGCTGAGCTATAACCCCTTGACAGGAACTAATTATACACAATGGAGCGAAAAATGCAAGCACTTTTTTTCATTTACATCAAAATTCAATGAAAACGGCCCCTCTTTGTCGGCGGAACAAAAGCGAATATGCCTGTGAGCATAACTCAAACAGCAGCATCGACAGAGACGCCAGGCTCAACCCCTCCCGGGAACCGAGGCGGATCACACAGAAGGAAAACAGCATGTATTCTCTGAGACAAAAAAACAGCTCAAAGAACAGACTCCCCAGGCCCAAGGCCAGCTGTGCCTCGGCTCTCTCCCGGCAGATCAGGCAAACCGGCGCCGACAGGAGCATGGCGCACAGGAGCAAAAGGCCGGGCTGCAGCGGGATGGCGTCGGCCACCCGCCAGCACAAAAGCCCGCCGAAAAAAGCGGCGATCAGCACCTCGGGCCAGCTCCCCCGCCGATGTACATCCGACAGAAACGGGACAAGAAGCACCAGCCCCGCCGGATAAACGGACAGGCCCGTTCCCTCCATCTCCACCTCCGACAGGGACAGGGACAGCAGCGAAACGAGGATCATCCTGCGGGACAGGTCCCTCTCTCGATCACCAAAGGCCCAGACAAACAGGGCCAGCGACAACAGGCACGGCTGAAACAGATACAAAAAAGCATCACATCCTTTTTCATAAGGATGGACGCTTTTGACCGATTCCATGCGCTTTTCAGCGGCGGCGGACGCCCTCGCTGTACACGGCGGTGATGTGGCGATCGTCCAGACGATACACCGCCCGCAGCAGCCGATCCCGCAGGGTGAGGCCGGGGAGCTTGGGCAGCGCCCCGTCGTCCAGGACAATGGCATGGAGCGGCTCGCCCACCGGAAAACCTGCCCCCAGCCCGAAGAAGGCCTGCCCGGCGCTGGTGGCCATAAAATAGGCTTCCTCGATGGTGATGGCCTGGGCATAGTCCTCCTTCATGCTGCCTCGGTCCTTGGAGACGCTGATGGAGTTGGCCATGGTCCGCAGCATGGACAGGGTGGTCCCGCCGGACACATCGGATCCGAGGCACACCGCCTGCCCCTCCCGCAGCATGTCCGCCACGGGGCTGATGCCGCTCATAAGGGAGTTGTTGGAGCTGGCGCAGTGAACGGGACGCACCCCCCGCCGCCGCATGGCCGCCCGCTCCCTTTGGTTGCTGTGGACGCAGTGGGCCATCAGGGTTTTGTCGTCGAAGAGGCCGAATTTGTCGTATACCTCCCAATACTGGCCGCAGTCCGGGAAGAGCTCCGCCACCAGGGCTATCTCCCCCAGGTTCTCCGACAGATGGGATTGAACGGGCAGGTCCTTCTCGGCCTTTATTTTTCCCAAAAAGGCCAGAAGCTCGTCGCTGCAGGAGGGGGCGAATCGGGGCGTCAGGATGGGCTTCACCTGGGAAAATCGCCGGCAGCCCTCCAGCCAGCGAAGCGTCTCACGCTTGCTTTGCTCCGTGGTTTCGCAAAGGTAGTCCGGGGCGTTCCGATCCATGTTCACCTTGCCCACATAGCCGGTGACGCCGGCCTTCTCCAGCTCCTCCATGAGGATCAGCGTGGCGTCGGTGTGCAGCGAAGAGAACATGCAGACCCGGGTGGTGCCGTTTCGGATGAGGTCTTGGGCCAGAAGGCGATACTTTTCCCGGGCATAGGCGGGATCGGCATACCGTGCCTCCGTGGGAAAGGCATAGGCCTCCAGCCATTGAAGCAAAGGACGATCCATGCCGGTGCCCATGAATTCATATTGGGGCCCGTGGAGGTGCATATCCGAAAAGCTTTGGAGGATGAGAGCGTCTCCAAAGTCGCTCACCCGGGCCTCGGCCATGTTCGGGGGCAATTCTGGAAAGATGCCCGCAACCCGACCGTCCTCCAAAAGAAGAAAACTGTGGGGGTGGATGCCCAGCGCATCGATGGACAGGGCTTCCAGAATGTTGCCCTTGAGAGCGGTCAGCATGGCTGCATATCCTCCTTTTTGTCGATATCCTTCAGTTCCGCCGCCGGCACGGACACGGTCCGCAGCAGCTCCTTATGGGCGGCGATCACCTGACGGCCGCCCCTGTCCCCCGTCACCTTCATCAGTTCAGAATAGAGACTGGCGGGAAAGAGCACGGGGTTCCCTCGCTTTCCCCCCGCCTCCGGGGCCCAGATGCATTCCGGCTCTTGCGCAAAGGCCCGGATCAGCTTATTCACCGTGGCAGAGCTCAAATTCGGCTGATCGGCCACGGCGTACAATATCCCATCATACGTGCCGGCCTTCAAAATATGCTCCGTGCCCAAACACACACTGAAGCTCATGCCCCGCTCCGGCGCCGGATTGATGACCACTGCAAACCCCCGCTCCCGGGCTGCCCTGATCAGATACCCCTTATCCCCGCTGGTCACCAGCGTCAATAGATCGAAGGGGGCCTCACAAAGCACCTGCAAGGCATGGATGCCCATGGGCTGGCCCGCCACGGGAAGAAGGAGCTTGTCCGTTCCGAAGCGGCTGCCGCAACCCGCCGCCGTCACCAGGCAGGCCAGCCTCATTTCCGATATCGGCTGCACCGGTCACGGTGGACATATTCGCCCCTGCCGACCGCGACCAGCTTGCCGTCCTCCACCACCGGCGTTCCGCTCAGGATCACATCCCGGGTCTTGCCCGCCGCCTCATATCCCTCATAGGGCGAATTGTCGCAGGCGTGAAGATTGGTGGCTGTGTGGATGGTGTGGGGAGCGTTGGGATCGAAGATGACGAGATCCGCGTCGCTCCCTGCCTTCAGCGTGCCCTTGCGGGGATACATGCCAAAGAGCCTGGCCGCCCGGGTGGACATAAGCTGGCCCATGGCCACCATGTCGATATAGCCCCCTTTGACGGCCCGGGTATAGACGATCTCCGCCCGGTTCTGAACCCCGGCGCCGCCGTTGGGCGTCTTGGAAAAATCGTCCTTTCCCACAGCCTTCTGTGCCATGGTGAAGGAGCAGTGATCGGTGCCGATCCAGTCGATCTCCCCCGTGCCCATCGCTTGGAGCAGGGCTTCCTGATCCGGTTGGGAACGCAGGGGCGGGGACATGACGAACTTCGCCCCGTCGGGAGCTTCATACATGCTTTCCTCCAAAACGAGATACTGGGGACAGCTCTCGAGGTATACCTCCTGGCCCCGTTCCCTGGCCCGGCGGGCGATGGCCAGGCCCTCCTTGGTGGACAGATGAACCACCCAGGCAGGCCCTCCCGCCAGGTATGCCGCGTCCATGAGCCGGCCAACGCCGTCCGCTTCCACCACATTGGGCCGGGAAACGGCATGATATCGGGAGGCGGTCTTCCCCGCCGCCTTCAGTTCCCTCACCCGGGCCTTGATGATGTCGTCGTTTTCGCAATGGACACCGATGATGCAGTCCTCCCGGGCAAGGCGCTGTATGGCCTCGTAGATCACGCCGTCGCTCAGACGCATGTTGTCATAGACCATATACATCTTGAAGGAGGTGACTCCGTTTTCGATCATGGCGGGGATCTCGGCGATCCTCGCCTCGTTCCACTCGGAAACCGCCATATGGAAGCCATAATGGCAGCTGCTGCCCTCCGCCTTTTTGGACCACTTTCGGAAGGCGTCCATCAGGGACATACCCCGCTCCTGGGTGGCAAAGTCCAGCACCGTTGTAGTGCCGCCCACCAGGGCGGCTTTGGTGCCGGACACGAAATCGTCCGCCGTGACGGTGCTGCCCACCTCCAGATCGAAATGGGTGTGTGTGTCGATGAATCCCGGAAAAACGAAGCAGCCGGTGCCGTCGATCATCTTGTCCGCAACGGTATCGATGGTGCCGCCCACCTGGGCGATGGAGCGTCCGTCAATCAGCAGATCCCCTTTTTCCACCCTGTCTTCCATAACAAGGGAAGCGTTTTTGATCAGTATACGCATATCTATGCCCTCCTGTTGTATGTTCATTATAGCATAGCCTGCAAAAAAGCGCACATCTTTCAAAAAAAATAATTTGACCATCTTCCAACTTTTTATTGTTTATGGTATACTTCCAACTGGGAGGATAGAAAGATGGACAAAAATAGATTACGCAACGCGATCCTGAACGCCACCTCACGCAATGCCGCCCTGGTCATCAAGAATGCAAACATCGTCAACGTGTTCACGGGAACCATCCAGCAAGGGGATGTGGCCGTGCGCGACGGCATCATCCTCGGCATCGGGACCTATTCCGGCCGAGAGGAGATCGACGCCAAGGGGGCCTACCTTTGCCCCGGCCTCATCGACGGCCATGTACACATCGAATCCTCCATGGCTCATCCGTCCCGCTTTGCCGAATGCGTGCTGAAGCAGGGCACCACAACGGTGATCGCCGATCCCCATGAGATCGCCAACGCCTGCGGCACAGACGGCATCCAGTATATGCTGGACCAAACGGAATGGCTGCCCCTCTCCGTGTTCTTCATGATCCCCTCTTGCGTTCCCTGCACCAGCTTCGAGACCAGCGGCGCCAAACTGGTGGCCAGCGATATGGAGCCCTTCCTGGCCCAGAAGCGGGTCATCGGTCTGGGCGAGGTCATGGACTATGTTTCGGTGGTCGCGGGCGACGGCGAGATGTTGGACAAGCTGAAGCTCTTTGAGCGCCGTCCCATCGACGGCCATGCGCCCCTCCTCTCCGGCGACGAGCTGAACGCCTATTGCATCGCCGGCCCCCGAACGGACCATGAGTGCTCCGAATATGACGAGCTGTATGAAAAGCTTTCCAAGGGCATGCGCATCCACATCCGCCTGGGTTCCGCCTGCCGGGGCATTGAGGAGCTGATGCGACGCATTGCAGAGAACAAGCTCCCCACCCACCGGATGCTCTTCTGCACCGACGACAAGCATCTGGAGAATATCCAGCGGGAAGGCCACATCAACTACATCCTGCGCCGGGCCGTGGCCAACGGCATCCCTCCCATGGAAGCCGTCCAGATGGCCACCATCAACGCCGCCGAAACCTATGGGCTCCAGCGGTACGGTGCCATTGCCCCCGGATATCGGGCGGATATGGTCCTCTTCGACAATCTAAAGGATTTCAATCCTCTCCTTGTCTTTTCCAACGGCATCCAGGTGGAATCCCATCCCGACACGCTGCTCAAGCGGGACCCCCGCATCTACAACAGCGTTCATCTGGCGCCCCGGAAGAGCGGCATGCTGGATCTGCCCGTTCATGCAAACATGCCTGTGATCAACCTGGTCCCCGGGGAGCTGATCACCAACCTTTCCTATGAATCCGTTCCGGAGAAGGATGGCAAATTTGCACCTACGCCGGAGCTTTTGAAGGCGGCCGTCTTTGAGCGGCACATGTCCTCCGGCCGGGTGGGCGTAGGCATCCTCAAGGGCATGCACCTTGAAAATGGGGCCATCGCCTCCACCGTGGGCCACGATTCCCACAACCTCATCGTGGTGGGCGACAACGATGAAGATATGTTCGCAGCGGTGGATGCCCTGGAGGCCTCCTCCGGCGGCTTCGTGGTGGTGAGCCGGGGCAAGGTCCTGGCCCAGCTCCCCCTGCCCATCGCCGGTCTGATGAGCGATCTCCCCCTGCAGGAGATCATCGACCGTCAAAAGCAGCTCTTGACTGCCTTCCGCTCCATCGGCCAATATGCCGACGGGGATCCCTTTGTGACCCTTTCCTTCATTGCCCTGCCGGTGATCCCCCACGTGCGCATCACGGATATGGGCGTGTTCGATGTGACCAAAATGCAATTTGTTCAATAAAGGAGGACATACATGATCGTTGGAAAAAGTGTGCCCCGTGTGGATGCGTTCGACAAGGTGACCGGGCGCGCCAAGTATACGGACGATCTCTGCGACCGGAGCGCGCTGCTGATCCGTGTGGTACGCTCCACCATCGCTCATGGCTTCGTGAAATCCGTGGATATTTCCGAGGCCCTGAAGGTGCCGGGTGTCGTTCGCATCTTCACCTGCTTCGATGTGCCCGACACCCCCTTCCCCACGGCCGGCCATCCCTGGTCCGTGGAGGAGGCCCATCAGGATGTGGCGGATCGGTTGCTGCTGAACCGGCATGTGCGCTATTATGGCGACGATGTTGCCGCCGTGGTGGCGGAAAACGAGGTTGCCTGTGCCCAGGCAGCCCGCTTGGTGAAGGTGGAATATGAGGAGCTTCCCTTTGTCCTGGATCCCATCGAGGCCATGCAGGAGGGGCAGCCCCAGATACACGATGCGTATCCCCGCAACATCCTGAATCACACCTCCATCCGCAACGGCAATTTTGAGGAGGCGCGAAAGGAGCCGGGCCTCATCTGCATCGACAAATGGTACACCACCCCCACGGTGCAGCATTGCCACATCGAAAACTTCATCTGCTATGCCTATGAGGAGCAGGGAAAGATCGTCATCGTCTCCTCCACCCAGATCCCCCACATCGTCCGCCGCACGGTGGGCCAGGCGCTGAGCGTCCCCTGGGGCTCCATCCGCATCATCAAGCCCTATATCGGCGGCGGCTTCGGCAACAAGCAGGACACCCTCTATGAGCCCCTCTGCGGCTGGATCTGCCGGCAGCTGGGCGGTCGGCTGGTGAAGATCGATGTCCCCCGGGAGGACACCTTCATCAGCAACCGGGTGCGACACGCCATCAAATTCCACATCATCTCCTATGTGCGGCCCGACGGCACCTATGTGGCTCGAAAGCTGGAGATGTTCTCCGATCAGGGAGCCTATGCCTCCCACGGCCACTCCATCGCCGCCAAAGGCATGGGCGCTTTCCCTCAGATGTATCCCTGTCCCAACGTGGCGTGCGACGCCTACACGGTCTACACCAACAAATCCGTCTCCGGCGCCATGCGGGGCTACGGCATTCCCCAGGCCATGTTCGCCTTTGAGAGCCACACGGACGATGTGTGCAAGGCCCTGGGCCTCGACCCGGTGGCCTATCGCAGGGAGCACATCATGCCCCAAGGGTTCAAGGACGGTTTCTCCAAAAACGAAAACTATTTCGACACCTTCAACCAGTGCATGGACAAAGCCATCGCCTATATGGACTACTATCAGCGGCGGGAGGCCTTCAAAAACCAGACCGGTCCCATCCGCAAAGGCATCGGCCTTTCCTGCTTCTGGTACAACACGGGCGTATGGCCCATCTCCCTGGAGCATTCCTCCTGCCGCATGGTCCTCAACCAGGATGGCACCATCCAGCTGCAGGTGGGTGAAACGGAGATCGGCCAGGGTGCGGACACTGCCTATGCACAGATGGCGGCGGAAGTCATCGGGCTGCGCGATTATACGGATGTGCACGTGGTCTCCAACCAGGACACGGATGTGACCCCCTTCGGCCTGGGGGCCTATGCCTCCCGCCAGACCTACATGTGCGGCTTCTCCATCACCCAGACGGGCCAGATCCTGAAGAAGAAGATATTGGAATATGCCAACGAGCTGACCCGGGTGCCCGTGTTTGATCTGGATCTGGAAGAGGGAAACATCATCCGCGCCACGGACGGACGGGTGCTGATGCCCCTTTCGGACTTGGCTACGGAGGCCTTCTACAGCCTGACTCACAGCGTACATATCACCGCGGAATCAACCTATCAGATCAAGTCCAACGCCTATTCCTTCGGCTGTTGCATCGCTGAGGTGGAGGTGGATGTGCCCCTGTGCCGATGCGAGGTCAAGAAGATCATCAATGTGCACGACTGCGGCAAGCTCATCAACCCAGCCCTGGCAAAGGCCCAGGTGGAGGGCGGCATGAGCATGGGCATCGGCTATGCCCTGTCGGAGCAGCTGCTCTATGATTCCAAGACGGGCCGTGGTCTCAACAACAACCTTTTGGATTATAAGCTCTCCACCACGCTGGACCATCCCCATCTGGAGGCCCAGTTCGTGGAGAACCCCGAGCCCACCAACCCCTTCGGCACCAAGGCCCTGGGTGAGCCGCCGGCCACGCCCGTGGCCCCCGCCATCCGCAACGCCATTCTGAACGCCACCGGTGTGGCGGTGGACGATCTGCCCATGAATCCCAAGGTGCTCTTCAAGCGCTTCACCGAAGAGGGGCTCATTCATGATGCCTGGATTCAAGAATCCTTGAGAGAGGAGAAATAACGCCATGTATGACATGAAGGAACTATACGAGGCCTTTTCGGTGCAGGAGGCCATCGAGCTTCGCCTGGCGCACCCCGAGGCGCAGATCATCGCCGGCGGGTCCGATGTTCTGGTCCAGATGCGGGAAGGCAAGCGAGCCGGCAAGGAGCTGATCTCCATCTACCTCATCGATGAGCTGCGGGGCGTGTCCCTGGATGAGGACGGCGCCATCCGCATCGGGTCCTTGACCAGCTTCTCTCACATCACGAAGGATCCCATCATCCGGCGCTACATCAACGTTCTGGGGGAGGCGGTGGACCTGGTGGGCGGGCCCCAGATCCGGAACATCGGCACCATCGGCGGGAACACCTGCAACGGCGTGACCAGCGCCGACTCCGCCTCCACCCTCCACGCCTGGGAGGCCCTGGTGGAGCTGACGGGGCCCAGCGGCAAACGGCTGGTGCCCATCAAGGCGTTCTATCTCAAGGCCAGCACCGTGGACATCCGGGAGGGCGAGATACAAACCGCCATCCTGATCCCCAAGGAGAGCTATGAGAACACCTTCGGCGCCTATTATAAATATGCCATGCGCAACGCCATGGACATCGCCACCACGGGATGCTCTGTGAACGTGCGGCTGTCCCCTGACAAACAAACCTTCGATCGGGTGCGCATCGCCTATGGCGTGGCCGGGCCGGTGCCCATGCGGGCGCCCTCGGCAGAAGCGCTCATCCAGGGCAAGCCTCTCACCATGGAGAATGCGGAGGCGTTTTCCCTGGAGGTGCTAAAGGATATCCATCCTCGGGATTCCTGGCGGGCGCCCAAGGCATTTCGACAGCATATCGCCGTCGAGATGGCCAAGCGGTGCCTGATCGAAGCTGCCAATCGCTGCGGAGGTGAAATCAAATGAAGGATCAATATCGGCTCATCGAATTCAATCTGAATGGGAAGGATGTGGCCTGCATGGTGGATTGCCGGGCCTCCCTCACCGACATGCTCCGCAACGACTTCCGTTTGACCTCCGTGAAAAAGGGCTGCGAGGTGGGCGAATGCGGGGCCTGCAACGTGATCATCGACGGGGAGTGCTACAACTCCTGCATCTATCTGGCCGTTTGGGTCCGAGGCAAGCATGTGCGCACGCTGGAAGGCCTGATGGGGCCCAACGGGGAGTTGTCCGACATCCAACAGGCATTCATCGACGAGACCGCGGTCCAGTGCGGCTTCTGCACGCCGGGGTTCATCATGTCCGCTGTGGAGATCCTGGAATCCGGCAAGCTCTACACCCGGGACGAGCTCAGAAAGCTTCTCTCCGGCCATCTGTGCCGCTGCACCGGCTATGAGAACATTCTCAATGCCGTGGAAAAGACCATGAAGAAGCGGCTGGGGGTTGTATAGCGATTTATATGATTTGCGACTTTTCTTTTCGTTGAAAAGAAAAAGTCGTCCAAAAAGAAAGTCGTCCAAAAAAGAAAAGCTTAAGAAGGGATCATTGGTCCGTTTCTTAAGCTTTTTTATATTCGTAAAGTTCTTTTTGAACACCTTTTCCTTCAGGAAAAGGTGCCAACTATTTATCCTTTCATCTTATTCCTGAGGGATGGTGGACAGACGAACGGCGTAGGCGCGGATCACGTTGCACAGCTCCACCCCATCCCGCCACTCCACGGGGATGGCGCCGGCGCCAAGGAGCATGCCCATGATGTTGCCGCATATGGCGCCGGTGGAATCCGAGTCCCCGTCGTGATTCACGGCCAGCCGCACGGCTTGGGCATAGTCGTTGGGGAAGCTCAGCGCACAATAGACCGCGATGGAAAGGGCCTCCTCCCCCACCCAGCCTTCGCCCAGCTCCCGGACCGTCGGTGCGCAGGGTCGCCCCTCCGCCACCAGGGCAACGGCCTTTTTCAGGCCATCCAAGGTGCTCTCCGCTCCCTCGATCCCGTCCAGCTCGGCCATGATATCCTCCACCGCATCGGGCAGGGATTGGCCATAATAGAGCATCTGCAAAAGCTGTGACAGGGCGCCGGCAGAGATATACCCACCGGGATGTCCATGGGTGATGGCCGCCACCCGACAGCCGAGGTCGAACGCATTGGGGAACACAGCGCAGGGAGCCACCCGCATGACGCCGCCGCAGCCGCGGCTGTTGTTGATGGGATCGGCCAAGGTGCCCATCTTTCCGCCGCTGAGGCTGGATAGGCAGGTGGACCCGGGGGCACGGTTGGCATAGAGCAGCCTCTCGTTGAGCAGGCCGCCCTCATATTTCGCCCCGGGCATTTTGGATCTGGATTGGGTATAATACCAACGCAGATAGGAGCGATAGACGCATTTGACGGGGGACCGCTTGGTCTTGTAGGCGTTCAAAAGCCCCTCTGCCGTGAAGAGGGTCATCTGCGTATCGTCGGAGATATAGTTGCCGTTGGAAAGATCCCGCACGCCGGCGCCGCCAAAGCTCCGCGCGATATCGGCATAGCGCATGAACTCCACAGGATACCCCATGGCATCCCCGATGGCGCCGCCCAACAGGCAACCGATCATCCTGCTTTTTCTGCCCGGCATACGCACATTCTCCTTCCCCCATCTGTTGCCCTATACCTTATCATATGTTCATAGTTTGTTCAATATATTTTTTACATTTTTGCACAAAAAACAGCAGATATGGGGATCAAAAACGAATTCGATCACCATATCTGGGGTTGGTTGGCATTTTATGACAGCCCTATCCTCTTTTTAAGGATGTGCCAGACGACCATGCCCTCAAAGCCGCATCGCGCATACAATGCACAGGGATAGAAGGGGTCCTCCGCCTTCCCGGACACGGTCACGAAAGCCGCCCTGCCCTTCATTCGATAGAGCAGCTCTTGCACGATGAGTTTTCCGAAGCCCCTGCGGCGATAGTTTGGCGAGACCTGAATCCATTCCAGGATGCCCTCCCGAATCTCCTTGTCCACCTCCGCAATGCCGGAGGCAACCATCCTGCCGTCCTTCTCGTCGAGGATGGCCAGCCAAAGGTCCGAAGCATACCCGGGATGGCGCCGATACCCGTCCAGCTCCGCCTCTGACAGCCCTTCCTGCGCATAGCAGTCATGGATATGGGCGCACAGGGCGGATAGCTCGGGTGTGACGAAACGGAATCCATCGGGCAGGGATGGACGCTCGATTTGTTTCATGGGATGGATGAGTTTGAAGAAAGGCGTGTCGATGTATCCGGGGTGAGGGGAGTTCAGGCGTGGATCGTCCTCCCGCAAAACGAGCAGGCCAGGCGGGATCCGTATGGCGTTGGTTTTCCAAAAAGGCAGCGACGATGCGCCGCAAGGGTCATGAAGGTAGGTTGCTTTGTCCATAGTTGCAGTATATCACGATGAAAAAGAGAGTTCAATGTGGAGGTGGGGAGAGTCTCCTCTCGCCCTCGACGGGCTCGGTCAGGGTGGGCTTTGAGGCTCCACCGGAGCCTCATTCACTTCCCGCCCAGTTCGACTCTCCCTTCGATGTCAAACGAAAAACCACCCCGGTGGGGTGGTTTTCATTTGGTGGAGCGTCCGCAACCAAAGGCGAACACGGCGAATGTCCGGATATGGCGGCCTCAAAGTGTTCCTCGATCTCGTCCAGCAGGATGTCGTCGATGGTGATCGGCCTGTCCCCGCCGTTTAAGATCAGCGTCATTCTGTCGTCGTAAAGATAGATGGCCCGGACGAAGATATTGACCAATCCCCGGCGGGTAATTTTGTCATTGATGTTGCCCCGTTTGAGGGAATCCAGAAAGGCTTTGATCTGCGGGGCGGTGAAGGTGATCTCTTTTCCCATTTCCACAGCGAGCTGTGCTTGCAGCTCGTCCTTTTCCTTTTGCCGCTTTTCGATGCGTTCGGTAATCATCTCCGCCGCCTGTCCATGCTCCAAGGCTTTCCAGAGGTTTTCAATGGCGGCGTCCGCTTCCTGTATGGCCGACTTGATTCGCCGGATGGCGGAGCTGTCATAGTCCGCTTCACAGGCGGCGGCAACCGCTGCGGCGATCTTCTCGATGTTGCTGTCGGTCAGCAGCTTCCGGCACTCTGAAACAACCCGATCCTCAATGCTTTGCTTGCCGACTACTTTCTTTTGACACAACTTCTTTTTGGCATTCTTACAGGCATAGTAGCGGTATGCCGTCCCAGATTTTCCCGTGCCGCCGTAGCCCGTCATCATCTCGCGGCAATAGCCGCAAAACAGCTTGGTCGTCAGCAGGTATTCTTCCCGTCCTCGACTACGGGCCGGGGCCGCCTTGTTCTTGTTCAGGATGCGCTGTACTCGCTCAAACAACTCGTCCTCGATGATGCGGGGCATCCCGCCCGGAGTTTCCGTATCCTTGTAGATGTAATAGCCGATGTACCGCCTGTTCCGTAAAAGACGGTGCAGGCTGTTCTTGTTGAACGCCTTGCCCAGCGAGGTTTTGACCTGCTTGCCGTTGAGATAGGTAATGATCTCCGTGACGGTCTTGCCGCTGGCGTACAGCTCGAAAATCTCCCGCACCGTGGCGGCGCCCTCCGGGTCGATGTGAAACCGCCGCTCCTTGTCCACGTAATAGCCGAGGCCGGGATTGCTGCCGTTGGACAGGCACTTTTCCGCGTTGATGTCCATACCCCGGCGAATCTTTTGGGACAGCTCCGCCGAGTAGTATTCGGCCATGCTCTCCAACACGCCCTCTACCAGAATCCCGCTGGCGTCGTCGCTGATGTTCTCCCGCGCGGAGATCACCCGGACGCCGTTCTTTTTCAGCTTAGCCTTATTGATGGCGCTGTCGTAGCGGTTGCGGGCAAAGCGATCCAACTGATAGACAAGGACAGCCTCAAAGGTGTGCCTGTCGCTGTCGGCGATCATGCGCTGGAAGTCCGCGCGGCTGTCCGTCGTGCCGCTCTGCGCCCGATCAATGTATTCGCCGATCACCGTATGTCCGTTGTTCTTCGCGTAGTCATAGCAGGTTTGAAGCTGCCCCTCGATGGATTGCTCCGTCTGGCTGTGGCTGGAATAGCGGGCATAGATCACGACATTCATTCTTTCACCTCCCTCAGCATTTGCAGCAGCGTTTCTTTCAGCCTCCCATTCATAGGCGAATTCGGGTCAAAACACATCTCCACAAACTTCTCCATCTCCGGCGTAGTCTGTGTGATCTTGGGCTTGTATTCGTATAGCTTTCCCTGCGGATTGTCCGTCCGTCCGAAAATGTAATCCATGGACACATCGAAGTAATCCGCATAGCGGGTCAGCGTTTCAAACGTGGGCGACGCCTGATTCAGCTCATAGCGGTTCAGGCTCGATTGCTTCACGCCGACGATCTCCGCCATCTTGACCTGGGACAGCTTTACACTCTCCCGCAGATGGCGTAGCCTTTGTGCGACCTCTTTCAAAGAATCACCTCCTGCCTGTGAGATGATTATATCAGAAAGGACCATATCGCGCAACCTCAAAACAGCATAATTCAGAGAAAAGAATTATGCTGTTTTGCAATTATGAATGATCCGCAGATATTCGCAAATGCGCTCCGGCTGCGAGGGGCAGACGGAGAACAAAACAAAGCGGCGCGGCTGTCATGGGTTGACAGCTCACGCCGCTTTTGTTTTGCGGATTTGGAGGAAATGTAGCCACGCGGAATGCCGGTGTGGGTACCCATTTCCGACAAAGCCGGAGGGGTTTCCAAAGGGGGAGGCAGCCCCCCCCTTTGGCACACAACCTTTGGGACAAAGGTGTAGTGTGTTATACCTGACGGCGCGGCTGGCGGGAAAAATGAGGGTGTCGCCCTACTGGACACACGCATTTTGAGCGACAGGAAAGCGGACAGGTTTTTGTGAGCAGGGCAGGCGAACAAAAAACCTGTTCGATTTCAAAAGCGTCGGCAGGTATACCGCTCATCTCGTTGCCCCATTACAGATAGCTCTGAAATCGCAGGAAGCACATCTAGTCTTTGAGTCGCACAAAGGAAAGCTCCCTTGTTTTATCGCAGCTACCGTATCAGAAATCTGGCGTTTCATATTCTTTATTTGTTCTTCAAAGAGCGCCACATTTTCTTTGGCGTGTGGTTGATTGGCATACAAGAAATGCGCAGTGGCCTTTAAAGGTTCAAGACCAAGGGCATCTTGAGTTGCAATTGCATACATTTGCAATTGCTGTTGAACATGGCTTCGGCGTTCGGCCTCAGCTAAATCGTCTCCAGATTTGCCTGTCTTAAAGTCAACGATTTCCACTTGGGATTCATTTTCATTTGATGGATCGACTTTATTCAGCAAATCAATCGTACCGCTAATCATTGCATCGCCAATAATGAATTCGAAAGGCTTTTCTGCATGAAGGACTTTACTTTGAAGTTCTGGATCGTCGTGGAAATAGTTTTTAAGGATACGTTTAGCGGCAGCCTTCATTGCTTCTAATGGCTCGCCGCGAGTATAACGCAAATTGAAACGACTGTCTACTTGCGATTCAATCCACGCATCATCAACAATTGAAGTCGGTAAAGACTCGTGTAATAGTGCCAATAAGTTATGAATCTGCTGACCATAGCCATAACTCTCATTTACGCCGGGACTAAACCCCATAAGTCTACGAAGCAAGTAATCTTTGGGGCAATCCCAATAATAGCGCAAATCACTAAAGTTTGTTGGTAATATCGTTGCGTCTATCGGAACAGAAGGAGCAATACGATTCGGTCTAGAAAACAAAGCCGTTGGATCGGTGCAGACATAATCATGTTGAATATTCGAAGCAAACTGAGACGTATGCGTTCGATCGCATTCTATACCGCTAATGAAGAGATACTTTTTGCTTCTAGTCAACGCTACATACCAAAGGCGCAATTCTTCATCAAATCTTTCTTGCGCTTCTGGAGAGTTGCTGCTAACAGTAGCTCGACCGATGGATTCATCCGCTTCTAACAGGTGCTCGGTTCCACGGTTTCTTCTTTGTGAAGGAAAACGCCGGTTTGTTAAGGTTGGGATGAAAACAATCGGCCACTCCAACCCCTTTGCTTGATGTACTGTAGAAATCTGAACCGCGTCTTGCGCGCCGAGATCTTGGTGTCGAATATCATTAGCTTCTCGTGTTGCCCAATATCCCAAATAGTACGTAAAGTCTCTCATATCATAGGGCGTCACCCATTGATGGACAGTCTCAAAATCCAAAATCAGTTCACTAAAGCGACCCAAGTTATATAAAATATTTTCCGGAATATCGCTTTTATTTGTTCCAAGCACCTCCAACAACTCATAAAAAAGGTCTTGAGGAAATACGCGTCGGCTCAAACGATGGCGAATGCGCTCTTGAGGATTAAGCATATTCCTAAACAAGACTTTTTTCTGAGCGATCCACCCAAACAAAGTGTTGCAATCGGCATACGGAATCGCACCAATTCGGTTGAGTAAGTCTACATTCGTTCGAATGACCGCTCTAGTAGCAGCTTCGTCATAAAAAGTGTATCTGTCAAATTGTTCAGGGCTTGGGGTTACATACTGACTGTCAAAAAGAAGGCAAAATGTGGCGTGAACCACCTTAATCTCCGCACTTTCAAATAGCCCCTTTGACCCTTTTATTATATATGGGATATTCCTACGATCAAATTCATCCGTTATGGCCTTAGTATAATTTAAACTACGGCATAAGATAGCCATATCTGCATAGGTCAACCCTCTGTAAGTACCATCCGAATTCCAGGGGATGCCTACTAATTCCTGGATTTTATCTGCAACAAAAATCGCTTCTGATTTTTCACTATCAAAAGAACAATTCCAAACATCCCCCTGTTCCGCCATCGTTTCTTCAAATTGGCTCGTCGCGGCATTATAATGTTGTGCTTTCATCGTTTTCGGCAGACGACGATGTAGCCCAGGAACATTTTTACGGCCAATGCGTTGCCCTGAGACGGCGGAGTTAGCAATTTCGACAATGGCGTGGGTCGATCTAAAATTTGAAGATAAAGTAATTCGCTTTACAGAAGGGTATCTGTTTTCGAACGTCAGAATATTTGTAACGGTTGCTCCGCGGAAGCGATAAATTGCTTGGTCATCATCGCCGACCGCACAAACAACTGCCGTTTGCCCATCGTTACTTAAAAGTCTAATAAGCTGTTCTTGGCGATCGTCAACATCCTGATACTCATCCACAAAAATGTTGGTGAAACGCTTTTGAACCTGAGCGCGAATAGCTTCATTGCTCTCAATAACACTGGTTAATTCAGCAATAATTTCGTCAAAGGTAAGAAAACAATTTGGACGCTGTTTGATGAAATCTTGGTATAGATGTACAGCGTTAACCAAATCCGGGTTTCTAAGATTATCTACATCAAGGTTTTCTCTATAGATTATATTAAGCGTTTCGATAAAGCGGCGGATAGTTTCAATTTTGGAATTTGCACCTTGTAATTTGTCTAGGCCAAAATCTCTGTACTTAGATACAATAATAGCCGCTTGTCGCTTTTCGTCGATAATGTCATAATTTCTGTAACTTGCATTTATCTCTTTTAGGAGCTGCAAGCTAAAGCTATGAATTGTTCCGATATATATTTCTCCAAGAGAGGCGTCACTGAGTCGTCCCTCTTCACGCAACGCCGCCATCTCTTTCCTGATACGTGATTTCAATTCCCCAGCCGCCATATCAGTAAAAGTGAAGGCGACAATACTCTCTTTGGGTACCCCTTCGGATATAAGAAGGGCTATTCTGCGCGAAAGAACTTGTGTTTTGCCGCTGCCTGCACAGGCGATTATGAGCAGATTACCATCTCGATACTCTAGGGCTTCTCGTTGGCTCGCTGTATAGATCATAAATTATCTCCTTTGTTTGGAAGAAAACTCAAAGCTAAGTTCTTTGCCAGATTTACAGGAACTGCGTTTCCAATTTGCCTTGCAATTTGTCCAGAATTCCCGTAAAAACGATATTCCTTTGGAAAAGTTTGTAAGAGCGCGGCCTCACGCAAGGTAATTGCCCTATCAAAAACAGGATGCGCGTACCGTCCTTTCGTTACATCAGTGCATCCGGTGGTTAGCGTGGGCGCAACTGTATCCCAACGCATACGACCATAAACGTCGCAATAATGCTTTGTTTCACCTGCGTCGTCAAGCTTTTTATGACACGGCAGAATTAAGCGACTGGGAAGCTCGTCACGACTTCCGCCATCATGAGAAATGTGTTGTAACCTATCAATTGTTATCTTGCTGTGTTTTCTGCAAACATGAAGCGGGTCTTCTGGATTGACAAGCTCAGCCACCGGCAAGCTTCCTATTGCATCTCGAACGGTTATTCTATGCCCAAGTGGGGTTGTGGGCGGCGGTAAATCAACCGTCTTTTTCCGGGATGCAACGATAACGCATCTTACTCGTCGTTGAGGAACGCTATAATCCGCAGCGTCGACCTGCTTCGGTTCGCTCAAATTGTATCCTAATTTCGAAAAATCGGATTTCAACTGCTTTATTACAACGGAGTTTTTCGCTATGCCCGGAACATTTTCGAAGAGGACATAATTAGGTTTTAACGCTTTAGCAAAGCGAATAGATTGCAATATTAAATACACACGCTCATCGGGCTTATTGGATTTATTTAAGCTGCTAAACGGCTGGCAAGGAGCGCACACCACCAACAGATCGAGCTTCCGTTTTCCCAAAATTGTTTTTAGGGAGCGAGCGCTAGTTTTGCAGATGTCTTTTTCAAGGAGATTTACTTCTGGGTGGTTTAGGCGATATGTTTGACAGCATATCGGATCGTTATCCACTGCTGCGACAACTGTAAATCCGGCCTGCATTAAGCCTTCTGTGACGCCGCCACAGCCGCAAAACAAATCAATTGCAAGAGGGGCTCGCAGTGTGCACTTTTCATTTTGTTTGCCTTTATCCAAACCATCACCTTCTTACGTATCTGTTCTATCTATGTTCAAAGCATGGTTGATTCTTTTGATGGTACATTCTAATCGTCTCTTCTTTAACTCACACTCCCAAATCCGCAATACCGTCCAACCCCGCGCCTCAAACATAGCAGTCACTTCTTGGTCGTGCCTTATATTCTGTTCTCGCTTTTGTTGCCAATACTCCTGGTGTTCGGCGGGGCGGGTATTGCGGCAGTCATGTCCATGCCAGAAGCATCCGTCTACAAAAATGGCGATTTTCTGCTTTGGAAAAACGAAGTCCGGATGCCCTTTTACGGGATAGTTACGCCGCCATCCTGTGATGCCATTCTGATGGAATACCTCTATTAGCCGCAATTCAGTCGATTTGTTTTTCTTCGACTTGACCTGCCGCATAATATCAGACCGCTTTTCTTTATCAAAAACGTCCGCCATAGCCGATCACCTTGCTTCAAACTCAATGCGGAGACTAGGATCGGTTTCCGCCTCCAGTACAATATTGTTATAGCGGCTGATAATATCGGAAAGGGTGGAATTGCGTTTTGCCTCGTCAAACAAGCTGTGTTCGTATATGTTTGCAGACAAGAATTGCTGAATATCCCATACCTCAACGCGTCCGGCTAACCCAGCGTCTTCCGCAAGATTCAACGCTGTATGTACTCTATCGAAGATAGTAATGATAACAGGATGACAGCCGCCTCGCAGATTAGCCTTGCATTTTTCAATCAACAACGCTCCGGGCATAGTTGTACAATGAATAATTGTACTGTTGATAACGAAATCTCCGTTGCGATCCGTAGGGCCATCGGCCACCGAAGCGCCATGTATTTCAAAAGAGCCCTCCGGCATAATAAGACAGAGTTTAGCGGCTACTAAGTGCTGCAATACCGTTCCTAAATACTGCGTGCCTGGATTCTGCCTTTGCCTTTTCTTTGCCTGCTCAAACAGCTCGTCCAAATTAGCTCCGATGGTTTTAGACGTATCGGCGGTTAGAATGAACGGCTGATTTCTAAAATACTCTCGTACCTGCTCTGCCCAGAAACCTTCCACGACAGAGAAATCAACATGTTCTTCAGCGTTCCATGTGTTGAGAAAAACGACATACTTAATCATTAAGCCCATGCTCCCGCGGCTGGTTCTCCCGCCCTCGGCTGCGAGCTGCTGAGTAATGCCATGTTCCTTTAAAATCTTTTTCAAATTACCGCCGCCAAGTCCGGCAACTTGCCCTTTGCTGCCAGTCTGAAAATCGTCTGGATTCAAAGGGAATTCTTTATCCCGCACTAAGCGTGTAAACTGAACGACCAACGACAGCGGGCCTTTGGTAAAAATATTGTTTTCCGCTTGAAACGCCTTCAGTCGTTCTTTCGGACTAATCATCATAAACCGCCTCCGCAATTTTTGTAAGGAACCGCTCGCCGATAAACTGTGCGACAGGCATTGCTACTGCGTCGCCCATCGCTTTATATCCGTCGTTATAACTCCCTGGAAGAATAAAGCTATCTGGCGCGCCCATTAGACGGGCCGCCTCTCGAACCGTCAGTAAGCGGGCATGAGTTTCTCCATTTTCCTTCACTACTAAGTATTGTTTGCTGCTTCCGCCTTCCGGCGTCCGCAAACACCCGGCAATCCCGTCGAACCGCAATTCAAGCTGCTGCTTACCTTGGCGCGTCCTGCGATAGCCTGTCGCGTAAACAGTATCATGTTCATTTAACTTAATCTGATGCCGTTCTGGGATAAGGGAAAGCACATTGTCTTTATCAAAAGGCGCATCTGCCTCGACAATATCTTTCAGCATCTTATGTCGGCGCAAGGGTTTATCGGTTTTCCACCAAATCCACCCTGGTAGTTTTTCCCCTAACTCCGCAGCCTTTTTATTATGGAGCCAACATGGCCCATCGCCAATTAACTCCAACGGGACGTTGCAATGTTTTTCTACCGCAATCATAAAGACTCTTGGCCTTGATTGGGGAACAAAGAGTGACGCGTTTAAAACAATTGCTCCACAGTTATAGCCTCGTTCAACCAACGCCATATGAATCGCGCGATAATTATCGCCGCCGTTAGTCGAAAGCAGCCCCGAAACATTCTCTAAAAGAAGTATCTTGGGCTTCTCGTTCATTTCATCTAAAACTCGCAGCCACTCCCATACTAACCCGCTCCGAGACGCATGTATGCCGCCAATCGAACCAGCCAAAGATAAATCCTGGCAAGGAAAACTCGCCCACGACAAATGAGCGGAAGGCAACTCGCATCCTTTTACCTCTTTTATGTCGCCAAGTTCAAAATGCTCATCGCCAAAATTCGCTTTATAGACAGATTCTTTTTGTTCACTGATATCGTTTGCCCAAATCGGCGCAAACATGCCCTTTAGTCCGTACGCAACAAGACCGCTGCCAGCAAAAAATTCATGCATCGTCCACTGAGCAGAGGATAAATCTATTTTTGGCTTTTCAAACGCTACGCTTTGACTCATCACTTTTCCTCCTGTCCGGTGGCCGCTTATCGTTTGTAGGCTTCTCCGCGTTTTCTGGGATGATCCAAATACGGCTCATCCGCGTTGCGCCGGCAATCCGATTTTCTTTACACAACATCTGAACTTGACGCGGCGTTACACCCCATCTTTCGGCTGCTTCTTGAACTGTAATATATCCGTTCATTTGGACACCTCTCAAACCATGTCAAGCTTCAATAAATAGTAAATGGCTCTCCTCAATAATTATATTCGTTTAAGCGAAATAAGGCAAGATGTTTTTCGGACCGTTTCGGTTAATTATTTCTTCTTTCGTTCTCTCTGCGGATTGGGGTTCGTCAATAAATCCGATTTCTCCGCGAATCGGGCCAGCCCCTTCTTTTCCTCATCGGTCAGCTTTGCATAGTCCAGGTACAGCCGTTTGCAGATAAAAGCCAGCGCCGCTTCGTTCGATTCAGGGCTTCCGCTTTCTTCATTTATCCCCATTCCCCAAGCTATCCAGCATCTGCAAAGCGACCTCTTGCAGCTTTTGCAGTCCGCTGTCGTCAAGCGTTCCCGTCTTGCCGATGCTCCCCGCAATCAATGCCGCCATTTCTTCTTTTGTGGGAGGGTTGATCGTCCCATCCTCCGCTTTCGGCAGCTGTTCTGCCATTTCCTCCCATGTCTGACGCATCAACTCCGGCGTGGTCGGGGCCTGCTGTTCCATATTCTTGCGAATATCACGCAGGATCGCCATAAAGGTATTTCGTATCTGTTCAAGCTCCGCCTCGTTCTGCGCCGCCCTTTGAGAACGGATATACGCTTCGCCTTCCCTGATTTCCGGCGTTTTCTCCGGGTGAGCCTTTCGATAGTCGGTCAGCATGGAGAGCGCGCCGCTTAATAATTCATTCCGGGATAAAATGCCCTCCGTCATGGCTCCGCTGAAATATACGTCGATCAGCCGCAGAAGATAAGGAAACTGCGGGTGTTCAATCAAGCGGTTTACTATCTCTGTCTTAAAAGCCGGGGACAAAAGCTGCCGCGCAGCTTCTTCCGAAAGTCCGAGTTTGGTGATATCAATGTATTTGGGCGTCCGTATGGATGTGAGGCCCAGCAGATAGTCCGTAGATGTATCCAATGCCTTTGCGAGCTTTCCGAGGACTATCGCGTCCACCTGCTTGGTTGTGCCGCTTTCGATCCGGCTCAACGTGGATTCCGTGACGCCGGCCCTTTCCGCAAGTTCCTTTTGCGTCCAGCCTTTGTTGTGACGCAGATCGCCGACCAACTCGCCGATGGACCCCGGTAAATGCGCCATTTGACCACCTCCGTTTCTATAAGCATTATATCATGGCTCTTGCAAATCTGCAATAATGCAAAGGCGGATCACGTCGAAAATGCAGTTCCCGCAGAAAAACGGGGATTGCGTTTTTTTATGCTACGATGTCTACACGACCGGTCGAATATCACAAGAAACGGAGGAATGGCCATCAAAATCAAGTTACCAAAGATAGGGTGAAAAGCGGACGGCTCCCTGCCCCGCATGACGCCCGCACAGCGCAAGAGGGCCAATGCCCTGATTCGGAAAGCCTGCTGCAATTACGACAATGGCAACTGCCTGCTATTGGACGACGGCGAACCGTGCGTCTGCCCGCAAAGCATCTCCTATTCGGTCTGCTGCAAGTGGTTCCGCTGGGCGGTGCTGCCGGGTGATCCGGCACTGGAAGCGGAGATTTTCCAAAGCGACGCCGTAAAGCGTTGCGCCGAGTGCGGACAGGCTTTCGCGCCTCGCTCCAATCGGGCCAGGTACTGCCCAGACTGTGCAGGGAAGGTACACAGGCGACAAAAGGCCGAAAGCGAGCGGAAACGGAGGTCGGACGTGGACAAATAGGGTCTGAAAAGGCCAGTGTTTACAAGGGTTTTCAGATGCCCTTCCGGGGGTGGGCGGTATCTTATATCGTCCACCCTGGAAAAAGGGCTTCTACTTGTCCACAGGAAAGGAGGAGAATGGCACAGCACGCGATCCTACGGTTTACCAAACACAAGGCCGGGCCTGCTGGCGCGTTGGAGGCGCACCATGAGCGCACGAAGGAGAAGTACGCCAGCAATCCCGACATTGACGTAACGAAAAGCAAAGACAATTTTCATATCATCCAGCCAAAGCAGAAGTACCGGCAGGAGATCAACAGCCGGATCAATGCGGCGGGCTGCAAGACACGGAAGGACAGCACCATGTTTGTGGACACCCTCATCACGGCAAGCCCGGAGTTCTTCGAGGGCAGGAGCAGGAAAGACATTCAAGCCTACTTCACGGAGGCCGTGGCCTTCATGGAACAGAAGATCGGCCGGGGCAACATCTTCTCCGCCGTGGTACACATGGATGAAAAGACGCCCCACCTGCATCTGTGCTTTACGCCCATCACGGAAGACGGGCGGCTGTCGGCCAAGGAGATATTGGGCAACCGGGCGCAGCTCTCCCGGTGGCAGGATGAGTTTCACGCCCACATGAAAAAGACGTTCCCCGTCCTCAAACGGGGTGAAAGCTCCCTTGTCACCAAACGGAAGCATATCCCCACATGGCTGTTCAAGCAGTCCGTCAGCCTCATCAAGCAGCAGAAAGCCATTGAAACGGCCATTTCAGAGATCACCATGATGAACGCCGGGAAGAAGAAAGAGGAAGCCCTTACTCTGCTGGACAAGTTCTTTCCCCGGTTGGAAGCACATTTGGGGCAGGTGAAGAAGTACCAGGCCACAATTGATTATCTGACGCAGGAGAACGCGGGGCTGAAAGAAAAGGTCGCCGACCAAGACAGTGTCCGCAAGAAGCTGGAGGCAGCACGGCTCAAACAGGAGAACGAACAGCTCAGGACGCTTGTAGCGAAAATTCCGCCGGAGGTTCGACGGGAAATCCAACAGCGGCATGCGCCGCGGAAAGGAAGGGAAGAACGCGATTGATTTGTACCTTGAAAACTGAATATTGTGGAGATCCACACCATGCCTGATAAGCAAATTCAAAAGGAGCCTCTCGACATTGAGCTTCCGCAGGCCATCATAGATTCCCTTGCCCGGTTCCTTGTTCCTGAGATACGAAAATACTACGAAAGCGAGCAGGGACAGAAGGAGTTTGAGAAGTGGTTGGAGGAACAAAAGCGAGAAGAAGATAACAAATAAAACAGAGGGTCAAGGTATTGCGCCTTGACCCTCTGTTTTCAAAAAGAGATGTATTATATAGATGAAGCTTTTAATTCTGTTCAGCCGACTTAATGATAATACTTTCTGCAATTATGCGCATAAGAGGTATTTCATTAGTGAATTCGTTTCCGTCAGTCAGCAAGCGGCTAAATGCAATTAAAAATCAGTTTGTTAACATCAGGTAATTGCCCAGACTCTGCACAACGACGAATTAAGCGGTTTAGTATTTGTGCAGATTCAAATACTAAAGTATCAAGATCACCCTTAATTTTTCCACCGTGGACAGCAGAAGAACGTGCATTATACAGTTTTCGCACCTTTGTAAACACTTCACTAGCTACAACGTCATCTTGTTCGGATAAAAACTTTGCTATATAAAGACTTATTCGGAAACTAATCTCTGTGCTCACATTAAAAAGTGCTTCAATCCCAGACCAAAGAATAGCCAATTGAACACGAGGAATTGAATGCCATCTATAACTCGCCATAGCATGAACGGCAGTAAGATAAATATCTGAATCCAAAAGAGAACGTGCAATGTGGTAGTGCTGGTTAAGCCAGCTTTCATCATCTTCTGTTAACACATAAACATTTTTTAATACCCCATGGAATGCGTAATTTGTAACATAAAAGTATGTGGCATCTGATACTTTTTCAATCGGCTTATCACATTGAAGATTACACATCACTTCACAATTAAATAGTGCTCCAAGCAATAAACAGTCCCACTGTGCGTTCCACGCAACTACACCTAATGTTTCCTCATTCTTTGATGTAACCCTTAGCTGTGATGAAATATTTGGTGCGCATAATACTGCAACTGAGTAATCAATGTCACTGGGAATTAACCTTGACACATTATCAAACTGCAATTCAGTGTTTATTGGCAACAATAGAATATCGTCGGCCAATTGAAGCGCATGTGTAGTTGAAATACCATTAACATAAAGAAATGTCTCTGATCCGATTCCGACAATGCTCATTTTTTTGCCCTCCATTTTCCTCTTGCACTTTAATTATATCATACTGTTTTATAAAGAAAATAGGAATCTAGCACATGGAAGTATGGTAAATTAGCTGGCTGGAAAGCGACTTGCCATATCAAAAGATGTTGTAACGCTCCATAGGAATAAAAGACACAATTCCTACTCAAGGAAAACTGAACTAAGTATAGAAAAGCAGAGGATCAAGGCGCAAAACCTTGACCCTCTGTTTCTGTGTTGACATTACAGCCACACCAGCACGGCGAAGCCGCCGCGGAAATAATAAGTGTTCGTGCAATGTCCATTTGGTGGAGGTGGGGAGAGTCGAACTCCCGTCCGAGAACATGCTGACCCAACTTTCTACGAGCGTAGCCGTCGTATAAGTGTTCCCCTTGCGGCGCTCCCAACGGCGGGATCGCCGGTCCGGTAGCTTCATGAAGTCCGGCCCGGGGCAAAGCTTACCCGGGTTCGTTCCCTATCCTGAATGACGCCCGTGGCTGAAACGATAGGTCTTTTCAGGCGGACGCTGTCACGCGCTTAGGCAGCGACAGGAAGTGCGTTGTAGTTGTCTGTTATGTTTAACAGTTTTTCCCGCTTTTAACGAAGCTCGGGGCTTCGGCTCGCTTATCCGGCCCCCACTATCCCCGTCGAAACCATTTCACCCCCATGGGATAGGTTACCGCACTTTATAGTCCTTCATGCGCCGGTCCATCTCCCTGTCGGCATCCCGCTCGGCGATGTCGTGGCGCTTGTCATAGAGCTTCTTGCCCTTGGCGAGGGAAAGCTCCACCTTCACCTTGCCGTCCTTGAAATAGACGGAAAGGGGGATGAGGCTGTAGCCCTGGGCCTGCTGGAGGCCATAGAGCTTGGCGATCTCCCGCCTGTGAGCCAAAAGCTTTCGGATCCGGAAAGGATCGTGATTGAAGATGTTGCCCTGCTCATAGGGGCTGATGTGCATGCCGTGCAGCAGCAGCTCGCCGTTTTTGACCATGGCATAGCTGTCCTTCAGGTTCAAGGCGCCCTTACGGATGGACTTCACTTCGGTACCCGTCAGCGCGATGCCGCACTCCAGGGTATCTTCGATGAAATAGTCATGGCGAGCCTTCCGGTTGACGGCGGCTACTTTTATCCCTTTATGAACGGGCATTGCTTCTTTTCACGCTCCCAAATAAAAAGCGGTACAACGAACCCACGCTGTACCGCTCTTCATACAGCTAAATTAACCGAGGCACATGAGCACCAGCGCCAGCACAGCGATGACACAGGCACAGACGAGGGTGATCTTCTTGAGCTGAAGATCCTTCTTGGCCTCCCGGCCCTTCACGCCGAAGGACTCGGTATCGCTGCCGTAGGCGGCGCCCAAACCGGCAGACTTGCTCTTCTGCATCAGAACGGCCACGATCAGCACGACGGATACGAGAACGAGCAGGACTTGAATCGCGATTCTCATATTACTTCCTCCCAAAATGACTGCGTGTGCTATTATACCACCATGTATCCAGGTTTGCAAGGGTGATATTCAGCCATTTTCCTCCGAAATCAGCCTTTGAACAGGGTTGAACCGGTCATTTCCGCAGGTTTGGGCAGCCCCAGCATGTCGAGCAGCGTGGGCGAAAGGTCGCAGAGGCGGCCGCCGTCCCGCAGCTCAACATCCTTCTCTGCCCCATCCACATACACGCAGGGCACAGGATTGGTGGTGTGAGCGGTGAAGGGCGCGTTCTGTTCGTAGTCCCACATGTACTCGCAGTTGCCATGGTCGGCGGTGATGAGACAGCGGCCGCCGCTCCTGAGGATGGCGGTGACCACCTTGTCCAGGCACTCGTCCACGGCGTGGACGGCCTTCACCGCCGCCTCCATGACGCCGGTGTGGCCCACCATGTCGGGGTTGGCGAAGTTCAGGATCATCACATCATATTTTCCGCTTTCGATCCGCTTCACCACTTCCTCTGCCACAAGGTATGCGCTCATCTCCGGCTGCATGTCGTAGGTGGGCACCTTGGGGGACGGGATCAGACACCGGTCCTCCAGGGGATTGGGCGCCTCCACCCCGCCGTTGAAGAAGAAGGTCACGTGAGCATACTTCTCCGTTTCGGCGATGCGAAGCTGGGTTTTGCCATTCTTGGCCAGATACTCGCCCAGGGTGTTCTGCAGGGTCTGGGGCTTGAAGGCCACGGTGAGCTTATCCTCGAAGGTCTTGTCATACTGGGTCATGGACACATAGGTCAGGGGGAAATACCCGTTCCGGCGCTGGAACCCATCGAAGTCCTCGAAGAGGAAGGCGCGGGTCAGCTCCCTGGCCCGATCGGGCCGGAAGTTGAAGAAGATGACGCTGTCGTTGGCCTTGACCGTGGCCACGGGCTTGCCGGTCTCCACGATGACCGTGGGCTTGACGAACTCGTCCGCGTCGCCCCGATCATAGCTCATCTGCATGGCGTCGTGACCCGTAGGGGCGGTAAAGCCCTCCCCATAGGTCAGGGCGGCATAGGCCTGCTCCACCCGCTCAAAGCGGTTGTCCCGGTCCATGGCATAGTAGCGGCCGGAGACCGTGGCGATCTTGCCCACGCCGATCTCGGAGAGCTTCGCCTCCAGCTGCTCCACATAGCCCTTGCCGCTCTTGGGCGGCGTGTCCCGGCCATCCATGAAGCAGTGGACGAACACCTTGGTCAGGCCGTTGCGCTTGGCCAGCTCCACCAGAGCGTAGAGATGCTCCAGGTGGCTATGAACGCCGCCGTCGGAGCAGAGACCGAAGAGGTGCAGAGCGGAATCGTTGGCCTTGCAGTTCTCCACAGCCTTCAAAAACGCGGGATTCTCAAAGAAATCCCCGTCCTCGATGGCCTTGGTGATCCGGGTGAGCTCCTGATACACGATGCGGCCGGCGCCGATGTTCAGGTGCCCCACCTCGCTGTTGCCCATCTGGCCGTTGGGCAGGCCCACATCCATGCCGCTGGCCCCCAAAAGGGTGTGGGGGCAGGTGTTCCAAAGATTCATGAAGTGGACCGCGCCGTCGGTCAAAATGGCGTTATATTCCTTCTCCTCCCGGTAGCCGAAGCCGTCCAGGATGATCAATGCGGTGATAGGCTTCATCAGTAGTTTACCACACCCGCAAAGTCCACAGCCTTCAGGGAGGCGCCGCCGATGAGGCCGCCGTCGATCTCCGGCATGCTCATGAGCTCGGAAGCGTTGGAGGGCTTCATGGAGCCGCCATACTGGATGCGCACCTTCTGGGCGACCTCCTCGCCATAGATGCCCGCAATGGTCTGCCGGACCACGGCGATGGTGGCGTTGGCGTCCTCCTTGGTGGCGGTCTTTCCAGTGCCGATGGCCCATATGGGTTCATAGGCCACGACCACCTTCACAGCGTCCTCGGCGGGGATGCCCGCAAAGGCCGCCGCGGTCTGGCCGCTGACGAAGGACTCGGTGACGCCGGCTTCCCGTTGCTCCAGCGTTTCGCCCACGCAGACGATGGGGGTGATGCCGTTCGCCAGAGCGGCCTTGGCCCGCTTGTTCACGCCCTCGTCGGTCTCACCGAAATAGGCCCGGCGCTCGCTGTGACCGATGATGGCATACTCCACCCCAAAGGCCCTGAGCATGCTGGGAGAGATCTCGCCGGTGAAGGCGCCGCTCTCGGCCCAATGGATGTTTTGGCAGCCCAGATGGATGTTGGTGCCCTCGATGAGCTTGCTGACCGGGCAAAGATCCACGAAAGGCGGGCAGACGACCACATCACAGGCGGCGTCCTTCACCAGGGGGATCAGCTCAGACACCAGGGCCTTGGCTTCCTCGGGCGTCTTGTTCATCTTCCAGTTGCCGGCGATGATGGGCTTGCGGGCGATCCTGTCGTTCAGCACGGCCACGCCGGGCAGCACCTTGCCCTCCAGGAACTCCAGAGAGGCGCCGCCGCCGGTGGAGATGTGGGTCATCTTCTTGGCATAGCCCAGCTTCTTGACGGCGGAAGCGGAATCGCCGCCGCCGATGATGGTGGTGCCTTCGCACTGGGCGCAGGCCTCCGCCACGGCAGAGGTGCCCTTGGCGAAGTTGGGGAACTCGAACACGCCCATGGGGCCGTTCCAGATGACGGTTTTGGCGGCCATGATGACCTCGGCAAACTTTGCCCGGGTTGCTTCGCCGATGTCCATGCCCATCCAGCCGGCGGGGATGGCGTCGGAGGGAACGGTTTTATATTCGGCGTCCGCAGAGAATTCCGGAGCCACCACGGTGTCCACGGGGAGCATCAAATTCACGTCCCGGGCCTTGGCGTCGGCCATGAGCTCGCGGGCCAGGTCAATGCTGTTTTCGTCCAGCAGAGAGGTGCCGATCTCATAGCCCATGGCCTTGAAGAAGGTGTAGGCCATGCCGCCGCCGATGAGCAGGGTGTCGCACTTCTCCAAAAGGTTTTTGATGACGCCGATCTTGTCGGAGACCTTGGCGCCGCCCAGGATGGCCACAAAGGGCCGCTGGGGGTTGTTGAGGGCTTCGCCCATGATGCCCAGCTCCTTGCCGATGAGAAACCCGGCCACGGCGGGCAGATAGGCCGCCACGCCGGCGGTGGAGGCGTGGGCCCGATGCACGGTGCCGAAGGCGTCGGAAACGAAGATGTCAGCGAGATCTGCCAGCTTCCGGGAGAATTCAGGGTCGTTGGCCTCCTCCTCCTTCTGGAACCGGGTGTTCTCCAACAGGACGATCTCCCCGTCCTTCATGTCGGCCACGCACTTTTTGGCGCTCTCGCCCACGGTGTCGGAAGCGAACCGGACCGGCACGTTGGGAAGCAGCTCAGAGAGGCGCTGCGCCACGGGCGCCAGAGTGTACTTCATGTCCACCTTTCCCTTGGGACGGCCCAGGTGGGAGCAAAGGATCACCTTTGCCTTGTGGTCCAGCAGATACTGAATGGTGGGCAGGGCGGCCACGATGCGCTTGTCGTCCGCCACCTTCATGTCCTCGGTCAGAGGCACATTGAAGTCGACCCGGCACAGGACCCGCTTTCCGCTGACCTGAATGTCTTCAACTGTTTTCTTTGCCATTATAGTTTCCTCCTGTCTGTAATCCTGTATAAATAAGCGAGCGATAGACCCGCATTATTCTCCGTTGCCCAAGGGGCGGTCACCCATGACGGCGATCTTCTCGATGAGCGCCTCGGTGTCGATGGTCTCTGCCTCCTCGGGCGCGATGTCGGAGACCCGGACCACTTCCCCCTCCTCCGCTTCAAATTCGGGCACGGTCATCTGCTCCTGCTCCTCCGCTTCCGCCTCATCCCGGGCGGCCGGCGCGGGCGCCTCCTCTTCCTCCGGCACGCTGACCCTGTCCGGCATATCCTCCCGGGGCAGATACCGCTTTTGAATGGTGTAGATGTTGTGCATGAGCTGGGCCGGATCTCCCTCCGGGTCGGGCAGCGGCTCCTCCTCGGCAGCATTGAGGGTGGCGTTCAGCTGAGGCACCTCCGCAAACAGCTCCGGCAGAGCGCTGTTGAGACGGGCATAAAAATCGGAGAGCTTCCTCACGTTCTCCTCCGCCTGGCGAGCCTGCTCCTTCATGGACTCGTTGAACTGGTTCAGCAGCTGCACATAGGCGCCGACGGCGGCGTCCGTCTCCTTGATCTTCTTTTCGCTGGCGGATTCGGCGTCCTTGATGATGTCCCGGGCGTTCTCATAGGCGCTTTGGATCATGGCCTCGCCCTTCTTTTGGCTGGCCACATATTCCTGCTGGGCGGAATCATGGATGTCGTCCGATTCCTTTTGGGCGTCGGAGACGATGCGGGCAGCGGTCTCAGCCGCATCGGTGATGGCCCGGGAGATGAAGAGCTCCCGCTGCTTATACTGGTCCAATTCGGCTTTGACGCCGTCCATCAGCTGCTGCTGGGCACTGAGCTTTTCGTTCAGCTCGGCAATGGTCTTGTTCTGTTCCTCGATGAGCTTTTTCTTTTTGAAAAACATGGGTTCAAACCTCCAATTTCATCTGCTGGGGCGCGTTCATGGTTTCCGGCACAGGGTAATCCAGATGCACGTAGGCTTCGGGCAGGACGATCCGGCCCCGGTTGGTGCGGGCCAGGAACCCGAGCTTGAGCAAATAGGGCTCGTATACATCCTCGATGGTGCCTGCGTCCTCCCCCGTATAGGCGGCGATGGTGTCCAGCCCCACGGGGCCGCCCTTGAAGATGGTGATCATGGCGATGAGCATCCGCCGATCCACAGCGTCCAGGCCCAACTCGTCGATGGCCAGCATGGTGAGCCCCTTTTGCGCCGTTTCCAAATCCACACAGCCGGTTCCCTTCACCTGGGCAAAGTCCCGGACCCGGCGCAGCAGCCGGTTGGCGATGCGGGGCGTGCCCCGGGAGCGGGAGGCGATCTCCAGCGCCCCCTCCTCGTCGATGTCGATGTTCAGGATCTGAGCGCTGCGAACGATGATCTCCTTGAGCTGCTCTGGAGAATAGAGCTGCAGCTGCTCCTTGATGCCGAACCGATCCCGCAGGGGGGAGCTGAGCATGCCCAGCCGGGTGGTGGCGCCGATCAGGGTGAACTTCGGCAGATCCAGGCGGATGCTTCTGGCCCCCGGCCCCTTGCCGATGACGATGTCCAGGGCATAGTCCTCCATGGCGGGATAGAGGACCTCCTCCACCGCGGGATTCAGGCGATGGATCTCGTCGATGAAGAGCACATCCCCCGGAGCCAGGTTGGTCAGAATGGCGGCCAGATCCCCGGCGTGACTGATGGCGGGGCCGCTGGTCACCCGTAGGTTCACCCCCATCTCGTTGGCGATGATGCCGGCCAGGGTGGTTTTGCCCAGGCCCGGCGGGCCGTAGAGCAGGGCGTGATCCAGGGATTCGCCCCGGGACTTGGCGGCGGCGATATAGATGGAGATGTGCTCCTTGGCCTGATCCTGACCGATATATTCGTTCAGAAACTTGGGCCGGAGGCTGTATTCGTTTTTCAGATCCTCCTCCCGCATGGAGGAGCTGATGAGCCTGTCGTCCTCTTTCATGGGTCCCTCACTGTCTGGCCAGCATGCGCAGGGCCTTGGTGATCATTTCCTCCACATTCTTCGCCTCCTCCACGGCGGAAACGGCGCGGGAGGCGGTCAGCCCGTCATAGCCCAAGGCGACCAGCGCCTGCACGGCCTCCGCCCGGATGTTCTCCGGCACATGGCTCAAAGCGGGCGCTCCGGCCCTGTTGGCGGCAACGGGCGGCACATCCTTCACCTGCTCCTTCAGCTCCAGGATGACCCTCTGGGCCATCTTGCGCCCCATCCCCTGCACGGGGTCGAAGGCGGCGGGGGTATCGGTGATGACGGCGGAGATCACATCGGCAGGCTCCATGACCGAGAGCACGCTGATGGCCAGCTTCGGGCCCACCCGGGTGATGCCGATGAGCTTTCGGAACATCTCCCGCTCCTCCTCGGAATAGAAGCCATACAGGGCCTGCACCCCCTCGCCGAGATGCAGATGGGTGAACAGCTTGGCCTCCTCCCCCGGAATGAGCTTTTCCAGGGTCTTTTTGCCCGCATATAGCTCATAACCCACGCCGGCGGCCTCCAAAACGGCCCTGTCGGCCTGAATGCCCGCGACGATCCCTCGAATGTAGGCGTACATCTCTTTCCTCCTGTCAATGGATGCGGAACTGTTCCGCGGCCGGGTGCGATGTGGAGCTGTGGCACAGAGCGGCCGCCAAGGCGTCTGCGGCATCGTCGGGCTTGGGCACCGTCTTCAGGTTCAGCAGGAGCTTCACCATGTGCTGAACCTGGGTCTTGTCCGCATGGCCGTTGGCCGTCACCGCCAGCTTGATCTCCATGGGGGTGTATTCATACAGGGGAAGACCCTTCTTCTGCGCCGCCAAAATGGCCACCCCCCGGCCGGCGCTGACGGAGATGGCGGTGGTGATGTTGTGATAGAAGAACAGCTCCTCAAACACAGCGCAGTCCGGCCGGTACATCTCCACCAGCTGGGTCACCCCGTCGAACAGGCGCTCCAATCGCTCCGGAAAGGGTTCGCCGGATCGGGTCTCCACGACCCCATAGTCCACCGCGGAGAGGGCATGTCCGTCCGTGTCGATCACGCCGTAGCCCAGCCGCGCATATCCGGGGTCGATCCCTAAAATCCGCATACAGCCCTTCCTTTCATATTCCGCTTCAGTATATCATGTTCGACAGCATCAAACAAGAAGATTTTCCGCGGTTCACATACCGAAGCGGCCTTCAAGATATTCAATAATGGTATATGCAGGGGCGATGAGCAAAAATCGCAGGAGCCCATAGGAAAAGCTGGGCCGCGTCTGCCACAGAAAAAGCAGGCCCTTCTCCCTGAGCCGCCTCCGATCGCCGGTCAGGATCCGGATGACGGAATGAAGAGCGGCCAGAAGGAAAGCGCCCAGGATGCACAGCAGAGCCTTGCTGGCCGTGGGGAAGCGAAGCAGCACACGCCGCAGCATCAGCATGCCCAAGCCGCCGAACAGGGCCGATGACCGTCGGCTCTCCCCCTTCCAAAAGATCTCCGATAGGACATGCATCGCCGCCCCGATCCCAAATAGAATACATCTGTCCATATCTCCATCCTGCCCCGTTTTGCCGCTCTTCTTGCAAAAAAGAGCCCGGACAGGATCCCTGTCCGGGGCACAAGGAGGATAGCCTCATTTTCCGGTGGCGAGGGGGTGCCCGTTTTCCTCCAGGGGGGTGGGATGGCTGAAAAAGACGATGGCCCCGGTGTCGTCCCGGCCAACGGATACGTTCTCCTCCGTTTCGGGAACGGTGAGGGCGTCATACCGACGGTCCAGGCTGTCATAGAGAACCAGGGTCTCCCCCGCATGCAGGGAGAAGGAAGCGTGGAGTTCCCCGGTGGACCGATCCTTTCCCGAGAGGAACACCAGCAGGAATTCCCCGGGAGACAGGGTCACGGCGGGCAGGGGCCATTTGGTCAGCTTTTCCACATTGTCGCTCAAATACCATCCATCCAGGGAGACCGGCGCCGCTGAAGCGTTTTTCAGCTCCACGAAGTCGGATCGATCCCCATCCTCGTCCAGGATGCTTCTGCTGTTTCGATAGAGGACCTCATGGATATGGACAAAACTGAGCGGATCGGCCATGGCCGCGGGAGCAAGGTCCTGCAGGATGTCCTCATCCCTGTTGCCCGCGCCGGGGGTGGGCCGAAGGCAATATCCCCAGCCTCCGTCGCTCCCCTTCGTCCAGGCGATGTCATCATCCAGCGCCGGGAAGGAAACGTGATCCAGGGCATAGCCGTTGCTGTCGAAGAGGAACAGCTCCTCCCCCCGGGAGGATAGGCCAAGATCGATGCGCACATGACCCTCCGCCGCGCAGGCTTTTCGTCCGCAGCAGACGATAAGATAGGCGCCGGGAGCCAGCTCCGGCTCCGTCTCGGGGAAATTGTGCTTGTCCGTTTGCGCCATGTCGTCCGTCAGCGTGAACCCGGCCAGAGAAACAGGGACCTCGTTGGGGTTGAACAGCTCCACCCATTCCGTACAGCCCACGCAGCCGTCGGCCGCCAGGGAAGCCCCGTTTTTGGACACGATCTCGGTGATCAAAACATCCGGGGAGCGGGGCGCCTCCACCGCCTCCTCTTCCTCCGGCTTCTGCAGCTGGGAGGAAAGGGGCGGCAGATCCGTGATGCCGTCCCCGTTGGCCTGGCCCGGGGTGGGCAGATCGCAGTAGCCATAGGAGCCGTCGTCCCGCCTGGCATAGGAAACATCCCGCATCAAAGAGGGAACGATCAGGGAGGAGACTTCCTCCAGGTGGGCGTTGAGGATGGTCAATGTCTCCCCCGCCTTTTTCAGGGAGAAGGCAACGCAGTTCGGCCCCCCCTTTTTGTTGGCATAAAGAAGATGATACTCACCGGGGCCGAGGATCACGTCCGGCAGCTGGGTGGCCTTCTGGGGAGCCTCCACGTTGTCGGTGATATAGTAGTTGCTCAGATGGATGCTGTTTTCGGACCCGTTATACAGCTCGATCCAATCCGGGCTGCCGTACACATCGTCCACCAGGCTGAGCTGATTGCTGCTCACCACCTCGTTGATACGGAGGGCGTCGGCCGGGGTGCCGGAAAACAGCTCCTCGGCCTTTTCGCAGCCAACGAGGGGCAAAAGGCAGCCCAGCAGGAGCAGGATGGGGCATATTCTGTTGCGGTTCAGCTTCTTCATTGGTCCTTGTTGGTCCGATCGATGATCTTTTTCTCCGTATCCTTCCCGAAAAGGGAGGCAAACATTCGATGGGGCTCGACAGATGTTTGCAAAAGGAACGCCGTCACAGAAAGAATTCTATCACAGGCGTTCCCATTTCACAAGACACAGCCGGAAAAAGCTTCAGGACAGGGCGTTTTTCAGATACAGATCGTGAAGGGCGATGCTGATGCCCACCAGGAAGTTCACGCCGTTGGCGCCCTTGGCCAGCCGATTGCCCCAGGCGGTGATGGAGGTATAGGGGATGTCGGAAAACAGGCTTCGCAGCAGCTGAAAGGCGTCCTCCGCCACGAGCCCCTCCCCTGCCTGCAGCAGCGCCACGGTCCCGTTCTCGTTGGTGTTGGCGGCAGCGCCCGCCGCCGCGGCCCGGGTCATGCCCAAAACCATGTCCCGGCTGCGGCCCAACGCATAGGAAAGGCAGGAGAAGCAGGCCATATACCCGCACAAAAGGGCATCGGAAGCCGGCACGATGCCGTTGCCGAAGCCGGAACAGCCGGCAGCCGCCTGGGAGATGTGCCCTTCGTCCTGCTCAAAAAAGGCGGCGGACAGATCCCGCAGGGGTTCATGGAGCTTTTTCAGCTCCGGCGCGGCTTCTGGATCGATCACCAGCAAGGACAGATCCTCGTTGGCGGAGCACCGCTCGATGATCCTGTGGATATATCTTGCCCGGATGGAGAGATCCACCGGAAGAAACAGGTTCACCATGCACTCGATGGACAGATCCACATCCTCAGCCAGCGTCACATCCACAAAGAAGTCCACATCGGGAACGGCGATGCCTTTTTTGTCCATGAGCACATCCATGCCGGGCTTCATGTCCATGGCGGTGAAGGGCTGCACCCCGCTGATCCGACAGGAAAAGGGCTGCAGGGCCCCGGCGTTCAGCACGCTGACGGTCCCGAAGGATGCTTCCACATCCATCCGTTCCCCCGTGATCGCCGTGACCCGCCCGGGATACTCCCCCGCACGCAGATAGGAATGAAATCGTTTGCAGATTCGTTCGGCTGTCTCCATACTTCGCCTTGTGACCTCATGTTCTCTTTTGATACATGGGTTAGTTTAGGACAGCAAAAAAGCGCTGTAAAGCGCTTTTTGGTGAATTCACGTTTTGTTTACCTCTGAACGCCGCCCTTCAGGCCGGATTGAAGGGGGATGTCTGTTCGATCCGGAAGGTCAGCTGCTGGATGTTCACCTCGGAGAGGATCTCCGCATAGATGCGGTTTGTCCCCACGGCCAGGGTGAGCCCTCCCTCCGCCGTGTGGAGGCGGCCGAAGCCAACCAGCCTGTTCTCCCCGTCATAGAAGCAGACCCTGGCTTCCCCGGTCAATGTCCCGTCGAAGGTGTTGGTGCAGACGCCGTCCAGATAGGAATAGCCATCCTCCTCATAGATCCTCAGATCCGAGAAGGAAAGATAATAGGTGAAATAATGGGTGTCCTGGTCCAAAACCGGGATGCCGTTTCGATCCGTGTGGAAATCCTCTCCCTGAACGGGCTCCAGCGTCACGAAGATGGGCTCCCGGGTGGGCGAAGGGGTGTAAAAGGCGGTGGCGGTGGGCTGCTGGGTTTCCGGCACGGAATAGGACAGCCAGGCGTCCTGCCGCACGCATCCGATCAAAGGCAGCAGGGACATGCCGCAAAGAAAGACGATCCAACCTGCGCGATGCTTCATGCTGGGCCCCTCTTATTGCAAGCCGGCGTCCTCTTGCCGAGGCTCGGGGTCCGGGACGATCGTCGGCTCCTCCTGGGCAGGCTCCGGGACGGGCGATTCAGCCGCGCTTTCCACCGATGCTTTGGGCCGGAACGGCACAACCAGGCACACAAGGCTTATGAGCGCAAGGCAAAGCTCCCACACCTGATCCAGGGCGATGGGGCCCAGCATGGTTCGGTGCATGCGGATGCTGTCGATGCAGAACCGCCCCAGGCAAAAGAGCAGCACCATCAGCGGGAAGCGGCCCCCCTTCCGCTGGATCCGCTTTTGCAGCAGGGCATAATAGAGCGCGACCAGGGCCACGCAAAGCAAAAACTCATAGAAGAAGGCGGCATAATGGATAGCCAAATCGTCGCCGATGGTGGCCAAGGGGAACCATTTGTGGGCGGCCTTTTCCACCAGGGGGCCATAGTTGGTCCGATTGAAGAAATCCCCCCAAACGGCGACGGCCAGCCCCGCAAAAGCGCCGGGCGCGGCGATGTCCGTCATCTCGCCCACGGGGACCTTGCGCAGCCGAAGATACACCAGGATGGCCAAGGCTGCCGACGCCAGCCCCCCAAAGAAGGAGAGCCCCGGCCGCGTCAGGTCAAAGAAGTTCGCCCAGGCCACCTCCCCGCCCAGGCAGGCAAAGAGCCGGGCCCCCAGAACGCCGAAGGGCACCCCCAGGATGCACAGATCCAGGGCGATATCCTTTGGGATTTGACGGCTGCGGGCACGCCTGTCCGAGATGAACATGGCCACGGCGATGCCGAGCGCCAGGAGGATGGCATACCAATAGACATGAAAGCTTCCGATAGAAAATGCGATGTTGAAATCAGGACTTCTCATTCCGGCCTCCAAAACGAATTCCTGTATTATAATACCATATATTCTGTTGTGTATCAACCTTTCAAAGTTGACACTGTTCCCTTCCTGTTCTATAATCGATTCAGGTCATCCCAAAATATTTTGAGGAAGAAAGGAACGCTATGAAAAGAATCGTGATCGCCTTGGGCGGAAATGCCCTCCAGGAAGCGGGGAAACCGGCCACCGCCGAATCCCAGCTGGAAGTGGTCGAAAAGACCTCGGCCTATATCGCGGATATCATCGAAGCCGGATATGATGTGGTCATCGCCCATGGAAACGGGCCTCAGGTGGGTCGGATCGTGCTGCAGAACGAATCCGCTTCCCAGGTGACCCCTGCCATGCCCTTCGATGTGTGTGGCGCCATGAGCCAGGGATACATCGGCTATCACATCCAGCAGGGTCTCTCCAAGATCCTCCGTCAGCGGGGCATCTCAAAGCAGGTGGTCACGCTGGTGACCCAGGTCGTGGTGGACAAAAACGATCCCAAGTTCCGGAACCCCAGCAAGCCTATCGGCCCCTTTTACAGCAAGGAGGAAGCGGATCGGATCGCCGCGGAGAAGGGCTATGTCATGAAGGAGGACGCCGGCCGCGGCTATCGCCGGGTGGTGGCCTCGCCCCTGCCCGTAGAGATCGTGGAGCTGGACGCCGTAAAGGCCCTGGAGGAGGCCGGCTTCGTGGTGGTCACCGTGGGCGGCGGCGGCATCCCTGTGGTGCGGAATGAGGATGGGACGCTGGCCGGCACCGCGGCCGTCATCGACAAGGATCTGGCCAGCGAAAAGCTGGCGGAGGATCTGGATGCGGACGCCCTGGTGATCCTCACCGCGGTGGAAAACGTGTCCATCAACTATAAGAAGCCCGATCAAAAGGATCTGTCCACCCTGTCCGTGGAGGATGCAAAGAAATACATCGCCGAAGGCCAGTTCGCCCCCGGCTCCATGCTGCCCAAGGTGGAGGCGGCCATGAAGTTTGCCCAGAGCAAGGCGGACCGCAAGTGCATCATCACCTCTCTGGAGAAGGCAGTGGATGCCCTCAACGGCACGGCGGGCACCACCGTCTCCCTGTAAAACGCCGCTTGCCCAGGTTATCCACTCTTTCCACAGTATCCACAATCATCATTTTTTAAGGAGGCACCCATGAAACCCTATGCATCCATGACCAAGGAAGAGCAGCTGGCCGAGCTGAAGGCCCTGCAGGAGAAGTACGCCCAGATCAAGGCCCAGGGATTGAGTCTGAACATGGCCCGCGGCAAGCCCTCTTCGGAGCAGCTGGACATCGTCAGCGACATGCTGACCGTCCTCTCCGCCCCCGAGGATTGCTATGACGGCAAGCTGGATGTGCGCAACTACGGCGAGCTGCTGGGTATCCCCAGCGCCCGGGCCCTGTTTGCCGACATCCTGGGCACCGTGCCCGAAAAGGTCATCGTGGGCGGCAGCGCCTCGCTGCAGCTGATGTTCGACCTCATCAGCAAGGCCTATACCCACGGCCTGCTCCACTCTCCCGCCCCCTGGGCCAAGCTGGACAAGGTCAAGTTCCTTTGCCCGGCCCCGGGCTATGACCGGCACTTCACCGTAAGCGGCACCTTCGGCATGGAGCTCATCCCCGTTCCCATGACCGAGTTTGGTCCCGATATGGACTTTGTGGAGAACGCCGTAAAGGATCCCGATTTGAAGGGCATCTGGTGCGTCCCCAAGTATTCCAATCCCGACGGCATCATCTACTCCGCCGAGACCATCGACCGCTTCGTTCATCTCAAGCCCGCTGCCCCCGATTTCACCGTTATGTGGGACAACGCCTACTGCATCCACGAGGTCATCGGCGACTATGTGCCCTTCCCCGACATCCTGTCCCTGGCCGCTGCCGCGGGCTCCGAGGACATGTTCTATGAGTTCGCTTCCACCAGCAAGGTCACCTTCCCCGGCGCCGGCATCTCCTGCATGGCTTCCAGCCTTGCCAACGTGGAGCACATCAAGAAGATCCTCAACGCACAGATCATCAGCTATGACAAGGTGAATCAGCTGCGGCACGTGAAGTATCTGAAGAACAAGGAGACCACCCTGGCCCTGATGAAGAAGCACGCCAAGGTGCTGGGCCCCAAGTTCACCGCCGTGCTGGACGCCCTGGACAGCGAGATCGCGCCCCTTGAGATCGCCAGCTATCGCCGGCCCAAGGGCGGCTATTTTGTCAGCTTCTATGCCATGCCCGGCACCGCCAAGCGCATCTTCACCCTGGCCAAGGAAGCGGGCCTGGTGATGACCAACGTGGGCGCCACCTATCCCTACGGCAAGGATCCGGACGACAGCAACCTGCGCATCGCCCCCTCCTATCCGCCTTTGGAGGACCTCAGGAAGGCCATGGAGATCTTCTGCGTGTGCGTGAAGATCGCTGCCCTGGAAAAGCTGCTGGGATAACCCCGCAAAAAGACAAAGGAGCTGCCCCGAAGGCGGCTCCTTTTTCCGTTCAAAAAAAGCGTCCTTTGCCTTTCGACAAAAGACGCTTTTTCTGGTGCGGTGGACGAGACTTGAACTCGTACGCGCGAAGCACACGCACCTCAAACGTGCCTGTCTGCCAATTCCAGCACCACCGCGTGCTTTTGCATTATAGCGGAGGCAAAAGCATTTGTCAATCCTTCGTGTAAAAATCTTTTTTCGGCACATACTATGCCCATGAAACACGCAAGAATCTATCTTTTTCTCCTCTGCCTGACGGTCTGCGGATGCGCGGATCGGGGGGATGTGATGGAGACAAACATGCACTCCGTGGCGGAGGTGGTGCAGGCAGCCTATTCCTCTGCCCAGGATGCTCTCCCGGTTTCCGTTGACCTGCTCATCGGCGGGGATGTGCTCCACTACCCCCTGGCGGACCTGGGGATCGCCGGGGATCCGGGGCAGCTCAGCCTGGACCCCACCGCCTTCTCCGCCCTTTGCGCCCAGCTGAACGGTGTGTATGGCAAGCCAGCCAAGGATGCCCAGGTCATCCTTTCCGATGACCCGGCCGATCCCCTGCGGATCGAATCTGATGTGGAGGGCCTGTGCGTCGACGAGGGCTCCCTCCGGGCCGATCTTGCTTCCTTCGATCGGGAGGGCGGGATCAGCGTGAAGCTGCAGCCGGTGCAGGCCGGCGTCACGGCGGCGGAGCTGAAGGAAAAATATGCCCTGCTCTCCACCTTCACCACCTCCTTCAAGGGCTCCACCCTGGGCCGAAAAAACCGGGTGAACAACATGGCCCTGGCGGCGTCCAGGATCAACGGCGTCGTTGTGAAAGCCGGGGAGGAATTCAGCATGAACGAAACCATTCTGGACCGCACCAAGGAAAACGGATATTATCTCGCCCCGGCCATCAGAAACGGCACCTATGAATCGGAATATGGCGGCGGGGTGTGCCAGGTCTCCTCCACCCTGTTCAATGCGGTGATGCTGGCGGACCTGCCCGTGACGGAGCGGCACCATCACAGCTGGCCCATGACCTATGTGCCCATCGGTCGGGACGCCACCATATCCACGGGGTATAAGGATTTCAAATTCGTCAACGGCACCAAATCGGATCTGGTCATCTTTGCCCACCTGGACAAACAGGCGAAGACCGTCACCGTGCGGCTCTACGGAAAGCACAGCCTTGACTTTGACCACATCGAGATCGAATCCAAGCGCACCGGCTCCCTGCCGGCCAAAGGGACGAAGCTGATGCTGGACGAAAGCCTCCCCTCCAATTCCCGCGTGGAGGAACGAAAGGAGCGGCGGGGCAAAACTTCCGTCACCTACAAGAAATATTTCGACGCCGAAGGCACCCTGATCCGCCAGGAGATCGCCTTTGAGGACAGCTACCCCTCCATCGAGGGACTGGTCTATGTGTCTGCGGATATCTACCGCCGGTAAGCCCATTTGACGGCAAGGAGGATCGGTAGTATACTCTGAAAAAAAGCGGGAGTGTATTGCGCTATGATCCTGATCCGTGGGGCTGGCGACATCGCCAGCGGCATCGCCCTTCGTCTGTATCGATGTGGGTTCACCCTGGCCATGACGGACCTGGAAAAGCCCACCTCCATCCGGCGGACGGTCTGCTTTTCCGAGGCGATCCTTCAAGGCGTGAGCACCGTGGAAGGGGTCGTGGCCGAGCGAGCGGATTCCCCAGCGGATGCGACGGAGATTTGGCGGCGCGCCCACATCCCCGTGTTCCCCGACGATGAGGGAACGGTCCTCTCCCGGCTTCATCCGGACGCCCTGATCGACGGGCGTCTGGCCAAGGTGAATCTGGACACCTCCCTCCGGGATGCGCCCATCGTCATCGCCGTGGGCCCCGGTTTCACCGCCGGCGTGGATTGTCACGCCGTGGTGGAGACCCAGCGGGGGCACTATTTGGGGCGGGCGTTCTACCAGGGGTCGGCGGCGGAGAACACCGGCGTTCCCGGCAACATCGGCGGATATTCCCTGGAGCGGGTGATCCGGGCCCCCAAGGCAGGGGTGTTCCACCCGATCCGCGCCATCGGGGACCATGTGTCGGCCATGGATGTGGTGGCCTATGTGGACGAGGAACCGGTGTTCTGCGAGATCGAAGGGATCCTGCGGGGCATCCTGCCCGAAGGCATCCGGGTGGATGCGGGCATGAAAAGCGGCGATGTGGACCCCCGCTGCAAAAAAGAGCACTGCCTGTGCGCCTCGGACAAGGCTCTCTCCGTGGGCGGCGGCGTGCTGGAAGCGCTGCTGCACTTTGCGTACAGAGAACGGGCGTTTGGCGGCTTTTCCGCGTGATTCTTCCGCCTTGACGAAAGTATCGGGCGATCAACTCCCGCACCTTTTCTGTTTTGTCGTTGGGAGCACGCTCCAAAGCTGCTGTCAGCAGATCGTCCGTTTGCGTGACTTCAAATCCGTGGCGAGCATAAAAGTCATGAAGCAGGGAGAAAAATGCGTCTTTTCCCAGGATATCCTCCAGTTCCTTCAAAAAAGCGCCGCCTGCCGTATATGCATATTGCCATAGTCCAGTTCCGCAGTGGAGGAATTCAGCGGCAGCACGAGATCAGCAATATCCCAAATGCTCCAAAAGGATCTTGAGTCCCAAGAGGATCAATATGACGCCGCCCAGGAGCTCCGCCTTGCTCTTGTATCTGGTGCCGAAGATGCCGCCGATCCTCACCCCCAGGGCGGAGAGCAAAAAGGTGACGATGCCGATGAAGCTGACCGCCGACAGGATATGGACCTGCAAAAAGGCAAAGGTGATGCCAACCGCCAAAGCGTCGATGCTGGTGGCGACGGCCATGATGAGCATGGGCTTGAACCCCAACGAAGGGTTTACATGCTCCGGGTCCCTGTCCAAAGATTCCCGGATCATGTTGGCGCCGATGAGGGTGAGCAGGATCATGGCGATCCAGTGATCCACGGCGGCAATGTATTCGGCAAAGCTGCTGCCCAAAAGATACCCCACCAGGGGCATCAGCGCCTGAAAGCCGCCGAACCACAAGCCCACGATCGCGGCGTGCTTCCATCGGATCTTCCCGATGGCCAGCCCCTTGCAGACGGCCACGGCAAAGGCATCCATGGAAAGGCCCACCGCCAGAATGAACAGTTCAACAATGGTCATGCGTCATTTCTCCTGAATAGAAAGCACGTTGCATTTTACTAAAAACCCATGGAAAAATCAATAGGATGCCGGATATTTGCGTGATATAGGATTGCTTTTTTATCAAAACGATCGTATACTTATTAAAATAGGTTTATGTTGGAAAGATCGATCTTTTTTGAACGGAGTGATGTATCTATGAGCAAAACCGGATGGATTATCCTGGGCATATGTTTGTTTCTTGTGTTCTGCCTGTGCGCCGGTCTTCTTCTGGCGGGCCGCTTGGCCACCGCTCTCTATAACGGAGAATCGAAGGTGGACCAAGGCGCCACCAAGGGCTACAAGGACCTGAAAAACCCCTTTTCGGCAGACGGAAAATATGCCCTTTCCATGGACCAGCTCAAGGAGCTGCGCGTGGATTGGATCTCCGGCTCGGTGATTGTCGAGCTGACCGACGGGGACACGATCCAGCTGCAGGAAACCGCTGACCGCTCCATCCGCGAGAAGGACGCTTTGCGGTATGGCATAAACGGAGACACCCTGCGGATACAGGCCTGCCAGAAGAACTATGTGGGCAAGCTCCCCAAAAAGGATCTGGTCCTCTCCCTCCCCCGGTCCATGGTCGCCGGGCTGAAGGAATGTGAGTTCGATCTCGTCTCCGCCACCCTCAGCGCCGAGGATCTCACCCTGGAAGAGCTGGAGGTGAACACCGTCTCCGGCAGGATCGAGCTGAACGGCATGACGGTTGAGGAAGCGGAGGTCGACACCGTCTCCGGAGATGTTTTGCTGAGAGACTGTGCCTTCGGCACCCTTCGCATGGACAGCGTTTCCGCCCTGACGAGCCTGACCGGCACCGTCAAAAAAGCCAAAGCGTCCTCCGTCTCCGGCTCCATCCAGCTGTATTTGGATGACTGCCGGGAGGTGAACATCAGCACCATGTCCGGCTCCGTCACGCTTTCCTTCGCCAAAGTGCCCAAGGAGCTGCGGGTGGACACCGCCTCCGGAGACGCCGATATCTCCCTTTCAAAGGATGCTTCCTGCACCGTAAAGCTGGATTCCATGTCCGGGAAGCTGCTGTTGAACATGGAGAACGTGCCTTCCAAGCAGATCGTTCTCGGCGATGGCGAGGCCAAGTTCGATATCGACTCTATGAGCGGCGAGGTTTGGATCCACACGAAATGAGTTCCGCCGCCTCTACATCAAAGCAATCAGTCTAAAAGGAGGGAATCCCCCATGTCAAAGCCAGTCAAAATCACCGCCGACACCCCCTGTGACATCGGCCCCATGCTGCAGGAGCGCTACGATGTGGCGCTCGTGCCCCTGCATGTCACCATGAACGACCGGGAGTATCTGGACGGCGTCGACATAACCAACGACATGATCTATGAAAATTGGGATAAAACCGGCAGTCTTCCCAAGACCAGCGCCGTCAGCGTGGGCGAATATGAGGACATCTTCAAGAGCTATACCGACCAGGGATACGAGGTCATCCACATCTCCCTGGGCTCCGGGCTGTCCGTAACCCACCAAAATGCCGTTCTGGCCGCCGAAGATATCCCCGGCGTCCACGTGATCGACTCCCGCTGTCTCTCCACCGGCACGGGCCTTCTGGTCTGCGAGGCCGGCGAACGGGTCAAAAAGGGCATGGATGCCGAGTCCATCGTGGCGGAGCTGGAGCCCCTCGCCATGAAGAACTCCGCCAGCTTCATTCTGGACACCCTGACTTTCCTCCACGCCGGCGGTCGCTGTTCCTCCCTGGCCCACATGGGGGCGAACCTGATGAGCATCAAGCCCAGCATCCGGGTGCTCAATGAACAGAACGGCAACATGGTGGTGGGCAAGAAATACTTCGGCAAGCTGAAAAAGTGCATCCTTGCCTATATCCACGACCAGCTGGCCGACCGGACGGACATCGTGCGGGATCGGATATTCATCACCCATTCCGGCTTCCCAGAGGAGGACATCGTCTGGATGAAGGAGGAGGTCGAAAAATACGGCCCCTGGGGCGAGATCATCGTCACCACCGCCGGCTGCACCATCTCCTCCCACTGCGGCCCGGGCTGCATCGGCGTGCTGTTCCTGACAAAATAATAAATCTTTTACAAATCCTTCCCCTTTTCTCCCTCCTTTTCGGAGGGATTTCTGTTTTCAAACCGGGGGCGGCCATGGTATAATCAGCCGAAGCGTCGCGGAGGTTTTATGATCCTTTCCATCCTCTATCTGCTCTTCCATGCCCTCGCCGGCATAGAGATCGGCAGATTTCTTTTCAAAACCGAATCCCTCCCCCGCCGCCTTTGGCTGGGGCTGACGGTGGGCCTGCTGGGGAGCATCTGGCTGCCCAGCCTGTTTTCCTTCTTCCTGGGGTTCGGCCATCTGAGCCATCTGCTGGGCGCCCTCGCCATGGGCTTGCTCGCTGGGTTCTGCCTGCTGCAGCGAAACAAGGCGCCCCGAGCCACGGCAAAGGAGCTCAGGGACATGCTCCCCCTGCTGTGGCTGCTGCCCCTGCTTCTGGTGGGCGCCCATCTCTTTTCCACCCATATCCTCTTTCCGCGATCCGACGGATACTATGTGGGCCAAACCACCTATGGGGATCTGGCCATGCACCTGGGGTTTATCACCAGCATCGCCGAGCAGGGCTTTTTCCCGCCGGAATACAGCATCTTCCCGGGCCACCGGGTGAACTATCCCTTTTTGTGCGAGGTACCCAGCTCCTCCCTGTTCCTCTTCGGCGCCAAGCTGCGCTGGGCCTATCTGCTGCCCGCCCTCTATGCCTATGCCCTGGTGATCCTGGGGGTATACTTCGCTTTCCGCGCCTGGCTCAAGCGGCAGGATCGATCCCTCCTGGCCACCTATCTCTTCTTTGTGGGCGGCGGATTCGGCTTCCTCTATTTCTTCGACCGGCTGGGCGGCGCCTCCACCGTGGGGGCCCTCATCAACGAAAGCGGCTATGGCACCAACCTGGCCTATTTGCTCAACGACTTCTATGTGACCCCCACCAACCTGCCCAGGATCGGCCTTCGTTGGGTCAACCCCATCGTGGACATGCTCATCCCCCAGCGGGCCACCCTCTTCGGTTGGGCCTTTCTGTTCCCCTGCCTCTATCTCTTGCTCCGCTTCACCTTTGAAAAGAAGCGGGAAACCCTGCTGCCCCTGATCCTGTTTGCCGGCGGTATGCCCCTGATCCACACCCATTCCTTCCTGGCGCTGGGCATCATCAGCGGGGTATATTGCCTTGAGGACCTGGTAAAAAACTTTGACAAAGGAAGGCTGCTGCAATGGGCGACCTACGGCCTGGCGGCGGTGCTCATGGCGGCGCCCCAGCTCTTTGGCTTCGCCTTTGCCCAGGCCTCGGAAAGCGGCATGGTCCGCCTCCACTTCAACTGGGCCAACGAGGTGGATTCCTTCCTGTGGTTCTATATCAAAAACCTGGGGTGGCTGTTTTTGCTGCTGCCCTTTTCGCTGCTGCTGCTCTCGAAAAGGGATCGGCAGATCGCCGGCGGCTTTTTGATCCTCTGGCTCGTCGCCGAGATCGTGGTGTTCCAGCCCAACATCTATGACAACAACAAGCTCCTGTTTGCCTGGTTCTTCTGTCTGTGCGGGCTCTGCGCCAAGCTTTTGGGGGTCCTCTCCCACCGCCTCTGCCTCCGGCTGGTCCTGCCGCCGCCCAAAAAGGCCGCTGCCCTATCCCGCATGAGCATGCTGGCCGCCACGGGCGGGGCGCTGTTCTGTTTGACCGCGTTCTTCAGCGTTCAGGACGGCATGGTTCGCCTGCCCGTCTCCGGAGTTTTGACGGAACTGTTCGTCCTTGCGTTTTTGCTGTTTCTCAGCATCCATCTGCTCAGGCTGGAGCTGCCGGCTGGCTCCCGACTCTATCCCCTGCTGTCCGCCGGCATCTGTGTCGCCCTGTTCGTCTATCTGTTTCAGCGCCTGCTTCGGGAGAGCAACAGCCGTTCCCTGCAGCTTCCCCTCGCGGGGGCGCTGCTGCTCCTGTTCGCCGGCATCTGCCTGGCCCTGCTGCCCCTGCCCCTGCTCACGAGGGACGAGACGCCTCAAAAGCAGCGGGGCATCTATCTGAGCCAGGTGCTGCTCAGCTTCCTGCTGGGCTGCTCGCTGTTCCTCTCCGGACCCATGACCATCCTTCGGGAGTGGCGAAGCTCCTATATGCTCTTCTCCACCGCGGATATCCGGGTGGCCGACTTCATCCAAAGCAGCACGGATCCCCACGGCGTGTTCCTCACGGACTACAGCTGGCATCTGAACCCGGTTTCGGTGCTCACCGGGCGCAGCATCGTCTGCGGGCCGGATCTGTATCTCTATTATCACGGCATCGACACCGGCGAACGCCGGGCGGATATCGAGGCCATGCTCACCGAGCCTGCCGAAAGCCAGGCCCTGTTCCGACAATACGCTGTCCGATATGTGTATATCGGCTCCTCCGAGCGGGCCAACTTCGATGTGGACACGGACTATTTCCGGCAGCATTTCCAGCTCATCTACGGCAGCGACGGCATACAGATCTTCGACCTGGAGGCGGACGCAGCATGAAGAAGCCCCGCGTTTTCAAAGGAATAGGGATCGGCCTGCTGCTGGTGCTGGCCCTGGGAGGCGCTCTGCTGCTGGACCCCTTGGTCCGCTTTTCCCTGGAGCTACGGCTGGAGCGGTTCGACGATGCCCAGGCGCTCTATCAAAGCCGGCTCGCCCCCTCCCCCCGGCGTTCGGCCAAGGCCATGGAGCAGCTCACCGCCCTGGCTCAGCGGACTGTCTTTGCCTATGACGGGGGCGGTCTTTCCTATGCACAGGCTGCCGCCATCCTCGATTCCCTTTTGAAGATCGCCCCGGATCAGGCGCTCCTTTGCGCATGCCGGCACGAGGTGGAATCCCTGGAAACGGCCCGCAACTATCGCCGGGCGGCGGACGCACTCTATGCTGAAAAAAAATATCCTGAGGCCATCTCTCTCTATCGACGGGCTCTGATGGCGGACGACGCCGTTCAGGGTCAGCTGAATCAAACCATTTTTGCATATAAGGCCCAGATGCTCCATGAGGCGGAGCAGGCCATGGCGGAGGAGCGCTTCGAGGCCGCGGAGGGGATCCTTGCGGAGGCCAGATACCTTTTGGGGCCGGATGAGGAGCTGGAAACAGCCTTGGCGGATGTGCGCGCCCTGACCCGCGGCAAGGCCCTGAACGATGTGGAGCTGGAGGCCCGCCGCCGGATGGATGCAGGCGACGCTCAGGGGGCCCTTGCCTTTGTGGCCGCCTGTCGGGCCGATGAGCCGGATGATTATTCGTTGCTTTATCTGGAGCAGACCCTGCGCCACGAGTTTGAGGCACAGGTGCTCCAGGAAGCCCGTTCGTTCCAGGAGCGCGGAGACCTGCCCGCCGCCTGCGGGGCGCTGGAGCGGGGGCTGTTGGCGGTGGATTCCTCCTCCCTGCGGGCGCTTTTGCAGCAGATCCGGACCGCCATCCCCTATCTGCTGGGGGAGATGGAGATCCTGGAGGACGACACGGCCCTCGGCGAGGTGCAGAGCACCGTCGAGCGGGACCTGTTTCCGCAGGACAACGCCGGCAACGCGTATGCCCACAGCTTCTGTGCCGCCCAGGGCAGCGTCAGCTTCGATTTGGCGGGCCGGTTTTCCGCCTTCACCGGCACCGTGGCCTTCCCCGCCGGGGAGGCTTCCGATCTGTATCGCGCCTCCGCCACGCTGCAAATTTGGGGAGACGGACGGCTATTGGGGGAATTCAAGCACATGGACATGTCCTCCCTGCCCCGCCCCTTCTCCATCGGCGTGGAGGGCATACAAAAAATCACCCTTGCCTGGACCGGCGAGGGCGCCAACGGGCAGCGGAACTGGGGCCGGTTCGCCACGGTGTTCGACGGACGCTTTTTGCCTCCTGCCCCATAGATCACCGAACCAACTCCAAAAGGGATTCGATCTCCCGACAGGAATCCGGCCAGTGGCCCGGACGGTCGGGAGATTGTTTTGTGTGGATGTATCGGCTTTCCATGCCCATAGCTGCTGCGCCCCGGATGTCGGCCGCGGCGTCGTTGCCCACCATGAGGCACGCCTCCGCCCGCAGGCCATAGATGGACAAAAGATGGGAGAAGATGCGCGAGGAGGGCTTTTTGAAGCCCACCTGGGAGGAAAGGACGATCCCGTCGAAGCAGGGCGTCAACCCCAGCATGGCAAGCTCGGGCAGGGTGAAGGACGCCTGAGCGTTGGACAGAAGATAGACCCCCTTCCCCTGGGCCCGAAGGGCGGCCAGGGTCTCTTTCGCCCCGGGATAGAGCCGAATGTGCTCCAGGGACAGCATCCGAAAGGCGACGGCCGTGTCCTTGACCATCTCATCCGTGGCAAGAATGCCTTTGTCCGCAAACAAACCGCGAAAGACCCGCAGGATATCCGGCTCGATCTGAGCCCGGGGCATGTGGGGATACCGCCGAGCAAGGGCGTCGATCTCCCGCTCCACGGCCGAAGGATAGGCACGCTTCAGCTCCGCCCCGTCATACCCGGCGCCCTGCAGGGAATAGAGCAGCGCCAATCGCCGCCAAAGGGAGGGCTTGGCTTCATCGGTCCGGATGTCGACCAATGTTCCATATAGATCGAACAGATAGTTTTGTATCATAGGGCCGAAACCCGGACGATCTCCAGCCTTTGTCGGGGAATGACCCGGGGCTGAGGCTTGGTTTCGATGATCCGGGGCTGGGCCGTTGCCTCCGGTTCCGGCTCTGCCGTGATCTCCCTCAGCGCCTCCGCAGGCGGCTCCATGAATCCTTCCGCGTAGGGTTCGGGGGGCTCTTCCACAAAGGATTCTGCGATTGCTTCCACCGCAGGCTCAACCGGAATATCCGCAAAAGGCTCCATGCGTTCTTCCACCGGGGATTCGATCGGGATTGCCACAGGCTCTGCCGGGACCTCCACCGGGATCTTTCGCAGCACAACCGCTTCCGGGACCGGCGCCTCGGTTGCCTCACGGGGCAGGGAGAAGGGCGCGGTGTCGTCGGAGGTGATCATCACCGGTCGAAGCCGAGGCTTTTTGACGGAAACCGCGGTGATCTCCCCCGTCCTTCGCCGGGAGGACATCTTTTTGGCGGAGGCCTGTGTGTTGTTTGCCAGGGTGTCCGTCAACAAGGGGGAAGGATTTGCGGTTGTCAGCGTCTTTGGAGCCTCCTCCACCGGGGCAAAGCGATCCGTTCGATCCATATACCGAAGCTTGGCCGGCTGCAGATAGCCGAACTGGGCCCGGATCGGATCCCTTCGCGCCTCCTCCGTACGGGCAGGCACGGGCCCGGCGAGGGTCTTTTTGGGGCCAAAGGGCCGCACCACGGCCTCCCTCGGCAGCCAGCGGCGGATGTTGACCTCCGCCACATGGAAGATGATGGACAGCAGAACGAACACCATTGTCAGCGCCAGCGTGATCAGCGCGGCGTATCGGAGGATGCGCACATACCGATCCGTGTCATAGATGGTGCCCGTGATGTCCACGGTCTTCCCCGGCCGGATGGCCGGCGGATTGGTGGGCTTGGGAGCGGCCAGTGGCGAAAGGTCGAGGGTCATGGGCGCGGTGGAATACTGGGTTTGGGAGGGGTCCATGGCCGTCATGACGAAGGTGAGCGAGCGGGTGCCCGCGGGCACGATAAACTCCTTTTCAAAGGTCGTGGTGCCCGTGGCCAGGGTGGGATATTCGTTCACATTGCTGCGAAAATAGTCCCCTTCCGCGATCACGGCGCCGGTGATGGGCACGGTGGAATCGTTGCGCACCTCGAACAAAAGCTTCAGCCGATTGTTTCCATCGTCCAGGGCGGTGGAGCCGTTCAGGGTCACGGCCAGGGTCAGCCTGACCTGATCCGAATCCACATAGGGCAGCACCTCATAGGCCGAGGGGCTGCTGACGGCGATGCTCCCGCCGATGCAGTCCGTGCCCGTGGCCACAAAGGAGATATAGCGGACGGTCCCCGAAGAAACAGCCGAGGGCACGGTATAGGAGACGGTCCGGCTGGCGCCGGCCTCCAGGGAGAAATCCCTGGAAAGGACGGTTCCGATCTCGTCCGAAAGATGGATATCCGTCATGGGGTGGGAGCCGGTGTTGGTCACCGCGATGCTGAACAATGTCCCCTCCGCCGTGGCCGGATATTTTTCGATGTCCATCTGCAGCCCCACCCGCACATGCTCCACGGTGATGGTGTCCGCGGCCGAGGCCTTCGACTCGATGCCCCGAACGGTATACTGGGCGGAGGGGGACAGATTCAAATCGTTCTCCCCCATCGAAAACGAGGCCTGCACCCGCATCTGCTCCCCCGCCAGAAGGGTGTTCCGCTCCAAGACGATGTTGGGCTGGGGCAGACCGGCGTCCTGGAGGGTGATGTTGGTCATGTCAAACTTGGTGTCGTTGACCAGGGTGTAGGTCACCATGACCGGGTCCCCCTCCCGGGCCAAAAACACATCCGGCTCAAAGCCGATGGTCATGACCGGCTCAACAAACCGCTCGATGCGGATGGGCGCCACGATGGCATGGTCGTTGATGAAGGCGGTCTGGCGGTCCACATCCTCCGGCGCATAGGAAACGGTGCGCCAGGTGATCTGAAAGGTCAGATCCCGATCGAACTCGTCCTCCTCGATGCGCACGTTCTCGAAGGTGAACTCCAAAACATCGTTGGCGTTGATGGTCAGCTGAGAGGCGATAAGCTTCGGATCGTTATCCAAAAGCTCCCCGTTCAGCATAAGGTCCTGCAGCTCATAGGCCACATCCAGGGTGTTCTTCAGGGTGAACCGGAAAAAGGTCATCTCCCCCGCCTGGCTGAGCAGGCAGTCCGGGTCCGCCTCCACAACCAGGGAAAGGGGTTCCTCCCCCTCGGCAGAAACGGGAAAAGCCATGAGCAGCGCCATGGCAAGGAACAGGAGGATATGCAGTTGAAGCCCCTTATGCCGTTTCATCTTCCTCCTTGGGCCGATACTCCCGGCCCGCCAGCTTCCCCTGCAGGGTGCCGGCGCTTTGGTCGAACACCTCCCGCAAAAAGGCCTCGGTCCGGGTGGCGTCCACCGCCGCCAGGCAGCGGACAGCGCCGCCGTATTCCGGGGACAGATCCGCGCCGAACCTCCTGGCAACCTGCCCAAACAGGGCCCATTGGGGATAGGCCACCTCAAACTCCACCAGATCGCAGGGGACCATGCGCACCACCCCCGCCGCCCGGATGGCTTCCGAGCAGGCGCGGCCATAGGCCCGCACCAGTCCTCCCGTGCCCAGGAGGATCCCGCCGAAATAGCGTGTCACCACGCAGAGCACATCGGTGACCCCCGCCCCCCGCAGGGCGTCCATCATGGGCATGCCCGCGGTGCCGCCGGGCTCGCCATCGTCGGAAAAGCGGGCGATCTCCCCCTTTTGGCCGATGGAATAGGCATAGCAGTTGTGGGTGGCGTCCCAATATCGCTTGCGGATGGCGGCAAGCTGCTCCAGCGCCGCCGCCTCCGACCGGAGGGGGATGCACTGGCCGATGAACCGGGATCGGTTGATCACGATCTCGATGCCGGAAGGGGTCTTCACGGTGCGATAGCTTGCTGACTCTGCCATGCTTTTTTCGAAAATGCGGCCCCTTTCCCCATCATTTGAATGTATAGTAGCAAATTTGCCGGGCAAAAGCAAGGTCAGCCCCGATTTGTTACAAATTGTCCACGGCTTCTCCCCGCAGCAGCCCGATCTCCCGGGCATATCCCGAAAGGTCCTCCTGGGGTGTTTCCAGGATCATGGGCAGCTCCCGGAGGGCCGGATGTTCCACCAGGCGCAGAAAGGCGTCCAGGCCGATGCAGCCCTGGCCGATGGGGGCGTGCCGGTCCTTGTGGCTGCCCAGGGGAAAGAGGGAATCGTTCACATGGAGAGCTTTCAGGTTTTTTAGGCCGATGGCACGGTCGAAGGCTTCCAGCACGCCGGCCAGGTCGTTCACGATGTCGTATCCCGCCGCGAACACATGGCAGGTGTCCAGGCACACCCCCACCTTCTCCGGCAGCCGGACCGCCCGAAGGATGTCCCCCACCTGCTCGAAGGTGCCGCCGATCTCGCTCCCCTGCCCCGCCATGGTCTCGATGAGGACGGTGGCGGGCATGTCCTCCCTGAGCAGCTCGTTCAGCAGGGCCGCCGTCTTTTCCACGCCTTTTTGGGGCCCCTGGCCCACGTGGCTGCCGGGATGGAAGTTATAGAAGTTTCCGGGGAAGGCCCGCATCCGCGTGAGATCGTCCCCCATGACCATGGCCGCAAACTCCTGCACCCTTGGATCGGCGGCACAGGGGTTCAGGGTATAGGGGGCGTGGGCCACGACGGGCAACATGTCCTTCTCCCGAAGAAGCTGCATCAGGGCCGCCGCGTCCCCCTGATCCAGGGCCTTCGCCCTGCTGCCCCGGGGGTTGCGCAAAAAGAACTGAAAGGTGTTGGCCCGAACGGACAGGGCGTCCCGGCCCATGCGCAGCAACCCCTTGGAGGGGGACAGATGGCAGCCGATGCGGATCATGAAAAGCTCCTTTCAAAAGGGGCCGCAGCCCGAAGGCGGCAGCCCTTGACTCGGTTTATTTCTGCAGCTCGGGCAGCAACGCCTCGAAGCAGTCCAGAGACTCCGGGTTCCCCAGGGCCTCCCGGTTGGTGATTTTCCGCCCGTTCACCAGGTTGGTCACGGCGGACTCCACCTTTTTTCCGTTGAAGGTCTTGGGCAGGTCCGGCACCGCAAAGATCAGCGCCGGCACGTGCCGGGGCGAGGCCTTGGTGCGCAGCTCCCTTTTGATCCGCTTCTGCAGCTCCTCCGTCAGCTCCGCCCCGGGGGCCAGCTGCACAAAGAGCAAAATCCGCTGGTCGTCGTGATACATCTGCCCGATGGCAAGGCTGTCCTGGACCTCGGGCAGCTTCTCCACGATGTTGTAGATCTCCGCCGTGCCGATGCGGACGCCGGAGGGCTTGAGCACGGAATCGGACCGACCGAAATAGGTGACGCCGCCGGTCTCGCTGTTGAACCGGACATAGTCCCCGTGATGCCAGATGCCGGGATAGACCCGGAAATAGGCGTTCATATACCGCTCGCCGTCGGGATCGTTGGCAAAGCAGATGGGCATGCTGGGCTCCGGGATCTCGCAGACCAGCTCCCCCTGGGCGTCCCGCACGGGCTTGCCGGTTTCGTCATAGCACTCGATCCGCATGCCCAGGCCCGGGGCCTGAAGCTCGCCCACATAGACGGGGCTGAGCAAATTCCCGATGCAGAAGCAGCCGTTGATGTCGGTGCCGCCGGCGATGGAGTTGAAATGGAGGTCCTGCTTGATCTCACGATACACAAACCGGAACCCCTCCTCGCTGAGGGCGGAGCCGGTTTGGGAGATCATGCGCAGCTTCTCCAGGTTCGCGTGCTCCTTGGGGTTGAAGCCCGCCGCCATGAGGGCATGGATATAGCTGGCGGACAGGCCGAACACGGTGACCCCCTCCTCCTCCAGCACCTTCCAGATGGCGTCCAAAGCGGGATAGGAAGGGTTCCCGTCATAGAGGACGATGGAGCTGCCGGCGCCCAGGGTGGCGGCCTGCCAGTTCCACATCATCCAGCTGCAGGTGGTGATATACAGCATCCGATCCGAGGGCTTCATGTCGTGGTGGAGCACCAGCTCCTTGAGCTGGTTGATCAGCAGCCCGCCCACGGACTGGACCATGCACTTCGGTTTCCCGGTGGTGCCGGAGGAGAACATGACCACGGTGGGGTCGTTGAATTCCCGCTGCTCATAGACGAAGGGCTGGGGGATCTCACTGGCCAAAAAGTCCTCGTAGCGCACGGCGTTGGGCACCTCCCGGATCCTGTCCGGATCCCCGGCATAGTGGACCACCACGACCTGCCTGAGATCCTCCATGCGGGCGGCCACCTGGGCGGCGTTGGAAAGGGTGTCGAAGGCCTTGCCCTTATAGTAGTAGCCGTCCGTGGTGAACAGGACCTTGGGGGACACCTGGCCCAGCCGATCGAAGGCGGCGCCTGGGCCGATATCCGTGGCGCAGGAGCACCAAACCCCGCCCACCGCCGCCGTGGCCAGCATGGCGATGACGGTCTCGGGCAGGTTGGGCAGATAGGCGGAGACCGCGTCTCCGGCCCCCACGCCCAGGGCCCGCAGGGCCGTGGCCAGGCGGAATGTCTGCTCCTTCACATCCTTCCAGCTCAGCACCCGGCGGGATCTGTCCTCCCCCCGGAAGATCAGGCAGGGCTCGTCGTTCGCCTCGTGTCGGAGAAGGTTTTCCGCATAGTTCAGCCGGCAGCCGGGAAACCATTTGGCGCCGGGGAATTTGCGGATGTCGTCCACGGTCTTTTCATAGCCCACCGAATGAACGATGTCCAGATACCGAAACAAAATGTCCCAAAACGCTTCCGGTTCGTCCACGGAAAACCGATACAGCTCCCCATAGGAGCCATAGTTTCGGCCTTTTTCCCGGTTCACCATCTGCACAAAGGCATACATGTTGGACGCTTGCTTCACATCCTCGCTGGGGGTCCACAACAGCTCGCGCATAGCTCTCTCCTTTTTCCGAATTTCTCTGTTTATATGATATCGCAAACCGCTTCCCCCTGTCAATGAAGCGGGCCAATATATACGGTTTCGGAGAAATCGGACGCTTTCTCACCTTTTCTTGGAAAAATGCGCGACAAAAAGAACTTGAGGGCTGGGATGATTTTGTTCCCGGCCCCCAAACCCCTCTTGAGCTTTTCTTTTTGGGCACCATTTTTCGCTGAAAAGAAAAAGATGCAAAATCGATCGTCTTTCCAGTCACCGGATCCTTTCCAACAGCCGGCTCAGGCCCGTGCGACGGACCTTCATGGCGCCGACGGGGCAAAACTCCTGGCAGCAGAAGCAGCGGATGCAGGTTTTATAGTCGATGGCGGGCTTTTTGTCCACCATGACGATGGCCTTGGCGGGGCAGACCTTGGCGCATTCGCCGCAGCCGATGCAATCCTCCCCCTTGGACTGGGGCCGGGGCTGCACGGCGACCTTGAGGATGCCGGCCCAGGCCTTGCCGATAAGGCCTTTGGAATCGTCGGTGAACAGCAGGCCCCGCTTCACGCCGATGGTCTCGAAGGTGGGGCAGATGAACCTTTCCCATCCCTCGGAGACGGAAAGCTCCCCCGCCGTGGCGGGGATGAGCCCCCGCTCATAGGCGGCTTCCAGGGTGGGCACATCCGTCCGGTCCATGCGGATGAGGGCGGCCAGGACCAGGTCCAGCTGGTGAGGGGATTTGGAGGCCGCCAGAAGCCCCATTTTCCGGGGTTTGCCCATGGATGGGCCGTTGCCCTCCATGGCCATGACGCCGTCGCAAATGGTCAGCACGGGCCTGAAATAGGCATTGATGTCCACCAGCATCCGGGAGAAGTCCGTGGGGTTGGGATAGCGATAGTGATACTCGGGCTTGTCCGTGCCGGGGATGGCGCCGAACATGTTTTTGCAGCCCCCGGTGAGGCCCATCATGCCATGGGTCTTCAGCTTGCAGAAGTCGATGATATGGTCGCAGTCGTCCAGATACGCCGTGTAGGTGAAGTGCTTCATCACCCGGGCCTCGGGGAAGTCCGCCTCCCTGATCCGGGTGTTCCGGTTGAGGGTCGCCCCCGCCTTCTCGCAGTCCGTGAGGCCCGTGGCGGCATAGACCCGCTTCAAATAGGGCAGCGAAAAGGGTCCGCCAGGGCTGTCGCCGATGACGACGGACGCGCCCCGCTCCCTGAGCAGCTCCGTCAGGGCCGTGAGCAGCGCCGGATGGGTGGTGGCCGCCTTGTCCGGCTTCAGGAAGGTGATCAGGTTGGCCTTGATGAGCACCCGATCGCCCCTCTTCACGAAATCAAGACCGCCCAGGGGGGACAGCACCTCCCGCAGGGCGGCTTTCGCCGTTTCCGGCCCATAGTCGTCACAGGGGACGACGGATACATCCAGGGGGCGAGTTGCGTTTTCCATGAAAGGATCCTTATAGACCGATGATGGCCTTGGCGATGCTGAAGAAGGTCAGCAGGGACAAAGCGTCCACCACCGTGGTGATGAAGGGGCTGGCCATGACCGCCGGGTCGAAGCCCAGCTTCTTGGCCAGCATGGGCAGCGTACAGCCGATGAACTTGGCGATGGTCACCGTGACCGCCAATGTCATGGACACGGCCAGGGACACCAGCACTCCCACCCGATCCAGGAACATGAGCTTCAAAAAGCTCACTGCGGAAAGGCTGATGCCGCACAGGACGGCCACCCGGATCTCCTTCCAGATGACGGTGAAGATATCCCGAAACTGGATCTCGTTCAGGGACAGGCCGCGGATGATGGTGACGGAGGCCTGGCTGCCGGAGTTGCCGCCGGTGTCCATGAGCATGGGGATATAGGCGGTCAGCACCAGCTGGGCGGCCAGCGCTTCCTCAAAGCTGCTGATGATGAGGCCGGTGAAGGTGGCCGAGACCATGAGGAGCATGAGCCAGGGGATGCGGTGGATGAAGATCTCCCACACGCCGGTCTTAAGATAGGGCTTGTCCGAGGGCGTGATGGCGGCCATCTTTTCGATATCCTCGGTGGCTTCCTCCTCCATGACATCGATGGCGTCGTCAACGGTGACGATACCAACCAGCCGGTTTTCCCCGTCCACCACGGGCATGGCCGTCAGGTCGTATTTTTTGAACTTCTGGGCCACGGTCTCCTGGTCGTCCATGGTGTTGACGCTGACCACATTGGTGTCCATGAGGTCGGACACCTTGTCGTCGTCCTGGGAGAGGATCAGGGTGCGGATGGAGATGATGCCCTCCAGCGTCCGGCCCGGGCCGGTGACGAAACAGTCGTTGATGGTCTCCTTGTCGAAGCCCGTGCGGCGGATGGTTTTGATGGCGTCCTCCACCGTGTAGCCCATGCCCAGCTCCACGAACTCGGTGGTCATGATGCTGCCGGCGCTGTCCTCGGGATACTTCAAAAGCTCGTTGATGAGCTTGCGGGTCTCCGGGTCGGCCTGATAGAGGATCCGCTTCACCACATTGGCGGGCATCTCCTCCACCAGATCCACGGCGTCGTCGATATAGAGCTCGTCGATGACCTCCTTGAGCTCCGTGTCGGAGAAGCGGGTGATGAGCAGCTGCTGCTGATCCGGGTCCATCTCCACAAAGGTGTCGGCAGCCAGCTCCTTGGGGAGCAGGCGGAACAGCAACGGCAGGATGTCCGGCTCCAGCTCCGCAAAGATGGCCGCGATATCCGCCGCGTTCAGGGTGATCAAAATGTCCTTGATGGATGAGTACCGCTTGTTGCCAAGCAGGGTACGGATGGTCATTTCCAGAGAATAGGTTTTTTCCGACATGATTGCCTCCTTCCTTTTTGTTCAAACAAGAAGCAAGGCACAGGGAAAATATCGGCTATATGCGGCGGCACACCATGGCTGCGGTGCATCGATGTATATGACCGGTCGATCCGCTTGTGCCGCTACTACTGCCAGCGTCCATGGTGTCCACCTCTCTTTCCGCATGAAATGATTTGGGCGCATGCCCACAGCACTAAAATTTTACAACCGCTCCTTCCCTCTTGTCAACCCAAAACGAATGAAAAAGGACGGCAATTTTGCCGTCCGCAATCTCATTTTTCGTCCCGGATGGCCAGGGCCTTGTCCGGATAGTTGGTGATGACGCCGATGCCGTGGCGGATGCACAATTCCATGATGTCCTCGTCGTTCACCGTCCAGGGGTTGATGCCGATCCCTGCGGCCAAGGATCCTTCGATCAGGCCGGGATAAAGGAGCGTGCGCCAGTGGGGATGGATGAACCGGGCGCCGATGGATTTGGCGTACTTCCAGGGCTCAAAGAGGCCGTCGCTATAGAGGATGCCGAACTTCACATCGGGCTTGATCCGCTTGAGCTCCATGAGGGTGTAGTGGTTGAAGGAGGAATAGAGGATCCGCCCCTCCATGCCCTTCTCCTGCTCCAGCTTCAGCACCTTTTCCGCGATGCCGGGATAGACGATCTGGTCCGTTTTGATCTCCACGTTCACCACATGGCGGGTGTCGCGGATGAGGTCATAGAGCTCCCCCAGCGTGGGCACCTGCGCCCCCCTGTATTCGGTCATGCCGTTGCTGGCGTCCAGCCGCTTCAGCTCCCGCAGGGTGAAGGACCGGATCTGACCGGAGCCGTCGGTGGTTCGGTCCACGGTTTCGTCGTGCATGACGACGAGCTCCCCGTCCTTCGACAGATGCACATCCAGTTCAAAGCCGTCCGCCCCCATGTCCATGGCCAGCCGGAAGGCCTCCAGGGTGTTTTCGGGCGCATAGCCGGAAGCGCCCCGATGCCCCAATATGATCGACATTCGTTTTTCTCCCATCCGTTTTTTTCGATTCTACTCCCCTTTGCCCCGTCTTTCAAGAGGCCGTTGCGCTTTTGGGGAAAGAAAGCTATACTGTTTCCCATGAGATACGACGATATCTGCGAAGGGACCTTTCTGGCCCGCCCCAATCGGTTCATCGCCCATGTGCTGATAGAGGGCGTCCCCACGGTCTGTCACGTGAAGAACACCGGCCGCTGCCGGGAGCTGCTCCTGCCCGGGGCGCGGGTGATCCTGAGCCGGGGCGCAAATCCCCTGCGCAAAACCGCCTATGACCTCATCTCCGTCTACAAGGGGGATCGGCTCATCAACATGGACAGCCAATCCCCCAACGACATCGCCGAGGAATATCTCCCCCGCCTGTTCCCCGATGTAGTGGCCCTGCGGCGGGAGGTGACCTGGGGGGATTCCCGGCTTGATTTCTATGGCACCAAGGGGGACGGTCCCTTTTTCCTGGAGGTGAAGGGCGTGACGCTGGAGCGGGAGAACCACGCCTACTTCCCCGATGCACCTACGGAACGGGGTGTGAAGCACCTGGAGGAACTCATTCGCCTGAAGCAGGCGGGCATCGGGGCCCATGTCCTGTTTGTGGTGCAGATGGAGGGCATCGACGCCCTTTCGGCCAACCGGGAGACACACCCCGCCTTTGCCGACGCCCTTCTGGCGGCCCGAGACGCCGGCGTGGATATCCACGCCGTGGATTGCCGGGTCACGCCCCACACCGTCACCGCTCGGGCGCCGGTGCCCATCGAATATATATAAAATCCCCGTCTCCCGGCGGAAACGGTGCCTTTGTTTTATTTTTGAAGGGCCCTGGCGGCCTTTTTCTTTCGCCATTCCATGTTGCGATGGGCCTGCTTCATGCTGGCCTTGGAGACGGTCTGCTGCGCCACCGCCTCCTGAAACTTGCTCATGCGGCGATCCTGCACGTTGACGGCGGAGGGCCGGATGTCCCCGGACTTGGTCAGGGCCCACTTGGTGAGCAAGGGTCCAAAGAGCTCATAGACGAGGACGCTGAACAGGATGATGTTTTTGATCAAAATGCCGTCGGCGATCCCCAGTTTGGCGGCGGTGACGCACATGCCCAGGGCCACGCCCGCCTGGGGCAGCAGCGTGATGCCCAGATACTTCTTCACCAGCGGGTCGCACTTGGTGGCCGCGCAGCTTAGATACGCTCCCACATATTTGCCCAGGGAGCGCATCAGGATATAGACAACGCCCACCAGGATCACGGCGGCGTCCTTCATGACATCCAGCTCCAGCTCCGCGCCGCTGAGCACAAAGAACAGAGCGAACAGAGGCGCGGTCCATTTGTCGGCCCGCTCCATGAGATCATGGGACAGGGGGCAGATGTTGCAGAACACGGTGCCCAGCATCATGCAGACCAGAAGCGTGGAGAAGGAGATCCTCACGCCGCCGACGGTGAAGGAGATCATGGACAGGGCCACGGTCAGCACCACAAAGGCGATGGTCAGGGACAGACGGTTGGAGTTGGAGAAGAAGGTCCTCTCCAGCATGGTCAGCACCCAGCCCAGTAGGGAACCGAGAGCCAACGAGGCCACGATCTCGATGAGGGGCTCCACGATGATGCCGACAAGGTCTGTTTTGCCCGTGACCAGGGAGTTGGCGATGCCGAAGGAGATGGCGAACACGGCCAGGCCCACCGCGTCGTCCAGAGCCACCACGGGCAGCAGGATGTCGGTGAGCTTGCCCTTGGCCTTATACTGGCGCACGACCATGAGGGTGGCCGCCGGGGCGGTGGCCGTGGCGATGGCGCCCAGGGTGATGGTGGCCTCGATGGAGAGGGTGCCGGGAATGATGAAATGGAGGATGACCAGGGCCACGTCCACCAGGATCGTAGCGGCCAGGGCCTGAATGATGCCCACCACCACGGCCTGCTTGCCGATGGTCTTGAGCTGGGAGAGCAAAAATTCGTTGCCGATAGAGAAGGCGATGAAGCCCAGGGCGGTGTTGGTGATCACGTTCAGGTTCTCCACCTCCTCATAGGAGGTGAAGCCGATGCCCTCGATGCCCAGGCGCCCCAGGCAGTAGGGGCCCACGATGAGGCCGGCGATGAGGAACGCCGTCACGTCCGGCAGATGCAGATGCAGGATCTTGAAAACACGGGTCATCAGCAGACCGATGAGCAGGGCTAATGCCGATGACAGTAAAGTGGCCATGTATACATACCTCCC
>Ga0208297_1000486_pt1 | contig 77684 bp, 77 predicted proteins | sample LMS_cellobiose_e_FD_187367 | JGI IMG/M metagenome (GOLD analysis project Ga0208297, IMG submission 187367) | Rumen-fistulated moose microbial communities from Alaska, USA - LMS_cellobiose_enrichment (SPAdes) (version 2) | ecosystem: Host-associated > Mammals > Digestive system > Stomach > Rumen...
CATTCCTGCGCTACACTTTTGTATGCCAACGGCGTAGCCCTCAAGGACATTCAGGAATGGCTGGGCCACAGCGACATCGGAACGACCAGCAACATCTACACCCACCTGGACTACAACTCCAAGATCAACTCCGCCAATAAGATCCTTGACTATTTCCCGCAATAAATCATAGTTCATCTCCTGAACTGAATATGAAAATCCCGAAAGCCCCCATAGAACAGGGCTTTCGGGATTCCCGGATGGTGCCGGTGGCGGGGGTCGAACCCGCACGTCCTTGCGGACACTGGATTTTGAATCCAGGGCGTCTGCCAATTCCACCACACCGGCATAGGTGCTTTTTGGTGGGAAAATGCGTTCTGATACTTTCTCTCGTTAGGCGGTCAGCGACGGAGACACCCTCAAAAAAGGATAACCTCTCAGGATTGCCAAAACAGCTTGGCTCTTCAAGCGATTTCCGGTCATGGATTCTCGTGGAAGATAGCGGAAGTTGACGTCTTTTGAGTCAGGCGCGTCTGCCATTCCGCCACACCAGCGTTAACATCCATATCATTATACCTTACGGCACGGTAAAAGGCAAGTGTTTTCTCAGCGGAGGTATGCGGCGATGGCCTGCGGGTCCAGGGGCGAGACGGTCTCGGCGTAGATGCCTCCGGTGACGGAGACGGTGGGCATGGGGACGAAGTTGCAGTTAACGAGAGGCTTGAAGCAAGGATCGGCGATCACGTTATCGTACTGAGCAGCGACCGTTTTGATCTCCCCTTCCTCGATGGTATGGTATTTGGCAAGCCCGGCGGCGGAAAACAGATCCAGCGCGTCGGCATTGCCGAGGGCCTCTGCAAGGCTCTGAGCGCGGACGTCCTCGCCGATGACGAGCGTGGGACCGTGCGCATGATCGATCTTCTGAAGCGGCAGACCGACGGTGTACGGGATGCCGTAGCGCTCGTTGAGCAGCCTGGCGCAGGACAAGCCGGAAGCTGACGCGACGACGATCCGCTCGGCGTTCTGAGCGGTCCTGAGATCGTCAAAGGTACAATTGAAGCTGAGAGACGCCCGAAGGTCCGGAAACAGCGTCAGCAGTCTGCGGGAGGCGCCCAGATCGGCGTCGTCCAGCGGCAGCTGGCCGAGGACCAGCGTTCCCCTGCTCTCCGTCTTTTCGCCGCAGAAGCGGTCTGCCAAAGCGCGCAGCGCCTTGTCGGCACCCCAGACATAGCTGTGGATGCCGTTGCAGTCGAAGCCGAAGGTGGGGATGCCGCAACGCGCTTCCGTCTCGGCAGCGACGCCTTCAAAATCAGTACCGACGACCATGGGGACGGAGCTGCCGACGTAAGCGATGAAGTTGGGATGCAGGATCTCCGCAGTGCGGATCGCCTTTTCGATCAGCACATTGTCGTCGCCCATGACGGCGTCGATCTCCGTGAGACCGCTGGAAAAGACCGTGCCGGGACGATCGTGAAAGCGCGGCTCGTCAAAAGAGACGTAATTGACCGTACAGCCGGAGGCGTCGTGGATCAGAACGAGTCCGCCCAGCTCATACATAGCCTCGCAGGCCCCACCGTAATCGGGCGCGAAGGGCGGGAGCGTCAGGAACAGATCTTTCATTTCACGGCCTCCTTTCTTACGTCCTGAGACGATTTTGGATCGCGGCAGGCGTCGAGGATGCGCTCCGCCAGCTTTCTGAGGCCGTAATGGCCCCACTCGCCGTTGTCGTAGAAAACATCGATCGTCTTCTGCGCGCCCTCGAAGGAGGAGGACACCATGCCGATGGCGATGACGTTCTCCCCTGCTCCGTAGCTTCGCTCCACCGGCATACGGACGCTGCCTGCGTCGATATCGGGCGCATTGATATTGACAGAATCACCGTAGATGCGGCGCACCTTGAAGCCGCAGTCCTCCAGCGTTTTGCGAAGCTCGTTGGGGAACAGCGTGGCGATGGAGTCGATGATCAGCTCCGTATTGCCGATCTCTGCGGCTGTTTTCTTCAGGATCGAGACGGTCTCGCGCTCCATGGCGTCGAGATCTGGCAGCGGGATGGTGAGAGTATCGCACAGCTTCGTGATCGTCTCGCGGATGGCCGCCAGATCGTATTTGGCGAAATAAGGCATAAACGGCGTGCCGTATCGCTGCTGCAGCAGAGCGCAGGCAGACTTGCCGAAGGGCATCATGCACAGGTTGAGGCTCGCGCCGCGCACGGCGAGGTAATCGCGGTAATCGTCGCTTGCCTGGATGTGAAGCGCGCGATAGCCCGCGCTCTCCAACACCCGGACCAGGTCGCTTTCGGGATGCGGGGCGATATTCGTGCCGATGAACGCGACAGTCTTCTCCTTTGGCACCGTCTCCATCGGCAGCGCCTGATACATATCGTGCTGCAGCGCCACCAGCGGCAGGTCGCCGCTGTAACGTGTGATGGGGCACATTTTGAGCACGAGGCAGTTGACCTCGGGATACCGGTCCATGATCTCCTGTGTCTGGAAGCTGTGATCGTTGCCCAGCATGGCGTCGATGCAGCTGACGTAAAGGATCAGCGCTTTCGGCTTCGGATTGAGATGATCCAGCACCTCGCAGGCAGCGTCGATGGTCTTCTGTTCGTAAGCGCCGGAGACGATGTCGTCCTCCGTCAGCGCCAGCACGTCGACGCGGTCCTTGTAATCGTATTTGATGGCGTTGAGGCAGATGATGCGGGCGCAGGAGATGGGACAGATGAACAGGATGCGGCTCTCAGGGATATCCAGCGCGATGCGCGCCACGTCCCAGCCGCCGTGGTACGGATGACAGTACCGGGGCAGTCCGCCCGAAGCGTCACTGATCATTCTTCACACTCCTCCAGCACGCTTCTGGCCAGCGCGCGGTAATGGTTTGCCATGTCGCTTTCCGGGAAAGCGGCGACTACCGTCTTTCCCAGGGCCTCCGCCTGCTGCACCACGCCGTCGCGGGGCAGGACGGAGATGATCTTGCTCTCGATATCATCGGCAAGCTTCCGAGCTTTACAGAGCTCGTCCTCAACGTTTCGGCAGTTCAGTATCACGCCGCGCAGGCGCGCGTAGCCCCTGGCCTTGAAGTTGTCGACGGCGATGGCGATGTTGCCCGCCGCGTAGAGGGCCATTTTCTCGCCGGAGGTGACGACGAAGACGTTCCTGGCGTAGCCCCCGCGGATGGGCATGGCAAAACCGCCGCAGACGACGTCGCCGAGCACATCGTAGATCACGACGTCCGGCTGATATTTCTCGAAAGCGCCCAGCTGCTCCATTTTTTCAAAGGCCGTGATGATGCCGCGGCCGGCGCAGCCGACGCCGGGCGTAGGACCGCCTGCCTCGATACAGACGACGTTCCCGTCGCCGATGGTGACGATATCGTCAAGCGTGACGCCGTTCCCCTTTTCACGGATGGCATCCAGCACGGTCGTGATCTTCTGTCCGCCGCAGAGGGCGCCCGTCGAGTCTGCCTTGGGGTCGCAGCCCACCTGCATGACACGGTAGCCCATTTCGCTGAGCGCCATGCTCAGGTTAGAGGCCGTCGTCGATTTGCCGATGCCGCCCTTGCCGTAGATCGCGATCTTGATCAATGTTCTCACTCCAATTGGTTTATAGTCGTGCGGATGTATTATAACAAATCTTTATGGCAACTTCAACCGTCATCTTTCCACAAGATCGATGACGACGTATTCCGAAAAGGTGCCGGTCTTGAACGGGATGGCCCAACCGGAGATGCCGGAGGTAACGAGGAACGTTACATCCCCCCTCTTCTCCGTGCCGTAAACGAGGTCGTTCATGCCGAGCCGGATGCTGACGGGCCCGATGGGAAACAGATGCCCGCCGTGGGTGTGCCCTGACAGGACGAGGTCTACCGGGGCGGCGGCTTCGTTGTCGTAATCGTTGGGCTGGTGATCCAGCACGATGGTGTAGAGATCGCTGGGGCTGTCGATCAGCTGCGCCATGGGCTTGTGCCCCGCCATGGAGCGGTCACGGCGGCCGATGACCTGAAAGAGGCCTCCCACCGTTACAGTCTCGTCGTCAAGAATGATCACGTTGTTATCGGTCAGCGCCTGCCGCAGCTCGGCGGAGGTAAAGTCGCGGTATTGGAAATACCCGTTGTCGTGGTTGCCGTAGATGAAGTAGACGCCGTATTTCGTCTGCAGTCTTCCCAGGGCCTCACAGGCAGCAAGCATATCGGCTTTACAGCTGTCGTCGTCAACGAAATCCCCAACCAGAAATACGACGTCAGGCTGCTCTGCCTGGATGCGTTCCATCTCCCGGGCGAAGCTGTCGCTGTCCAGTGTGATGCCCAGATGGGAATCGGCGAACAGGACGATGCGAAGGGGCTGACCACCCAGGTCCTTGTCGGTCTCCAGCTCATAGAATGTGCGGCGCACGTGGTGAGCGTTGTACCACCCGACGCCGAGATACAATACCGTCAGAATGAGCGCGATCCAGTTCTGAGCGTCGAAGTCGAATTGCTTTTTTGAGATCCTGCGGAACAGGAACGCGGCGATATCACACAGCAGCCAGATGACCGTCAGGTGGATCAGCACCACGACGAGCGTCGTGACGTTGATCAGCCGGAACAGACTGATCAGCAGCAGCGGCACGGCGGACACCAGCCAGGGCAAGGCGCGGTTCCTGACGGAAAGCACGCGGATAAAGGAAAAGCGGCGGAAACGGGTCAGCAGATAAAACAGCCCGCCCAGCGCCATCAGCGCCGAGGAGACCATCAGCAAACGCCAGATATTCATAGTACCTCCATGTGATAATTCAGCATGTGTGATATTATACAGCCGGACGGTCAAAATGTACAGAATTATTTCCGTTTTTCGCCGTTCCCTCTTGCGTTTTACGGAGTTTTCAGTATAATAAGCTGTAAGAACGACATTTTACAGGAGGGTTCAACTATGGGAAAGTTCGTTATTAAAGAGACCAAGACAGGCGTCAAGTTCGATCTGAAGGCCGGCAACGGCGAAGTCATCGCCACGTCGGAGGTCTATACCACCGAGGCTGCCTGCAAGAAGGGTATCGCCAGCGTCCAGAAGAACGCCCCCGTCGCCAACATCGAAAACCAGACTGTCGAAGGCTATACCCCCGAGAAGCACCCCAAGTTCGAGGTCTATACCGACAAGGCCGGTGAGTTCCGTTTCCGCCTGAAGGCCACCAACGGTGAGATCATTGCCGTCAGCGAGGGCTACAAGGCCCTGGCGAGCTGCATGAACGGCATCGAATCGGTGAAGAAGAACGCCGTCGATTCCCCCATCGTCAAGCAGGAAGCCTGATCCAAAGCAAACGACGGCGCGGCCACTCCGGCCGCGCCGTTTTCATGCGCTGTTCTGCACAGTAAAGGAAGACTGACCATGAACGAACAAATGACCCTCTCCGGCCCCGCCATGTCACAGCCGCTGCCCGCACGCGTACGCCCGCAGACCATCGACGAGATCGTCGGGCAGCAGCATCTGCTGGGCAAGGGCAAGATCCTGCGGCGCATCATCGAGCAGGACGCCGTGTCCTCCATGATCTTCTGGGGCCCCCCGGGCGTCGGCAAAACGACGCTGGCCAACGTCATCGCCAACCAGACAAAGGCGCGGTTCATCAACTTCTCCGCCGTGACCAGCGGGATCAAGGAGATCCGCGGCGTCATGCAGCAGGCCGACGAGAACCGCCGGTTCGGCGAGAAGACGATCGTTTTCGTCGATGAGATCCATCGCTTCAACAAGGCCCAGCAGGACGCCTTTCTCCCCTTTGTGGAAAAGGGCAGCATCATTCTCATCGGCGCCACAACTGAAAATCCGTCCTTCGAGGTCAACGGCGCTTTACTGTCGCGGTGCAAGGTCTTCGTGCTGAAGGGCCTTGGCGAGGACGACATCCTGACGCTCCTCAACCGCGCGCTGACGAGTCCCAAGGGCTTCGGCTACCAAAAGATCGACATATCCCAGGACGTGCTGAAGCTGATCGCCAGCTTCGCCAACGGCGACGCGCGCACGGCGCTTTCGACGCTTGAGATGGCCGTGCTCAACGGCGACGAAGCAAACGGCGTCACCACCGTGACGGCCGAGACCGTGGAGCAGTGCACCTCCCGCAAATCGCTGCTCTACGACAAGACCGGCGAGGAGCATTACAACCTCATCTCCGCGCTGCACAAGTCCATGCGCAACTCCGATCCTGACGCTGCCGTTTACTGGCTGTCACGCATGCTGGAGGCCGGCGAGGACCCGCTGTATATCGCGCGCAGACTGACGCGCTTTGCAAGCGAGGACGTCGGCCTCGCCGATCCTCGGGCGCTGGAGCTGGTCATCGCCGTCTATCAGGCCTGCCATTTCATCGGCATGCCCGAGTGCAGCGTCCATCTGACGCAGGCTGTCGTTTATCTGTCGCTGGCCCCCAAGTCGAACGCACTGTACATGGCCTATGAATCTGCCAAGAGGGACGCGCTGACGCAGCTGTCGGAGCCTGTGCCGCTGCACATCCGCAACGGTGTGACGAAGCTGATGAAGGAACTGGGCTACGGGAAGGGATACCAGTACGCCCACAGCACCGAGGACAAGCTCACCGACATGCGCTGCCTGCCCGATTCCCTGCTGGGCACGGAGTATTATCACCCCACGACCCAGGGCCTTGAAACGAGGTTCAAGGATCGGCTGGAGCAGATCAAGCAGTGGAAAAAGGAACATGAATAGAAAAAGCGGCGTCACGGTTTGGTTCGTGACGCCGCTGCTTATACTCACTTTCTCGCCAGCTCGAGGTCGAGCGTGTCCTTGATGACGATTATCCCGCCATGGCGGTCGATAGCCTCCTCGATCTTCCGGAAAAATGTGTTCCGGTTCTCCTCGCCCAGGGCGATGTGATCCGAATACGTCCCCAGCAGCTGCGTGTATTCCCTTGCCGCAAATACACGCTCGCGGCGGAACAGACGGTACTGTATGGCCCGGAACCCGTACTGCTCCGGGATCAGAGAAATGGTCTCCGCATCCTCCTCCGCAAACGCTTTCTTCTTTCCGGAGCGGATGCCGTAATGTTTGTTGTAGTATTCATCGTACAACGCGTCGATCTCTTCGGCCAGCGCCGGATCATCCCTGCCGACGGAGGGGCGATTGGCAAATCGTGCGAAAGCGCCGCCCGGCTTGAGGATATCGTACACCTTCTGATAACCGATGGCCTCCGGGACCCAGTGGAACGCCGTCGCGGAAAAAACGAGATCATAAGCGTTCTTCTCCAAGGCGGCGTCTTCAAACTTCGCCGTGATGACCTTGAAGCCGGGAAAGCCGCCGAAGGCCTTTTCCAGCCGCGCAGAGAAGTTTTCGCCGGGCTCCACTGCAGTCAGCGCGCAGCCGGTCTGCAGGAGCGGCAATGTCGCCTGACCGCTGCCGCTGCCGACCTCGAGGACGCGGCTGGCTTCATCGATCGGCTGATAGTCGAATATGGCCCGGTAAAGCGCGGGGACGTAACCGGGGCGCATTCGCGCGTAAAGCGATACGTTTGTGTCGAATGTGCCTCCCAGCGTGTTCCTGTTGTCCATGGGACCCTCCTGCTTCACTGCGGAAAGACGGCTGTGATGGCCACGCCGCCCGGCTCGCCTGCGGCGGTGAGCTTGCCCTTGTGAGCCGTCACGACGGCCTTGGCGATGGACAGGCCGATGCCGTAACCGCCCGATTTGGCGCTGCGTGACGGATCGGCGCGGTAAAAACGGTCGAACATACGGGACAGCTGCTCCTTCGTCATGGGCTTGGCCGTCGTGTTGCGGACCGTCAGCGTCAGGCTGCCGCTTTTGCGATCGGCGGACAGAGAAATATCTCCGCCCTCGGGCGAATACTTGAGGGCATTGTCCAGCAGGATGGACAGCAGCTGCCGGATGGCCTTCTGGTCGCCGTTCATGGACAGCATCGGCTCGACTGATACGGTAAAGCGCTTGTTCTCGAGCCGCGCGCGGCTCTGGAAGGACTGCGACGTCTCCTCCACCAGATCGGAGAACGGGAAATCTATCATCTCAAACCGCGAGCCGTCTTCCTCCATGCGCGCCAGACTGATCAGCTCGTTCGTCAGATCGGTGAGGCGCTTCGTCTGGGACTGAATGTCGCGGATCCATTCGCTCTCCCCCAGCTCCATTTCCAGCAGCTCGGCATCGGCATCAATGATGGTCAGCGGCGTCTTGATCTCGTGGCCGGCGTCGGTGATGAACTGCTTCTGCTTTTCATAGCTTTCGGAGACGGGCCGGATGATCCGTCCGGAGAAGATCACAAGAAGCGCGAAGACGGCGGTCATGCCCAGCATCGCGATCCAGACCGTACTGAGCAAAAAGCTGCGGAAGGTCTCCAGCCCGCGGCCGCAGTCGAGGAAGATGATGCGGGTCTGACCGTTTTCCGCCGATCTCAGATAACGATAAAATGATGTAAAGCCGTTTTCCTTGCCTGCAGCGTAAACTTCCTGTGCCAGCGCCTCCGCACCGTCTTCATCCACCGCCGCGATCATCCCCACGTCAGAGGAGACCACCGCGCCGCTGTCGTCGAACAGGACGGAGAAGAACCGGCTCTCGAAGGCCAACTCCGGCGAGAACTCGCCGCGCCTGTGAAGGTCGCCCTTCGGCTTTTCGGGCGGGCGGAAGTCGCCCGCAGGCGCTTCGTTCGGCCGCAGCTCCTCCCGGCGCATCTCGGCGGGGAACTGCCCGCCGTTCTCCGCCAAAAGCGCAAGCGTCTGGTCGGCAGTCGTAACGATGTCCCGGTAATTGAGGACGTTCGCCGCGCCGAGGATCACCAGCAGCACCGACGCCAGAGACGCCATGGCCAGCGCGATGAACCGGACACGAAGCCGCTTGATCATGACTGCTCCTCCAGCGAATACCCGGCGTTGCGCGTAGCCTTGATATGGATATCGGCGCCCAGTGCCGTAAGCTTCTTGCGCAGATACGAGATATAGACCCAGACGACGTTGATCTCGGCGTCGCTGTCGTAGCCCCAGATCTTCTCCATGAATCGCTCGCTGGAGATCAGCTGGCGCGGGTTGCTCATAAGCAGCTCCATCATCTGATACTCCCGGTTGGCCAGACGGTAGGAGCCCTTGGGCGTCGAGAGCTCAAAGGTCTTCTGGTCCAGCGTCACGTTGCCGAAGCACAGGCTGGCGCTGACCTGCTGGGTGGCGGCGCGCGTCATGGCGCGGATGCGGGCCAGCAGTTCCTTGGCGGCGAAGGGCTTGGTCAGATAGTCGTTGGCGCCGCTGTCGAGCCCCAGGACCTTGTCGTCAATCTCGGACTTGGCGGTCAGCAGCAGCACGGGCACGCGGTTCCCCGCAGCCCGGATGGTCTGCAGGACCGTGATCCCGTCGACCTTCGGCATCATGATATCGAGCACGACGCCGTCGTAATTGTCGGCGTCCAGGTAGTCCAGCGCCTCCTGCCCGTCGGCCACAGCGTCCACGGAGTAATTGTTCTTTTCCAGCATCACGGTGACGGCGCGCCGCAGCGACGGCTCGTCCTCGGCCAGCAGCAGTCTCATACAAACTCCCCCTTTTCGGGTATTATCCTATCAAGGCAAGCTAAAACACAGTTAAAAGACGTTTTTATTATAGCACGAAGGAGAGGACACGGTAAAGAGTGATGGTCAATGGGCTTGACCGCAGGGCTGTTTTTATATACAATATATAATGAAGTAAGATTAGTTTCGATCCCAACACTATTTGAGGACTGGTGAGTTATCATGAACAATTCCGAAAAGACTCTTGACAAGATCATCGCGCTCTGCAAGAGCAGAGGCTTCATCTTCCCCGGCAGCGAGATCTACGGCGGCCTGGCCAACACCTGGGACTACGGCCCCCTGGGCACGCGGCTGAAGAACAACGTGAAGGACGCCTGGCGCAAGCGCTTCATCCAGGAGCGTCACAACTCCTTCGAGGTGGACGCCGACATCCTGATGAACCCCCGCGTCTGGGAGGCCAGCGGCCACGTCGGCTCCTTCTCCGATCCTCTGCTGGACTGCAAGGAGTGCAAAAAGCGCTTCCGCGCCGACAACCTGATTGACGAGTTCGACCCCGACGCCCATGCCGACGGCATGACGAAGGAGGAGATGTTCGAGTATATCAAGGCGCACTCCATCCCCTGCCCCAACTGTGGCAAGCACAACTTCACAGAGATCCGCGAGTTCAACCTGATGTTCCAGACCTTCCGCGGCGTCACCAACGACGCCAAGAGCGTCATTTACCTGCGCCCCGAGAATGCTCAGGGCGAGTACGTCAACTATCCCAGCGTCATGCGCTCCATGCGCGCCAAGGTGCCCTTCTCCATCGGTCAGATCGGCAAGGCCTTCCGCAACGAGATCACTCCGGGCAACTTCACGTTCCGCACTATCGAGTTCGAGCAGATGGAGTTCCAGACCTTCTGCAAGCCCGGCGAGGACATGGAGCAGTACGAGTATTTCAAAAATTATGGCAAAAAGTTCTTTGAGGACCTGGGTCTGCCCGCCGAGAATCTGCGCTTCCACGACCACGAGAAGCTGGCGCACTACGCCTCGGCCGCCTGCGACATCGAGTTCCTGTTCCCCACCATCGGCTGGGGCGAGATCAACGGCACCCACGACCGCACGGACTTCGATCTGAGCCGCCATCAGGAGTACAGCGGCCAGAAGATGGACTATCTGGACCCCTACACCAACGAGCGCTATATCCCCTATATCGTCGAGAGCACCTATGGCCTCGACCGCACCGTGCTGGCGCTGCTGTGCCAGGCCTATGACGAGGAGGTCGTGGACGAGGCGAAGGACGACGTCCGCGTCGTGCTGCACCTCAATCCCGCCATGGCCCCCATCAAGGCCGCGGTCCTGCCCCTGTCCAAAAAGCTGGGTGACAAGGCCATGGTGATCCGCGACGAGCTGGCGAGATCCTTCATGGTGGAGTACGACGACACTGGCTCCATCGGCAAGCGCTATCGCCGCGCCGACGAGGTGGGCACGCCCTTCTGCATTACCTACGACTTCGACAGCGAGACGGACGGCTGCGTTACGGTGCGCGAGCGCGATTCCATGGAACAGGTGCGTATCCCCATCGCGGAGCTGAAGGAGTATATCGGTCAAAGAATTAACTTTTAAGTCAATCCCGCCGGGCGCTTGATTTTTCATATCGCGGTGCTATAATATTATAAAAGGAAATTAAAGAAAGATACAATGATATCAAATGACTGGAGGCAATGTCATGTTCAATTATTTCCGCGTCGCTCCCCCTGCTGTTGCCGGAATGAAGCCTTCCGGTATCCGCAAGTACTTCGGCATTATGGAAACGCTTCCCGACGCCATTTCTCTGGGCGTCGGCGAACCTGATTTCATCACCCCCGATCACATCATGCAGGCCGGCATCGATTCTCTGAAGGCCGGCAAGACCCAGTACACCGCAAACACCGGCCTGATCTCCCTGCGCAGGGAGATCGGCAAGTACATCGAAAAATCCTTTGAGGTCTCCTACGATCCCGCGGACGAAGTCATGGTGACCGTCGGCGGCTCCGAGGCCATCGACCTCTGCCTGCGCGCCTTCCTCTCCATCGGCGACGAGATCCTCGTTCCCGAGCCCGCCTTCGTCTGCTACAGCCCGCTGGCCGAGATGACCGGCGCCAAGGCGATCCCCATCGTCACGAAAAAGGAGGACAGCTTCAAGCTGACGCCCGAGGCCCTCAAGGCGGCCATCACGCCCAAGACGAAGATGCTGATCCTCTCTTACCCCAACAACCCCACCGGCGGCGTCATGAAGAAGCATGAGCTGGAGGCCATCGCGGAGGTCCTGCGCGGCACGGACATCATCGTCATTTCTGACGAGATCTACGCCGAGCTGAGCTACGGCTTCAAGCACACCTCCATCGCCTCGCTGCCCGGCATGAGAGAACGTACGATCCTGGTCAGCGGCTTCTCCAAGGCCTTTGCCATGACCGGCTGGCGTCTCGGCTACTGCTGCGGTCCCCGCGAGCTGATGCGCTATCCCATCCAGATCCATCAGTACGCCATCATGTGTGCCTCCAGCCCCGCGCAGTACGCCGGCATCGAGGCGCTGCAGAACGGTCTGGGCGACACGGCGCGCATGCGCGACGAGTACAATGTCCGCCGCGAGTATCTGTACAAGGCGCTGATCGACATGGGCTTCGATTGCTTCGAGCCCGAAGGCGCGTTCTACATCTTCCCCGACGTTTCCCGTTACGCCAAGGACGGCGGCGACTTTGTGGAAACGCTGCTGAAGGAGCAGCAGGTGGCCGTCGTGCCCGGCGAAGCCTTCGGCATGTCCGGTCTCAACCACGTCCGCATCTCCTACGCCTATTCGCTGGAGACGCTGAAAAAGGCCATGGACCGCATCAGCAAGTTCATCGCCACAAGATAGTTCCCGTTACACAAAAGGACCTGCCCGCGGGCAGGTCCTTTTTTACGGTTCGGAACTATTTGCTCCTGACGGCCTGAACGATCAGATCGGCGCACTGCTCGATGCCGATGAAGCCGCTGTTGAGGCACATATGGTAGTTGGCCGGGTCGCCCCACTCACGGTTGGTGTAGTGACGGTAATAGGCGCTTCTGCCGTTGTCCTTGTCCTTGATGCGCTTCTCAACCTTGACGCCGGTGTCGCCGTAGGACTCGATGATCCTCTTGGCGCGGTAGTCGTTGTCGGCATAGATGAAGGTGCGCAGGGTGTCGTCGCGATCCTCGAGGATGTAGTCGGAGCACCGGCCGATGATGACGCATTCTTCCTTCTCCGCCAGCTCACGGATGATGTTGTGCTGGGCGATGTACAGCTGGTCGTACAGCGACAGCGGCGTGTACGCAGCGGGGTTCTGGAAGCCCATGTAATACGACATGCCCATGGCCGTGAAGACCTTTTCGCTGTTCTCCTTGACAAAGGACACGTCAAAGCCGCTCTTTTCCGCGATCTTGGTGACAAGCTCGTTGTCGTACAGGGGCAGACCCAGCTTTTCGGCGATGAGCTGACCGACGGTATGGCCGCCGCTGCCGAACTGACGGCTGATGGTGATGATCCGGATCGACATAGATAAAACCTCCTCAACAAATACAGTATTTAAAGGTGATCGCTCTTACAGAAGCTCCAGGTGAGCGCGGATATAGTCGCCGGCGGCGCGGACGCTGCCGTACAGCGCGCCGTCGTCGAAGGGCACGCGGAGACCGGCGTTGCGCACGAGACCGACGAAGGTGTCGCTGCCGCCCTGCCGCGTGTAGGCCAGATAGCGCTCCCAGGCGGCGTCCCAGCCCTGCTCATTCATGATCTCGAGGATCTCCAGCGCGACGGTCTGGGCCAGGCAGTAATCGATATAATAGAACGGATTCGTGTAGATGTGGAGCTGGCGCTGCCAGGTGCGGCCCTCAGACCAGAAGGGCAGGTCCTCGAAGTCCAGGAACGGGCGGTATTCCTTCTCCAGCTTCGCCCAGGCTTCGTGCCGCTGCGCGGGCGTCAGATCGGGGTTGTCATAGACGATGTGCTGGAACTCGTCCACCATGCAGCCGTAGGGCAGAAACTCCAGCGCGCCGATCAGGTGGATCAGCTTGGCCTTATCCGCCTGATCGCCATAAAACCGATCGAGATACGGCCAGCAGAGGAACTCCATGGACATGGAGTGGACCTCGCAGCTCTCGGAGGTGGGCTCGCTGAGGCCCAGCATCTCCTTGTCCTTCATCATCAGCGAAAAGGCGAAGGCGTGGCCGCCCTCGTGGGTAAAGACCTCCACATCGCCCGCCGTGCCGTTGAAGTTGGCGAAGATGAACGGCGTTTCGTATTGGGCGATCTCGGTGCAGTAGCCGCCGCTCATCTTGTTCTCACGGGAGTAGAGATCGAAGGCACCCATCTCGTCCATGCGCCCGATGAAGGCGGAGGTGTCGGGGCTGAGGTCGCGGTACATCTGAACGCCTGCGCTGTAAAGCGCCTCGTCCTCCAGAATCGGCTTCGGATTGCCGTCCTTCGTCATGATCGTGTCGTCGTAATAGGCGACGCGCTCGATGCCGAGGCGCTTCGCCTGCGCCTTTTTGAGCTCCGCCACCAGAGGCACGACCTTCTCCTTGACCTGACGGCGGAAGGCCATGACCATCTCGGGATCATAGCTGTTGCGCGTCATACGCAGGTAGCCGAGGGGCGTGAAGTTCTCGTAGCCCAGCGTCCGGGCGATGCGGGTGCGGACCTTGACCATGCGGTCGTAAATGTCGTCGTACTCGTCCTTTTTGGAGAGGAACGCCTTCCCCTCGGCCTCGAAGGCCTCGCGGCGGGTGGCGCGGTCGGGGCTCGTCTTGAACCGGCCCATCTTCGTCATCGGGTACGTTTCGCCGCGGAACTCCACGGTCAGCGAGCCCTGCAGCTTCTGATACTCGATCTCCAGCAGGCTCTCCTCCTCCAGCATGGAGAGGATCTCCGGCGAGATGGTCTTCAGCGCGATCTCCGCGTTGAGGAAAGCCACCCTGCCGAAGCGCTGCTCCAGCTGCGGGCGGAAGGGGCTTTCCAGCATGGCCTTGTAGAGATTGTTGAGCTTTTCCATCAGCGGCGGCATGGCCTGGGCGTAATACTGCTCCTCGCCCTCATAGAACTCGTCCGCCGTGTTGCAGCTGGACCGGATGGAGGAAAGGGTCAGCATCGTCGAAAGGCTGCGCTCGTCCGCGATATAGTCCAGCAGCACGCCAGCTGCCTCGTCCGCGGAGGCGGCGCCGGACAGGCGGGAGATATACGCCTCCACCCGCATGATGCAGGCAGGCACGTCGATTCTCTGATATGGGATTTCGGATATTCTCATCGGATCGCTCCTTCGTGATTTTTGATAGATTATCCTATTCTGATTTTACCCTTCTATCTGTTAAAAGTCAAACGTCCGCGAAACTTTTTCCGACTTTTTTCTATGGGAAACGCCTTTGAAAACGGGATTTGGTGTTGTCATTTCGATATGCATGCGCTATAATAGCAGTATACAGTTTTTTATATACTTGTATACAGTATTGAGGTGATGATATGTCGCTGACATTCAAGGGTGGCGTCCACCCTGATGACAGCAAAACGCTGACTGAAAACAAACCCATCGAGATGCTTCCGCCTCCCGCAAAGGTGATCCTGCCCGTATCGATGCACATCGGCGCGCCCTGCCAGCCCACCGTCGCCGTCGGTGACCGCGTGCTGATGGGTCAGGTAGTGGCATCCTCCCCCGCTGCCGTGTCCGCGCCCGTCCACGCGACGGTCTCCGGCACTGTGACTTCCGTTGGACCCATGCTCCATCCCAACGGCGGCAAGGTCAACGCCGTCGTGATCGAGAACGACATGCTCGACGAGCTCGATCCCTCCGTCAAGCCTATCGACTATTCGTCCATGACGGCTGAGCAGATGATCGAATGCATTCATCAGGCCGGCATCGTCGGCCACGGCGGTGCCGCGTTCCCCACGCATATCAAGCTGTCCTCCGCCATCGGCAAGGTGGACACGCTGATCGTCAACGCCGCCGAATGCGAGCCCTTCCTGACCTCCGATCACAGACTCCTGCTGGAAGGTCCCGACGAGATCGTGCAGGGCGTTCTGATCCTGTTGCGGATCCTCGGCATCAAAAATGCCATGATCGGCGTGGAGGCCAACAAGTCGAACGCCTTCGCGGGCATCGAGAAATGTCTCCCCTCCGATGGGAGCATCCGGCTCGTGCCGCTGAAAACGAAGTATCCTCAGGGCGCTGAAAAGCAGCTGATCAAATCCCTGACGGGCCGTGAGGTCCCCTCGGGCAAGCTGCCCGCCGACGCCATGTGCGTCGTCTGCAACGCCGACACCTGCGGCTCGATCTACCGTCTGTTCAGCAAGGGCTTGCCCATGATGCGCAGGATCGTCACGGTCTCCGGCCCCGATATCGCCGTGCCGAAGAACCTCAGCGTGCGTATCGGCACGCCGATCGCCGACCTGATCGCCTTCTGCGGCGGCTTCAAGGAACCGCCCACGAAGCTGCTGATGGGCGGCCCGATGATGGGCACGTCGCTGTTCTCCGACGAGGTGCCTGTGATCAAGGGCACCAACGGCATCCTGGCCTTCGCTGAGAAGAAGCCGCTCCATCTGCCGGATCCGAAATGCATCCGCTGCGGACGGTGCGTAGAGGACTGCCCCATGGGTCTGATGCCTACTTATATCTACCAGTCCTTTATGGCGGACCGCATGGACGAGTGCAAGAGCTATTCGCCCCTGGACTGCATCGAGTGCGGTGTCTGCTCCTACACCTGTCCGGCCAAGATCCCGCTGACCCAGGGCATCCGCACGGCCAAGCAGCAGATCATCGCGGCAAGCAGAAAGTGAGGTAACGAAGATGAATGATCTCTCTAAGCTCAAAGTAAGCTCGTCGCCCCACATCCGCTCTGCCAGCACGACGCAGCAGATCATGGCGGACGTGCTGATCGCTTTGCTCCCGGCGCTGGCGCTGGCCGTGTTCGTCTACGGTCCCCGCGCGCTGACGGTCACGATGATCTCGGTTTTGGGATGTATCTTTTTCGAGTGGCTCTATGAAACGCTGACGCACAAGCCCCTGACCATCGACGATCTGTCGGCAGCCGTCACTGGGTTGCTGCTGGCCTTCACGCTGCCGGTCACGACGCCGATCTGGATCGTCCTGCTGGGCGACCTGTTCGCCATCGTCATCGTCAAGCAGCTGTTCGGCGGCATCGGCAAGAACTTCGTCAACCCCGCGCTCTCCGCCCGCGCCTTCCTTCTGGCGTCCTTTGCCGGCCCCGTCTCCGTAATTCCCAAGATCCGCACGGCGCTGCCGCTGTTCACGACGCCCGTGGACGTCGTCACCACCGCGACGCCGCTGATCCAGATGAAGGACGGCGCGCTGCCTGAGGTTCCGCTGCTGCAGAACGCACTGGGCATGGTTGGCGGCGTCATCGGCGAGCTCAGCTCCGTAGCGCTGATTGCCGGCGGTCTGTACCTGCTGTACCGCAAGGTCATCAGCCCCCGCATCCCGCTGTGTTTCATCGGCACAGTGGCGCTGCTGACGTTCCTGTTCCCCCAGGGCAACAATAATCTGCTCTGGATGGGCAACCAGGTCCTGTCCGGCGGCCTGCTGCTGGGCGCCATCTTCATGGCGACCGACTATACGACCTCCCCCATCACGCCGAAGGGTCAGATCGTCTTCGCCGTCGGCTGCGGCGCACTGACCGTTCTGATACGATATTTCGGCACCTATCCCGAGGGCGTCAGCTACGCGATCCTCGTGATGAACCTGTTCGTCAACCTGATCGAGAAGTTCACCCTTCCGAGGCGCTTCGGCACTGTCAAGCAGAAGAAGGAGGCGCAGGGCAAATGAAAACAAAGAATGAGTTTCTCCAGCTCGGCGGCGTCCTTTTGATCATCACGGCGGTCGTGGCGCTGCTGCTGGGCTATTTCAACAGTCTGACGGCCGACGTCATCGCCGCCAACGTCGAGGCAAAAAAGCTCATGAGCATGCAGAACGTCATGCCGGAGGCAGGTTCCTTCGAGCTGCTTGACGTGGCGGTTCCCGACGATTCCGTGATCTCCGAGATCCAGAAGGGCTTCTTCGTCACGGGCGAACCTGCCGGCTACTGCTTCACACTGAAGCCTGAGGGCTACGGCGGTGAACTGACCGTCGTGGCGGGCGTCGACCTGGAGGGCAAGGTCACGGGCGTCGACATCATCGGGCATTCCGAGACCCCGGGCCTCGGCGCCAACGCCGACAACCCCCAGTGGCTCAAGCAGTTCATCGGCAAGTCCGGCGAGCTGACTGTCGTCAAATCGAACCCCGGCGACAGTCAGATCCAGGCGGTCACCAGCGCCACCAGGACCTCCCGCGCCGTCACAGGCGCCGTGTCTCAGGCGCTCGCCTTCGTCGAAACGCTGGAAAAGGAGGGGAAATAAATGAGCTTTTTCAAACAGCTGAAAGAGGGCGTTCTGACGAATAACCCGATCTTCGTCCAGCTCATCGGCATGTGCCCCACCCTCGCCACCAGCACGTCGCTGAAAAACGGCATTGGCATGGGCCTGGCCGTCACCTTCGTTCTGATGTGCTCCAACTTCGTTATCTCCCTTCTGCGCAAGTTTATCCCGTCCAAGGTGAGAATCGCCGCGTATATCGTCATCATCGCGGGCTTTGTCACCATCGTCGATCTGACTATGCAGGCGTACATGCAGGAGCTTTCCGCCTCCCTGGGCATGTTCATCCCGCTGATCGTCGTCAACTGCATCATCCTTGCCCGCGCGGAGTCCTTCGCCTCCAAGAACAAGCCGCTCCCCTCGCTGATCGACGGTTTGACCATGGGGCTCGGCTTCATGCTGGCCATTTCGATCCTCAGCTCGGTCCGCGAGCTGCTTGGCTCCGGCACCATCTACGGCGTCGAGGTCTTTGGCTCCGGCTATACGCCCATCATCATGATGATCCTGCCCGCAGGCGGCTTCCTGACATTGGGCATGCTGATCGCTTTGTTCCAGTATTTCATGGGTAAGTTCCAGAAGAAGGAGGACGCATAATGAGTCTCAGCTATTATTTCTCCATCGCGCTGTCGGCCATTCTGATCGAGAACTTCATCTTCGTCAAGTTTCTCGGCTGCTGCCCCTTCCTGGGCGTTTCCAAGAAGACTGACACGGCGCTCGGCATGGGCGTGGCCGTCATCTTCGTCATGACCGTCGCCTCCGCCGTCACGAATCTGATCAACACGTTCATTCTCGGCACGACGTACGCCTACATGCGCACCGTTGCCTTCATCCTCGTCATCGCGGCGCTGGTGCAGTTCATCGAGATGTTCCTCATGAAGTCCATGCCTGCCCTGTATGAGTCCCTGGGCATCTATCTGCCGCTGATCACCACCAACTGTGCCGTGCTGGGCGTCGCCAACCTCAACGTCTCAAACGGCTTCGATTTCATCAGCTCGGTCATCAACGGCTTCTCCGCTGGCGTCGGCTTTACGCTTGCCATCGTGCTGTTCGCCTCCGTGCGCGAACGGCTGGAATACGCCGAGTATCCCAAGTGCTTCAAGGGCTTCCCCATCGCGCTGGTCGCGGCCTCGCTGCTGTCCATCGCGTTCATGGGCTTCCAGGGTCTTTCGATCTTTTAAGGGAGGAAATGACGATGGATTCAATGCAAACTTTTGTATATCCCGTTCTGATCCTGGGCGGTCTGGGCCTGTTCTTCGGCCTGCTCCTGGCCTTCGGATCAAAGATCTTCCACGTCGATAAGGACGAGCGCCTTGACGCCATCGTCGAGGCGCTGCCCGGCGCGAACTGCGGCGGCTGCGGCTTTGCGGGCTGTTCCGCCTGCGCCTCCGCCATCCTCAGCGGCGAAGCGACGGTCAACGCCTGCCCCGTGGGCGGCGCGAAGGTCGCCGAAGCGATCGCCGCCATCATGGGTGTGGAAGCCGCGCCGACCTTCAAGCTGTCGGCTCATGTCAACTGCCGCGGCGGCATCAACGCCAAGCGCAAGTTTGAATACGACGGCATCCAGGATTGCGTCGCCGCCTCCAAGATCGCCGGCGGCCCGCTGGAGTGCACCTACGGCTGCCTCGGCTTCGGCACCTGCGTCAAGGCATGTCCCTACGACGCCATCCATATCGTCAACGGCGTCGCCGTGGTCGACGCGCCCAAGTGCAAGGCCTGCGGCAAGTGTGTCGCCGCCTGCCCGCGCCACATCATCAAGATCCTGAAGGATCCGCTGGATATCGCCGTCAGCTGCTCCTCCCATGCCCGCGGCGCGGAGCTGCGCAAGATCTGCAACATCGGCTGTATCGGCTGCATGCTCTGCCAGCGTAACTGCCCCACCGGCGCGATCACCGTCACCGATAATCTGGCCAGCATCGACTACGACAAGTGCATTTCCTGCGGCAAGTGCGTGCAGGTGTGCCCGCGCAAGCTGATCGTCGACGCCAGCGAAAGCCGTGTGAAGGACGAGGAAAAGGCCAGCTCCTGATCCCGGAGGCAGATCCACATGTTTAAAAGAAGACGTTCCTATTATACATCTTATCGGGGCCGCCGCAGCTCATCGGGCAAGAAGCTCTTCATCGGGATCGCGGCGCTCTTGCTGCTGGTTGCCGTCGTCGGCATCTTCCTTCTGTCTGACACTCTCGTCTTTTCCGCGGACGGCTTCTGGTTCTCCTTCCGCGAGCCGAAGGCCGAGGATACCGATCCCGCTCCCGTGCAGCAGGATGACAAGCCGGAGGATTTCAACATCGTCATCGACGGCCGGACAGTCGAGCCTGATGAGCCACCCGTTGCAACGAGCCCCGTCTTTCCCGAGACGCTGGGCGTCAGCGACAATATCACGTCCCTGCTGCGGAACGGCTACGGCGAAAGCCTCGCCGATGCCGTGATCGCGGCCGGGTGCAATACCCTCTGCTTTACCGTAAAGGACACGGACGGCGTCTCGCTGATCCCCGTGACCTCCTCCTACTCCTCTCAGGGCTCCCAGGCCAATAACGTGCAGCAGATCAAGGACGCGCTTGAAGCGCTCAAGGCTGAGAAGGACATCTATCTCGCCGCCCGCGTCAGCGCCATGTGCGACATGCTGGCGCCCCGTGCCCACAATGCCGGGGCCGTGCGTGTCAACAGCGGCGCCACGTGGCTGGATAAGTACAACCGGCGCTGGCTGAACGCCTATTCCGACGTGGCTTCCGAGTACGTCTGCGACATGATCGCCGCCTGCTCCGCATCCGGCTTTGACGTGGTGATCCTCGATCACCTGTGCTTCCCCGTAGAGGGACGCATCGATCTGATCACCTACGGCGCTGCCGACAACGCCGCCGCCCGCCAACAGGCCGTCACGAGAGTCCTTGAGGCCGCCGCAGAGACCGCGAAGCTGGAGGACGTCTCGCTGGCCGTGGTGCTGGAAAACGAGGTCAGCGACGGCGTCAGCGGCCAGGACGCGGCCTCGATGGCGCCTTACTGCCAGACGATCTACTACCTCGGCGCGGAGGACGCGCCTTATGAAGCTGCTCTGGCGGAGGCGCTGAACGGCACGGACTGTCATGTTGGCCGGATTGACTCAAACGCTGTTTTCACTGCTCCGGCCAAAGGCGTCAGCCTGATCACCGGCAGGCTCCAATAACAGACATACGAAAAAGGACTTCCGTATTCGGAAGCCCTTTTCTTTTATTCATGTTATTCTGCGCCGCAAACGGAATTGACAAGATCGCCGATGATGACGTTCGACACCAGAAAGCCCGTGGGCGTCAGGTGGTAATGTCCGTCCGTGACGGCGGCGTGGCCGCTGGCGATGTATTTCCGAAGGATGTCCTCATAAGGCCCGAAGGGCACCTCAAAGCGTCGCTCAAAGACCGCGGGGTCGATGCCCTCCACGGTGCGCAGTTTGAGCATGACGTACTCGCCGCTGCGGTTGATGTAAGCGAGCTCGTCCACGTCTTCCGCCACGGGCTTTCGCCCCTCGACGCCTTCGATGTACGCTTTGATATCCTTGACGAAGGAGAACCGCTGACCGCCGTAAAGGCTGTGAGCGGCACAGCCGAGGCCGAGATACGGCGACAGATCCCAGTATTTGCTGTTGTGGCGGGACACGCGGCCGTTCCGGGCGAAATTGGAGATCTCATACTGTCTGTAGCCGCCTGCCTCCAGCGTTTCCACGGCGCACAGATACATATCCGCCTGCACGTCATCATCCGGCTGTACACAGCCGCGCAGCGCCAGCGGTGTCCCCTCCTCCACCTTCAAGCAATAACAGGAAATGTGATCGGGCGAAAGCGCCATCACCTTCCGCAGACTGTCCATCCAGCCGTCAAGCGTCTGGTTCTCAAGGCCGTAGATCAGGTCGAGAGAGATATTGTCGAAGTATCTGCGCGTCAGCTCATAAGCGCTGACGGCGCCCTTCCAGTCGTGGAGACGCCCCAGCGCCTTCAGCTCGTTGTCGTCGGCGGACTGGACGCCCATGGAGATGCGGTTGACTCCGGCGGCCTTCAGCCGCTTGAGGAGCTTCTCGTCGACGCTCTCGGGATTGACCTCCACGGTGATCTCGGCGTTCCGCGCCAGCTGCACTCGGGCGCTCAGCTCCTTAAGCAGCTTCTCGATGCGCTTGCCGCCGAAAACGGACGGCGTTCCGCCGCCGAGATAGACCGTATCGACGCTCGGTTTGCCGTATTGAAAATACTCGTCGATCTGACTGATCAGCGCCTTGAGGTAGCGGTCCATCAGCTTGTCGCTCAGATCGCAGATCGAGTAGAAATCACAGTAGTCGCATTTGCGTTTGCAGAACGGGATGTGGATGTAGATGCCCAATGATTCCATGGCTTAGTCCTCATCCAGCCGCAGCACGGCCATAAACGCCTCCTGCGGGACCTCCACGGTGCCCAGGGAGCGCATGCGCTTCTTGCCTTCCTTCTGCTTCTCCAGCAGCTTCTTCTTTCGTGTGATATCGCCGCCGTAGCATTTTGCCAGGACGTCCTTGCGCATGGCCTTAACGGTCTCGCGGGCGATGATCTTGCCGCCGACAGCCGCCTGCACGGGGATCTCGAACAACTGGCGGGGGATGTTCTCCTTGAGCTTTTCAACGATCTTGCGGGCGCGGGCGTAGGCCTTTTCCGAATGGACGATGAAGGACAGTGCGTCGACGATGTCGCCGTTCAGCAGCACATCCAGCTTGACGAGGTTCGACTTCTGGTAGCCCAGCAGTTCGTAGTCCAGCGACGCATAGCCGCGGGTGCGGGATTTCAGCGCGTCAAAGAAATCGTAAATGATCTCGTTCAGCGGCAGCTCATAGTGAAGCTCCACACGGTTGGAATCAAGATATTTCATATCCTTGAACACGCCGCGGCGGTCCTGACACAGGTCCATCAGATTGCCGACATATTCGGTAGGTGTAATGATATTCGCCTTTACGATTGGCTCCTCGGCGTACTCGATCTCACCGGGGTTGGGGAAATTAAGGGGGTTGTCGATCCAAAGCTCCTCTCCGCTCGTCTTCTTGATGCGGTAGACGACAGAGGGGGCGGTGGTGATCAGATCGAGGTTGTATTCGCGCTCGAGACGCTCCTGGATGATCTCAAGATGGAGCAGACCGAGGAAGCCGCAGCGGAAGCCGAAGCCGAGGGCCGCGGAGCTTTCGGGCTCGTACGTCAGGGAGGCGTCGTTGAGCTGGAGCTTTTCCAGCGCGTCGCGCAGGTCAGGATATTTCTTGCCGTCGGCGGGATAGAGACCGGAGAAGACCATGGGCTGGACCTTGCGGTAGCCCTGCAGCGGCTCGGAGGCGGGATTGACCGCGTCGGTGACCGTGTCGCCCACGCGCGTCTCGGTGACCGTCTTGATGGAAGCCGTGATGTAGCCGACCTCCCCTTCTCCGAGACTCTCACAGGGCTCGAAGCTCAGCGAGCGCAGATAGCCGACCTCGACGATCTGGAACTCCGCGCCGGTGGCCATCATGCGGATCTTCATGCCGGGACGGAACTCGCCGTCAAAGACGCGGACGAGAACGATGACGCCGCGGTAAGGGTCATACTGGCTGTCGAAGATCAGCGCGCGAGGGCCGTCGCCGGTCCCTGCCCTGGGCGCGGGGACGTTGTGCACCACGTCCTCCAGCACGGCGCGGATATTGATCCCGGCCTTGGCCGAGACCTCCGGCGCATCCATGGCGGGCAGACCGATGATATTCTCGATCTCCTCCTTGACCTCCTGCGGCCGCGCGGAGGGCAGATCGATCTTGTTGATCACCGGCAGCACCTCCAGATCGTTTTCCAGCGCCAGATAGGTGTTGGCCAGTGTCTGGGCCTCGATGCCCTGAGATGCGTCCACGACGAGCACCGCGCCCTCGCAGGCGGCCAGTGAGCGGGAGACCTCGTAATTGAAGTCCACGTGACCCGGTGTGTCGATCAGATTGAGGCGGTAGCGCTTGCCGTCGTCGGCGTCATACTCCAGCAGCACGGCTCGGGCCTTGATGGTGATGCCTCTCTCCTTCTCAAGCTCCATGTTGTCCAGCAGCTGGTCGGTCATCTCGCGCTCGCTGACGGCGTTGCACTCCTGCAGCAGCCGGTCGGCCAGCGTCGATTTGCCGTGGTCGATATGGGCGATGATCGAAAAATTGCGTATGCTCTCGCGGTCGGTCATATCGGTTCTCCCTCTATGGTAAATGAGTCGTTTGTTTTAACTAAAATATTATAGCATAAAAACATAGGATTGCAAAGATGAAAAACGCCCTGCCGATCGGCAGGGCGTTTTTCTGTATGGAGCTTATTCTTCCTGTTCCCAGTTGTGCCAGACGTTCTGGATGTCGTCGTTGTCGTCCATCATGTCGAGCATTTTGGTCATGTTCTTGATGTCGTCCTCATCGGTGAGCTTGATGTAGCCGTTCTGCGGGATCATCTCGACCTGCGCTTCGACGAACTCGAGGCCCTGGGCGGCCAGCGCATCCTTGACGGCGTCGAAATCGTCGGGCTCCGTGTAGACCTCGAACATGCCGTCCTCGGCATTGAAGTCGGAGGCGCCGGCGTCGAGGGCCTGCATCATAACGGTTTCCTCGTCCAGGTCTTCCCCGTCGATGATCAGGACGCCCTGCTGCTTGAACTGCCAGGAAACGCTGCCGGAGGTGCCGAGGTTCCCGCCGTATTTATCGAAATAATGGCGGACGTCAGCGACCGTGCGGTTGCGGTTGTCGGTCAGGCACTCGACGATGACGGCGATGCCGGCGGGGCCGTAGCCCTCGTAGTTGATGTACTCGTAATTCTCGGTGGCCGCGCCGCTCTGATACTTCTGCAGCGTGCGGTTGATGTTGTCGTTGGGCACGTTTTCGCTCTTGGCGCGGGCGATGATGGCCGCCAGCTTGGAGTTGCTGTTGGGATCGGCGCCGCCCTCGCGGATGGCGATGGCCATCTCTCTGGCGTACTTCGTGAAGATCTTGGCTCTCTTGGCGTCCTGCGCGCCCTTGGTTTTCTGTATATTATGCCATTTGGAATGTCCCGACATAATAACCCTCCTATACTATGAAAAAATGATCAACAAACGATACACAGTGTATTTTACCACAACGCGCGGCGTATTTCAACATGTAAAATCGATTTCCGATCGCGTATAATCCGGGCGTTTTGTCCGATACTATGATCACAAAACGCTTACAAAGGAGAACGAGCATGGACAGAAACGCAAGGCGCGACGTCTACGTCGGCGGCGACGATCAGGCCGAAAAGAACAGGAACAACAACCGTCAGAACGGCGACAAGAACAAGACCGTTAAATAAAGTATCCAAAAAGCGGGCCGCGCAGGCCCGCTCTTTTTGACAAATCGATCAGAGTGTGGTATGATTTCACAGTGAGAAATCACACAAAGGAGTGAGCGTATTGTACAATTTCGATTTCTGCGTTTCCACCCAGATCTTTTTCGGCAAGGGCCAGGTCGTCAAACTGGGTCCTGCCATCAAAAAGGTGGCTGACAAGGTCCTGCTGGTCTACGGCGGCGGCAGCATCAAGCGCAACGGCGTGTACGACGACGTCGTCAGGACGCTGAACGATTCCGGCGTTGAGTTCGTAGAGCTTCCCGGCGTCGAGCCCAACCCCCGCGTCACGACGGTCAAGAAGGGCGGCGACCTGTGCAAGGAGCACGGTCTGCAGGCTGTTCTGGCCGTAGGCGGCGGCTCCACCATCGACTGCTCCAAGGTCATCGGCGCAGCTGCGCTGTATGACGGTGACCCATGGGATCTCGTCGTGGACCGCACGAAGATCCAGAAGGTCCTCCCCATCTTCTCCGTGCTGACGGCCTCCGCCACCGGCTCCGAGATGGACAACGGTGCCGTCATCTCCAATATGGAGACGAACGACAAGCTGGGCACCGGCCACCCCGGCATGCTGCCTGTGGCATCTGTCCTGGACCCCGTCTATACCTATACCTGCTCTGCCCATCAGACGTCCGCCGGTACGGCCGACATCATGAGTCACACCTTTGAGAACTATTTCTCCAAGGCCGACGATTTCATGCTGCTGGACGGCATGGCCGAAGCGATCCTCAAGACGTGCATCAAGTACGGTCCCATCGCGCTGGAGAAGCCCGACGATTACGAAGCGCGCGCCAATCTGATGTGGGCCTCCTCCCACGCCATCAACGGCCTGATCTCCAAGGGCAAGGCCGACGCCTGGAGCGTCCATTCCATGGAGCATCAGCTCAGCGCGTATTACGACATCACTCACGGCGACGGTCTGGCGATCCTCACCCCCGCCTGGATGCGTCACGTGCTGTCTGACGCGACGCTGGACCGGTTCGTCAAGTACGGCGTCAACGTCTGGGGCCTCGATCCCGCTCTGCCCAAGAGAGAGATCGCCGAAAAGGCCATCGACCTCACCCAGGACTTCTTCGTCAATAAGATGCACATCCCCGCCACCCTGCGCGAGGTCGGCATCGACGAGAGCAAGCTGGAGATCATGGCGCAGAAGGCCTCCACCAAGGCCCTGCAGACCGCAGCCTTCGTTCCTCTGTACCCCGAAGACGTAGTAGCGATCTATAAGAGCTGCTTGGGCTAAACACAAAAACTCCCCGGAAGCACCGCCTCCGGGGAGTTTCATCGTCATGCATTCTTTTTGTCGGGGATGAAGGCGCCGATCAGACCGCCCGCCGCCGACGGCAGGACCCAACCGAAGCCGACGGCCGACAGCGGCAGCGCCCGGATGAACGATACCGGCAGGCCAAGATCGGCGGCGACGCTCAGCGTGCAAACGATCAGTGCCGCGACGGCCGCGCCCTTGAAGACGTTATCGTTTTTGATCACCCCGTTGAACAGCGTCAGAAAGATCTGCGTCAGCATGACAGGATAGATGATATCCAGCATGGGCGCCGCCAGGTTGATGATCGTCGTGATGCCGGCATTGCTGATGACAAGGCCGAACAGGCACATGATCAGCACCAGCGTCCGGTAGCTGAGCCTGCCGCGCAGCAGCGTCGTGAAATACTCAGCCGAAGCGGACACGAGCCCCACAGCCGTCGTCATACAGGCGAAGAAGACAATCAGCGCCAGCAGCACCACGCCGAAGCGCTTGAGCAGCAGCTCAGTGACGAGAACGACGAGGCCGGTCTGGTTGATATCGCCCAGCTCCATCAGCGACGTCGTCGCGCCGAGATACGCGAGGCCGCAGTAGACCAGGAACAGCCCCACGGTGGCGACGACACTTGCGCCGATCATAATCCTCATGCGTTTCCCGACAGTGTCGTAGCCGCGCTTGGCCGTGTCGGAGGTCAGTATGATGGTGATCGCCATAGCGCCCAGGACGTCCATCGTCTGATAGCCCGCCATGAAGCCCTCCTTCATGACGTTGTCCACGATGGCCGAGGATCGGATCGCGCCGATGGGCGTGACGATGCCCTTGACGAACAGAACGGCCAGCGTCAAAAGCAGCATGGGCGTGAGGAACTTGCCGATGTAGTCGACGACCTTCGAGGGCCGCACCGTCAGCAGATAGACGATGGCGAAGAAGATCAGGCTGAAGGCGAAGGCCGGAAGCTGCGGCACGATGGGCACGGCGGCCATTTCATAGGTGGTCGCCGCCGTGCGCGGGATGCAGATGATCGGTCCCACGACGATCATGCCGACGGCTGCCACCAGATCGGCGCGGCTCTTGCCCAGCCTGCCGAAGATCGAGTAGACGCTGCCGTCGCCGCGGGTCATCAGCACGACGGTCGTCATGGCAAGGCCCGCGTCCGCGATGATGAAGCACAGAAAGCCAAGGAACCATTTGCTCCCCGACAGCATTCCGAGATAAGGCGGGAAGATCAGGTTTCCCGCTCCGAAAAAGATTGCGAACATCGTAAAGCCGACCACGATCATATCGGACATCGTTTTTCTTGAACCGTCCTTCATGGTACACCTCCGACATTTTATCTAATCTTATCATACAAAATCGGAGGGCAGTTAGGCAAATATTACAATCATTTTTGTGAATAGATTTTATGTATTAACAGTCTATCCCCAGTAGAAATCACCCGGTGATTGTGTTATAATCTCAATGGAACAGTTTCCTCAGCTCCAAAAAACAAACAGAATCTATTTGTTTGAAACTACGGAGGTTTGATATGAAAGAAGTAAGTCTGCATGTCGGAAGCCGTATCCGTCTTTACCGCAAGGCAAAGAAAATGACGCAGCTGGTTCTGGCCCAGCAGATCCACAAGAGCAAAGCGACACTTTCAAAATACGAGACCGGCGACATCACGGTGGACATCGAGACTCTGTTCGATATCGCGAACGTTTTGGGCATCAAGGTCCAGCAGCTGATCGACTACGTCCCGCCCACCGGCAGCACCGAGCCGCGCCCGCGCGTCACGGGCGGCTTCTTCCCCCAGCGATACATCTACATCTATTTCTTCGACGGCAGGTCGGGCAAGATCACCCGCAACCTGCTGGAGATCGACCACGAATCCGGCTGCGGCGCGGCCACGTTCTACTATGATCTTGAGAGCTTCGACCGTTATGACGAGTGCCGCAACCTGTATTTCGGCACCGTGGAGTATTTCGACACGGTGACCAATTTCTCCTTCGAGAACCAGTCGAACCGCATGGAGCACGTCGTGCTGTGCGCCGTCAACCCCTTCGACCGCGGCGAGCAGGTCTTGGGCCTGTTGTCGGGCATTTCCCGGTACCCGATCCTGCCCATCTCCATCAAATGTATCCTCTCCCCTTCCATTCTGGAGGAGAACGACGAGCTGATGGACAAGCTGGTTCTGTCGAAAAAGGACATGAAGCTGATCAAAAGCCTCAACATGTTCGCCGTCGAGCAGCTTGACTGAATATCATCACATACAAAAAGGCGTGAGCAATTCGCTCACGCCTTTTTCAGTGCCCTGAATTAATCGATCTTCATATGCTTGAAGCCGCGGCCCAGCACCTCGCTGGTGTCGGACAGCATCATGAACGCGCCCTCGTCGATGTTGAGGATCAACTTTTTCAGCTGATTCGTCTCATGGCGGCGGATGACGACGAGCAGAATCGTTCGCTCCTGCCCGGTGTACATGCCTTTGCCCTCAATGGCCGTGACGCCGTGCCGCAGCTCGCTCAGAACGGCCTGCGAGATCTCATCGGGCTTCGAGGTGATGATCATGGCCTCCTTCTGAATGTCGCTGCCGTAGATGATGTGATCCATGACGACGCTGACGACGTACTGCGTGATGATGCCGTAGAACAGGCTCTCGATGCTCTTGAGGAAGAAGGCGCTCATCAGCAGGACGCAGACGTTCAGCGTCATGTTCGTCGTGCCGATGGGGATCGAGCGCTTGCGGAAGATGTACTTGGAAATGACGTCGCTGCCGCCGGCCGTGCCGCCGGAGCGGATGACGAGGCCGAAGCCGACGCCCTTGATGATGCCGCCGAACAGCGCCGCCAGCAGGATGTCGCCGTCGTAGGCGGGCAGGAAGCCGGCCAGGTCGGTGAGCACGGAGCTGAGGACCGTCATGTAGAGCGTCTTGAAGAAGAAGTCGCGGCCCAGCATCTTGTAGCCGAACAGCAGCAGCGGGACGTTCATGACGATCGTCACGACGCCGAAAGGCAGCCCCAGAATGTAGTTGCACAGCAGCGCCAGACCAGCGATGCCGCCGGAAGGGATCTGCATGGGCGTGATGAACACCTTCAGGGCGAAAACATAGAGCACGGCGCCCGCCGTGATCATCCCGTAGTCATAGAGCAGCGCTCCGACCGGGTTCTTTCTGATACTTTTCAAATCACTGATCTCCTTATATGTTAATCTCAATCAAACGCTGTATTTTTCGTCAAGAATTTCGATCAGGGCCGCGATGGCGCCGCTGTCGTTGTCCGGCAGCACGTGTGAAACGCAGGCGAGAACGGGCTCCTTCGCATTGGCAGGCGCATAGGAGTTCGCGCCCGAGCTCTGCAGCAGCTCGATGTCGTTGAGGCCGTCGCCGACCGTATAGAAGTCCTCGGCGCTGACGCCGAGATGATCCCTCAGCCAGAGAGCGCTGTCGCCCTTTGAGGCGCCCACGGCGCCCACATCAGAGAGATGCGGGAAGGAATGCTGGGCGAACAGATAGTCGGAGTACCCCTCCTCGATGCGCCCGACGATCCTTGTGATGACGTCGTCAGTGCCCAGGAGGTTGAGCTTGAGCCAGGGATGCTCGATCTCGCGGTAATCCTTCTCTTTATAGACTAGACCCACGTTCTGATGATGACGCACGACGCGCTCATTCGTATTGGCAACGTATTGATCGTCCGGTAGACAGACCTCGACGCCGACTTCCGGATAATGCGCCAGGATATCCTCCACGAGGCGCATCCCGGCGTCGCCGAGATCGACGCGGCGGATGTTCGCACCATCCCGCAGATCGACGATCAGCGAGCCGTTATGAACGATGGACGGCGCGCTGGTGTGCAGCGCGGGCAGAAAATTCTCCACCGAGCGCTTTGCCCGGCCCGTGGCCACGGAAAACAGACCGCCGTTTTCTATAAAATAATCGATGGCCCTTCCGTCCTCCTCCGAGATCTGCGACTGCCCGTTGAGCAGCGTTCCGTCCATATCCGTCAGGATCAGTACCTTGTCAAACTTCTTCATCAGAGAGTCCCCTTCAGTCTTTCTTCGAATGCGGTGAAATAAGCGGGCAGCGGACAGGAAAACGACATGGGCTCGCCGGTATCCGGGTGGATGAACCGGATGCTCCCGGCGTGGAGACACTGGCCCTCCAGCTCCTTTTCCCGACCGCCGCCATATACCTCGTCTCCGGCCACGGGATGGCCGATGGAGGCCATGTGGACGCGGATCTGGTGGGTGCGGCCCGTCTCCAGATGGCAGCGCACGCGGGTATAACCGGGATAGCGCGACACCACCTCGTATCTGGTGGCAGCCTCCCGCGGCGCGGCGCCGTTAACGGCCATTTTCTTGCGGTCGCGCAGGCTGCGGCCGATGGGCGCGTCGATGCGGCCCTCGTCGTCCTTGAGGCTCCCGCGGACGATGGCGTCGTAGACGCGGGACAGGCTGCGATCCTTGAGCTGCTCCGTGAGACAGCGGTGGGCGTGATCGTTCTTGGCGATGATCAGCAGACCACTGGTGTCCTTGTCGATGCGGTGAACGATCCCTGGCCGGATCTCGCCGCCAATGCCCGAGAGTCGTTCGCCGCAGTGGAACAGCACGGCGTTGACGATGGTCCCGTCCGGATGGCCTGGCGCCGGATGGACCACCATGCCCTTGGGCTTGTCGATCACAAGGACGCTGTCGTCCTCGTAGACGATATTCAGCGGGATATCCTGCGGGACGATCTCGACAGACTCCGGCTCGGGCAGCAGAACTGACACAGAATCGCCCTCCAGCAGCTTATGGTTCTTCTTGACCGTCTTCCCGTTGACGGTCACGTCGCCGCTCTCACAGAGGCTCTGGGCCCTGCTGCGGGACAGCTCCGGGAACGCCTCGGCGACGAATGCGTCAAGGCGCTTCCCCGCGTCCAGTGCGGCGACCTCGATGATCTCGCGTTCGTTCATTTGTTCTTTGCCGCCTTTTCGTCCCGATAATCGAACCATGCCATGAGGATGAACAGGATCGCCCCGGCGGTGATGCACAGATCGGCGAAGTTAAAAACGGGAAAGCCGAACCAGCACCAGTCGAACATATCGACCACGTAGCCCATGCGCACCCGGTCGATCAGATTGCCCACGGCCCCACCGGCAGTGAATGCCGTGGCGAAATAGCCCAGCTTCCCGTGGATCCCGCCGGAGCGGATCAGATAAACGGCCAGCACAAAGGCCACGGCTGTGATCAGCAGGAAAAAGCCCTGCCTGCCGCGAAGCATGGAGAACGCCGCGCCGTCGTTTTCGATATAGCGCAGACGGAAAAAGCCATCGATGATGGTGATGGGCGCCGCGCCCTTGAGCGTCCCCGCCGCCCAGGCCTTGATCGCCTGATCGGCTGCGGTCAGAAGAGCGGCCAGCGCGATGTACAAAACCATTTCGACCTCCGCAAGATGTTATTAACTGAATTATTTTATCATTGAAGCGCGGAAAAGTATAGTGTTTTTCTGCACGGAAAAGCCCCTCCGAAGAGGGGCTTTTCTCTGTATTATGACCGTTTTATTCTGCCTTGTCATCCTTGGGCATCTCAGTCTCGGTCAGCGCCTGCTGTTCTGCCTTTTTGCGGGCGCGCTTGCCGGGCTTCCGCTCGAAGATCCCGCTGCGATGGATCAGCTTTTTGAAGACCTTCTTGTAGACGAAGATCAGCGCGATGATCGTCAGGACCCACACGGCGATGATCAGACTGTCGCCGATCAGCCACACCAGGAAGTCCTCGCCGTCCTCCTGCAGCTGGTCGATGCTGTCGTGGAAACGGGAGCGGATGCGCTCACCCAGCGTCATAGGCGCGATCTGGATGTCCTCGGGCCTGAAGACTTCTTCTATGTACAGCTGAACGGTGCTGTAGGCGATCTGGCTGTCCAGACGGCGGATCGTGCCCTCGAGACTCTCGATCTGGTACCGGACGTCAGACAGCGCCTGCTCGATGGTGATCATGGTATCGACGCTGTCCGCCTGTGCCAGCAGCTCCAGCAGTCGCGTCTCCTGAGCGCGGAGAGCCGACAGATGGGCGTCGATATCATAATAATAATCGGTCACGTCGTCGATGCCCTGATTGCTGTTTGTCACGGCGCCGAGGTTCGACAATGCGGCGACGAAGTTGTCGCTCTCACCGGCCGGGATGCGCAGGGTGTAGTTGGCGCTGCGGGCGTAACGGCGGCCGTAGTCGATGGCGCCCTGCCCGTTATGACTGCTGGCCTCGACGTAGCCGTGGGACTTCTCCACCATCTCCTGCAGACCGGCGATGGCGTTGTCATACTCCAGCGTCTGAATGTTGGCGGAATAGTTCTTGATGATCTTGCGCTGAGATGGGGCTTCCGCCTGATAATCACCAAGCTCGAAGGCTTCGGGCATCTCCATTTCCATGGACATATCGCCGTCATAATAGTAATCCTCCGTCTTGCCGTTGTAGGACGGCGCGTAGGATGCCGTGTTGCTGGTCTGAGCCCCGCTGTAATACGATTCGTTCGAAGAGCCGCAGGCGCAGAAAACGACTGCCGTCAGCAGAGCAGTCAGGATACAGATCGTGCGTTTCATGATGGCCTCCTCAAAATATTACAAATATTTAATGGCACTACTACTTAGACAGGCAATTTTTTTCTTTGTTCCATATTTTCAAAAAAACTTTTTTGTTATATACTGTACTTTGGATTTTTAAGAGAGGTGATCTTATGTCTGTCTTTGGCGCATTCAGCGGTATCTTCACGATCTTCCTGCTTTTCGCGGTGGGCTTTCTGGCCACCAAGCAAAAGGTCCTGACGCCTGAGCATTATTCTTTCTGCTCCAAGCTGCTCACGACCTATTCGATCCCCCTGCTTCTGTTTGAAAATGCCACGCGCAACATGAACGTCCCGTTCATCAAGGAAATGGGCCTGCTGATGCTCGTCCCCTTCGCCATCCAGATCGGGTCCTTCTGTCTGGCGCTGCTGGTGGGCAAGCTGGCGAAAATCGAGCCCAACCGCTCCGGCGTTTTCACGGCGATGTTCTCCATGGCGAATACCATCTTCATCGGCCTGCCCGTCTGCACGGAGATCTTCGGCGACGTCGGCACGCCCTACGTCATGTCGTTCTATCTGGCCAATACCTTCTGCTTCTGGATGCTGGCGGTGCCTCTGATCGCCAAGGACGGCAGCGGCGGCGCGCCGTCGTTCGCCCAGAGGCTCAAGAGCTCCTTCTCCCGTCAGGTGCAGGGCTTTCTGGTGGGCTCCGTCGTCGGACTGCTGGGCATCACGCTGCCGGGCTTCATCACCGGCGCCGCCAAGTACGTCGGCAACCTGACGACCCCGCTTTCCGCCATGATGGTCGGTCATCTGTTCGCCAACATGGGCAAGGACGCCTTCAAGACCGACAAAATGGTCCGCGTGGCGCTGCTGGGCAAGTGCCTGCTGTGCCCCATTCTGGCGACAGTCATCTGCATCGTCTTCCATGTGCCGCAACTGGCGGCGGGCGTATTCATCGTTCTGAGCGCCATGCCGGTCATGAACCAGACGGTCCTGATGGCCAGTCACTACAAGTCCGACGACAACGCGGCGGCAAAGGGTCTTGCAATCTCGCTTCTGCTGTGCATGGCCTGTGTGCCTGTGATCGTCTACTTCGTCGGCACGTTTTATTGATATGGCACCCGGGGAGGCGTCACGTGCCGCCTCCCCTATCTCAACGCGGCGGTCAGCTGCTCACCGCTGCCAATTACAGTATATGACGGCGCTCCGTCCGCCGTTCCCTTCACGAAAGGAGCTTCCCTATGGCAAAAGTATCTCCCTCCATCCTGTCCGCTGATTTCGCCAATCTCGGCCGCGACGTCAAAATGGCCGTTGAGGCCGGGTCCGACATGATCCACGTTGACGTCATGGACGGCCATTTCGTACCCAACATCTCCATCGGCGTCCCCGTCGTCAAGTCTCTGCGCAAGGCGTCGGACGGTTTTCTGGACGTCCATCTGATGATCTCACAGCCCGAGAAATACATCGACGCCTTCATGGACGCGGGCGCCGACCTGATCAACATCCATCTGGAGGCAGAGGGCAACATGGAAGCGATGATCGCCCGCGTCAAGTCGAGGGGCAAAAAGGCTGCGCTGACCATCAAGCCTGCCACACCTGCCGAAGCGCTTTTTCCCTATCTGCCGTCGCTGGACATGGTTCTCGTCATGTCGGTGGAGCCCGGCTTCGGCGGCCAGAGCTTCATGCCCGATTCGCTGGATAAGGTGCGCACCCTGCGCCGGGAGATCAACCGACAAGGCCTTGACTGTCTCATCGAGATCGACGGGGGCGTCAATCTGAAAAACGCCCCGGAGATCGTTGCGGCCGGAACGGATATCCTCGTCGCCGGCTCCGCCGTATTCGGCGCCGCCGATCCGGAAGATGCAATCCGCCGGCTGAAATCGCTGTAAGCACGAGATCAGAAAGCGCCGCTGAATCATCAGCGGCGCTGTTTTTTATATGAAATCTGTGTAAATGCTTTTCACTTTACAGCATAATGGTGAGTACTGCCAATGTCCGATCCTTTCGCCCTCATACAGATAGTCGGCGTCAGAGATATACCCGGGTCCTCTCCGCGCCAGCTTATCGATCACGGTCAGCTTGATCTTCATGCGGTCCGGCAGGATCGATTTGATGAAGACAGAAACGCAGTCGCCTGGGATCAGTCCATCCCGCGGCTCCGCAAGGCCAGTCAGATTGGGCGTCAGCTCTACGAAAATGCCGTACTCCTCTACGCCGCGCACGACGCCTACGATCGTCTGTCCCGGCTCAAACCGCGATGCATTCTGCTCCCAGGTGCCAAGCAATTCTTTATGTGTCAGCGTGACCCGCGCGTCGTCACGGTCGATCTCCGATACTGCGGCACGGATATATTGTCCGGGATAAAACCGCTCCCGCGGGTGATGGATGCGTGAAGCGGAGATATTCTCCAAGCCGATCAGCGACGGCAGTCCGCAGCCCATATCGACGAATGCGCCGAACCGCTCCAGTCGCGTCACAGAGCAGCGCATAATATCGCCAGGGCACAGATGATGCATAAAGTATTCCGTCGCTTCCCGCTGCGCCGCGCGCCTCGAAAGCGTGAAGCCGCGCTCGATCTCTCCGATGATTTTAAAGCAGACCGGTCTCCCTACCCGCGTCATCACGGCGACTTCCCGTGTGCGGCCGCTGACGATCCCCACCGCGGTCTCCTCCCGCGAGATAAAGCCTTCCAGGCCGTTCAGATCGACCATCAGTCCGCGGTCCGCACCGCTGGACGATGCCAGCGCCTCGACGATCGTGCCCTCCTTCATCGCCTGCCGAAGCCCTTCCCGGTCCGCCAGTGTTCTCCGGTTCCGCTCCGTTTCCAGCAGCATACCCTCCGGCAGGTATTTCCCCTGTGGCATTCGATCCACCTCCCTTGATCTTCTACAATCTATTCCGCCGCGCGCAAGGGTATGACGCTTGTTTTTTCGACGGAATGTGGTACAATACCCTCAGAAGGATCACGGAGGTGCTTTATGGACGTCAAAGTCGGCGATACACTCACAATGAAAAAGCCCCATCCCTGCGGGACGCACGATTTCGCCGTCCTGCGCGTGGGGATGGATTTCCGTCTGCGCTGCACCGGCTGCGGGCGTGAGTTTCTGATCCCGCGGGCCAAGGTGGAAAAGAGCATCAAAAAGATCACCCGTCAAACTGAAACGGAGGAACAACAATGAAAAAGATCCTTGTGGCCGTCGATCTGCAGAAGGATTTCGTAGACGGCGCTCTCGGCACCGCCGAGGCGGTGGAAATGCTCCCCCGCGCGGTCGAATACATCAAAGGCTTCGACGGCGAACTGTATTTCACCCTCGATACTCATACGGAAGATTATCTGAACACCTCCGAGGGGCGTAAGCTGCCTGTGGTCCACTGTGTCAAGGGGACCGACGGCTGGCAGCTGGCCGCGCCGGTCAAAGCGCTGGCCGATACGCTGCCCTGCACGGTAGTCGAGAAGCCTTCCTTCGGCTCGACGGAGCTTCCGGCCCTGATCAAAGAGCGCTGTAATGGCGAAGAGCTTGACATCACGCTGCTGGGTCTCTGCACGGATATCTGCGTCATTTCCAACGCCTTGCTCCTCAAGGCCTGGTTCCCGGAAGCGCGGATCGCCATTGAAAGCGCCTGCTGTGCCGGCGTCACGCCGGAAAGCCACGAAAACGCGCTGAAGGCCATGGCCATGTGCCAGATGGACATCCGATGAAGATCCTCAAGCTGTTCCCCGCGGACCCGTTCCTCGCGCCTGATGAGGTCACCTGCGCAAGGATTGTCGATCACATCGTCTCCCTGTTCCCGGATCGCGAAGTGGACGACGGTCTCAGCCCGCTGCCGCAGTTCATCGACTGCGGCGACAGTCTGGAGCGCGTCGTCTGCCCGCTGTGCGGCGCTGAGCTGGACAGCGAGGACTGGGCCTGCCTGATGGACTCGCAGTACGGCGAATACGGGTTTGACTCGCTTGACGTCACTGTTCCCTGCTGCGGCGGCGTGACGACGCTCGACAAGCTGATGTACGAAGCTGACTGCGGCTTCGCCTGCTTCGAGATCGACGTCATCGAACCTCGCGCGATCCCGAAGGGGCTGACGGAGGAGCTGAACAAACGCTTCGGTATCCCCTTCCGCTCGATCATCACAAAGATATAACGCAAAAGCCGCCCTGACGGGCGGCTTTTTGATGCTTGAAAAAGATCAGAAATCGAACACATTGATCCCGCGGGTATCGTCGAAGACACGGTTCACCTCGCCGTCGAGGACGCGGATGACCATCTCGCACACGGGACCCACGACGCCTTCGTTCAGATGGCCGCCGAAGACGTGGCCGTGGTCGTCTCCTGCGCTGAGATGCAGATGTGTGTACACCTCGCCGTTCATCGTCGTGATCGTGCCGGTCAGGGAAACGATCTCGAAGGCACCCTGAAAACGGTTGCCGTAGAACTTCTTCTCATCCATCTTGAAGACGCCGACGGTGAAATCCGTCACGGCGCCGAGGGCGCTGACAGACGCCAGACGGATGTGCTCCAGCTCCGCTACCTTCTTCGTCTGGGCTGTGATCTCCTCGCCAACGTCCATGCGCACGATCACCGTGTCGTCAAAGCGTTTGTATAGCATAGTCTCCTCCTGTTCCTACGATTCATATTGTATCATTTTCATTGATTATACCACGATCCGGGTCATAAGAAAAGAGCCGGAAGGGCAAGCCCTTCCGGCAAAAGCTGATTTCTGTTTTTAGGACACGGGAGAGACCTTGGAGTCCACATGCATGCCCATACCGGCGGTATGAGCAGAGACCTCGGAGGCCAGATACAGAGCGGCGTTGGCGACTTCCTCGGGCTTGGCGTAGCGCTTGTCCATCGCGTAGGTGCCGGCCAGCATGGCCATGGCTTCCTCGTGGGTCATGGTGTCACCGAAGAAATCCTTCTCGATGCGGAGCATCATCGGGGTATCGACGGGACCCGGGCAGATATAGTTGACATGGACGCCCACAGGGCCAAGCTCCATGGCGACGCACTTGGTCAGACCGGCCACGGCGTACTTGGAGGAAACGTAAGCGCTGTTGCCGGCAGTGGGCTCGTAAGCGGCGGCGGAGGCCACGACGACCACGGAACCGGACTGCTTCTCGATCAGGGTGGGAGCAGCATACTTCAGCGTCAGCATGACGGCGAAGACGTTGAGCATATAGGTCTGCTCAAACAGCTCCAGCGTCATATCCTGCACAGGATGGGCCTTGCCCTCGTAACCGGCATTGGGGATGATGACGTCCAGGGTGCCGAAATGAGCCTTGGCGGCCTCGACGAAGTTCTTGATGTCCTCTTCCTTGTTCATGTCGGCCACGAAACCGGCGACCTGACCCTCGGCAGCGTTCAGCGTGGGCAGCAGAACATCGATCTTCTTCTGGCTGGTGGAGGAGAAAGCGACCTTCGCGCCTTCGCCCAGAAATGCTTTGACGATCGCGGTGCCGATACCGCCGGTACCGCCAGTGACAAGGACGACCTTGTCCTTCAACTTCAGATCCATAGGAACTCCTTTCTCTTGCCTTGCCAAATAAATAACACAAGGCTGCTCCAGTATTATACAATGAATAATCGTTTTATACAAGAGCTATTTGTGTTTTATTTGGGCGATCGCGGAGTTTATTTCGGGACCGTTCAAAGCTGAATGACGTCCAGATCGTCGGGGACGAAAAGGGTTCCGTGAAAATACTGCGACCCCTCGTTTACATACAGCTCCCTGCGGCGCAGCAGATTCTGATCCTCCGTGTGATAAAGGAGCAGATTCCGCACGCCCAGCCGTTCGGCCAGCTGACAGGCGTCCATGACCGTGGAGTGATGCTTCGCATAGGGCTTAAATACGTCAGCCTCCGCGTGCATACAAAACGCCTCGTGCAGCAGCCATTCACACCCCGCGGCGTAATGCTCCAGCGCGGCAGACAACGGCTCGTCACCGCAGCAGGTCAGTTTTTTGCCACTGCCGAGCTCCATGCAGAAGCCGAACTGCTTTGCCTTGGTGGACCGGATATCGAAAAACGTGACGGGATGACCGATGATATCGAGCGTCTCTCCGTCTTTGACCTCGACGAAATGAAGCCCATGGTCGATGCAGGCAGCTGATTTTTCATCCAGAAGGCCCACCGCCATGCTTCGCAGCAGCGCGAGGACCTCATGATGGGAATAGATATACGCTTCGCCCTCATACGCCCCGCGGGCCATGGACTGGCAAATGATCCGCAGCATCCAGACGACGCCAAGAAGATGGTCGAGGTGCTTGTGCGTCACAAAAATGTGATGGATATCCTTGCAGTCGTACCCCGCATGACTCACCTGACGCAAAAGGCCGCTGCCTCCGCCGCCGTCCACCAGCAGCAGGCGGCCGTCGTCCTCCATCAGAAAACAGGTGTTGTAGCACTCCGTGACCATCGCGTGCCCGGTGCCGAGCATGATCAGCTTCATATTTTTGTCCTCCGTTACCGGTGCTGTTGCACCAGCTTCAAAAACTTTGTGTCGTTCATTTGCTCGTTTGTCAGATAATCTCCGTTCAGAAACAGCGCGTACGTCGTTATCGGCGTCGGCGCGCGCCGGGCGTCTTCCCTGCTGTCGAGCCGGATCGCATGGAACGGGATGCTGTGCGCCCGCGCGGTCTGCTCGAGGATCGGGACGTATTTGGCGTTGAACGGACACTGGTTCGTGTAGTAAAGGACGTAGCCGTCCTCGTCGACGTGAGGATGTCTGGCACAGGCGCTGAACTGAGGCTTGATCGCCTCGTGTGAAAACGGGAGATACCAGAGCTGGATCCCGTTGTCGGCCTCGTCGCAGACCGAAAAGCCTTTATGACTGAGGTATTTCGGATCGGCAAGAAACGGCTTTTTCTTCGCGGCGCTCAGAATGCAAAGGCCCCTTTTGCCCTTTTCCCTGCTGTCCTCGATGCAGGCGTTCAGCAGATCGTTCGAGTAGCCATGACCCTTGAGGGAACCGGAGACCCACAGGCAGTCGATATACATATACCCTTCCGCGTCGATCGGGTTCCAGGCGTTCTCGGCGGGGATGTATTCGATGAAGCATTTGCCGCGTTCCGTGCTTTTCAGAAACACAAGCTCTTCGTCGAAGCGCTCCTCCAGCCATGATTTCTTGGAGATCACCTGCGCATCCTTGTCGTTCGATATGGCGCAGCAGATGTGCTCCTTTGCCAGGTTTTCTTTTGTGACTCTGATATAATCCATGGTGTGCCTCCTGTTCTGTAATGTGGTCACGACCGGCGGTTCAGACTGTACCCGAGGACCGAGCCGACGACGCCGCCGACGATATGGGACAGATTCGAGATGTTGTCCCGAACCATGAGCCCCTCGAATACCTGCTGACCGATGAAGATCACCGCCACAAGAAGGAACGTGACCGGGATCTCCCCGTCCCTGAAGCCGGTAAAAGACGTCAGCATGATGAAGGCGAACACGACGCCGCTGGCGCCGCACAACGCGATGTGCGGAAAGAGGATGTAGTTGACGACGGCCGTGACGAACGCCGCTGTCAGGATCACCTCCAGCAGTCTTGCCGAGCTGTGCTTCTCCTCCAGCATGGGGCCGAGAAGCAGCAAATACGAGGCGTTGCTGATGAAGTGCTGCCATCCGCTGTGCCCGAGGACGTGGGTGAAAAAACGGATATACGTCATCGGCGAGCGCAGGGACGAATGGTACGTCATGAACAGCAGCCTGTCGGTTTTGCCGTTCGTGAGCTGCCCCAGAAGTGTTGCCGCAAAGCATAAAAAGACAAAGCAAAGCGTCACTGGCGCATTGAATGTTATCCGGAATCTCTTCTTCACGGTCTTGACCTTCTTTCTGAAAAACTATCTTGAGGCAGCCTCCGGCGCTCTATTCCCCGTCAGCCTGCATCAAAGTGCGCGAAACGGTTTCCCGGTGTCCGCAGCAGGTACAGATATACGTTTTCATTATAGTATGATTTGGGAATAAATCAAGGGTCCCGTGTTTTTCCGGCGCGGCCTTGCGGAGATCGGTGCGGATGTGCTATCCTATGAACATACAAACTTTACAGGGAGGATAGATGATCATGAGGCGGAGACGATTTCTCACAGCGCTCCCTGCGCTGCTTCTGGCGCTGATCTGCTTGACGCCGGGCGCCCGCGCCGCGGAAGCGATGACGCCGCTTGCGGACTTTGCCTTTGCGCTCGACGAGGAGGCGGGGACCGTCCTGCTGACGTCGTATAACGGCAGCGGGACGTCGGTGGTCGTTCCGGGGTCCTTCGCTCTGGACGGCAAAGAATACGAGACGGTCGTCGCTTCGGGGACGATCTTCCGCGGCAACGAAGCGATCAAAAGCGTCAGGCTCTGCGGCGGCATTCGCTTTCAGAATGATTCCATGCGGAACCTCTTCCGGGGATGCGCGGCCCTGACGGAGATCGACCTGTCGGAGACCAACACGACCGGCGTGACCGATATGGGCCTGATCTTCTATCAGTGCTCCTCGCTGCAGTCGCTGGACGTCAGTTCCTTTGACACATCCGCCGTCACAACGATCCGAGGCATCTTCGCCGAGTGCAGCAAGCTCAAAACACTGACCGGTTATGAAAACTGGGACACCGGGAACGTACTGGATATGTACTTCGCCTTCGAGCGCGTGGGCTACGGCTACAGCAACGGCGGACCGGAGCGTATCGATCTGCGTAACTGGGACCTGTCCAACGTGCGCAACACCGGATGGTGCTTCCAGATGTGCCGGGCGAAGGAGATCCTTCTCCCCGACTCGCTGGCCGTCATGAGCGCGGGATTCCTCAACCATGCCACGAAGGTCACCGGTGAGATCTTCACGATCCCGGCCGGCGTGAAAAAGATCGGTTACGCGCACACGATCTACGATTTCTCCAACGACGATTTCAAAGAGTTCAAGGTGGCCGAGGGCAACGCGTATTATCAGGCCATCGACGGCATCCTCTACTCTGCCGACGGGACGGAAATGCTCGCCGTGCCCCGTGGGAAGGTGTTTGAAAACGACACGTACATGATCCCCGAGGGCGTCACTTTCCTCGGTGAGCTGAGCTTCTCGCGCAACTACAATGTTCACAGGCTGATCCTGCCCGACTCCTACGAGATCGTCTACGTCCCGGTCTATGACGAGCGCTACATCGTCGAGGACGACATCGGGAACCTGAACCCCGGAACGAATCTCTCCATTGCGATCTACTGCTATACAGGCGTCACGGAATACGACGTCAAGGAGACGAACCCGCGCTATACTGCCAGGGACGGCGTGATCTACAGCAAGGACGGCACGCATCTGGTGGCAGTCCCGGCGCGCTATGCGCAGCCACTGGTCCTGCCCGAAGGCGTCACCCATTGGGATATGGAAGCGATGTGGGCGGAGGGCAGCAGCACGGTGGATAATCTGCTGTCCAATTGTGCCGGGGTCAACGTCCCCGCGAGCCTCGTTTCCATCTCCGACGATCAGCTGGCGATGCTGAACCGCCTCCGCGCCGATCGCGCAGGCACCGATCATCCCTTCACGCTCTCCGTAGCGGAGAACAATCCCGTTTTCGCCATGGATGAAAACGGCGATCTGGTGCGGATGCACCTCGCCATCGTCCGTCAGCCCGAGGATGCGCAGGCCGACGTCGGTGAGCGCGTCTCCGTTTCAGTCGAGGCAAGCGGCGAGGAGCTGCGTTACCAGTGGTACGGGCGCAATCCCGGTGAAAAACTCTTTTGGAAGAGCAGCATCAAAAGCGACGTCTATTCCGTCACGATGAATACGGCACGCGCCGGACGCGAGCTTTACTGCGTCGTCACCGACAAATACGGCAACGCCGTTCAGACGGAAACGGTGACGCTGGGCCTCATGATCCCGGAGGACTATCGCTTCGGCATCACAACCCAGCCGGAGAGCGCTTATGCCCTGCCCGGCGAACCGGTCGTCGTCCGTCTGGAGGCCGAAGGCGCCGGACTGACGTATCAGTGGTATCTGAAAAACGCGGGCAGCGAGAACTGGTCCCTCAGCAGCATCAAAAAGAACAGCTACAGCGTCACGATGACGAATGCCCGCGACGGCCGCCTGCTGTACTGCGTCGTCACGGACAAATACGGCAGCGTCGTGCAAAGCGACACGATCACTATCGGCTATGACTATCCTGATGATTACACGCCGCCCGCTATCACCGTCCAGCCTCGGGACGTCTTCGTCGATGCGGGCGAGATGGCTTCCACGAGCATCGAGGCGACCGGGACCGGACTGACGTACCAGTGGTATCTGCGTGATCCGGGCGCAGAGAAGTTCGGCAAAAGCAGCCTCAAAAGCGATACCTATTCTGTCAAAATGGTGCCTGCCAAGTCGGGGCGCGAGGTCTACTGTGTTGTCACGGACGCATACGGAAAAAAGGCCGTCTCAGATACGGCGGCGTTGCAGATGTCAGTCCCGGACGATTACGCGCTGAAGATCGCATCCCAGCCGGAAAGCTGCGCGGTGCGCGAGAACGAAATAGCCGTCGCTGCCGTGCAGGCTGAGGGAGAAGAGCTGACCTTCCGCTGGTACGGCCGCGATCCCGGTGAAAAGCGCTTCTGGAAGAGCAGCATCAAAAAGAGCGTCTATTCCGTCAAAATGGTTCCCGAAAAATCGGGCCGCGAGCTGTACTGCGTGATCACGGACAAATACGGCAACACAGTGACAAGCGAAACGATCACGCTCACGCTGATACAATGACAGTCGAAAAGAGCCGCCCAATGGGCGGCTCTTTTTATGAGCAGACATCCTCTATTGTCTCGTAATACTGTTTCTCTCCAGCCAGGCGGCGACGTTGTCCGGAAGCGCGGAACCGCCGGAGTAATGGACCGACAAGCCCTCGCCTATCACGGCATCGGGCTCCAGCTTGGCGATGGCGGTGAGGCTCTGGCCGAAACGACCTCCGCCGTGGGAACAGAAGGGCACGATCACCTTGCCGGAAAGGTCGTAATGCTCCAGGAACGACGCGATTGGCATGGGGATCGACGCCCACCAGTTGGGGTAGCCCAGCAAGATCACGTCATATTCGTCGAGGCTCTCAGGCAGATTGTTGATCTCCGGCCGCGCCTGACGGTGCAGATCCTCCTGCGCCTGCATCAGCACCGTGTTGTAATCGGAGGAATAGGGCTCCTTGAGGGTGATCTCGAACAGATCGGCACCCGTCTGCTTCCGGATCTCGCGGGCGACGCCGCGGGTGTTGCCGCCCCAGGAGAAAAAGGCGATCAGCGTCTTGCCGCCGTTCGTTTCGCGGCGCGTGAGCCCCAAAGCGGTGACGATCTGATCAAGCGGCGAGGCGCTGCGCACGAGGCGTACACCGAGGTTGGTTGATTTCAGGTCCGGCTGTCCGGCGGCGCGATAGGCGCTGCGCATATTTTTTGCAAAGTCGTTCCACCCGCCGCCGCGATAGACGTGACGGGTGCCCTCTTCCGCGCCGACGGGGTCGGTCACGTCGTTGGGATCGTAGGCGCCGTACCAGTCCCAGCACCACTCGTTGACGTTGCCGTGCATGTCGTAAAGGCCCCACCTGCTTTCATAAAAGCTGCCGACGGGGACGGTGGTCTGTCGGTATTGGCCGGGGCGAGCCTCCAGCACGGAGCTGTTGAAGTAGTTCTCCTCGATCTCATAGGGATAATGGCCGTAGAAATTGGCCTCCTCCGCACCGAGAGACTTCTCCGTGTTGAACGGCGTGATCGTCCCGGCGCGGCAGGCGTATTCCCACTCAGCCTCCGTGGGGAGACGGTAGCCGTCAGCGCTGCGGTTCCAGGTGACATCGTCGCCCTCAACGGCGTAAGCAGGCGTCAGGCCGGCATCAGCGCTTCGGGCGTTGGCATATCGAACGGCGTCGAGCCACGAAATGCTCTCCACAGGCAGGTCCTCGCCGGTGAACGAGCCGGGGCTTTCGCCCATGAGTCGTTCGTAGTCCTTCTGCGTCGTCTCATAGGGATCGATGTAGAAGGGCGAGAGCGTGACCTCACGCTGCGCCTCGTCGTCGATGCGCCAGTTTTCGGTTTCCGGGCTGCCCATGAGGAATGTGCCGCCCTCCAGCAGGATAAAGCCGTCGTCCAGATGGTCGAAGGTTGACGCCTGCGCTTTGGGTTCCGGCTCATTCTGTACCGGTTCAGAGCTTTCTTCCTGCCCGGCGGGCTCTGCCCATGCGTCAGACTCGGGCTTCTCGGTCGTCAGAAACATCAGTCCGGCGCAGATCGACGCGGCCATGACCGTCAAAATGACCGTCAGGACCTTCCTGCGCCCCCGCAGGAGCGACGCGCATGCGCCGCCGAGAAACGCGAAGGCGACGAGCATTGCGGCGTTTTCCGCAAAGACGCTGATCGCTGACTTGTCGTAATCCAAAAACGCGAAGGGCGAACGGAAAAAGATATAATCCGAAATACCGCTTTTGGCAAACAGGAAGAATCCGACGCCAGCGACGGCGGCGGCGCACACGGCAAGGGCCGTTTTGACCGCTCCTTTCCAGCGGAACCCGGCCGCCATGGCCGGGACGTGGAGACCCAGATGGACGCCCATCAGGATAAACGACCAGTAGGACATGGCCAGATGGAACTGCCGGGCGAAGGACACGGGCAGCATGCCGTAGAGGAACGGCACCGCGTGGCCGCTCATGGCCATGCCGCACAGCGCCGTCAGCGCGATGGCTGCCAGCAGAAGCATGTTCACGGCCGTCATAATCGTGCGGTAAACGGTATACCGCCCCTTGGACAATGCAGAATACCACCTGATATTGAGGATATGGTGGAGGATCAGCAGCGCTGTCATCCCGATGCCGATCCATTCGTGCAGCGTTTCGCCCGTGACCTGATAGGCCATCAGGCACAGCAGGAGGACGGTCATGCACACGTCCACGAGCCTTCTGACGGTGTTCGATTTGTTCATTGATAGTCCTCCCGATGTCTCTTATTCTAAATCAAAGCTGTCGAGCCAGCTGACGACGGTCTCGCGTGAGGCGCCGCCGCTGAAGCGTCTGCCGCTGCGTCACAGGGCGTCCGGCGCGGAGGCGCGAAGCTCGTTATTGTCGATCGAGCTGCTGCCTGAGGTGCAGAACGGGATCACGGTCTTGCTCGAAAAGCTGCCGCTCTCCAGGAACGTCCGGATGATCTTCGGCGCCCGGCCGTACCAGATGGGATAGCCGACGAAAATGACGTCGTAATCGTCCAAGGTCGGAAGCTCGCCTGCGATGGCGGGGCGGGCTGAATCGTCGTACCGCTCGATATAGGCGCGGGTGGACGGGTCGTAGTAATTGAGGATATCGTCCGTGTAGGGCTCCGCCGCAGTAATGCGGAAGAGATCGGCGTCAAGGGCGCTTGCGATGTGTTCAGGGTGGAACCGGTATAGGAGAAGCAGGCAACGAGGACCTTCTTTCCCTCCGTCTCCAGGGAGTCCCAGGCCGGAGAGAGCGGAGCGTATGTCACGGGGTCCAGGGCGAATGCGCGCACATACCCTTCCCTGCACGGGACTGTGACCGTATGCTGCGACGTGACAGTCTCGAGCAAGCGTCCGTCTTCGCTGTAGGCAGCGCGTCACCGTCGTATGTCAGCGTGATCATTTCCGCCGTCCGTTCCGAAAGCGTCAACCCGGACGCCTGCGCGGTGACTTCCGTCACCACGCAGAGCGTGCAGACGAGCAGCACTGTCAGCAGGTGCTTTATCATGGCTTATTCGCCCCAAACGTCCTTTGCCAGACGGAACACGGCCCAGCCCTTGGGCCAACCCACGTACATGGTGGCATGGGTGATGATGGCGGCGATCTCCTTCCGGGTCACGCCGTGGGCCTTGGCGTTCTGCAGGTGATACGTCAGAGATGAATCGGTAATGCCGGAAGCCATCAGAGATACGACGGTGACGATGCACTTCGTCTTGACGTCGATGGCGTCCTCATTCCACACCTCGCCGAACAATACGTCGTCGTTCAGGTGGGCGAACATGGGCGCGAACTCGCCCAGGGCGTCGCGGCCGGCAGTCTGTACGATCTTTTCACTCATTTTCTATTTCTCCTTTCCGATGTGCTGGTCCCCGGTGGACCAGACGTGCTTTTCCTTTGCGGCGGCGGGCTTGTTCTGCGCCATAACGCCCGCCAGCGGATGGGGAACGTAAAGCTCCTCCAGCCAGGCGCATTCCTCCTCTGTCAGCGCCAGGTCGACGGCCTTGGCCGCGCCTTCGATGTGGCGGAGCTTTGTCGCGCCGACGACAGGCGACGTGACCTTTGTCAGCAGCCACGCGAGGGACACTTCGGTCATCGTGACGCCGCGCTTTTCTGCCAGCTCGGCGACGCGGTCGATGATCGTGCTGTCCTGCAGGGCTGTGGCGTCGTACTTGAATCTGGCGTAGCTGTCCTCGGCGGCGCGCTTCGTATCGCCCTCGCCGGGCAGGCGCGACAGACGGCCGCTGGCCAGCGCGCTGTAGGGCGTCATGGCGATGTTCTCTTCCGCACAGTATGGCGCCATCTCGCGCTCCTCCTCCCGGAAGATCAGGTTGTAGTGGCCCTGCACGGAAACGAACTTCGGGAAGTTCTCCCTTTCAGCCAGCGCGTTGGCCTTGGCCAGCTGCCAGACAAAGCAGTTTGAGATGCCGACGTACCGTGCCTTGCCCGCCTTCACCACGCGGCTGAGACCGTCCAGAATGTCATAGATGGGCGTCTGCCAGTCCCACATATGGTAGATATACAGGTCCACGTGGTCCATGCCGAGGTTGCGGAGGCTGGTATCGATCATTGTTTCGATGTGCTTCTGGCCGGTGACGCCGCGCTCGATCTCGTCCTGGGTCCGGGGCAGGAACTTGGTGGCCACCACCACGTCTTCCCTCTTCGCCATGTCGCGCAAGGCGCGGCCCACGTACTGCTCGCTGGTGCCGCTCTGGTACGCGATGGCGGTGTCGAAGAAGTTGACGCCCAGCTCCAGGCCGCGCCTGATGATCTCGCGTGTGTGCGCCTCATCGATGGTCCAGCTGTGCTGGCCCCGGGCAGGATCGCCGAAGCCCATACAGCCCATGCAGATGCGGGACACGGTGAGGTCGGAGTTCCCGAGTTTCGTGTATTTCATATCATCTCTCCTTATTTCATCAGCAGCCGGGCGGCGTTCTCTGAATAGATCCGTGCCCGGCAGGGATGGATGATGACAAGAGCTTTGCGCCTGTTCCATTCCTCCAGAACGGGGTCCATCGATTTGTCTCCCAGGTAGACGCCGCCCATGTTTGTGGCGACCTTCATGCCTGCGGGCCCAGGACGTCCATGGCGTAGGCAGTTTCTGCGAGGGCGCCTTCGACATCCGGCAGCGGTGCGAGGCTGACGAAATCCAAACGGTCGGGATGCTGCCGGACGATGGCGGCTGTTTCCTCGTTGACTGCGCGCACGGCGGCCCGCGCCTGATCGGCGTCGCCGTTGAAGAGATGCGGAACGGGCGCGGACAGGACGGCGAGGTCGATCCCGGCCTCGTCCATAAACGAAAGGTGGTCCTCCGCGGTCCAGGCGGGCAGCGGGAAGCCGTTCTCGGCGATCACATCGATCCCCAGCTGATCCATCGCGCGGCGGAATGCGTCTGTGACGGGATGGGCATGAAAATCGACGCAGCGATATTGCTTCATGTTCAGTTCTCCTTTTCTTCGCGTCCCAGCAGGCGGGTCAGGCAGTTGTACGTCAGCTCATAAACCGATTGATAGCGATAATCGACGCCCGCCTCACACATGGCGTCGCGCTGCTTTTCGGTGACGGCAGTATAAGGATAAATGCCGAACATGAACGGGAAAAACAGGTACAGAAATCCGTCAACGTCCTCGTCCTTCATGGACGGGCGATGCTTTTTCAGGATCTCGCGGACGAGGCGCATGGAGCGGCCGTAGGATGTTTTGAAGCTCGTCAGCAGCTCCTGGCGGCTGTTGGCCTCCATGTCGTAGTTGTTCATGCTCAGCAGCTTGAGCAGCTGCAGCCTGCGCGCCAGCGAACCGGCCAGCGCATCCGCAAGGGCGTCGGCGTCAAGCGTCGTCCCGCTGTTCAGAATGATCTCCAGATCGACGTTCCAGCGATCGTACTCCCGTTCGAACAGCGCGAGGAAGATCTCCTCCTTCGTCTGAAAATAATTGTAGATCGTCGGACGTGAGAACGGCACGACGGTCCCGATCTCCTTCAGCGTGATCTCCCTGAAGCTCATCGTCTGATACAGCTGCTCGCAGGCATTGATGATCGCTTCCCTGCGCTCCGCGATCAGTTCCGGGGTCCCTTTGATCATGGGTGCTCCTTTCTGTCAGTCATTCCTGACACAGTGTCAATACAGATATTATACGGGAACACTGACATTATGTCAATACCGCTTTGAAAAAGAACGGCGATCGCCGAAGCGACCGCCGTTTCAAAGTTTCCGAAGCGGGTTCAATTATCGTGTGACGTGAACGTGATCCTCCCCTGACTGTATGGATCGGCGTACTCCTCGCCGATCACGCCGCCCAGAACGTCGACGATATAATCGATCAGCAGCTGGTTGTCGAGCTTGATGCCGTCCAGCAGGAGCGGTGCGCTGTCGAACATGGTATAGCCGTCGCCGTGCTGCAGCAGCATATAGTTGTGCGCTGCGAGCGTGTAGGTCCTGTCGGGATCGATGGGCTCACCGCCCACCAGAACGTTCTTCACCCTGCGCTCACCCGTGACGCCGGTGAACATGCCATACTCGTTTTCCGTACAGGTCGAATCGACGAGCGACTGCGCGAAGCGGTAGAGCATCGTGACCATCTGCTCCCGGGTCACGGGGTCCTCCGGCCCGAAGCGGCCGTCGCCGAGACCGTTGACGATCCCGTTGTCCGCCGCCCAGCTCACGGCCTGCGCCAGTGTGCCCTCCGCCTGGACGTCTGAAAAGACGTACTGCGCCGGAGACGTCCCGGTCGTCCCGCTCGCGCCGTACAGCGCCGTCACGAACTCACCGCGCGTCAACACGGCGTCGTCCGCCGCCGACACCGTGACCGTCAGCGAAAACGCGACGACCAGCGCCAGCAAAAGCGTCGTCAGCCTGTTATGTTTCATGATCATCACTTCTAACCGTTTATTGATCGCTTATCGGATCAGTCTTGCGTTTGCCTTGTATTTGGGGTGGTATTTCAGATCGACGGGCTGTCCGACCTGCAGGTCGGACGTGGGATTCGAGAGCAGCCCTTCAATCGTCTCGCCGTCTTCGGTGCGGTAGCGCACGTAGTATTGGAGGTCGATCTCGTCCGGGCCGCCCTTGTCCTCGATCCGGGAGATTACACCTTTAGCTTCGATCCCGTTCTGCTCGATCTCCTTTTTCATCTTCCGGGAAAACAGGATGACGATCGCGCAGACCGTGAGCAGGAACGCCCAGGCCAGTATACCCTTGATTTCCATATTCGTCCTCACCTTTCTTCAGTTTCAATGACATTCACGCCGCACAGCGGTTCGCCGCTGTCCGTGATCCAGAACAGCTTTACCGCCGCGGCATTCGGATCTGTCATCGCGTCGCCGCCGGTCCGGTCAATGATCGCGGCGGAGAGCATTTGGCCGTCTTCGCTGTAAGCGACCGCAATGATATGGCTGCCCTCGCCGAGCACGGGCGCCTTTTTGATGTCGTTTACCGTGACCGCATGAAGCTTGGGATCAAAGGACCATTCCAGCTGCTGATCGTCGCCCATGGTTCCTTCGTTGGCCGGGCTCTCTATCGCCACGACGGCAGGCTCGGAGGTCGCTGTATTGCCGTAGCAGTCGAAGGTCAACGCCGTGAGCGTCAGCTCTCCCGCGCCGCTCACCGGACGCACGACGGCAGTCCAGCCGTCCGGAGTGCGCACCATATCGATGGGCTCCAGCTCCGTGTCCCCTGCCTTGAGTAGAAGCGACACATGCACGACGCCGCCCAGATCGGGGAACGTCACGGTAAAAGGCTCGTTTCCGTTGGCGACGCCCTCGGGGACCGTCAGCTGACCTGCAGCCATCTCATCACGGTTGACGCTGAAGGTGTAAGCCTCCACGTCTTCCTCCGTTTCATTGCCGAGCCTGTCGGCGGCGCGATAGCACAGACGATAGCTGACGTCGCTCTCCAGCGTCTGCGGGATCGTCAGCTCCAGCGTGCCGCTCTCGAGGTCGAAAAACTGCGTCAGCGTGTCGGTGATGATCAGATCGTCGCCGACCTTGACCCAGCTCCAGTCCTCTTCGCCGTCAACGCCCTTTTCCAGCCACAGACGGAAAGACTCGATCCCGCTGAGATCGCTGAGCTTCATCGTGAACGTGGGACTGAGACCGTCTGTAATCTGGCAGACGTCCTCGATGATCGGCGCCACGGAATCCAGCGCCAGGATATATTCGCCGTTTCTTGTCAGCGAGGCGGTGACGGTGCGCGCATCGCGGTCGTTGACGCCTTCGACGCGGATATAGCAGCCGCGTTCACGGTCGTAGCGGAACATCATCACCTCGGGCACCGTCTCATCAACCCACATGCCGGCCTGCTCCAGCATTTCGTCCGTATAGCGCATGACGAGCTCCACGGGGTTGCCCGCCGCTGCGGCAGCTGCCAGCTCCTCGTCCGAAACGACCGTCTCGCAGCTCTCGTCAGTATACACCGTCACCAGAACAGGCGCGCCGATCGTCGCCGATACGGACTGAACTTCGCTGTCCTCGTCCATCAGCGATACAATGGCGTAGCTGTCGGAGCGTCTGACCTCTTCTTCCTCGACGAAATCAGTGATCCGGGCGAACCAGTAGGAATACGGATCGGTTTTGTGTCTGCGGATGGTGTTGTACGTATCGCCTACACCGCTGCCGATCTTGCCGCCGACGGCCTTGATGCCACTGACCGCGTCGGACGCGATGGCTCTCAGCGCGTCGCCGACGATGGACGGCAGCGAGACCAGCTTGCCCCTGACGTCCTCCGCCGTCAGATCGGAGGTGGTCTTGACGTATTCCTTACCCAGATACAGAGCGCTGGTCTTGTCATCCCAGGAATAGCTCCATTCGCCGGAAAGTCCGACCTCGATGCCCAGCTTTTCGCCCATCTGGAAGCTGACGGGAAAATCACCCTCCAGGCCTGTCTTCTTCTTCGTCGTCTCCTTGACCTGCGCGATGAGGTCGGATGAGGAAAGCTCGTCGATGGCGCCCTGGATCCCGGCGAACATATTCCCATCAGAAACGCCGCGCAGATGCTGCGACGTGTTGACCAGCGTCTCGATGCTGTCGCCGGAATAGCTCACCTTGGAATAAACGTCGGTGCTGTATTCGGGGAAATTGAGACCGTGCTCGTCGCCGTCGTAGACTTTGTAGCTTGCGCCGACGATAACGTCGCTGTCGTCCTTGACGACGGAGACCTCCTTATGATTGGACAGGCTTCGGCCGAAAATGTAATTGGATGTGCCGACGGTGTACACGGCGCCGGCCTTTCCCTCTGTCGTATGGGAGCCGGATAAAAGACCCGCGCCCACGTCGGTCACGACCCCGTTCGTAAACGTCCGCGACGCGTCGCTCCCCGTCAGATTGACGGCTTCCGTCTGGGTCCACACGGTCGTTTCGCCGAGGCTGCTGAGAGAGCCCTTGAAGCCGTTGTCGGTGCCCGCCTTCAGGGCCTCCAGCTTATTCTTGACCGTCACGCTGCGGGTGCCTGCGATCTGGTTGCATTCCGGGTCGAGGGCCTGTACGAACATCTGCGTAAAGACCGAGGTGCTGCCCAGCATGTGATAGATCAAAAACGTGCGGATACCGGCGCGCTGCTCCCGGTCGGCGGGATCGTAGTTCTCCAGCTTCATGCCGTATTCCGTAAAGGCTCCGACGGTGCCGCCCATCGTGGCCTCCAGCGGCGTGACGTTCAGCGACTCGCTCAGCTTTGCCTTGACGCCGCTGCTCACCTTCAACCCACCGTTCAGACCGCCTGCGCTTATCAGCGTCAGCGACCTGACGCCGTTCTCGTATTCCTCCTCGAGGGAGACCGCCGTCTTTGCGCCCAGCTGCAGGGAAGCGCTGATATACTCCGCCTTCGCCTCTGCCGGGCCGATCTTGCCTCCGACGCCGGAACCGACGCCGCCCTCGACGCCGAGATCGGCCGTTGCTTCCCAGGACTGCCCGTAAGAGGGCTCGCTGACGGTGACGGACACCTCCTGATCGTCGTCAAAGACTTCAATGCGGTTGGCGGTGCTGAACCAGATGCGGTACGTATTGTGCCCGACCTTCGTCTGATGGGGCAGCTTCACCTCGACGATGCCGTAGCGGTCGGCCGTGACGGGAGTAAAGACGCCCGCCTGTGAGCCGTTTACGAAGCAGTATTCCAGCTTCGCGCCGCCGGCCATCAGATGATTTTCTGTTTCGACCTGAAAATACGCGCTGGCGTCGCCGGGGCCGTTGAGGACGATGTCGCCGAAATCCATGGGCGAGATATAATAGCCCGGTTGATAACGAACGTCCACGCTGCGGCTGGAGGCGCCGTAATGTACGATGTCTTCGTACGGAACATAAGCGGCATTCTTCATCAGCTCATCCCACTGCTCTTTGGAGCCGCCGTAATAAACGCCCTCCAGTGCGGCGTAAAGCGCGTAGTTCCCGATGCTTGTGACGGTCGCCGGGATGTAGACAGAGACTTCGCTGCGGTGGATGACGTATCCGTCATCATCTCTTTCCATATCGCCGCCGCTGCCGCTGAACGCCCTCTCGCCGATGCTCTCGACTCCCGAGAGGATCAGCACCTTTTCCAGTCCCTCATTCTCCGCAAAAGCATACGATCCGATCTCTGTGACGCCGCTGGGGATCACTACTTCCCGAAAGCTGCAGTCGTAAAAAGCGTATGATCCGATCTCAGTGACCGTCATTGGCATATGGAAATCGTGCACGTGGCTGCCACTGAAAGCGCTGTCTCCGATCCTTGTCAGTTTATCCGGCAGGCTGATCATGTACAGATCTCTGTTGTCGCTGAAAGCGCCGTTCTCTATCTCACGGATCGAAGAGGGAATGACGACGCTTTCCAGACTGCAATTGCTGAATGCCCATGCGCCGATCCTGCGCAGTCCTTCCGGAAGCTCAATGCGCGAAAGCTTCATGCAATAGTAGAATGCGTAATCGTCGATCGACAAAAGTCCCTTCGGCAGCCGCACTCCCTCCAACGCATAGCATTTATAAAAAGCGTCCTTCCCGATCATCGTGACGCTGTCCGGTATCGGGGCAGATTTTAAAGCTTTGCATCCGCTGAAGGCATAATCCGGGATCGCGGTCAGTCCGGACGGCAGGTGGACCGTAGTCAGACTTTCGCTCTCGCGCGCGAGCTCAGACTCCATTTCCGTCACGGTGTCAGGTATATTGAGCTCCGACAGGATCTTGCAGTAGGAAAAAGCCCCCTGACCGATCTTCGTCACAGAGGAAGGGATGCTGACGCTCACAAGACTCTCGCAGTCATAAAACATAAAGCTCCCGACGCTGGTAACGCCTTCCTCGATCACGGCTGTTCTGATTTCATCCCGATGAGAAGCCCAGGCAAAACCGGTAACAACACCATCTGCGTCCTCGGCATACCACATCCAGCCCATTTCGCCGGTGCCGCTGACAGTCAGCTTGCCGTCGCTGTCCAGCGTCCATTGGACATTGAGATAGTTGCCATCGGTGCTCCCGCAATACCCGCTGGCCACCACCCCGGCAGCATAGACGGGCATCAGGCCGGATAACATGGCAAGCACCAAAATGAGCGACAACGCGCGCAGCTTCATAGAAACGCCTCCTTACAGCCTCCGGAATGATCCGTTCTGTCTGATCCTATTTTATCAAATCCCCTCCACCTTTACAAGCGGCGATCGTGATCTGTCTCTCCGCCGCACGTTCGGCCTTTATGCGAACGTGAAGTCACGCGCAATCAGCCGCATCCCGGCTATCCGTTCCCTTTGGGATGATACTCCAAGGCGATGATCCTGTTGATCTCCTCAGGCGTGCGGCGGCAGCCCTCGGAGAGCCATTTTTCAACGACTGCGTTGAGCCCGGCCCGAAAGAACGCGATATGATAGTCGACGTCCTGTCCGCCGTAGTATTTCTCCGCCAGCGCCTGATCGGCGCCCGACAGCTCCACCGGAGCGGGAAAGCCGAGCTTGAAATAGGTTTTATACAGCTCCTGATGGTCTGCTATATACCGGAACAGCTGCAGGAACAGCTCCGTCTGATTATCGCTTTCTTCTTTACGGCCGTAGGCAGCCGACGCGTCCAGCTCCAGCTTTTTCTGCGCTCCCTGCGCCAGATCGTATATATCCGAAAAGCAGGCATAAAAGGTGCTTCGGTTCACCTCAGCGATGCGGCAAAGCTCCTGTACGCGAATCTCGGAGAGTTCCTTAGTCCGGAGCTGTTGAAGCAGCGCGTCGATGAGCTTATCCCTGGAATGCTGCCGCCTGGCATTGTTTGGCGTATTCATGAGTGTTCCTCCATTATCCCGACAAAAGCAGAGAATCTGTCGGTTGTATTTTAGGACTTTGTTTATTATACTACAAGTACAATAACTCAACAAGCGTTGAGATAATCAGGGAGGAAGCAATATGGAAAGAAAGCTTCAGGTCGTCCCCGGCGGCACCTCCGGTATGGGACTTGCCACTGCGGTGGCGCTGGGCAAGTTCGGCCCGGTGCTCGTGGGCGGACGAAATGAAAGGCGGCTGGAGAGCGCGCTGCAGACCTTGAAGGAGGCCGGCGTCGAGGCGTACGGCAAGCAGCTCGACATCTCCAACTGGCAGTCTATGAAAGCGTTCGCCGATTATGCTGCCGGCCTCGGCCCCATCGGCAACGTCGTCAACGCCGCGGCCATCGACGCCGGCGAGAGCGAGCTGATCTGGAAGATCAACGTGCAGGGCACCATCCATGTCGTGGAAGCCTTCCTGCCCTATCTGGATCATTCCTGTGTGGTGAATTATTCCTCCATCACGGGTTATTTCTATCAACCCACCCGCGAAGAGCTCGCCGTCTGGGCAGCGCCCAACGATCCCGACTTCTTTGAGAAATCCTTTGCCATCGCCAGCAGCAAGGAGCTCGATGAGCGCATAAAGTTCCAGGGGCCCCAGTTCCTGGCTTATATCGCCTCCAAGCGCTTCGTGATCTACTACACGCAGGGCAACGCCACCCGTTTCGGCAAGAAGAACAGCCAGATCTTCTCCGTGGCTCCCGGCTCCTTCGATACTCCCATGCTGCGTGAGATCAGCGATCCCGCTGCTCTGGCGCGCATCGAAGCCGGCACCGCCTTCGGCCGTCTCGGTGCGCCGGAGGAAATGGCGAACTTCATCACCTGCCTTCTGGAGCCCGGCCACGAATACCTGACCGGCTGCGACCTGATCCTGGACGGCGGCAAATCCGCCATGGTCTTTGCCAAGCAGTACGAATAAGCGACACAGCAAAAGCCGGGATCGATCCCGGCTTCCCACTCCGTAAACGGGCGCCCGGAAATGTTTCATTTCCGGGCGCTTTTCTCATCCCAAGGGCCACAGCGAAGCCTACCAGAAGCTCTACAACAACGTCAAAAAGGCCGCCGAGCTGGAGCGTTCCATGCATTGGAAGAGTCCCGCCAAGCGCACCGCCGCCATCATGGAGGCGAATATGCACATCCTCGATTCCGTCGATGCATACACCTCCGGCAAGGAAACGGTCCGCAAAACGCTGAAGGGCACGAACACCTTCGACAGCGCTCTCGACGCGGCATCCTCCGTCCTGAAGTTCGTCCCCGGCGCCAGATTGCGCACCGACGAGATGATCGACAGGATCAACCGCAAACATGATCCGCAGGATCAGATAGACAAGAATTCTTTCACGAAAGCATATGGAGGCAATGTGGACCGCAACAGCATCCGCACCTGGAACGAACTCGAGCGGATCAAGAATCTTCCCGCGGAGCCTGAGAAGGTAGCGCAGGCGCCGATGATGAGCGTCTGAGCCCAAAGCCGAACATGAATAAGCCCCGGACCGCTCGGTTCCGGGGCTTTATGCTCAGATGCAGATGCAGTATCAGCGCGCATGCACGCTTTCGGATCTCTCATAGATCACGCGGACGCCGTCGTCGACGGGCACGGACATCGTCCCGCAGCGCACGAAGCCGAGCTTCTCAAGAAGGCCGCGCATCGGTTTGTTGTTGGGATGGGTGTCAATGCGGATGTGCGGGCACTGCGCCGCGCACCATTCGATGCACGCCGTGCCGATCCCCTTCAGCTCGCCGCTGGAGGCGATCCTGTGAATGACGCCGTAGGGGCCCGCGTCCTTCCAGCCGCCTTCCGTGATCCTCTCCGCTCTGTAGCCGGGTTCGGGATCGTCTCCGTACATGTAGACGAAGGTCCCGACGATTCTGCCCTCATGAAGGCAGACGTAGCTGCGGTCCAGGGCGATGTCATTCAGCAGCAGCTCCTCGCGGGGCCTGTCTGCTGTCGTCCATTGGGTCGTGTTTCCCGTCTCGTCCATGAGCCGCCTGGCTCTTGCGAAAATCTCCAGCATGCGGGGAATGTCCTCAGCCCTGCTCTTTCTGAACTCCAGCACTGCCGCCATGATGGGCCTCCTTATCATATCTTGTTTTAGGCTATTATACCATCAAAGGATCATAAAATAAAGCCCGCCGCCGCTGAAACGCGCAAAAAGACGCCGTTCAAACGACGGCGTCTCTTTGATTGTGCCGGTTGGATGCTACGGCAGCATCGGATGCTCTTCGATCGTCGGCGTCTTAAGATCCTGCAGTCCCTTGTCCTGAGTCATGCCGCAGGGATTCAGCCTTTTCTCCCTGGCGTTTTCCGCGTTGGCCGCTCCGTATTTCTCGGTGAAGGTCTTCGGATCGATATCATTCTCGGCTTCCGGATCGCCGTTGCTGCGTATACGGTTGATGTTTTCGATTCCACAAGGGCTACAGGATGGTTTTATTCGGTTTTCTTTACATCACGTTGTGACAAACCGTTTCAAATGAAAGAGATAAGCAGGATAAGCGCCGATATTGTTATCCAAAGATGCCTAAAAGTAGTTCCCGTGGTTGTCCCAAAGTTGTCCCATAAAGACGAAAAAAAGGGAGTTGTACCAATAAAAGTGATTTGGCTGGGTCAAGTTGAGTCAGAACATAATAAAAAGAAAAACCCCGGAAAACCGCATGGTTCCGGGGTTTTGGGGCATTCTGAAGTCTCGATTAACGCTTGGAGAACTGCGGCGCACGACGGGCGGCTTTGAGGCCGTACTTTTTACGCTCTTTCATTCTGGAGTCGCGGGTCAGGAAGCCGGCCTTCTTCAGCTGAGGACGATACTCAGCGTCAGCCAGCAGCAGGGCCTTGGCGATGCCCAGACGGATGGCGCCGGCCTGGCCGGTGAAGCCGCCGCCCTGGACCTTGACGTCCACATCGAACTTCTCGGTCAGGCCGAGGAGCTCCAGGGGCTGCTTGACGATGAACTTCAGGGTCTCGAGGCCGAAATAGTTGTCGAGGGTCCTGTTGTTGATGGTGACGACGCCGGTCCCGTTGGGGATCAGCTTAACTCTGGCGATGGAGCTCTTTCTCCTGCCGGTGCCGTAAAAATACGCTTTCTTCGGTGTATACATTGTCAGTTCCCTCCTTATTCGGCTGTCCAGAACTCGGGCTTCTGGGCCTGCTGCTTGTGCTCAGGACCGGCATAGACCTTCAGTCTGCCGAGCGACCAACGGCCGACGGTGCTCTTGGGGAGCATGCCCTTGACGGCCAGCTTCATAGCCAGCTGGGGCTTCGTAGCCATCAGGCGGGAATACTGGGTCTCCTTGAGGCCTCCGGCGTAGCCGGAATGGGTGCGGTAATACTTCTGGGTCAGCTTCTTGCCGGTCAGCACGGCCTTGTCGGCGTTGACGATGATGACGTAATCGCCGCAGTCGGCATGCGGGGTGAAGTCGACCTTGTGCTTGCCCTTCAGGAGCGTGGCAGCCAGAGCGGCCGTTCTGCCGAGAGGCTTGCCGGCGGCATCGATGACATACCACTTGCGCTCGATCTTTTCGGGCTTTGCCATAAATGTGGACATGATGGTTCCTCCGTTTTATAGTAACAAATAATTTGTTCAGCTCCATCATTATAGTCAGCTGCCCGCCCCTTGTCAACAACTTTTTTCACAAAAATCGAATTATATTTTGAGTACTTTGATTTTCACCGATTTTCTCTTGTTTTCTCCCGTTTTCTAAAAACCCAAATCATTTTTTCTGCTCATATAAAATACCAGTTTCTTGTTTACCCCCTTTACTAATTTAATTAGTGAAAATGACCAGCGTCAACTTCAAATTATATGCAATTTGCAAATTGTATTCGCAACTTGCGAATGATAAAATTACAGTAATATGATTTATTATGAGGAGGTTTCCGGTTTGAACACAACGATCCGATCTATGCTGCTTTCACCTGCGTCCTTTGAAAGTACTGCAGCCGTGGAGCAAGCCGTGATGCCTTTCGCTACGCCGATGGAGTTTTCCGGCAAGCAGCTTATTTCCAACCTGCAGGAGGACTTTTCCAGCGTCTATTATATCAAATCCGGCGGCACGTATCACGTGATGACGGGTGAAAATACAGAAAAACTGCTGTATCAGCTGCAGCCCGGCTGGTTCTTCGGCAATATCTTCCCCGGCGATCCGCGGGACGAAGCGATCTCTGTCTACGCTCTGGACCGCAGCGAGATCTGGCGCATCCCCCGGAAGGAATACCTGCAGTTGCTGGCTTCCGACCCCGGTCTGGCATCGTATATCCTGAAGCTGCTGGGCGTCATGCACGATTATCTCACGGCTGAGATCGGCAACCTCTCCTTCAATTCCTGCAAAACACGCCTCATGCGCATCTACTGCTCTCAGGTAGAGGGCGCTTCCCTCTCCGAGGACGGCAAGTGGTTCTGCCTGGACGGCAAGCTGACGCACAACGAGCTGGCCGCCGCCGTGGGCAGCGCCCGCGTCACCATCAGCAAGCTGATCAACGAGCTGTGCGACGACGGTTTCCTGCGCATCATCAACCGCCGCTCTCAGGTCAGCGTCGACGGCTACAACGATTTCATGGCGCAGTCGGCCAACACGTAACCATTCATCCCCCCCTTTCTATAACAAAATCCCGCCGGACGATCCGGCGGGATTTTGTTTTGCCAAAAAGCGAAAAACGTGATATGATATAGTGTAATCTGCGACGGAGCGACTGCCATGCAAAAGATGCTGTCTTATCTCAGGCAATGCACAGATCAATATCAGATGATCGGCGACGGCGACCGAATCGCGGTCGGCGTTTCCGGCGGGAAGGACTCACTGACGCTGCTCCTTCTGATGAGCGCGCTGCGGGAGTTTTATCCGCGACGGTTCACTCTGGAGGCGATCACTCTCGATATGGGCGGTCACGACGACTTCTCCCCCATCGCGCAGTTCTGTGAGACGATCGGCGTGCGGTATACGATCGTTCCAACGCAGATCCGTCAGATCGTCTTTGACGTGCGGAAGGAAAAGAACCCCTGCGCGCTGTGCGCAAAGCTGCGGCGCGGGGCGCTCAACGACGCGGGCGTATCGCTGGGGTGCAGCAAGGTGGCGCTGGGTCATCACTTCGACGATGCAGTGGAGACGTTCCTCCTGTCTTTGTTTTACGAAGGGCGCATCAGCTGCTTCGAGCCGGTGACCCATCTGGAGCGCACGGGGCTCACCGTGATCCGGCCGCTGCTCTATATGAAAGAGAGCGAGATCGTCCGGTTCGCATCACGTCAGGCGCTGCCGATCTGCAAAAGCACCTGCCCGGCCGACAAGGAGACGCGGCGCGAAGAGATTAAGACGCTGGTGCGGTCGCTGGAAAAGCAGTACCGCTGCCTGCGGGAGCACATCTTCGGCGCCATGCAGCGGTACCCGCTGGAGGGCTGGGCCCCCATCGATCCGCGGGCAGAATGGCTAAAGGCTCATCCAGCGCAGAAGCAGCAGCGCCGTCAGGCCGAAGGGGCCTCCCAATCCCACGACGGAGGCATTGATCCCGTTGAGGCCAAGGCGCACGCCGAACCGGCCGCACAGGCTGTCGAACAGCCAGAGGACGCCTGAGCCCACCGCGACCCGCAGCAGCAGGCGCAGGGGCTTCCCAAGAAGCCACACGACTGCCCAGGCGCCAAGCCCCATCAGCAGGACGAGCGTCACCCTCTCCATCGAAGCGCTCCCGTCAGCTCCTGCTCCCGCACCCGTGACAGCAAGTAGGAATACCGCTCCTGCAGAGCGTGCATCTGGTAGATGCAGGAGGCCACCATCTCCGGCTCGGTGACGTAGTCGAACTTCCTGCGGGCGTCGTCCCGCTGGCTCTTCGCGGCGAACAGGTCCTCCAGCAGCGCCTGTTCCTCGGTCCTGACCGTCTCCCTTTTTCGTCTGCCCAGCATCATACCATCTCTCCTGTCCGGTTTATTACTGCATATATATGATAAAGTATTGCCGTACATGCAAGAAATAACCTTTCCAGCTACGGAGGTCATCCATGGCAAAAACCGCAAAGCCGTCTTACGGCAACGAAAGCATCTCCGCCCTCAAGGGCGCGGATCGTGTGCGCAAGCGCCCGGGCGTCATCTTCGGCTCCGATTCCATCGAGGGCTGCGAACACGCCTTTTTCGAGATCCTTTCCAACTCCATCGACGAGGCCCGCGAGGGCTTCGGCACCAAGATCAATATCACCGTCTATCAGGACCGCTCCATCGAGGTCGAGGACTTCGGCCGCGGCATTCCCCTTGACTACAACGAGAAGGAGAAGCGCTTCAACTGGGAGCTGGTCTACTGTGAGCTGTACGCCGGCGGCAAGTATTCAAACACCGACGGCGAGAGCTATGAGTATTCTCTCGGCCTCAACGGTCTCGGCGCCTGCGCCACGCAGTACGCCTCCCGCTACATGGACGTCACCTCCTACCGTGACGGATTCAAATACTCCCTTCATTTCGAGCGCGGCGAGAACATGACGCCCGGCAAGGACAAGCTCCAGCGCGAGCCTTATTCCGGAAGGCGCACGGGCACGGTCCAGCATTTTCTGCCCGATATCGACGTCTTTACGGACATCAGCATCCCCTATGAGTATTTCGCAGACGTGATCAAAAAGCAGGCCATCGTCAACCCGGGCCTCACCTTCATTCTGCGCATCGAGACGGAAAAGAACAAGTTTGAGGAACAAACCTTCTGCTATGAGAACGGCATCGTCGACTACGTCGGCGAGCTGGCAGGGCTTGACGCGCTGACGTCAGTGCAGTACGCCAGGACCGAAAAGACCGGCCGCGACCGCGAGGACAAGCCGGAGTACAAGGTCAAGGCTGAGGTGGCCTTCTGCTTCTGCAATGCCAATCCCGTCATCGAGTATTATCACAACTCCTCCTTCCTGGAGCACGGCGGCTCGCCCGACAAGGCGGCTCGCTCGGCCTTCGTCTCGGCCATCGACGCCTACATCAAGCAGAGCAACAAGTACCAGAAGAACGAGCCGAAGATCAAGTTCAACGATATTTCCGACTCTCTGATCCTGATCACCAACGGCTTTTCCACCTATACCTCCTATGAGAACCAGACGAAGAAGGCCATCACCAACAAGTTCATTCAGGACATGATGACCGACTTCCTGCGCTCGACGCTGGAGATCTATTTCATCGAAAACAAGGCCGAGGCCGACAAGATCTGCGACCAGGTCCTCGTCAACAAGCGTTCCCGCGAACAGGCGGAGAAAACACGCCTCAACCTGAAAAAGAAGCTGTCGGGCGGCATGGACGTGCTGACCCGCGTGCAGCGCTTCGCCGACTGCCGCACCAAGGACGTCAGCCGCCGGGAGCTTTATATCGTGGAAGGCAACTCCGCCCTCGGCTCCTGCAAGCAGGGCCGCGATCCCGATTTCCAGGCTATCATGCCCATCCGCGGCAAGATCCTCAACTGCCTCAAGGCCGACTACGACCGCATCTTCAAAAGCGAGATCATCACCGACCTGATCAAGGTCCTGGGCTGCGGCGTGGAGGTCAAGAGCAAGAACAAGGAGATGGCTACCTTCGATCTGGACAGTCTGCGTTGGAGCAAGGTCATCTTCTGCACCGACGCCGACTACGACGGCTTCCAGATCAGGACGCTGCTGCTGACGATGATCTACCGCCTCGCGCCGAAGCTGATCGAGGAGGGGTACGTCTACATCGCGGAAACGCCGCTGTTCGAGATCGTTTACAAAAACAAATCCTACTTCGCCTACACCGAAAAGGAGCGCGACGACATCCTCAAAAAGCTGGAGGGCAAAAAGGTCGAGATCATGCGTTCCAAGGGCCTGGGCGAAAACGAGCCCGAGATGATGTGGGAGACGACCATGAACCCCGAGACCCGCAGGCTGATCAAGGTCATGCCCGCCGACGCCGAGGCCACGGCCCGGATGTTCGACGTGCTGCTGGGCGACAACCTGACGGGGCGCAAGGACTTCATCGCTGAAAATGGCGCGCGCTATCTCGAAATGGCCGATATCAGTTAGGAGCTAAGCCATGGCAAAGAAAGACTATTATCTGGAACAGCCCATCGTGGAGACGCTGGAGAGCAACTATATGCCCTACGCCATGAGCGTCATCGTCTCCCGCGCCCTGCCGGAGATCGACGGCTTCAAGCCCAGCCACCGCAAGCTGCTGTACACCATGTACAAAATGGGTCTTCTGGGCGGCAATCTGACAAAGAGCGCCAACGTGGTGGGTCAGACCATGAAGCTCAATCCCCACGGCGACGCGGCCATCTATGAGACGATGGTCCGTCTGACCCGAGGCAACGAGTCGCTGCTGGTGCCGTTCGTCGAATCGAAGGGCAATTTCGGCAAGGTGTATTCCCGCGATATGGAATACGCCGCCCCGCGCTACACGGAGGTCAAGCTGGACAAGATCTGCAATGAGCTGTTCGCCGACATCGACAACGATTCCGTCGATTTCGTCGACAACTACGACGGCAAGATGAAGGAGCCGCTGCTGCTGCCCACGGCGTTCCCCAATATCCTCGTCAACCCCAATCTGGGCATTGCGGTGGGCATGGCCTGCAACATCTGCGGCTTCGACCTCAACGAGGTATGCCGCACGACCATCGAGCTGCTGAAAAACCCGGAACACGATATCCTCTCCACCCTCCCCGCCCCCGACTTCCCCACGGGCGGCGAGATCATCTTCAACCGCAGTCAGATGGAGGAGATCTACGCCACGGGCCGCGGGTCCTTCAAGGTGCGGTCCGTGTGGAATTACCTCAAGAAGGAGCGCATCATCGAGGTCACGCAGATCCCCTACACGGCCACCGCAGAGGCGATCATCGACAAGATGACCGAGCTGATCAAGGCCGGCAAGCTCAAGGAGGTCTCGGACGTCCGCGACGAAACTGGTCTGAACGGCCTGAAGATCGCCATTGACATCAAGTCCGGCGTCGATCCCGACAAGCTGATGCAGAAGCTGATGAAGCTGACCCCGCTGACCGACAGCTTCTCCTGCAACTTCAACGTGCTGATCGGCGGCACGCCGCGGGTCATGGGCGTGCGCGAGATCCTGGAGGAGTGGAGCGCCTGGCGCACGGAATGCGTCAAGCGCCGCATCCATTTCGACCTGTCGAAAAAGGAGGCGCGGCTGCACCTGCTGCTGGGCCTCAAGAAGATCCTGCTCGACATCGACCGCGCCATCGCCATCATCCGCGAGACCGAGGAGGACGCCGAGGTCATCCCCAACCTGATGATGGGCTTCGGCATCGATCAGGATCAGGCGGAGTTCATCGCCGAGATCAAGCTGCGCAACATCAACAAGGAGCACATCCTAAACCGACTGACCGAGGTGGACAACCTCGAAAAGGACATCAAGCGCCTCAATGGCTTGCTGGCGGACAACAAAAAAGTCCGCGCGCTGATCATCGACGAGCTGGAGAAGATCATCAAGAAGTATCCCACTCAGCGTAAATCAGCCATCATCTTCGAGCATGAGATCGAGCAGTACGACGAGACCGAGAACATCGAGGACTACCCTGTTTCGATCTTCCTGTCCAGGGAGGGCTATTTCAAGAAGATCACGCCGCTGTCATTGCGCATGGGCAGCGAGCAGAAATACAAGGAGGGCGACGGCCTGCGTCTGACGCTGCAGGCCAGCAACAAGCAGGAGATCATTTTCCTGACCAACAAGGCGCAGGCCTACAAGACGCGGCTGCACGAGTTCGACGATCTGAAGGCCAGCGTCCTGGGCGATTACCTGCCTCAGAAGCTGGGCATGGACGAGGGCGAAGCGCCCGTATTCATGTTCCTGCCCGGGGATTACAGCGGCCACATAATTTATCTGTTCGAGAACGGCAAGCTGGCGAAGATCGAGACGAAGACGTACGATACCAAGTCGAACCGCCGCCGTCTGACGGGCGCGTTCAGCGACAAGTCGCCGCTGGCCGCCGTGCTGCACATGCCCGAGGAGGGCGAGATCGCTGTCTACACCCAGAGCAGACTGCTGATCTTCGACACCTCCATCGTCACGTCAAAGTCCACCCGCACCTCGCAGGGCGTCTCCGCCTTCGCCCTCAAGCGGGGCCAGACCGTACAGGCAGCCCTGCCCCTTGCGCAGGCGGACATCAAAAACCCGTCGCGATACCGCGTGCGCTCCCTGCCGGGCGCCGGCGCTCTGATCAAAGAGGAAGATGCGCTGGAAAAGCAGCTGGAGCTGGACGTGTAAAGCTCTGACCTTTACAGAACGAAACAGCCTCTCACGACATGTGGGAGGCTGTTTTTCACGCCGGAGACGAATACAGCATAGAGTATCCCAGAATGGAAAGGAGGTGGGACTCTTGCCTGAGATCGTCCCTTACGACCGGGAGGCGGCTGTCGCTTACGCGCACCGATGGGCTTACTTCCGCAATCCGGCTTATTACAACTTTCAGGAGATCGGCGGCGACTGCACGAACTTCGCCAGCCAGTGCATCTTCGCAGGCAGCGGCGTGATGAACTTCACGCCGGTCTACGGCTGGTATTACCGGACGGCCAGCGACCGCACGGCTTCCTGGACCGGCGTGCAGTACCTTTACAATTTCCTGACCACGAACCGGGGCGTCGGCCCCTTCGCTGCAGAGACGTCGATCGACGAGATGGAGCCTGGCGATATCGTGCAGATCGCAACCATCCACGATTATTTCCACCACACGCCTGTCATCGTCTCCATCGACGGCGCGCCGAGCTTCGACACCATCCGTATCGCCGCCCATACGGGCGACGACGACTGCCGTCCTCTGTCGTCATTTCTGACGCTGCGCAGGGCACGGTTCATCCATATCGAAGGCGTGCGTAAATAGAAAAAGCGCCGTGACGTCTGTCACGGCGCATCGCGCTTTTGAGGCTTATTCTGCTTTTGCGGCAAGCGCGCCGTCCTGCAGCTTCACGACGATGCAGGTGCCGGGCGCGGGGTCGTCGCGGATGATCATGCGGGCGATCAGCGTCTCCACGTGCTGCTGGATGAAACGCTTCAGCGGTCGCGCGCCGAAGACCGGATCGAAGCCGCCCTCGATGATGAAGTCCTTGGCCTCCTCCGTGACCTCCACGGTCAGCTGCTTGTCTGCCAGGCGCTTTTTCAGCGACTCCAGCATCAGATCGACGATGCGTGAGATCTCGGGCTTCGTCAGCGGCTTGTAGAAGACGGTCTCGTCGATGCGGTTGAGGAACTCGGGGCGAAAATGCTGCCGCAGCAGAGCCGTGACCGTATCCTTCGTTTCGGGACTGATCTCGCCCTTTTCGGCCTCTTCGAGGATATACTGGGAGCCGAGGTTCGAAGTCATGATGATGATGGTATTCTTGAAATCGACGGTGCGGCCCTGGCTGTCTGTGATGCGGCCGTCGTCGAGGACTTGCAGCAGGATGTTGAACACGTCGGGATGGGCTTTTTCGATCTCGTCGAAGAGGATGACCGAATAGGGCTTGCGGCGCACGGCCTCGGTGAGCTGACCGCCCTCTTCATATCCCACGTATCCGGGAGGCGCGCCGATGAGGCGCGACACGGAGAACTTCTCCATATATTCGCTCATATCGATGCGGACCATGTTGTTCTCATCGTCAAACAGCGCCTGCGCCAGCGTCTTTGCAAGCTCCGTCTTGCCGACGCCTGTGGGGCCCAGGAACATGAAGGAGCCGATAGGCCTGTTTGGGTCCTGGATGCCGGCGCGGGAGCGCAGGATCGCGTCGGAGACCTTCTGAACGGCCTCGTCCTGACCGATGACGCGCTGATGGAGGATATCCTCCATGTGCAGCAGCTTTTCGCGCTCGCCCTCCATCAGACGGGAGACCGGGATACCGGTCCAGCGGCCGACGATGCGGGCGATCTCCTCCTCGCCGACGGTGTCGCGCAGGAGGCTGTGCTCCCCTTCGCTGAGCGCCTCAGCCTCCTCCAGCTGCTTTTTCAGCTCGGGCAGGCGGCCGTATTTCAGCTCCGCCAGCTTGTTGAGGTCGTATTCATTCTCGGCGCGCTCGATCTGAGCGTTGACAGACTCGATGTCCTCGCGCAGCTTGCGCACCTTGACGATGGCGCCCTTCTCGTTGTCCCAGCGGGCTTTCATCTCATTGAACTGCTCCCGCAGCCCGGCGAGGTCCTTGCGCACCTCTTCGAGCCGCGCCATGGAGATCTTGTCGGTCTCCTTTTTGAGGGCGGCCTCGGCGATCTCCTGCTGCATGATCCTGCGGGAGATCTCATCCAGCTCCGTGGGCATCGAATCGATCTCTGTGCGGATCATGGCGCAGGCCTCGTCCACGAGGTCGATGGCCTTGTCGGGCAGGAAGCGGTCGGTGATATAGCGGTTGGACAGCGTGGCGGCAGCGATCAGCGCGCTGTCGTGGATCTTGACGCCGTGGAAGACCTCATAGCGTTCCTTCAGACCGCGGAGGATGGAGATCGTGTCCTCCACCGTGGGCTCGTCGACCATGACGGGCTGGAAGCGGCGCTCCAGCGCGGCGTCCTTTTCGATATATTTGCGGTATTCGTCCAGCGTCGTGGCGCCGATGCAGTGCAGCTCGCCCCTTGCCAGCATGGGCTTCAGCAGATTTCCGGCGTCCATGGAGCCCTCCGTCTTGCCCGCACCGACGATGGTGTGCAGCTCGTCGATGAACAGAATGATCCTGCCCTCGCTGCTCTTGACGGCGTTGAGGACGGCCTTGAGGCGTTCCTCGAACTCGCCGCGGTACTTCGCGCCGGCGATCAGCGCGCCCATGTCAAGGGAGAAGATCTGACGGTCGCGCAGGCCGGCAGGCACGTCTCCCTTGACGATGCGCTGGGCCAGGCCCTCGGCGATGGCCGTCTTGCCGACGCCCGGCTCACCGATGAGGCAGGGGTTGTTCTTCGTCTTTCTGGACAGGATGCGGATGACAGAGCGGATCTCGCCGTCGCGGCCGATGACCGGGTCCAGCTTCTGCTCCCGCGCCATCTCCACCAGATCGCGGCCATACTTTTTCAGCACGTCATAAGTCTCCTCGGGGTTCTCGCCCGTGACGCGGGCGTTGCCACGCACATCCCTGAGGGCCACGAGGAAGTCCTGTGCCGTGATCTGGTAGCGGCTGAGGATCGACTTGACCTCCCCTGCCGCCGTCTCCAGCAGACCGAGGAACAGGTGCTCCACGGAGACGTATTCGTCTTTCATGCGTTCCGCCTGGGTCTCGGCCTCCGTCAGGGCGCGGTCGGCGCTCTGAGAGATATAGACGCTGTTCATGTCGCGGGCGCCGCCGCTGACCTTGGGCAGCTTATTGACGGCCATCTTGGTGTCAGCCTTGATGACGCCGGCGTCCTTGCCCATTTTCGTCAGCAGCTGAGCGATCAGGCTGTTGTCGTAATCCAGGAGCGCTGCCAGCAGATGCTCCTGCTCGATCTGGGGGTTGCCGTTCTGCACGGCCATAGTCTGGGCGCTGCGAACGACCTCCAGAGATTTTTCAGTCAGTTTATTGGCATTCATAGAGATCCCTCCTTAAAGAAGAATGGGGCTTTTGGATTCATATTGTTGGTAGTATGCCCGGATGCGGGCCGTCGGCTCGACGCCGTTTCGTCGATCGCTGAAATAACCCTTCATGGCGCTGTCCATCGTCTCTACGTAAGCGACGAGGGCGTCCGCAAGCGCGTCGCCGTCGGCGTTTTCGGGCTTATCCAGCAGGCGGGCGTATTTGCCGTCGCGGACGCTGCTGCGCACCTCGCGGCTGAGCTGCTCCCGCTCCACCTGATCCCAGCGGGCGTAGAAATCGTTCATCAGCGCGATCAGCCCGGCGCTCTGGGTGCGCAGGGAGATGCGCAGTTCCCCCAGGGCGGGGTCGCTCTTATACAGCTCGACGCTGTAGCGGACGGTGGGGTTGTATTTGTAGCTCAGCGCGCTCTTGATGGAAATCATCGTGTCCGACGCTCCCAGCATGACCTGCAGCTGATCGACCGAATCGATCATGGCGGCCATGCGGGTGAAAATATCGCTGAGGCGCTTTTCCGGCGTGACGTAGGAAACGTACTCCGCCAAGATCTGGTTGATCATATTCGACCGGCTGGTGCACTTCGTGTAGGCCAGACGATCGATGGCGGAGACAACGTCGTCGGAAAGGACGATGCTGTAAACGCTCTTTTGCATCTTCTCGACCTCCTTCTGGTATAATTGTAGCACGATTCATTATTTTGTCAAGCGGATTATGTATTTATAAATGCAAATTATTTATTAAGGCAAAAAGATAAGGCCGGGACTTTTCCCGGCCTTTGAGCTGCTGTTTTGCTATTTGACCTTGATCGTGCGGATCACGGCGGTGACGCCCCTGGCGTTGTCCTCGACGATCTTGTCGACGCAGTCCATACCGTTCGTCACGCGTCCGAAGGCGGCGTAATCGCCGTCAAGATGCGGCGCGTCGCCGACCATGATGAAGAACTGACTGCCGGCGGAGTTGGGGTCCATGGTGCGGGCCATGGACAGGACGCCGCGGACGTGCTTGATGTCGTTTTTGACGCCGTTGGAGGCGAACTCACCCTTGATGGTCCAGCCGGGACCGCCCATGCCGGTGCCTGTGGGGTCGCCGCCCTGAATGACGAAGCCGGGCACCACGCGGTGGAAGGTGACGCCGTTGTAGAAGCCCTCACCGGCCAGCTTGAGGAAGTTGTCGACCGTGATGGGCGCTACGTCGGGATAGAGCTCAAGATTGATGGAACCGCCGTCCTGCATTTTGATGACGGCCTTTTTTACGTTTGACATTTGGATCATTCTCCTTTATATGAATCATTTCAGGTCTCAAGTGTAATCGCCGGACGCGTTGACGGGCGTCGTCCAGTCCTCGATGGGGACGCAATTGCTGCCGCCGGAGCGGATATAGGACAGGATCGTCTCAAGGGCGCTGGCGCATGCTGCGTCGGACTGGAGGCCCAGGCAGACGATGCGCGGCGCGCCGTCGATGGACGTTTTGGCCGCGCGGCCCAGCGCGTAAGCGCTCATGCCGTCGGTCTGCGGTGAAACGGAGGGGTCCCACAGGCGATAACCAGCCTCATGGAGCGCCTGGCGCTGCTCCGCACTCAGCGCCTCGCTCCCCTCTTTGATGCAGACGAGTCGGCTGCGGCGCAGAACGAGAGACGACAGCAGCTCATTCAGCGACTCCGCCGCCTCCGCGGCATTCTCCGCGGGAACGCACAGCCCGATGGACTGCTCCTGCCCTACAAGCGCGCGGAGATTGTCCGCCTGCGCGAGCAGATCGTCCTCAAAGACGAAGAACGTCCCGCGCACATCGTATAGCTGCAGAACGCTGAGGATATCGGCCGTGTAGCGGTTCAGCTCTCCCAGAAAGACCGGATAGACGGTCCGGATGACGGCGGGCTCGTCGGGCTCCTCAGGCTGCGTCTGCGGCGTCTGCGGGGGCGGCGTCACAGGCTCCGGCATCGTGGGCGTCACCTGGTCGGGCTCCGTGACGGGGTCCACCTCCGCGGGTTTGTAGTAGTTGTCGTAGATCTGCTGCATGGTCGCGGCGTTCGCCTCTGTGATCTGCTGATCGGAATAGCGGGACATGACGCTGTTGATGCGCAGAACGGACCCAAGGTCGGTGGTGTACTGAGAATAATAAAAGCCGAAGGTGCGGCAGATGAACTCGATGGGCACGTACAGCACGCCGCCCCTGCGCTCGGCCAGATAGGAGTAGATCTTGCCGTCCTGGTCGTAGGTGACGGCCTTGCTGAGGTCAAAGGTCAGCGACGCGTTCGTATTGTACACCCGTAATGTGTCCACATCGTCGTCGTAGCGGTATTTCAGCGGCTTGACGCGGGACAGGTAGCGGTAGGAGATATACATGTTGTTGTTGATGCGGATGGGCATATTGGATGACGTCAGGCTGCCGACAAAGGTGTCGTTGATGCACAGGAAGACGAGATCGGCCGCGGCCTCTGCAGGGCGCGCGAGAAATGATAACGCCAGCACGACGGCCAGCGCCGCAAGGCGCACAAAATGACGCTTCAACGTCTCCCCTCCTTCCAGATCCGCTCATAGGCTTCCGGCGGCAGTACGCCGGACAGCTCCACGGCAACGATATCCATCCCGCCGTACCAGTCTACCACGGGGCTCGACAGATCGGGGGCGAAATATGACGATTCGATGGGCAGCGTGATACGCATGACGCGGCCGCCGTCGCGGGTGACGGTGGTGATGAAGCTGCCGCTGTGAGCGCGCACCAGCGTATTAACGAGCTCCATCTCCGTGCCGCGCGCCAGAGGAGTCTGCTCTTCCTTCCAGGGTCCCTGGGCGCGGACGGTCGCGACGAACAGCGTCTCGCGCCGCTCCGTGCGCACTTCGATGATCGGCCGCTCACAGGCTGAGCCGGAGATGCAGTAAGCCAACAGGTTGAGGAACAGCCGCTTGACGGCAGCGTCGTCAAACCAGCTGACGACCGGGCCTTCATCCGTGACGATGATGTCCGCAAAGCCCTCGCAGAATACGGCGGCCTTGCGGCACACGCCCGCTACCGCAGCGTTGAGGTCGCCGGGACGCTTGTCAAGATGCGTCTCGCCCTTGGCCCCCTCGGCCAGCGAGGTGATATTGCGTGACATGCGCGCCAGATCATAGATGCTTTTCTGCACCAGTCCCATCGCGGCAGGCATGATGCGGCCGTCGCTTCGGCGCAGAGCGCTGAGGATGATGCTCAGATTGTCTACGTTTGCGTTGATCTCGCGGCTGATGATCTCGATCATGGACTCCTCGTCCTTATCGATCTTCGTGCCGCCGATGAGGCTGAATACCAGCATCATGCGGTTTTCCGTGCTGAAGGCCGCACCGCAGCTGACCTGGCGGTCTCTGAGCTTGCAGTCGAACTCATAAACGCCGCCGCGCTGCAGTCCGTGATGGATCGCCATGGTCATGCCCTCGCCGAGGATCTCGTCCAGGGAGCGTCCGGAAGGATCGAAGCCGAGAAATGCCCGCATGGACGCGCTGGCCTGCAGGATACGCCCGGTGACTGAGGCTGCAAGGATCCGCTCGTCGCCGGACATGGCGCTCATGATATCTTTGTCGCGCAAGGTGCTCCCTCCCTTCTGCCAATACGATGATCCCTTCGACATTATTCTAAACGATTCGACACCGTTTGACAATTAAATTTTATTTTGGCGTTCGCCCTTGTGAACGGTTGACCTTTAGTATATAATATACCCGAAGGACAAGCGGCGCCTTTTTTCGCGCCGACAATATCTTTGGAGGTCAATCATGTCTATCAAAGTCGCGATCAATGGTTTCGGCCGCATCGGACGTCTCGCGCTGAGAGCCGGTCTGGCAATGGAAGATCTGGAGTTCGTAGGCATCAACCACCCCGGCCGCGCGCCTGAGCTGCTGGCCTACATGTTCAAGTATGACTCCGCGCAGGGCGTTTATCCTGGCGAAGTGTACGCAGACGGCCATACCCTCGTCGTAGACGGCAAGCGCATCCCCATTTTCGAGGGCAAGGAGCCGAAGGAGATCCCCTGGGCCTCTGTCGGTGCGGAGTACATCATCGAATCCACCGGCAAGTTCCTGACGAAGGAGCTGTGCCAGGGCCATCTGGACGCCGGCGCTAAGAAGGTCATCATGTCTGCTCCCTCGAAGGACGACACCCCGATGTTCGTCATGGGCGTCAACAACGACAAGTATACCTCCGATATGGCTTTTGTCTCCAATGCCTCCTGCACCACCAACTGCCTGGCCCCGCTGGCCAAGGTCATCCACGACAATTTCGGCATCGAGTCCGGCCTGATGACGACCGTTCACGCCGTGACCGCCTCCCAGAAGACCGTTGACGGCTACTCCAGCAAGGACTGGCGTCAGGGCCGCGCGGGCTCCAACATCATCCCCGCCTCCACCGGCGCCGCCAAGGCCGTGGGCAAGGTCATCCCCTCCCTCAAGGGCAAGCTGACCGGCATGGCCTTCCGCGTGCCGCCCATCGACGGCTCCGTCGTCGATCTGACGGTCAACCTGCAGAAGCCCGCCACCTATGAAGAGATCTGCGCCGCCGTCAAGAAGGCCTGCGACAATGAGCTGAAGGGCCTCATGCAGTACTGCGAGGATCCCATCGTCTCCTCAGACGTCGTCGGCAATCCTCACGGCAGCGTCTTCGACGCCAAGGCCGGCATCGCGCTGACGGACAAGTTCGTCAAGCTTGTCTCGTGGTACGACAATGAGTTCGGCTATACCAACATGCTGCTGAAGCTCGTTCGATACATGGCCTCCGTCGATCAGAAATAGTGATTACATACAAAGCGGCCCGATCCAAACGGATCGGGCCGCTTTTCGTTTCCGTTCAAAGCACGATCTTTTCGATGATTTCCGCCACGCCGTCATGGTCGTTGTCTGGTGCGACGAGGTCGGCGTGAGCGAAGACAGGCTCCATGCTGTTCTTCATGGCGACGGCGATGCCGGCATAGTCAAGCATCTGCACGTCGTTGAGGCCGTCGCCGAAGGCCATAGTCGCCTCGCGCGGCACGCCGATGTGATCGGCCAGCGCCCAAAGGGCAAGGCCTTTGTGGGCCGTCAGGTTGTTGATCTCCAGATTCGTCGCCATGGACGAGGAGACGACGATATCACCGAAGGTCGCGTTCAGATCGGCGGCGATCAACTTGCGCAGCGCTTCGTCGCCTGCGAAGACCGAGATCTTCTGCACGCCCTCGGTGTCCGGGTGCGCCGGCGCATACTCCCGCAGGAACCGCTTGAGCTCCGGCACTGACTGACGCAGGTCGCGCACGAGCCGTACGAGCTGCATTTCGGTGGTGTACTGGATGACGTTCCCCTTCATGGAGGCAGTCATCCAGCCCTGATCGTCCATATAGCAGTCGTAGACGATGGGATAGCGGTCCAGCAGCTCCATGATCTCCAGCGCCCGGGCGAATGGGATCTCAGACTTGTAGACGATCTCGCCGGTGCGCAGGTCGAAGACGCGGGAGCCGTTGATCGTGATGGCGTAATGAAGGAACGGAAGGTCCCGGACTGCCTGGGGCATGCCGGTGTAGAAGCGCCCGGTAGAGGGGACGATCTCCACTCCTCTTTCCGAAGCCCTTTGCAGCGCGTCATAGGTGCGCGGCGTGATCTTCTTCTCCGAGTTGAGGAGCGTCCCGTCGAGGTCGAGCGCGATGATACGAGGTTTCAAGTCAATCATACTGTATACGTCTCCGCTGCTGTATTGCCGCCGCGGCCCGTCCAGTTGGTGTGAAAGAAGACGCCGCGGGGCTGATCGATGCGCTCGTAGGTGTGCGCGCCGAAGTAATCCCGCTGGGCCTGCAGGAGATTGGCAGGCAGGTTCGCTGTCGTATACCCGTCAAAGTAACTGAGCGCCGATGTGACGGCAGGCATGGGCACGCCCGTTTTGACGGCATAGGCGGCGATCTCCCGCCACGCGTGGAGCGCATTATCGATAGCCCCCTTGAAGTGCGGATCCAGCAGCAGGTTTGGAAGGTCGGGGTCGTTCATAAACGCGGCCTTGATCTCCCCGAGGAACGCCGAGCGGATGATGCATCCGCCGCGCCACATATCGGCGATGGCGCCGTAATCCAGCGTCCAGCCGTAGGTCTTCGCCGCCTCGCGCATCAGCGCGAAGCCCTGGGCGTAAGAGACGAGCTTGCCGGCGTACAAGGCGCGGCACAGCTGTTCGAGGAACGCCTCCCTGTCGCCTTCAAACTGCGGCATCGCGCGGCTGTAAAGCCGAGAGGCTTGTATTCTTTCATCCTTCATGGCCGACAGGCACCGGGCGAAAACAGCCTCGCCGATCAGCGTCAGCGGCACGCCCTCGTCAAGCGCGGAGATGGCGGTCCACTTTCCGGTGCCCTTCTGCCCTGCCCGGTCGAGGATGTGTTCGACGGTTGTCTCGCCGTTCTCGTCCTTGTAGCGCAGAATATCGGCGGTGATGCCGATCAGATAGCTGCTGAGCTCCGTTTCGTTCCACCGGGCGAAAACGTCGCCGATCTCCCCGCTTTTCATGCCGAGTCCGTCGCGCATCATTTGATAGCATTCGCAGATCAGCTGCATGTCGCCGTACTCGATGCCGTTGTGGACCATCTTGACGAAGTGTCCTGCGCCGTCGGGGCCAACCCAGTCACAGCAGGGCGCGCCGTCCGGCGCTTTAGCGCAAATGGCCTGGAAGATCGGTCTGACCAGCGGCCAGGCGTCCTTCGAGCCGCCGGGCATCATGGCAGGGCCGTTGAGCGCCCCTTCCTCGCCGCCGGAAACGCCGGTGCCGACATACAGCAGCCCCTTTGATTCCACGTACTTCGTCCTTCGGATCGTATCCGGAAAATGGGCGTTGCCGCCGTCAATGATCACATCGCCGGGAGACAGCAGCGGTAAAAGCGATTCAATCAGCGCGTCCACCGGCTCCCCTGCCTTCACCATCAGCATGACGCGGCGGGGGCGGTCGAGACAGGCGACGAGTGACGGGAGATCATAGCAGCCGATGATGTTCTTTCCCTTTGCTCTCGATCCTGTAAAGGTATTTACCTTATCTGTCGTTCTGTTGAATACGGCGACGGTAAAGCCCTTGGATTCCATATTCAGGGCGAGGTTTTCGCCCATGACAGCCAGGCCGATGAGGCCGATATCCGCTATCCTCATCGCTGCACCCTCGCATTTCCCGCGTAAACGTCCCAGACCTGCTTTTCGTCGGCAGGCTCCGCGTAATCGTTGAGCGACGAAACAGCCAGCACGCCGCAGGCCCAGCCGAACCGGAGCCATTTCTCCGGTTCCCAGCCGCTGACGACGCCGTACAGCAGCCCGCCCGCGAAGCCGTCGCCGCCGCCGATGCGGTCCATGATCCCGATGGGCCGCGGCGTCTCCACGTGCCAGCCGTCTCCGGCCAGCAGGATGCCGCCCCACAGATGCTCGTTGGCGGAGATCACCTGACGAAGCGTTGTTGCGAAGGCTTTGACGTTGGGATAATGCTTCTGCGCCTGCTCGATCATGGCTTTGAAGCTGTCGATCTTGCTGCTGAGGTCCTCACCGCCCGTCTGCGGGCCCTCGATCCCAAGCGTCAGCTGGAAATCCTCTTCGTTGCCGATGAGGATATCGGCACAGCCGGCCAGACGGTCGAAGGCGCGGCGAAGCTCCTCCTCGCGTCCCAGCCAGAAGGTCGCGCGGTAGTTGAGGTCAAAGGAGACGAGCGTCCCGTGCTCCTTGGCGGTCTTTGCGAGTGTCAGGCAGCATTCCGTCGTCTCCGGGCTCATGGCGGCGATCAGACCCGACAGGTGCAGCACGGCAACACCCTCCTCGCCGAAGATGCGCCGGAGATCAAAATCCGATGCTTGAAGCGTGCGGCCCACTTCCCCGGCGCGGTCGTTCCAGACCCGGGGCGCTCGGAGGCCAAAGCCGGAATCGGCAATGTTCATCTGGTGACGGTAGCCCCATGGGCCGCCCTGTTTCACCGTGACGCCCTCATAGGCGATATTGCGCCTGCGCAGCTCGCCCTGGATAAAGGCGGCGATGGGGCTGCCGTCCACCCATTTCGTCAGCGCAAGGCACTGCCTGCCGAGGGACGATGAGACATTGAGGACATTCGTCTCGGCGCTGGTGGAGGTCATCAGGAAGCGGTTGCTGTTGTGGACCGCCATGCGATCCTCCGGCACGAGCCGGACGCCCATGCTGGTGGGGCTAGCGACCGCGTATCGACAGTGATCCCGGATCGGTAATATCATAAGACGTCTCCTCCGTTTCGTTCTCTTCCGCCCTTTATTGTACCATATGGAGGCGTTTGAGAAAACAAAAACAGAACAAGAAATATTTTTCGAAAACAGCAAAAAAACTCTTGTAATTTGATAACGATTGATATATAATATCCCTTGCCGTGATCAAGGAGCGAACTTGGGCCTTTAGCTCAGTTGGTTAGAGCATCCGGCTCATAACCGGACGGTCCCGGGTTCGAGTCCCTGAAGGCCCACCAATTTCATATCTTTTCACTTATGGAGCAGTATCGAAGCGGTCATAACGAGCACGATTGGAAATCGTGTAGGCGTTAATAGCGTCTCGAGGGTTCGAATCCCTCCTGCTCCGCCAAATAAGGTAGGTAATTCTGATAGAATTGCCTACCTTGTTCTTTTGCTCGAAAATGCCTTGAAATCAAAGGCTTTCGGGTTTCGCATACAAATAAGACGCCTTCCGATTACCGTTTTGCGCGGTCTTCAGGAGGCGTCTTTTTCGTTTTCTGGTGCTTTCGCTATCTGGTAATCGTTAATTCTCAGGGGTAATCGTTAGATTTCAGAGTAATCGTTAAATCTCAAGGGTAATCGTTAAAAGTCAGTTGACCCCGGCCCAGAAGCAATATACCATATATTTACAGCAAAGCAAGGTAATTCTGATAGAATTGCCTTGCTTTGTTCTTTGTGTTATGATAAAAGCGGGCGTGGACGAGGGGCTGTCCGCGCTGCTGGACGATGACTGGTAAACAAGAGGACAAATCGGGA
>Ga0208297_1000489_pt1 | contig 76728 bp, 64 predicted proteins | sample LMS_cellobiose_e_FD_187367 | JGI IMG/M metagenome (GOLD analysis project Ga0208297, IMG submission 187367) | Rumen-fistulated moose microbial communities from Alaska, USA - LMS_cellobiose_enrichment (SPAdes) (version 2) | ecosystem: Host-associated > Mammals > Digestive system > Stomach > Rumen...
GGTCGTGCAATTAGCGGTTCGCAGTAGCAACTCTCTTTCTGCTCGCAACTTGCGTAAATACTTGGTAATAAATGAGGTGTTTTCGCGGTTGCGAAATCGCGTCCTTACCCGATTTTCGGGCATTTTGGCATATTCACCCTCTCTCCGATTGCCCTAAATCCCCCTCAAAACCGTAAGGACGGCATCGCGCCAAACTGCTACATCAACCATTCAACGGAGAATTTTCTCCACCAGAGTCCGGGCGCCAGTCCGCTTTCTCGGGCTATACCGCCAAAACAAGCGCCACGGACTCTGGTCGGCAAAATCGGCAGCGGAGAAACGTCGGCATCGGTCGCGGCTGTGTTTTTGATTCGCTTTTTCATGCTTCACCATCCCGGATCGTCGTCGTAATCTTCATCGTCGCCGTCCAGCCCGTCGCCGAGATAGTCATCCGTGCCGTCCAGCCCGTCCCCGACGTAATCGTCAGGGTATCCGTCGTCGTACTGCGCTTCATCGTCATCATCGGCGAGGATGATGTCCCGAGGCAATTTGGAGTCATGCGAATCCAGCACGTGTCTGGCGATGACCGCCCCTACCAGAAAATCCAGAAATCCCATCTCATCCTCCCTTCGCGTCTTCAGCATCCCACGAGCCCGTTCAGCAGTAGTACCATCAAAATGACGAGTATGATGCCGATACCGGACTTGATACCTTCTTTCAATCCCCGCAACGGCGTTGTCTCCTTCGGCGTCTCGGAGCAGATGGCGTAGATCAGGAAGACCGCCACGCCGCCTGCGCCGAGCCAGCCGCCGAGGTAGATCATGAGCGCCGAACCGAGTACCAGCCCGATCAGCGTAGACACTGTATTATTGTCCTTCATCTGTCTCGAATCCGGCAATGTCCGCGCAATAGTCGCACATCGTCATGAAAGCCTTCCATTCGTCTGGATAGCCGTTCATCCCCTCGGACTTCATCGTTTGTCCGTCGGCGTACTGAATCTCAAGATTCCAAAAAGTTCCATCGAGGACAGGCTCTTCGTATTTTTCCCGCCACGCGGAGAAGTTGCACTTCGCCAGCAGGCTTTGCAGCTTCGCCCAATTATCTGCAAGGTGCAAGGAATGGGCGGTTTTGATGCCGCGCTCACCCCCGATTTCACAGAACACTGAATTTTTATCCTCTTCGATGGTCAGCGCCCACCGCTTCAGCGGCCATGTATTGGCCGAGAAAATCAGTTTTGAAATTGTCGTATTCATCATTTTACCTCCGGGTTCCGCGGATGCGTTCCTGCGCATTCCGACAAGTTGCTCCGTCTCCCTGGCAACTGCATTGTTTTCTTTTCTCATAGAACACCTCTCCGGGTTAATGTTTGAGCATAATATATCCTCTGCAACTGACAAATAATGTCAGTCAGAAGGGAAAAGCGAAAAAATTTTGATTTTTTTCGTCCTGATGTCGATTGATGTTGAAAAAAACGCATAACGCTTGACTTTTTCTGCATCCGGTGATATAATACATTTGGCGATGGTATCTGTGGTTTTCCACGTCTGGGTGCGGCTATGGATGCGACCATCGTCATTTTTCTGAAATTCTTGGTGGGTGGTAATCGAAACTAATAACCTATCATGTATTTTGAGGCGTGGTTTTTGAGCATAAAACGGTCTGAGAGGGGCGGGTAGCTCACATCACGCTTTCTCCGCCATTTTTTTGCCATCCTCAAACTCTTTGGATCAGAACAAGTTTGCTCTTTTTCCAAACCCGGTCGCCGCAAAGACTTCCATATGACTTCCGGCCGTATGTTTGAAACAAACTCATGAGAAATTCTATTATATGCGATGATTCTGACATTTAACGGGCAGGAGGTCCCGCTGGAGGAGTGCCGGATATCGGCAATGCCGTTCAACCGCATTTGGACGGGCAAACAGCGGACATTGGATCAGACGCGTCTCGCCAAGTTCGCGAGTTTCGATCTGACGGGACCGGGGACGCTGAAAATCTCCGAAGTGGATGCCGATACCACGGCGCGGCTTTATCCGTTCAGCGAAAGCCGGCGGCTCGTGCGCACGGATCACGGGCTGGCGCTGAAACTCGACACTCCGGCGCAATATGTGCTGGATTTCGGCGATGCACTCCCGCCGCTCCACATATTCGCCGACAAGCCGCTCGACGTCAGGCGCCGCCCCGACGACATCCGGTTCGGTCCGGGAGAACATCATGCCGGGATCATTTCGCCCAAGAGCGGTCAGCGGGTCGTCATCGAACGCGGCGCAGTCGTCCACGGGGAACTCTTTCTGGATCGGGTGCGGGATGTGACCGTCATCGGGCACGGGATCCTCGACTGCTCGACGTTCGATCGGTCGGACATCCGGGCGCAGGAATTCCGCAAGTCCCGGGGACTGCCGCCGATCGACTCGGAGTTCGCTTGTCATTCCTGCGTGGTCTACGCTTCCGAAAACGTGCGGATCGAGGGGATCGTCATCCGCGATACGCCCTTCTGGTCGGTGATCGTCCGTTCCGGTTCGCGGAACGTGACCATCGACGGGGTGAAGATCATCGGTCAGTGGCGCTACAACTCCGACGGCATCGACATCAGCGCGAGTTCCGACGTCCGGGTGAAAAACTGTTTCGTGCGCAGCTTCGACGACTGTCTGGTCGTGCTGGGCGCCTATCTGGACGCACGCAGCCTCCGGACCGAAAACATCCTGTTCGAGAACTGCCGACTGTGGTGCGACTGGGGGGCGTCGTTCAAACTGTGGTCGCCGCCCTGCATGAACAAATTCCGCAACATCGAGGTCCGGAATTGCAAACTGCTTCATGTGATGGGCACACCACTGCAAGTGAAGGACTCCTGCGGCAGTGCCGATACACGCATCGAGGATGTCCGATTCACGAATATCGAGTGCGACATGGACCGTCTTCCGCTCATCGGCGTACTGCAGAGATCGGATGACATGCGTTATCCCGGCGATTCGCGTGCGCAGGAACTGCGGCTGGTATATGTCGCATGTCCGCATCCGAAAGAAGACCGCGGCAATCAGAAATTCGTGGATGTGGGCGATCCGTCCGGCTGCCATTCTCTGATCCGCGCGGTCGTGCTTGAGCATTTCACGTTCCCCGGCTTCATGCCGCCGCTGGCGGCGGAGTTGTTCACGACCGTGCCGGGACAGGAGATCCGGGATATTTCATTCCGCTCCTTGCCGCCGGTTTCGATCCGTAAGCGCGGAAATGTCGCCCCCGTGACGATAGAATAACCGGAAGGCGAAGGCGGTTTCAAATAAACTGAAAAACATAAATTGAGGTGAAATCATGAAAAAGATCGATTGCGAATTCCATTACTATCATCCCGAGTTGATGGAATATCTGGCGACAAGGCCACAGGCCCCGAAGTATTATCCTGAAACTCAGTTTTTGGAACTGCGGAAAAACGTCAAGGCCAACTTCAAAACCGTCACCAACCAATATTCCATCATGACGGAGCTGATGGACATCGGCGATATCCGTGCCGAAGCGCTGGAAAAGAACGGCGTGGATACGGCGGTCATCTCATCTTCCGCGGCGCTGGAGGAACTTCCGGAAAAAGAAGCCGTTTATTTTGCCAAGAAAACCAATGACGCGGTTGCCGAAGCCGTACGCAAGTACAAGGGGCGCTTCATCGGATCCATCGTGCTGCCGACCCTTTATGTGGATGAGGCGATCAAGGAACTGGAACGCTGCAAAAAAGAACTCGGTCTGGCTTACTGGCACACCCATTCCAATTATCGGGATGAGCACCTCTATCAGGAAAAATACCTCCCGCTTCTGGCGAAGGCGGAAGAACTGGGCTGCGCCTTCTATCTGCATCCTCACTGCTCAAACGATCCCGACATGTGCGACGAAGGCTACGTCTATGCCGCCCCCGGTCTGGGGTTCACGACAGACGCCCTCAAAACGGCGCTCCGCCTTATTCTGAACGGCACTTTCGACAAGTTCCCGAAACTGCGCATGATGCTCGGTCATCTCGGCGAAACGATGCCGTTCCTGATGGATCGTTTCGACAACCGCTTCGCCTGGATCAAGGATCCGGAAGTCAAGATGCAGCGTAAAGTCTCGGACTACTTCAAGAGCAAAAATGTTCTGGTCACCACCAGCGGCAACATGTCGAAGATCGCCTTTGAATGTACTCGCAAAGTCATCGGCATAGACAATATCATTTTCGGGTCCGATTATCCGTATGAGAATCTGGCGGACATGATGAAATTCATGGATTCGCTGGATCTCTCGCGGGAAGATCAGGAAAAGGTGTATCATGTGAACGCCGAAAAATACATTCTGTGAAAAATGACATATCCTGATAAAAACCGGAGTCCACTGGACGAAAAACGTTTTTCTGGTTGTTGATCCCGAGCATTGTCACGGCACGCCGCGGATGATGAAATACTTTGCCCCGGATGATGACGCCCGCCGCAAATGAATCCGGGATATTTCGCCTCGATGTCGTCGAAAATCGTCCCCAACCACTCCTCGCCATCCTTGCGTCTCGGGTCGCGTCGGCAGGGGACAAGCCGTCTCCGCCCGGGGCGGAACGCGTCGCGGAGAAAAAGGCAGTGTGGGTCCTTTTTGGTCAGGTCTGCGTTTTTTACGGAACCGCCGGGTAAATATACCGAAAAACCGCCCTCCCCGACTTGCCTTGCCGGAGGGAATGTGCTATATTATGTTTAACCTTAAGGGGAAATAACTGGAAAGGACTGTCAGAATGAAGATGCGCAAAAAACATGCCGTGATGATGGAATACGTCATCATCGCCGTACTCGTCGCGGCCGCGGTCGTGGTCGCCGTGATCATGTTCGGGAAGAACGTCTCCAGCGAAATGAACGTCGCCACCAAGGCGATGTCCGACGCCAAGGGCGCCGAGACCGCCCAGAAAGACATCGCGACCAATTCCGAGCAGGACATCAAGAAGGCCAACGAGCACGAAAAGAACATGCACAACTACAAATAAGCACTTGTGCGATTCGAAGGAGCAGATCAAGTGAAAATGCGCAGAAAGCGCGCCGTGATGATGGAATACGTCATCATCGCCGTGCTCGTCGCGGCTGCGGTCGTGGTCGCCGTGATCATGTTCGGGAATAATGTTTCCAGCGAGATGAACGTCGCCACGAGGTCGATGTCCAACGCCAAAGGGGCGGCGGATTATCAGAAGAACATCGTGACCAATTCCGAGCAGGACATCAAGAAGGCCGACGAGCACGAAAAGAACATGCACAATTACAAATAGGCTCTGATGTCGAACCATTGATTGTGCGGTTTCCTCGGCGGAACGGTATCTCACGGGCAGGGACGGCGCTTTGAAAGCCCCCTGCCCTTTTGTTGATTACCATGGAAAAACTGACGCTGATCAAAATCGTTCTGGCGACGCCGTGGCTGATTTGGCTGTCGGTCGGCGACTTCAAGCGCCGCGAACTGCCCAACCGCCTCACCCTCGGCGGAGCCGCGGTCATGGCGGCGGTCGCGCTCGCGGGCGGGGTGAACTATTTTCTCGGGTCGCTCGTAACCGCCTTTCTGGCGTCGGTGTTCCTGCTGCTGCCGTTCTTTCTCCGCGCCGCCGGAGCGGGCGACGTCAAGATGCTCTTCGCCGCCGGAGTGGCCGCCGGACCGGGCAACACCTTGAATCTGATACTGCTGGTGTCGCTGGCGGGGCTGATACTCGCGGCGGTCATGCTGGTCTTGCGGCGCGTCGATACCGCGAGGCTGAAACATTATCTGCGGGTTCTTTTCGACTGGCGCTACGACCGGGCGGCGGGGCGCGCCCAGCTGCCGCCCAAGGATGCCGAGGCGTGCCGCGTCCCGTTCGGCGCCGCCATCGCCGCGGGATTGTGGTTCAATCTGCTGATCCAGCTGATCCATCAGGGGTGAAGATGACGAAGCGCCGTTCATTGCTCCGTTCCGGCGAGGGAGCGATACTTCTGGAGTTCGTGCTGTGCTTCCCGCTCCTCTTCGTGCTGTTTCTTTTCGCCATGCAGCTCGCCCAGATCATGATCACCTGGCAGGTCGTGCACTACGCCGCCTACATGGGGGCGCGTTCCGCCATGACGACCGGCAACATCCGCCGTCAGGCGCAGGCCGAAAAGGTCGTCAAGCGCATACTGGCGGCGGTTTCCGCCTCGCCGACGGACTCCAAAGACGCCGGGGACCGCGCCCCCGACGAATACTCGAAGCTCGACGGCTGGGGCTGGCTGCCGGAGACCAAGTATCTGGAAAAACAGGTGTCAGTGGATATCCCGCTGACCGACATCGCCCCCTCCGGAGTGCGCTGTACGGTGAAATTCAAGATGTTTCTGCACGTCCCGGTGGCGGGACGGCTGATCGCGTTTTTCGCCCGGGAGAACAAGGAAGAGAAAGACAGGGACTGGCAAAAACAGCTCGATCGGCAGGAGGTCGCGCTGAATCCGGCTCTGCTGTCGGGCGAACCGCAGACGATCGAACTGGACAAGATCAAATATCCGTATATCGAACTCACGTCGACCAGCACGGTCAACATCCCCTACGGGACGAAATTCTACCCGGTGTACTTATGACCGGATACCGCAACACCACCGTATGGCAGGTATTCACCGGCCGCTGGCGCGAACTCGCGCAGGACAGTTCCGGCTCGGCGCTGGCGCTGACGCTGGCGTTCGTGCTGCCGGTTTACCTCACGGTCATCGGCATCTACGGCGTCGGCGAGATCGTGCGCAACAAAATCGAACTCCAGAACGCCGCCGACGCCGCCGCGTACTCGGCGGCGGTCGTTCAGGCCGACTATCTGAGCCGCATGGCGACGGTCAACAAGGCGATGGCGTGGACCTATGTCGATCTGCAGAAGCGGTCGCTGGATCTGGCGATGGACAGTTTCTGCCTCAAGGTCTTCGCCCAGTTTGCCAGCGACATCAGCATGTGTACGGAAAAAAACCAGCCCTGCCACATGCACGCCCCCGGCGTGAACTGGAACGTCGGCACGGATATTTTGGTCAACGACGCGCTCCTTCTGTACACCGGGTGCGGCATCGCGCTGCCGATGGTGGCGAAAAAATTCAACGCCCAGGGGATGCTGACCCGTTTCCTGATGACTCAGGCTTTTCACACCACCGTGGCGAACATCAAAGGGAAAGGCACCGTCACCAATTTGCCCAAGGTGTTGAAATACAGTTACAACATCATCAAGATGACCAAAAAGATCAGCGATTTGAAAAGCGAATATCCCAAAAAGATCAAGGAAACGGCGCAGCAGGTCGCGATCGCCAACATGATGGAGTGCAAGGACGATTACTACGTCAAAGTCCATCAGGGCGACGACAATCTGAGTTTCTTTTTCCTGCCGGGCACGGCGGATAACGAAAAGACCTTCATCTCGTTCGCCGATCCGACGCTTAAGGACTTCTCGCCGAAGGCGGTTTTCGGCAACGGCACCGACGACTGGGTCGTGCGCAAAGGCTCGCTGGGCTTCTGGCGGGTCTACAAGCAGACCGAAGACCACCTGTATGCCGAGTGGGACTGGTTCTGGACCCGCTGGGTGCATGTGCAGATATTGTGGGTGCAGCTGCATCTGCCGCCAGTGACTCCGGGCGGCGGACGCGACCACGGACACCGGAAAATACACGGCTACGACGTTCCGGCGATAATCAAAGACGGTATGCCGATCGGATTGGCCGTGACGCCGGCGATCCCGATCACTCTGCTGCCGACCTTTTTCGGCAAAAGCGGATCGATCACCGTGGCGATCGTGCGCAAGACCTCCAATCCGCTCTCCTGCTTTTCGCCCGGCGGGCGGTCGCTGACGGCGGCGGGGTTGCTTGCGGCGTTCAATCCGAGTGTGGCGGGCGGCAGCCGTCCCGAGTTCATGTGTGCGATCGCCTCCGCCCGCGCGGGCTACAAGCAGTACGACAGCGACAAGGAAAGGAAACTCCGAAGCTCGGACTACACCGTCGGCTACGTCAAGGAGAGCATCGAAAAAGACTGGAACCTCGTCGAAACCGACTGGGACGCGGTCATGCTCCCCGTGAAGCACGCCTGGTCGCTCTGCGCCGGGGCCGGCAAGGTTCAGACGTTCATACCCACCGGCGACAACATCCTCAAGGAGGTCCTGCTGGACCGCAAGGGCTGGGTGGATGCCCAGTGCCAAAACGTCGACGAAAACAAGTTGCCGGACTGGGAAAAACTTCAGCCGCCGGGCGGCCTGATCGCCGACGACAAGGCGAAGGACGGCAAACTGGATTGGGGGAAACTGCGTGATTACCTCGGCCATTAAACAACTGCTCCGCGGCCGCGGCGGCTCGGTGCTGATGGAGTTCATACTCGTTCTGCCGGTGTACGTCGCCGTCATGGGCGGCGTACTGTGGCTCGGCCTGCGTTCGCTGGATGCCGTCAACCTGCGTTCCGCCGACCACTGGTCGGTGTGGAGCGCGGGCAACCGTTTCCAGCAGCGCACGCCCGCCATCGCGGCTCTGCGCGGGATGTTCCCGCGGGCGTCGCTGGTCACCGCGAGCGTCGACCGCCGACTGGAGGACGAACACGGCTATCTGCAGTTCATCGCCGGCAAGACGACCATCTATCAGACGCGCCCGGATTACATCGACAACTGGATGAGCATGCCGTACACCGTCACCGGCACGGACAAGCCGTACTGGATGCAGATCCCGGAACTGCAGATGACCTCGTCGCGTTACGGCAACAAGTACACCCAGTGCATCGTCATGCGCACCAAGTCGTCCAAAACCGCCAGACGGCACTGGCACTCCAGCCTCGTCGCCGACCGGGAGGTCTGGACGTTCGACGGCAACGATTCCGCCTATCCGGACAAGTGGGAACTCAAACTCTTCGACAACGCCAAATACACCGATGACGGCAAGGACGGCGAAAAGGAACCCGCCAAGATCGAGTTTTACGAGCGGTACGACACCTATGTCACGTGGAGCGCCCGGTGATGAAACGATTTCTTCTGCCGGTGCTGGTCTTTCTGCTGGTCTTTCTGAGCGGCATGGCGGCGGTGCTGTGGTCGCGGCTTCCGGCAAAACCGCGCCGCTCCCCGCCGCCGGAGCGCAAAACCGTCGCCGTGAAGGATCTGCCGCCGCTCCGGCTGCCCGGCGAGACGAAAAGCCGCTCCGGCACGGAGAGCTGGGAATACACCGGTGAGACTGCGGACAACTTCGTGACCGCCCGCGCGCGGATCCAGGCCGAACTGCTTCACCGGTCGTGGCGTCCGGAACGGGAGATCCCGCTCGAGGAGTCGCTGTCGCCGTGTGTGCTGCTGACCTTCCGCCGGGCGGATGTCGAGCTCGTGCTGATGCTGTGGAAGATCGACGGCGGCACAACCGGATTTTCCTATCGAAGAGAGAAGATCGTCAACCCGGAAGTGGAGACATTATGAATAAGGACGCCTCGTTTCTCGTGCTGTTTCTCGCCCCCGTCAAGGACTATCTGGCGGACGACAAGGTATCGGAGATCATGATCAACGGTCCCAGCCATATCTACATCGAACGCGGCGGCAAACTTCAGGAGACCGACACCGCGTTCGTCAGCGAGGCCCAGCTCCGGGCCGCCGCCGTCAACATCGCGAAATCCGTCGACCGCCAGCTCGACGAGATGCACCCCGACCTCGACGCCCGGCTGCCCGACGGCTCCCGCGTTCACGCCACGATCCCGCCGATCAGCCGCTGCGGCACGATCATATCCATCCGCAAGTTCAAGAAGGACATGCTGACGATCGGAAAACTCGAAGAATTCGGCAGCATTTCCCATGACGGCGTGCTGCTGATGAACGCCATCGTCAAACTGCGCAAAAACACCATCGTCTCCGGCGGCACCTCCTCGGGCAAGACCTCGGTGCTGAACGCTCTGAGCGGCCTCATCCCCGACAAGGAGCGGATCCTCGTGCTGGAGGATGCCAGCGAACTCCAACTTCAGCAGAAGCACTGCGTCTACTTCGAGACCCGCAAGCCGGACAAGGACGGTCAGGGCGAATTTTCCATCCGCGACCTGGTGATCGCCTCGCTTCGTTTGCGCCCCGACCGGCTGGTTATCGGCGAGATCCGCGGCGGCGAAGCGCTCGATCTGCTGCAGGCGATGAACACCGGACACTCCGGGTCGATGTCGACCATTCACGCCAACACTTCGCTGGACGCGCTGAGCCGCATGGAGACCTGCGCGATCATGAGCGGCATCGAACTGCCGCTTTCCGCGATCCGGATGCAGGTGGCCAGCGCCATAAACTGCGTGGTGCACACCATGCGGCTGCCCGACGGGTCGCGCAAAACGGTGGAGATCGCCGAGGTGCTGCCGCTCGAAAACGGCGAGTACCGCATGCGCAGTCTGATGCACTGGCAGACCGACGCGCTCGCCCCCGACGGCACGCTGACGGGGCACTTCGTGCTGGGCGAAAAGCCCTCCTTCGCCCGGGATGCCGAGGTCATGGGCATCGAACTGCCGGTCTACGCATGATGGAAAACTCCCCGCCGGAAAGCCGTTTCTTCACGGGAGAGATCATCGGCGACTGCGTTCTGCGGAAACCGCTGAGGATCCGCGGCGACCGCGAAGTATGGCGGGTCTTCGACCGCCGCCGCGACCTCCCGGCGGTGCTGAAATTCATCCGCCGGGATACGCCGCGCCGGGACATGCTGCCGAAACTGGCGGATATTCTGCTCCGTTTACAATGCCCGCGGATCGTGAAGCTGCTCGATTTCCGCGAAGCCGACGGGTACTTCGTCGCCGAATTCGAATACATCGACCGCGGCACGCTCGGACAGATGACCGCCAAGCACGGGCGCCTGCCGTTGGCGCAGTGCGTCGGGGTCATGCGCGAAATGCTGCCGGCGTTGGCGGAACTGCACCGCCACGGGATCGTCCACCGGGATGTCAAACCCGGCAACATGCTCGCGAGTTCCGATGGAACGGTCAAACTCGGCGACTTCGGCATCGCCCGGCTGATGACGTGCGCGGAAAAATCCCCGCAGGTCTTCGGCACCCCCTCGGCGATGTCGCCGGAACAGACGGTGGACACCGCGAAAGTCGACGCGCGGAGCGATTTTTTCAGTTTGTCCTCGGCCGTGTACGAACTGCTGACCGGGCGTCCGCGCTTTCCGCGCGGGGAATTCACCGCGACGCTGCTGAAGATCCGCGCCAGCCGTCCCGACGGTTTCCGTACGGAACTGGCGGAGTACGCCACCGCCGATTTGATCTTGCTGCTGGAGCGCATGGCGGCCAACGCCCCGGAGGAGCGCCCCGAAAGCGCGGAAAGCATACTGGCCGAACTGGAGGCGATGAGACTGCCTTGCGCGCCGCTCAGCGCAAGGTGAAGCGGCGGAAAAAGAGCCGCCGTCGCAACGACGATCCATCCGCCAGCACCGCCGGAAGTCCCCCCGCCGCCAGCATTTCGATCTCCGCGTCGGCGAGCCTCGCCAGCACCGGTTCGGGGCGCAGACCAAGCCCGCGAAGTCTTTCCCCCGCCCGGCGGAGCCGCCGCCGCAGCTGGAACTCCCGGAGCAGTATCCCCAGCGGCAGGACGAACAAAAACGGATTCAGCCCCAGAAAAAAGAGCACCGGGATATACCAGCGGCGGAAAAGGTTCCCGGCATTGCGGCGGAACTTGGAAGCATGCACCTGACAGGCGAAGTATTCGTCGTACACGGAATCCTCCGGGAACGCGGCCCGGGCGGCGTGGACGCTCTCATGCGCCAGCGTCTCATCCGCGTGGTACCCGCGGTGGCGCTCCCGCGTCGCGAACGCCCCGGAAAGGTAGACCCGGGGCGGACGATCGTCGGCGATCTCCGAAACACCGGCGCAGAAGCGCCCCGTTTCGCGGGTCGAATAAAACGCCGGCAGCCAGCCGACCGTGAAACCGTAAAGTTCGGAAACGATCTTATCCGCCCGGTCGCGCACGGCGGCGGAGATCTCGGGCAAAGCGGGATCGCCGCACTTGGAAAGTTCCTCTTTCAGCCGCGCCAGACGCCCGCAGAACGCCTCGAACGACTCCTCCGGAGATATCAGCAGTCCCTGTTCATCCGCCCGGCACAGATACTCGAGCGGAGCGGATGTTTTCAGCTCGTCCGGCGGGAAGTCCGTCTTCATGGTATCGGCAATGATATGACCGTGACGATGCGCTGGTAAAGCTGGACCACGCTCCTGCCGAGCGGGCCGAATTCGCCGGAGATCCAGCCGAAAGAATACACCGAATAGGATACGGCGAAGACCAGCGGCAGGATCGAACACTGCAGCAGCACATACTCCAGCAGGATGCCGCGCCTTTTCCGGATCTTTTTCATTTCAGATGGCGTATCCAGTTGAAGATCGGATCCCCGGGTATGCCGGCGCCGATGATCCGGTCGCGGATCCGGCCGGCCGACTCCGGCGCCATGGGGCTGTACTCGGCAAGCACCGACTGCTGTTTCATCCGGAACGCCCGCCACTCCTTGGCGAAAGCGCGCATCTTGCCGGGCATTTCCGGAGCAACCGGGGCGAAGTAGAAATAAGCGGTACGGGCGATGAAATACCTCCGGTCGTCCCGGTGCCGGGAGGCGATGTTCTCGAAGCACGTCAGCACCCGCGGCCGGGTGTCGAGCAGCTGCCGGTAATAATCCCGCGTCTGCTTCATCTTGCCCTGCAGCAGCCACCGGTTCTGCGGCAGACCGAACCAGAGCAGCGCCTCCTTGACGCCGCGGTACAGATCCTTGAGGCGGATGCACTTCGGCACCGTTTTCATATCCGGGATGAGATCGGAGGCGTACAAATTCACACTGGAGTGGACCGTCTGCTGCAGCACTTCGTAGAAATAGCGCTCGCCGAACAGATCCTCGTAATCCTTCGGGATCGCGCCGGAGGGGTTGTCGCGCAAGGCGGTAAGATCAAGCGCCTTTTCGATGCGCTGTTCGTCGGAAAAGATATGGATCTCCTCCGGGATCCGCCCGGGGACGAGATCGTAACGCCCCAGCTGACGCTGCAGTCCGCGCCACTGATCCCGGCACCGCAGCTGTTCCTGAACGTGAAGCGCCAAGTTCTCCCGCAGCGCATACAGCTGCGGGATCTTCATGCAGTCGTCGGCGGTGATCAGCCGGACCGGTTTTACCTCCGCCATGCGCAGATCGAAGATCGCCCGATCGTTCTTCTGCAGATCGGCGATGTTGCGCCGGATCAGCCCCAGCAGGAACGTCAGCTCGCGGATGTGGACGCGGACCACCCCGGTCACCTGCCGGTGACGCAGATCCAGATCGCGGATGAACGCATCCAGATGCGCCGCATCCGGCTTGGCGGCCAAAGCGGTCAACCGGCGGTCGATATCGGCGAGGATAGCGATATTGCGCTCCTGCTGCTCAAGTTTGACCGAGAGCTGCCGCAGCAGCGGCTTCAGATAATCCGGGTCTTCCTTCAAACACCGCGGCAGTTTTTTCCGCCACGGAGCCAACTGCCGCCAGTTTTCCTGCAACGTCGCCGGCGAGGAGTCGGGCGAAGTATCCTGCGTATAGATCATCAGCAGCAGGTCGAGCAGTTCCTTGGCGTGGGCAAGCTCCTTTTTCCTCGGCTCGGTATTCGGATCGGCGGTGTTCCACGCCAGCGGATTGGTGGTTTCCAGCTCGCCGTAGCACTCGGATGCGGCCTGCCACTGCGCATTTTTCAGGTGTTCGCGGAACCGCAAGATCCCGGAATGAACCCGCCGGTAGCGGGGGATTTTCGCCAAGTATTCCCGGTACTGCTTCTCGAAGCGCAGGAACCCCCGGGAGTCGGGCATTTTTCCCAGCACCCGCTCGGCGGCGTCATACTGGTTGCGGAACAGGTAAAAATCGACTGCCGAGATCACCGTCTCGGCGGTCGGCGACGACAGGTAAAATATGCCGAACCCCGCGAGCACCAGCAATACCGTTCCCGCCATGATCAAGATTTTCCGGCCGAAATGCGCCCGGGTATGGACGACATTGCGGTCCAGAAAGCGGTAATCGAAGTGCGCCACACTGACTTCGTCGGAGTCCATCAGCATCCGCTCCTGCCGACCGAGCCGTTCGCCGTTGACGAAAGTGCCGTTGGAACTGTGCAGATCCCGGATCCAGCTTTCGCCGTTTCCCGCGATCCGGATCTCCGCATGATGCTCCGAGACCACATCCGAATCCAGCGCCAGATCGTTATCCGACGCGGAACCGATCCTGAACGGACTCTTCTTCAAATCGATCATCAGCCCGTTGTCGCCGCCGCCCTGAACTTCGAGCCGGTGATATTCCACGGCATTGGACGACCGGTTCGGCATCGGCAAAACGAAAAGTTCGGCATCGCCGATCGCCACCCGCTCCCGCTTTTTAAGCACGCACGAGGTCAGCGCTTCACCGTGCAGATAGATCTTTTCGCCCTTGCAGGCGACCAGTTTCAGCACCTTGCCGCCAAACAGGAGTTTCGCGTGGTGCGCGGCGCTGCCGCCTTTCGCATCGGGGAGACGCCAGTCGTTATCCGGCGCGGTGCCGATGGAGGTCCTGCTTTTAAGCTGCGCGGCAGCGACGGAAACCAGCAGTTTGCCGCGGCAGCGCAGTTCCAGCCGGAGCGCCGGCGGAGTACGCCGCCCGGAGCGGCCGGAGAAGGCGGAAAAGAGCCGGGACAGCGGCCCGCGCTTATCCGGAGACCCCGCCGGAGCGGTTTTTTTCGAAGCGGCCGCGGCCGGGGGGTTCGGCTTCCCGCCGAACCATTTGAACTTGAATTCAATCATAAGTCTATCGCCCAAATGTTTTCGGTGATCCTGATATGACGGTAGTCGTCCGGTGCCGGAAATTTACGCAGGCATTCGGTGACGATATTGTACTTCTCTTCGGTATCGTTGTGCAGATCGTACATCTGGTAGGCCAGACAGGCCCGGCTGTACCAGGTCTGCTGACGGTAGCGGAACTCGCTCCACAGCGCCAGCGCATCATCCATCATGGCGGTGTCGCGGTTCTGGCCGGCCGAGGAGAGCAGTACCGCGAAACGCGACTTGATGTCCTGCCAGTCGCAGTTGATCAGGGTGCCGCGCATATTTTCCAGCAGCGTCTTATAGATGTTGGTCCGCGAAACGTCCTTGGGCATTGCCGCGGGGATCTCCCAGTAGGACGCCACGGCGTCCGGCGACACGACGAAGCAGTTGAAGCGCCCCAGCACCCGTTCCGACCGCCAGAAGTGACGCAGCGGCACCTCTTTGAGGAAGATGATCTCCCGGTCGTGGTAGCGCAGGTAATTGACGGTTCCCTGCCACTGGAAGTTACCGTCGGCGCGTTTGTAGTTCACCGAATAGAACGGATAGCCGCAGGACTCGGTGGCGAAGAATTTATCCTCCGGAAGCGACAGGAAGGAAAAGTTGTGTTTTTCCGCCGCCAGACGCCGCCATCGGTCGAAACTCCGTTTTCTTGAGGTGACGAATCCGTCGGGTACGGTGTTGACGACGAGCCGCAGATGAAACGGCACGTCGAGATTTTTGCCCAGCAGCGTCATGACCTCGCAGTTGCTGCCGTTTATCTGCTTCCGGGTCATCTTGCACTGCGGGAAGTAGATCATGAACTTGCCCGCCGGTTTGAGTTCGATCCGGCATTCCCCGTCGTTGTAGCGGCCGTCCAGCTCGCCCGGCCAGGTCACCGGATTTTCCTGATGCAGCTGCGAGTAGGCGACCCCGCCGACGATGATCAGGAGCAGCACGATCACGCTCCCCGCGAAGAAGAGTTTTTGCCGCCGCGTCTTATGGAGAACGAAACTGCGCAGTTCGGCAAGTTCCAGCTCCGAGGCGTACCGGGTGTGCCGCTCCGCCGCGCCGGAAGCGGACTCCGCATCCGCGGTAGGCTCGTCCGCCGTCTCCTCGTCCCCGTCAAACGGATCGCCGCTCAACCCTTCGTCGGCTTCGACGATGAACGACAGATCGGCGCCCAGACGGACATCGCCGCCGACTTCGAGGACCCGCTTTTCCCCCGGCGCCAGCGGTTCGGTGTTGACGAACACCGTTTCCGCCCGGGATTCCAGCAGCAGTTTGTCATCCATAAAGAACAGCGCCGCGTGTTCGATCCCGATATCCGGCGCCCCCGGACGGATGGCTGCGGCACGGGATTTGCCGATCAGCAGACCTTCCGGCGGCAGTACGAAACTGCGTCCGGCAAGTTCGCCGCCGACGAAATGGAGCCGATAACTTTTCATCTGCATACTGTCACCTCAAAACAGCGGTACACCGGCTTCCTTCATCTTCAGGAACACCGGGGTAAGGATCACGATGAACACCGCGGGCAGAATGAACAGCGCCATCGGCAGCAGCATCAGCGAGGGCGCCCGCTGCGCCTTGCACTCGGCGACAAAAAACCGGAGTTTGCGCATCTCCTCGCTCTGAATTTCCATGGTATTGACCAGCGGCGCCCCCAGTTCGGTCCCCATCACCACCGCCGAGGCCAACGACGTGAACTCCTTGATGTCGATCCTTTCCGCCATGTTCTGAAGCGCGTCGAGCCGGATCACCCCCAGTTCCATCTCGCGCAGCATGGCGGCGTACTCCTCGGTGAGCGGCCCGGGAATGTTCAGCTTAACATAGTAGCGGATCGCCGCCGTGAAATCCAGCCCGCCGCGCATCGCCGAGCAGATGAGGTCAACCGAAAACGGCAGCGCCCGCATGATCTGCGTCCGGCGCTGCTGCACATGGTTGCCGAGCACCGTTCCGGGCAGAAACCAGGCGACGAATGCCGCGACGGCCGCCGCGACGGCAATGCCCATTTGTTCGCTCTTCGGCACGATCAGCCACGCGACCGCCGCGGTCAACGCGGATAAGGCCGGCACCAGAAAGACCCGGATGCAGCAGAACAGCTCCGCCGTCAGTTCGCCCATTCCGGCGTAATTGAGTTTTTTCTGCAACCCGCGGACGGTCTGCGGAGCGATCCGGCGCGACAGCGCCCCCACGCCGAGCATATTGACCAGCCGCGCCGGAACTTCGCAGAACCGGAAAAAGAGCGGCAGCCGGGAAGATCGTTTTTTCTTCCCCTCGCCACGCCGGCTTGGATCGGAAAGCACCTGAAACCAGACGAACGGCAGCAGCACCGCCAGAAACGTCAGACAATACAACAGCATATTCCGCATAGCATCAGACCTTTATACTCACGATCGCCCGGATCGCCATATAACCTACCGCTTCAAGGATCAGCATGACCCCGATGGCGCACCATCCGATCAGCGTCGTGACCATCGGCAGCATCAGTTCGTTGTTGACCATAAAGAGCAATATGAACGCAAAGAGCGGCGCCAGCGACATCGCCAGCGCCTCGAAGCGCCCCTGCGCGGTCAGCGCCTGCAGTTTCTGATGAAACTCGATCCGGCTGCGGATGGTCTGCGAGATCCGCAGCAGAACGTCGGCAAGACTGCCGCCGGACTGCAGCGTCAGCCGGATCGACACGATCAGCAGCTGCAGATCCTCGCACGGCAGACGGTCGTACATCCGCTGCAGCGCATCCGTAAGCTCCAGCCCGAGCCGATACTCCTTGAGTACGATGGCAAGTTCCTCATGCATCGGACCGGTGCTGCGCCGGGCGAAAACCTCCAGCGCCTGCGGCAGCGCCTGCCCGGCCCGCATTCCGTTGGCCAGTCCCTGCGCAAGATCGAGGATGCTGCCGTCGAACTCGGCGGCGCGTTTTTTGACTTTGCGCGCGAAGTAGAGCCACGGCAGCGCAAAACCGGCCGCGACGGCGATCAGCCCGGCGGGCAGCTGGGCGTACCAGTAGAACACATGGCAGAAGAGCAGTATCGACACCACTCCCCCCAGAAGAAGGCTCGCCAGCGACAGTTGTATTTGCAGCAGCACTCCCGGAGCGATGAAATACCCGATGTCGTTCCGGTGCCCGGAAAGCCCGGTGCTTTTCGCCCGGCGCTCGTAGTACTCCATGCTGAACCCCTGCAACAACTTGACGATGATGTAGGTCAGCGCCCCGGCGGCGGCGAAGACCAGAAGATACAGGGCGTAACGCTGAAAGAGCGGGGTCGAGTTCATCGTCTCATACCTCCGGAACGAATACCGACATATCCAGCTGCAAATCGCCGGACTGGCGCAGTTCGTCGATGAAGCGCGGGATGTTGCCCGTCGCCGTATGATGGCCGACCACCCGGAATTTCTCGTCGAACCCCTCCTGTTCGAACGTGAAAATATCCTGCATCAGTATTATGCCGCTTTCACGCCCGGTGACCTCGCTGATCTTCACGATCTTGCGCGAACCGTCGGGCAGACGGGTCTGCTGAACTATCAGATGGATCGCCGAAGCGATCTGCTCGCGGATCGCGGACGAGGGCAGTTCAAACCCCGCCATCATCACCATGTTTTCGAGCCGCGACAAAGCGTCGCGCGGATTGTTGGCGTGGCAGGTGGTCATCGAACCGTCGTGGCCGGTATTCATCGCCTGAAGCATATCCAGCGCCTCGGCGCCGCGGCACTCGCCGACGATGATCCGGTCGGGGCGCATACGCAGTGTGTTGATCACGAGATCGCGGATGGTGATCCGCCCCTGCCCTTCGACGTTGGCCGGTCTCGCCTCAAGGCGGCAGAGGTTTTCGTGCGAAAGTTTCAGCTCGGCGGAGTCCTCCACCGTGATGATCCGCTCCCGCTCCGGGATGAACTGCGACAAAATGTTCAGCAGCGTGGTCTTGCCCGAACCGGTGCCCCCGGATACGAGGATGTTGCGGCGCGCCCGCACCGCCTCCTTGAGAAAGAGCGACATCGGCCGAGTCAAAGTGCCGAAGTTTTCGAGATCTTCGATCGTCAGTTTTTTGGCGGGGAACTTGCGAATCGTGACCAGCGAACCATCCAGTGCCAGCGGCGGGATCACGGCGTTGACGCGCGAACCGTCGTTGAGCCGGGCGTCGACCATCGGCGACGCGGCGTCGATGTGCCGCCCGAGCGGTTCGACGATGCGCTGGATGATCGACTGCAGATGCGACTCGCTCTGAAAACGCGACGCGGTGCGGTACTGCAGCCCCTTGCTTTCGATGAAGATGTTGTCGGGGCCGTTGATCATGATCTCCGAGACGCTCGGGTCGCGCAGCAGCGGAGACAGCGGGCCGAGGCCGATCAGGTTGTCGATCAGCGTCTGCCGGAGCAAATCGAGATCGACCTCGCTGGGGATCTCGTGGCGCATCTCGCGCAGGATCCGGTCGAGCGAATTTTCCACCCGCGGGCGCATGTTTTCATCGGGAAGGCGGTTCTGCTCCCCGCCGCCGTCGAGGTCCAGCAGTTCCAGCACCCGGGTCTGGACCTTTTTGGAAAGTTCGATCATCTCCTCGGTGAAAAGATTCTGCTGCTCCAGCTGGGCGGTGTACACCGGCAGCGACTGATGGTGCGCCACTCCCGGCGCTCCGGCGGCGGCCGGGTCCGCCGGTTTGTTCTCGGCGACGAACCGGATCTCGTGATCGGCGACCGTCAGGACGTCGCCGACCTGAAACTCCGTCTTGGCGTTCAGGCGCTCGCCGTTTTTATACGACCCGGCGTGGCTGTCGAGGTCTTCCACATAGACATGACCGGCGGTTTCGGAGATCTCGGCGTGACGGCGCGACACCCGCCGGTCGTCGATACGGATGTCGGCGGAATCCTGCCGCCCGAGTATCAGCCGACAGCCCGGAGCGATGGCGAAGTAACGCTCTTCCCGAGGTAAAAACAGTTTCATAACCACCTCACCAGTCGAACATCCTCCGGAACCAGCCGCGCTGTTCGCGTTCCAGGACTTCCCGCTCGTTTTTCCCGGTCCGCTCCGAGACTTCGCCTTCGAGCTTCCGGTTCTCCTGCGACGGATGCGCGGAGAGTTTGACGTTCTGGTGCATCCGCTCGGGCGAGACGAGGATCAGTATCTGCACCTCTTCCCCGGAATCCTCCTGAAACGACAGGAACCAGTTAAAGACCGGCACATGGCGCATGAACGCATATCCGGAGGGGCCGTTGCGGGTGAACGTCAGTTCCTTCTGCCCGGCGATGATCGCGGTCTTGCCGAGGGGGCAGAGCAGCGAAGTCTTGGTCTTGGTCTTGCGCTGGATGTAATCGTCGCCGTCCTTGACCGGCGGCAGACTGCGCTCCAGATCGAGTTCGAGCCGCACCATGTCGTCGTCGAGCAGCGAAGCCTTCGCCTTGTACTTCAAGCCGAAGTCGAGCGACTTGAGATCCGAGGTATCCCGGCTGTAGATCTTGATGCTGCGGGTGCCGCCGTTTTCGAATTCGGTGGCGGTCGGGCTGTTGTTGGTGAGCGTGATGTGCCCGGCGTCGCGGAAGTCCGAAATGCCGTTGTTGCCGAAAAAGAGCAGCGACCCCTGCAGATTGGACTGCAAAGTCACCGAGCCGCCGACATGCTGTTCGCCGTGATTGGAAAACGCATCCATGGTGCCGCCGTACAGCGCCTTGAACCAGCCGATCACATCCCAAGTCAGCACGGTGCCGTCGGCGGAAGAGTTGCCCAGCCGCTCAAGCTGGGTGCGGGTCACCCCGACGAAGACGATCCCGAGGTCGATCTGCGCCGGTGCGACGGAAAGATCGGTTTCGACCCGGAAGCCGCCGCCGTTCCACTCGGGATTCAACCACTCCTGCTCGGCGAGCAGCTGCCGGATCTTCTTGACCTCCTCCTCGGAGTGGACATCGCCGGAGACGACCAGCACATTGTCGCGCAAGTTGAAGGCGACCTTGCCGGGGAACTCGCGCCCCGCTTTTTCCACGACCGGAACGCCGATGCCGGCAAATTGCTTTTTCAGCGCCTCGATCAGCTTGGCGTCGGGGTGGAACGACACGTAATTGTGACAGCGGTCGGCATAAGGACCGATGAGACGCCGGAAATAGCGCCAGTGCCCCGGCTTGGCGATCACCCCGCGCAGGGTCAGCCCGTTGTCGTGCAGTTCGATGGTGACCTCCGGCAGTTCATCCAGCAGCCGCCCCAGCTCCTGATAGGTTTGGAGCGTGGAGTTGAACACGGTGATGTTGTACTGTTTTTCCAGCCCGCCCGCGACGACCGTGACCACCGCGCGGCCGGGGGTCACGCCCGACACCTCGAAGGAACTGCCGTCGATGTGCGCGATCTTGACATTGGAGGAATTCGACCGGCAGCTTTCGATGGCGAAAGGCAGCGTCAGCATCCGCTTTTCCCCGGCCGAGATGGAGATCGGCTCGGCGGTCATGCCTTCATGCCCGCCGTTCAGTTCGACGGTGATCTTCGGAGCGGACGGCGCAGTTTCCGCGGCCGGCGCGATCTTCGCCGCGTCTTTCGGGGCGCCCGCTTTTTTACCGACCGGCTCCGCCCCGGCAAGGATCGACGCGGCGGCGAAAAGGGATATGCTCAAAAACACCGAATGCTTCATGATGCCACTCCGATCATTGCACCGCCGTCGCGGCGGCGTCCGGCAATTCGTTGGTCTCAAGCCGGGAACGGATCCGCTCGAAGGTCTCGGCGTTGACCGAACCGAGTTCACGGCGGTTTTTAGCCGAAGCGTCGTTGCGCTTGCGGAGAACGGGATAAAGTTCCGCTTCGCGCTGCGCCGCGAGCAAAATCGTCGCCTGACGGGGCGGAAGCGAGACGAAGATCGTCGCCGAGGAACCGCCGCCTTCGCGGAAGTTGCCGCGGTCGTTGGCGATGCCGGTGACCTTCACACAGGGGAAGAGCACCACCGTTTCGCGGTTCTGCCGGATCTGCGTCCGGGCGGCGATCTGCGCCTCGGTCAGCGGGGAAGCCCCCTCGGCCGCGGCGGGCGGCACCGCCTTGTTCTCGGCATAGGTGGCGACGATCGCGATCTCATCCTCGGGGATCAGCATCTTGACCAGCGCCGGATCGGAAAACGTCACCGGGATCAGCCACTTGCCGGTCTCGACGCAATCCGCCAGCGAAACATTGAGCCGCAGATCCGTCAGCTGGATATAATCGCCTTCCATGATCCGCTCGGGCAGTTTCTGCCCGTAAATGAGGCTGACGTTATCCCACTTCAGCGCGTTCTTGGGCATGGCCGAAGCCGGTATCGACTTGAAGGTGCACGCCCCGGGGCGAAGTTCGTCGCCGGCATCCAGATTTCTGGCCGCTACCACCACGGACACCTGCTCTTCCTTGGCGGCCGCATCGTTCTGCACGATCATGCGGCTGACCAGATAGACCGCGGACAGCGCAAGAACGACGGCTACGATCAACGGGATAACATTTTTCATGGCGAAAAAAACTCCTGACAAATGGGGTTGAAAATTTGCCGCTCAGTGCATTTATATACTATACACCTGCGCACGGGTTTGTGCAAGCACTATCCCGCCCTGCCGCGGCGATGGACAACGACGGGATCGTTTCCTCCGCCTGCCGGGGGATCGCGGATCTGACACGCGACCGCCGATCGGTGCCGATCTTCACCGCCGGCGTCGATCGCGGTGGCATTTGCGCAAGTTGTGCAACGGGAGCGTTCCGACGGATCAGATCGGATCTGAAAGGGAAAAGAAGACGAGTGAAATCGAACAAGTGATCGTCCGCAACAACTTGCCCCCGGCGATACCGGCGGCGGCGGGCGTGTCGGAGCGGACGGTTGCCAACTGGCGGCGGCGGCGTGCTCAAAGGCTGCCCGCGCCGACCTTGCGCGGGGTGAACGGAACGCGGCGAAAGCGCGCGTCGAAAAAAGGAGTTTCCGCGGGTGAGGCGGAAAGTCAAAACCAAATCCGTACAAAGACCGCACGCCAAAAGCAAAAAAACAAGCGGCGCGGGGAAAATTCCTCGTGCCGCAACTGCTTGATATAAATGGCGGAGAGAGGGGGATTCGAACCCCCGGCAAGGTTACCCCTGCGACGGTTTAGCAAACCGTTCCTTTCGGCCACTCAGGCATCTCTCCGCTATCGAATTGTCAGTATATAAAAATACCCCGTTTCGGTGTAATTGTCAAGTTCAAAACCGAGAGTTTTTGCAAAAAAAAGCGGCATCCGGTCAGGACGCCGCCCCAAACAGCCGGATATGCTTTACTTGGTACGACGGATACCGAGTTCGGCGGTGATCTGCATGTACTTTTCGCGGTTCTCGCGCAGCAGATAGTTCAGCAGTTTCTTGCGGAGCGCCACCATGGCGAGCAGTCCGCGGCGGGTGCTGTTGTCCTTGAAGTTGACCTTGAGGTGGGCGGTCAAACTGTTGATGCGCGCGCTGAGCAACGCGATCTGAACCTCCGGCGAACCGGTGTCGCCCTCTTTACGCCCGTACTTGGCGATGATCTCCGCTCTTTCGGCCTTGTCCATTTCCTGATCTCCTGAATTTTGATGGATTTCAACTTGGCGAGCACGTTATCCGGACCAGAAAACGCACCTATCCAAGCGTTGCATTTTATTAATATATCACCGGGCGGGCGTTTTGCAACCGCTTCGGCTATGGAATTTCCAAAAAATCTTCGATCCGCGTGAGGCAGCGGCAGCCGCCGTCGGGTTCGACGTACACCATATCCTCCAGTCGGATGCCGCCCCACTCGGGGTAGTACAGCCCGGGCTCGACGGTGATGACTTCGCCGCCGCGCAGCGGGGAGCGGTTGCGCAGACTCAGCCGCGGCGCTTCGTGGATCTCCAGACCGACGCCGTGGCCGAGTCCGTGGAAGAAGCCGAAGTCGCCGCCGTCGTTGCGTCCGGTATGGAAGCCGTGACGCTCGAGGATCGCAGCGGCGGCGCGGTGGATCTCCTCCGGGATCGCGCCGGGGCGGATCAGCGTCTTGGCGAATTCGCGGGCTTCGCGCACCGCCCGATAGGCGCGCCGGACGACTTCCGGAGCGCGGCCTTTGAGCATCGTCCGCGTGAGGTCGCCCCAGTAGCCGCTGGCGAGCGACCGGGGGAAGACATCCATGACGATCGGGGTGTTCGCGTACAGAACTCCGCTGCCGCAGTTGTGCGGACAGGCGCCCTGAGCGCCGCCGGCGCAGATGGTCCCGGTGGGGAGCGTGCCGTGAAGGAGCAATTCCGTATCGATCTCGGCGCGCAGACGTTCGCTGGTGAGCGGCGCGCCGGCGAACACGATCGCGCCGTCCGGCGCGACGGTCGAGTTTTTCAGCACCTGCGCGGCGCGAGCGACTCCGGCTTCGGCGGCGCGCAGCGACGCCACGATCAACTCGACTTCGGCGGGAGCCTTGAACTCCCGTTCGGGGAAGAAACTCCCCTCCCCCGCCGGACGCAGAGTCAGCCCCGCCTGCCGCAAAGCGTCGGCGAGGTGGAGCGGGAACTCCGCGGGCACGGTGAAGCCGGTCACGTCGAGGAGTTCCGCGAGTTTGACGATGCGCTCGACGCGATTTTTTCCGCCGAGTTCCGATTCCGGGAGGAGTTCGACGCCCGGCTTCGCCTGTTGGCGGGCGCGGTCGAACTCCAGCGGCGACAGCGCGGCGACGGCGCGGCGGCCGTTGGTTCCCCAAATGAAAGCATCCGGGGTGGACAGCCCGGTGGCATAGCGCATATCGGCGGAACTTTCCCCCGATCCGACGATCAATTTCCCTAATTTTTCCATTTACTTTCCCCGCCGATTTGATTTTCGCCGTATGCGGCGGCATATTAACCGCGGATTTTCATATAATGTAACACCTGGCGGCGAAAGTTGCCACAACCGGAGTGCAAAGCAGCAAAATGCAGATCGTGATCTACGCCGTACTTATCCTCGGAGCCTACCTGATCGGGGCGATCCCGTTCGGACTGCTGATCGGCAAAATGTACGGGATCGACATCCGCAAGGTCGGTTCCGGCAACATCGGCGCCACCAACGTCACGAGGGCGGTGGGCAAAACCGCCGGCAAGATCTGCTTTTTCCTAGACTTTCTGAAGGGCGTACTGCCCACCGCGGCGGCGCAGCTGCTCTACCCCGGACTGCCGTATCTGGCGCTCGGCTGCGGAGCGGCGGCGATCGCGGGGCACATCTTCCCCGTATACCTGAAATTCAAGGGCGGCAAGGGGATATCGACCGCCGCCGGAGTCGCCGCGGCGCTGGCGCCGCTGCCGCTGCTCGGGGCGGCGGCGGTCTGGGCGGCGGCGTTCTTCATCTGGCGCTACGTGTCGCTGGCGAGCATTCTCGCGGCGATCGCGCTGCCGCTGCTGGCGCTGCTGTTCCGGCGGCTCGGCATCGGTACGGCGACCGCCCGAAGCACCGTCACGCTGATTTTTTTCACGGCGGCGGCGATACTGGCGGTGCTGCGGCACACGGAGAATATCAAGCGTCTGCTCAACGGCACCGAAAGCCGCTTCGTCAAAAAGTGACTCACTCCAGAAGCCGCGCCACGAATCCCGGCATGGCGAAACTCGCCGTGTGCACCGATCCGTTGTAGTAGCGCAGCGTTTCCGCCAGTTCGGTCGAAGGCTGACGGTCGGGGGTCCGCACGTCGCGTCCGTCGGAGGCGACACAGGCGCCGATCATCCCCGTCGGATAGGTCGGCACCGCAAAGCCCGCATAGGAAACGAAGCGGAAATTCTTTTTCGCCGCCCGATTCAACTGACGCACCAGTTCCGGCAGCAGGAACGGCGACTCGGACTGCGTGGCGATCACCCCGCCGGGGCGCAGCGCCCGCTTCAAATTGGCGTAGAACGCCTCGCCGAAGAGCGGCGCCCCCGGACCGCCCGGATCGGTGGAATCGACGATGATGAGATCGAATTCGCCCACATGCTCCCGCACGAACTCGCTGCCGTCGGCGATATGCACCGCGACCCGCGGATCGTCGTAACCGCAGGCGGTCCGCGGCAGGAACTCCTTCGCCGCCGCGATCACTTCGCCGTCGATCTCGCAGATGTCGAGCGTCTCCAGTTCGGGGTGGCGGGCGAGTTCGCGCAGCGCCCCGCCGTCGCCGCCGCCGATCACCAGCGCCCGCCGGGGGATCCCGGAGTGCGCGTAAAACGGCAAATTGACCAGCATCTCGTGGTATACGAACTCGTCGCTGTCGGTCAGTTGGATTATCCCGTCCAGCATCAGCATCCGCCCCAGTTTGACCGTCTCGAAGACCTCGATCTTCTGAAAACGGCTCTGCCGCGAGCAGAGACACTCCCGGATCTCGATCGTCTGACCGTAGCCGTTGGCGGCTTCGGTGACCCAGCGCCCTTCCATCATGTTACCTCCGACGCCGCCGCGGGGCGGCTGTTATCTCCTGTACGATCCCGGAACGCTCCGCGTCAGGTCAGCGCAGCTCGTCCGGTTGTTTGCTCACGGTTATCCCGCCGCCGAATTCCCGCAGCCGCGCGGCGGCGCGGGGATCCTTGGTGGTGTTGTAGTGCCCGGTCCGCGGATCGGTCGTCATCGTCTTGCGCGTCGTCGCGGGGAGCGCGTTGTAGAACGCGAAGACGTTGCCGGGGTGGCACGCCTCGTCGGTGAAGCCGGTGCAGACGAAGATCTCGCATTTTATCCGGCGGGCGAAGTTCACCGCGTCGTAGTAGAAGCCCGTTTCCAGATACTCGGGATGCCGCTTCAAATCGTCGACCGGGATGCGCCGAAACACGCCGTTCGGGGTGCGTCCCGCCTCGAAGGCGTTGCACTCGCAGGATGACGGCACCGCGACCAGCGCCAGCGTGACCAGCGGATCGACCGCCGCCGCGAAGATCGTCTGGATGCCGCCCAAACTGCCGCCCATGACGGCGAGGTCGCGGCCGTTCCACTCCGGCAGCGATTTTACGAACTCGAGTTCGCACATCACCCGGAAGAACATATCGCTGTTCACCCATTTCTCGCGGTCGCCGAGATCGCGCAACCCCTGCTGATAGTAGGGGCGGATGGCGTCCGGGTAAAAGTTGAGCGGCCGGGCGGCGGGAAAGCCGTGCCAACTGGCGGAAAATCCGAGCACGCCGTTCTTCGCCATATCGACCGCCCGGTGGCGCAATGCGTCGGTGAAGGTGAGGCTTTGAAAAAAGACCCCCGCCTTCAGCGACCGGGGCGCGGCGTTTTCCGGGTACGCGAGGTATCCCGACGCGGCGATCCCGCGCGGGCAGTGAAGCAAGACCGAAAAGAGTTTCACACCCGGAGTTTTGGCGTCGAGTTCCTTCAACTCCGTCCGCGGCGGCGACGCGGCTCGAACCTCCGCGCGGCGTTTCGCCCAGAATTCGTCGAAATCGGCGGGTTCCCGCACGCAGGAAACGATCTTATCCGCGTCGAACAAAGCGCCGATCTCGGTGACGATCGCGGGCTTCATGCGGTGCTTGCACACCCCCTCCCCGCTCAGGACTTCGCCGTCTTTCCCCAACACCTCGAAGCCGAAGCAGATCCAGCCGGGGGTATCGGAGCGATAGGAAAACTCCATCGGCTCCCCGGCGGTCGTGAAATCCCGCGTTTCGACGGTCTGCCCGTTCCACTTGACGAGCAGCCGCGCCTTCGCGCCGGAGAGCGCCTCGCCGCCGCGCCGCAGCAACACCCGGCAGATCGCGGTCTCGCCGGTTTGGTAAAATCCGTCGGCATGATCCAGCGAAACGACGCCGGAGTATCGACCGTCAGCCGCGGTCCCCGTATGCCCGACCATTTTCACCGCGCTCCCGTTATTTCGGCAGGGCGCTGATCACCGTGGAGCGGAAGATCTCGCCCACCCGGGAATCCCCCTTGACGTTTTTGGTCGTGTTGAAGTGCCCGGTGCGCGGATTGGTCGTCAGCGACTTGCGCGTCGTTTCCGGGATCGCGTTGTAGAAGGCGTACACGTTCGACGGGTAGCACGACTCGTCGACAAAACCGGTGCAGACAAACGTCTCGCACTTGATCCGCCTGGCGAAGTTGACGATGTCGTAGTAGAAGCCCATCTCGATATACTTGGGATTGGCCTTCAGCTTCGCCGTACCGAGCCGCCGGAAGATGCTGTACGGGGTGCGTCCCGCCTCGTAGGCGTTACATTCGCAGAACGCGGGAACGCTGACCACCGCCGTCGTCACGGCGGGGTCGATCGCCGCCGCGAACGCCGACTGGATGCCGCCCAGACTGCCGCCGTAGACGACCAGCGTCTTGCCGTTCCATTCGGGGCGGGAGCGCAGAAAACGCATTTCGCTCATCACCCGGAAAAACATGTCGCTGTAGACCCACTTTTCCCGGTCGCCGATACCGCGCGCCCCGCCCTGCAGATAGGCGCGGAGCGTTTTTTCGTAAAACTGCTGCGACTTGCCGCCGGGGAAGCCGTGCCACGTCACCGCCAGCGACAACACGCCCCGTTTCGCCTGAACGACCGCATTGCGCGGATTGACATCCGCTTGGGTGAGGCTCTGAAAGAACACATACCCCGGCAGGGACTTCGGAGCGGCGGTCTTCGGATACGCGAGGTATCCCGTCGCGGTGACGCCGCGCGGGCACGGGATCGTCACCGCAAAAAGTCGGATCCCGGGCGTTTTGCATTCGAGTTCGGTCAGCGTCGGCGGCTGCGTCACCGCCTCGACTTCGGCGCGGCGCTTCGCCCAGAACTCGTCGAAATCGGCTGGCTCGCGCACCGGCGACAGAAGTTTCGCCGGATCGTAGATCGCCCCGATCTCGGCGGCGATGGTCGGCTTGCGGGGATGCACCTGCACGATCTTGCCGCGCAGCGGTTTGCCGTTTTCGCCGAGGATCTCGAAGCCGAAATAGATCCACCCCGGCTTGTCCGAGGTGTAGGTGAACTCCTGCGCCTCGCCGGTCGTGACAAAGGGCCGTCGCTCGATGACCTGCCCTTCCCACTTGAGCACCAAACGCGCCTTGACGCCGGAGAGCGCCTTGCCGTCTTTTTTCAGCAGGACCCGGCACTTGGCCGTCTCGCCCGAACGGTAGATGCCGTCCGCCTTGTCCAAAGCGATCTCGCCGTTGTATCCGCCGGCGACCGCCAGCGCCAGCAGCGCACACACCGCCGCACACCAAAACTTCTTCATCTTTTCTACCTCGCTGTAATTGGATGCCCCTCAACAGACGGCGGGGCGGCAGCGCCGCCCCGGACCGGTTGCGAAACGATGTTCACTTCTCCTCGACGTACCTGTCGATCACGCCGGACATCATCATCTCCTGGATCTTCGGATCAGCGGTCTTGTCGATCTGGCCGTAGTGGCCGGCGCCGGGGGTGAAGAACATCTGTTTCTTCGTCCCGGCGGGCATGGCGTTATAGACGGCGAAGACACTCGACGGCGGACAAAGTTCGTCGGAGCCGCCGGTGCAGATGAACACCGGGCACTTGATCCGCGGCGCGAAGTTCACGCAGTCGTAATAACTCTGCGCTTTCAGCGCCGCCGGAGACTTGGCGCCGGGGCGATTGCTGCCGCGCGGGATGGATCCGGTGCGTCCGGAGGCGGCGCCGTCAAACTCGCAGAAGCAGGGATTCTTGATGACCGCCATCGTGACGGCGGGATCCAGCGCGGTTGCCGCCGTGGACTGTGCGCCGCCCAGACTGCCGCCGATCGAGATCAGATTCTTACCGTCCCACTCGGGCAGGCTCTTCACGAAATCCAGCGCCCGCATCACCCGGTAGTACATGAAGCCGAAACACCAGGTATCGCGGTCCTCGATACCGACCAGACCGCCGTTGATCTTGATGGTGGTCTTGTAGTTGTACCACTTGTTGCCCATATCGACGGGGCGTCCGTGCCAAGTGGTGGTAAGTCCGATGCCGCCGCGGCGGGCATGGGCGATCGCCCGGTTCCGATTGGCGTCGCTCGCACTCCAGCTCGACCAGTCGACGTAGGCGACGCAGCTCTTCGGCTTGGCGTTGACTGGCAGCGCCAGATATCCGGTGACGGGATACTCGCCGACCGTGGGGACCGTGACCTTGAAAAGTTTGACCGTCCTGACATTGCACTTCAACGGCTCCAGCACCGGCTTCAGCGGGACCCGATCCAGTTTGGCACGGCGCTCCGCCCAGAATTCGTCGAAATCGGCGGGTCGCGCCGCGGCGGAACGGATCTTTTCCATATCGAAGATCGCACCGATCTCGGCGACGATCGTCGGCTTGGCGCCATGACGCTGCACATCGTTGCCGCGCAAAGTTTTGCCTTTGTTGTCAAGCACTTCGAACCCGAAGTAGACCCACCCCGGCTTATCGGAAGAGTAACTGAACTTGACGGCCCGGCCGGTAGTTTCGAACAATTCCTTTTTGAGTTCCCGGCCCTCGAATTTGAGGATCATGCGCGCCTTGGTCCCGACCAGCGGCTGACCGTCCTTGGTTAGTTTCACGCGGCAGACCGCGGTTTCGCCGGTTTTGTAGAACCCGCCGGAGCGATCCAGCGAGATCGTCGCTCCATACTTGGCAAACCCCGTCAGCGCCGCCAGCAGCGCCGCCACACACCCGAGCAGCTTTCTCATCTTCCCCAGACCTCCTTATCTGTTGCAGGGTTGAAAATCAAACGTACAGGGAAACCATGTTCAGCGAGGCTATTCGAACTGCGGCGGTTCGCAATCGACGTCGCAGCCGTTCCAACAGTAGGTGCACATCTTTTCGCAGGGCATGCCGATCGCCTTGAGCAGTTCCTCGAGTTTCTGGTACTTGAGCGAGGTGAGCCGCAGACTTTTGCGGATCTCTTCGACCATCGCGTTGTACTTGTCGGAACCGTACTCGAGATAGGGCTTTATCATCTCGTCGGAGGGATCGTCGACGCCCTCCAGTTTGGCGATGGCGCGGCGCGCCGCCAGATCGAGTTCGCTGCGCGAGCGCGAAAAGTTCAGGAATTTGCAGCCGAAGAGCAGCGGAGGACAAGCCGACCGCATGTGCACCTCCTTGGCGCCGCGATCGTAAAGCTGGCGCACCGTATCCCGAAGCTGGGTGCCGCGCACGATCGAGTCGTCGCAGAACAACAGCCGCTTGCCTTCGATCTCGGACTGCACCGGGATCAACTTCATCCTCGCCACCAGATCGCGCATGCGCTGATCCTGCGGCATGAAACTGCGCGGCCATGTCGGCGTGTACTTGACGAACGCGCGGCGGTACGGACGGTGCATGCAGTTGGAGTAGCCGACCGCGTGGGCGATCCCCGAATCCGGGATGCCGCAGACCGAGTCGATCTTATCCTTCATATCCGCGTCCTGCTCGGCGAGGCTTGCGCCGTTGCGGTAACGGGCGCTTTCGGTGTTGATCCCCTCGTAGCAGCTGGAGGGATAGCCGTAGTAGACCCAGAAGAAACTGCAGATCTTCATCGTTTTGCCGGGGGCGCGGAGCGATTTTACGCCGTCGGCGGTGACTTCGACGATCTCGCCCGGCCCCAGTTCGCGCAGCAGCGTGTAGTCGAGATTCGGGAAGGAAGTGCTCTCCATCGCGATGGCGGTGGCGCCGTTCTTGCGGCCGATGATCACGGGAGTGCGCCCGTAACGGTCGCGAGCGGCGTAGATCCTGCCGCCGCAGAGGATCAGCAGCGAACACGATCCGTCGATCACTCGCTGGGCGTATTCGATACCGGAGGTGAGGTTGTCCTTGCGGCAGATCAGCGAGGCGACGATCTCGGTCTGGTTGAATTCGCCGTCGTCGGATTCGGAAAAGTGGCTGTGACCGCACTCGAATTCGCGGTTGACGATCTCGCGTATATTGTTGATCTTGCCGACGGTGACGACGGCGAAACTGCCGATGCCGCCGGAGATCACGAGCGGCTGATCCTCGCCGTCGCTGATAACGCCGATCGCCGCCTTGCCGCGGAACTTGATGATGTCGTCGTCGAATTTGGAGCGGAACTGGGCATTGGTGATGTCATGGATGCGGCGGCTGATGCGACCGTCTTCGCCGTAAACCGCCAATCCGCCGCGCCGGGTCCCCAGATGAGAGTGGTAGTCAGTACCGTAAAACACGTCGCAAACGCAATCGCGATCCGCGACGACCCCGAAAAATCCGCCCATCTTGCTGCACCCTCCCCGATGACAATCGACCGGCTCTGTTTGATCCGATATTTTATAATGTACCTTTGGAGTGCGTTTTTTTCAACACGCCGGCGGGAAAAATAGACGCCGACGCCGGAAACAAGCCCGCGAGGCGGGCGGAGGGGGCGACTGCAAGCGACCGACCGCGAACAAGCGCCCGGAACGGACTTGAACGGACACATGTGGCTGGAAGAGCGCGTACCGGCGCTTGACACACGCTGACGCGGTAAACGGGCATAAGCGGCAAAGAAAGTGCGGGTGCGAAACTCGGCATTTTATGCCGCCGTTAAAAAAAGAAAAAGTGGTAGCGGGTCCCGGACTCGACAAGGCGGCACCGTAAGTGCCGCCGAAGAGCCGTGCGACGAAGTCGCGCGGCAACCGCATAAAGAGAGTCCGTACCCGCGTTACCGGAGGCTTAAGCCCGCGAGGCGGGCGGAGGGGGCGACCGCAAGCGACCGACCGCGAACAAGCGCCCGGAACGGACTTGAACGGACGTGAACGGACTTGAACGGACACACGGGGCTGGAAGAGCGCGTACCGGCGCTTGACACACGCTGACGCGCGAAACGGGCATAAGCAGCAAAGAAAGTGCGGGTGCGAAACTCGGCATTTTATGCCGCCGTTAAAATAAGAAGAGGTGGTAGCGGGTCCCGGACTCGACAAGGCGGCACCGTAAGTGCCGCCGAAGAGCCGTGCGACGAAATGTAATGAAGTCGCGCGGCAACCGTATAAAGAGAGTCCGTACCCGCGTTACCGGAGGCTTAAGCCCGCGAAGCGGGCGAGCGACGGAGCGCGAAAACGAAAGCCGAGGCTTTCAGTTTGAAGCGGAACCGGAGCGAAAAGCGGCGTCAGCCGCGAAAGCCGCCGTTAAAAAAAAGAAAAAGTGGTAGCGGGTCCCGGACTCGAACCGGGGACCTGCGGATTATGATTCCGACGCTCTAACCAACTGAGCTAACCCGCCGCCAATGGAAGCGATGTTATAAAATATAGCCTGACTTGACTGGATTTTCAACCCCGGCGATGGTATTTTTTATAAAGAACACACGATAAAGTGAGATAGTCGAGGGAAAAATGATCGGTACGCCAAAATCGCTGCGGCTGCAAATCGCCTTGGTGGGGCGGGTAAACACGGGGAAATCGAGTTTTCTGAACTTGGTATCGGGTCAGAACGTGGCGATAACGAGTTCGCAGCGGGGGACGACGACGGATGTGGTGGAAAAGGCGCAGGAGCTGATCCCGCTGGGGCCGGTGCTGTGGCTGGACACGGCGGGGACGGACGACGACTCTCCGCTGGGGGCGGAGCGGGGCAAGCGCACGCTGCAGGCGATCGACCGGGCGGACATTCTGCTGATCGTGACGACGCCGGGGGTGTGGGGCGACGCGGAGGAGAGGCTGCTGGGCGAGGCGAAAACGCGGAAACTGCCGGCGATCGCGGTGGTTAACCGGAGCGACACGGGGAAGTGCGACCGGGAGTTTCTCGCCGACGTGGAGGAAAAGTGCGGACATCCGCCGATTCTGGCGAATTCGCTTGGTGGCACGGCGGAGCGCGACCGGGTGCTGACGGAATTGAAATCGGCGCTGCTCGCGGCGGCGCCGGAGGATTTTCTCGCGCCGCCGCCATTGCTGGGCGATCTACTGCCCGATTCGGGCGGTCTGGCGGTGCTGATCGTGCCGATCGATCTGCAGGCGCCGAAGGGGCGGCTGATCCTGCCGCAGGTGCAGGCGCTGCGGGACGCGCTCGACGCGGATGCGCAGGTCATGACGGTGAAGGAGACGCAGTACGCGCGGGCGCTGGCGAACTTCAAAACGCCGCCGGATCTGGTGGTCTGCGACTCGCAGGTGGTGGACAAAATGGTCGCGGAGACGCCGGAGGGCATCCCCTGCACGACCTTTTCGATCCTGCTGTCGCGGCTCAAGGGGGACATCGTCCGGCTGGCGGCGGGGGTCAACGCGATCGGGACGCTGCGACCGGGCGACCGGGTGCTGATGGCGGAGGCTTGTACGCACCACGCGACGCACGAGGACATCGGGCGGGTGAAGATACCGCGACTGCTGGAAAAACAGGCCGGGGGCAAATTGGAGTTCGATTTCGCGGGCGGGCGGGATTTCCCGGAGGATCTTTCGCCGTACAAACTGATCGTCCATTGCGGGAGCTGCATGCTGAACCGGCGCGAAACGCTGCGGCGTCTGGAGCGCGCGGGGCGGACGCCCATCACCAACTACGGGATGGCGATCTCGTATTGCCGCGGAGTATTGAAGCGGGTGCTTTCCCCGTTCCCCGCCGCGCTGGAACAACTCAAGTGAACCGCCCCGCGGCGGCGCCGCTTTTGACGCACGGAGAGAAATCCCACGCGGGCACGGGGGATTGCACAATCGCACCGGCGGTGGTATATTAATTCGGTAAAAATCTCAAACATCAAAGTCAGGGGGCGTCACCACATATGAATCCGATCAGCCGCGACGAATTACAGTCGTTCATGAAGCAATACCACGTCGACTACTCCATCGGCGATCTCACCCCCACCGTGTGCGCCCTCCACGGCGTGCCCGAACCCGCCGACTGCGGCGGGACCCCCATCGCCGAAGTCGTCGATCAGGCGCAGCATCTCGCCGACGGCGAGGGCGGGATACGGCGCACCTTGATCTACTGCCCCGACGCCTGCGGCGAGATCCAGCGGCAGAAGTTCCCCGAACTCTTCGCCCGCGTCGAAAAACTCGCCGGAATGCGCTTTTTATCCTCCGCCGTCATGGCGAGCGTGACGCCGGTCTGCTACGCGACGATCTTCTCCGGAGCCTCGCCCGCCGTCCACGGCACCAAGGTCTACGACAAGCGGCTGATCGAGATCCCCACGCTCTTCGACGTCTTCGTCGAAGCCGGCAAGAGCGTCGCCATCGTCGCCGTCAACAACTGCTCCATCGACTCCATCTTCCGCAAGCGCAAAGTGGACTACTACTCCACCCGCAGCGACGCCATCGCCCACCGGATCACCCGGCGGCTCATCGCCCGCGACGAGTATGATCTGATCGTCTGTTACTACACCTCGTACGATCACGTTTCGCATCACGACGGCGGCTGCTCGCCCGAGGCGGTCGCCGCCCTCACCACCGCCGTCGAGTACTTCGAGGAACTTGTCGCCGACGTTGACCGATACTGGAAACAGTATCCCCGCGCCGTGGTGTGGACCCCCGATCACGGCAACCACGTCATCGACGCCGGACACAGCGCCCACGGGAAAAACCTCCCCGAAGACATGCTGGTCGATCATTACTACCGCCTCCGCGCCGCCGGGAAATAATTTACCTCCGGCGCGGGGCGCGCCGCCTATTCGGAGTCGTCGTCGCGGGAAGTTCCGGCGGGATGGACGCCGATCACGAATTCGCCTTTCCAGTCGCGTTTCAGCGCCGCGAGTTCGGCGGCGGAGCCGCGCAGCACCTCTTCGTGCACTTTGGTCGCCTCGCGCACCAGCGCCACCTCGGCATCCGCGCCGACGACTTCGGCGAGATCGTTAAGCGCCTTGGCGACGCGGTACGGCGACTCGAAAAAGAAACTCGTCCCCTCGGTATCGCGGATGCTCTCGAAGAACTTGCGCCGCTTGCCCGGTTTGACCGGGGCGAAGTTGCGGAACGCGAAGCGGTCCACCGGCAGTCCCGACGCCGTGACCGCGAAGGTCAGCGCGGAGACTCCGGGGATCACCGTCGGTTCGACTCCGTGCGCCCGCGCCTCGCGCACCAGCAGAAAGCCCGGATCCGCCACCGACGGCGTCCCGGCGTCCGAGACCAGCGCCACGTTCAGCCCGCCGGCGACCCGCTCGGCCAGATCCGCCGCGCGGTCGTGTTCGTTGAAGATGTGGAAACTCTCGAGTTTCGCGTGGATGTCGAAGTGCGTCAGCAGCTGGCGGGTGTGGCGGGTATCCTCCGCCGCGATCAGATCCACTTCGCGCAGGATCCGCAGCGCCCGCAGCGTGATATCCTCCAGATTGCCGATCGGCGTACTGACGATGTAAAGTTTGCCCGCCATTGGCACCGCCCTCCCCTGCCCCGCGGTTCAGTTGCGGCGGAACTTGTCGCAGACTTCCCGCGCCGCGGCGACGATCTCCGCCTCGCCGGGGATCGCCCGGCCGCGCATCAGGATCTCGCCGTCGCAGATCACCGTGTCGACCACCGACGGATCGGCGGAGTACACGAGGTTGGACGTGAGCGAATAATCCCCGACCAGACACGGCTGCGTCAGGTCGATCAGCACCGCGTCGGCAAGTTTGCCCGCGGCGATCGCTCCGGCGTCGATGCCGAACGCCCGCGCGCCCTCCTCCGTGGCGGCGCGCCAGATATCCGCGGCGCGGCCCGCGGTCGGATCGCCGGTGCGCGCCTTAGCCGTCAGCGCGGCGAACTTCATCTCGTCCAGCATCGACAAATTGTTGTTGCTCGACGCCCCGTCGGTGCCGATGGCGACCCGGCACCCCGCCCGGCGCGCCGCCTCGAAGTCGAACATGCCGCTGCAGAGTTTCATATTCGATACCGGCATGTGCGCCGCCACCGCTCCGCGCCCGGCGATGATCTCGCGGTCGCGGTCGGTCAGGTGGACGCAGTGCGCCAGCACCGCGTCGGCGCGGATGATCCCGAGCGAATCCAAATACTCCACCGGAGTCATGCCGTGGTGGGCGCTCCGGCAATCCGCGACCTCTTTCGCCGTCTCGGAGACGTGGATGTGGATCCGCAGCCCCAACTCGTCCGCCTCGGCGGCGATCCGGCGCAGCGTCTTTTCGCCGACCGTGTAGATCGCATGCGGCGCGTGGTTCACGATCAGGCGGCCGGGACACTCGCTCCGCGCGGCGAGCAGCTGCGCGTTATCCTCGCGGCACCGGGGCAGCACTTCGCCGTCGGGGGAGCAGATCGTCATCAGCCCCACGGCGGCGCGGACTTTCATATCCCGCGCCGCGCGCAGAGTGCTCAACGGCTGCCAGTACATGTCGTTGAAGAAGACCGTGCCCGATTTGATCATCTCGACGATCGCCAGTTTCGCCCCGATGTAGATATCCTCGGCGCTCAGGCGCGCCTCCGCCGGCCAGATGTACTCGTTGAGCCACTTGAAGAGTTCCAGGTCGTCGGCGTACCCCCGGAACAGCGTCATCGCCGCGTGATGGTGGGCGTTGTAGAACGGCGGCACGATCGCCATTTTGCCCCGGCAGTCGATCACCGTGTCGGCGGGAGCGGGCGCTCCGCCGATGCGCGCGAAGCGGCTGCCCTCGATCCGCACGCAGGTATTTTTGCCGTCAAGAAGGACGTTTTCGATCGAAATGCTTTTCATGATTCATAAATCTCCCAGCATAGACAACTCCGCGGCGATCGCTCCGTCGCGGCGCACGGTTTCCAGTATCGCCGCCTCCAACTCGGGGGGCGGGTTCCGTACGCCAGGTGCGACGCGGCCGCGCAGGACTTCCAACGCGCCGGCGTTGTCGAGCGCCAGCGTCGGGTCGATGAAGCGCAGGTGCGTCGGCTCCTCCAAAATGAAATTCAGCGAGCGCTTGCCGTTCAGGACCCGCTCCGCCGGAACTCCGTCACCGAACTCGTCCAAGACGCCCATGTTGGCGATCACGGCGGAACACGCGCACAACTCCCCGGCATGCTCCGCCAGCGCCGCCGCGACGCCCGTCCCCGAAACGATGAAGTCCGCCTCCCGGATCGCCGCCGCGACCGCCGCACGGTCGCCGGCATCGACTTTCCGCACCTCGGCCGGGAATTTTCTCCCCGCGCCGGGGAAGTCCGCGACCGCGACCCGCGCTCCGGCGCCCCGGGCGTAAAGCGCGATCCCGCCGCCGACTTTGCCGCCGCCGAAGATCAGCAGCGCCTTGCCGTTCAGATCGTAACCGAGTCGCTTGAACGCCCGCAGACAGCCCTCGCCGGTGCCGAGCGTGGTCTCGATGAATTTTATCCTTCCCGCGTCGGCGAAGAACACGGGATACCGGCACCCCCGGTATTTGTACACCCCGGAGCGGGTCAGTTCGACATGCCCGCACCGGGCGTCGACGCCGGAAAACTCCCCGGCGCAATCCATGATCACGTCGAATTCGTTCGCGGCGCACTCCCCCGGCGCGACGATCCGGAAGCCCCATTTTCGCAGGCGTTCCAAGACCTTGGGATCGGTCGGCGTGAGTTCGCCGACGCCGATCGCGAGTTCGGCGCCCCCCGCCAGCAGCGGCAGGTACTTGACCAGCGTGTTGGTGAAGACCGGGGTCGCGTCGAGCAGGCGCTTCCCCGCAAACGGGCGGAGATCCCGCCAGAGTTCCAACTGTTCCGCCAGCGCCGGATAGTCGCTCTTGGCATAAACGGCGCGGACATGCTCCAATATGCTCCGAATCATTTTTCCTTTCCTCCGAGCAGTTCCGCCACCACCTCGCGGTCGCTGAAGTGGTGCCGGACCCCGGCGATCTCCTGATAATCCTCGTGCCCCTTGCCCGCGATCAGTACGCAGTCGCCGCTTCCGGCGAGTTCGCAGGCGCGTTCGATCGCGGCGCGGCGGTCGTGGACGATCTCGTACGGCGTGCCCGGCGGGATGCCCGCGACGATCTCGCGGACGATCGACTCCGGCGCTTCGCTCCGGGGATTGTCGTCGGTCACGATCAGCCGATCCGCCGCCGCGGCGGCGCGCCCCATCCGCGGGCGCTTGGTGCGGTCGCGGTCGCCGCCCGCGCCGAAGACGACGATCAGCCGGCGGCGCGTCAGCGGACGCAAGGTCGCCAGCACGTTTTCCAGCGCGTCGTCGGTATGCGCGTAGTCGATGAAGAACGCCGCGCCGTCGTCGCGGTGCAAAGACTCCAGCCGCCCGGGAACGACGATCCGCCGCCGCAGCGCGGCGTCGATCGCGGCGGGAGCGACGCCCAGCGCCAGCGCCGTCAGCACCGCCCCGGTGAGATTGTGGACGTTGTGCGCTCCGATAAGGTTGGAACTCACTTCGTACGCCGCCTCCGCCGACTCCAGCCGGAACGCCGCGTGATCGGCGGCGAGTTCCACCCCGGCGATGCGCCACTTCGCCGCCGCCGTCGTGCCGAAACTCTCGACCCGGCGGACGCCCGCGAGTTCCCGCGCCAGCCGCTCGCCATAGGCGTCGTCGACGTTGACCACCGCCACGCCCTCCGGACGCAGGAGTTCGGTGAACATCCGCTTTTTGGCGAGATAGTAATGCTCCATGTCGCCGTGGTAATCCAGGTGGTCGCCGGTGAGGTTGGTGAAGACCCCCGCCGCGAGCCCCAGCCCGGCGGCGCGCTGCTGATCCAGCGCGTGGCTGGACAGTTCCATCGCCGCCGCCCGGAGCCCGTTGTCGCGCATCGCCGACAACAGTCCGTAGATCCGGCGCGCCCCCGGCGTGGTGTTGGTGGATTCGTAGCGGCCGCGCCCGTCGCGGTACTCGACCGTCGAGATCAGTCCGCAAGGCCGTCCCGCCCGCGTGAAGATGTGCTCCAGCAGAAACGCCGTCGTCGTCTTGCCGTTGGTCCCGGTGACGCCCAGCACGTCGAGCGTATCGTCGGGAGCGTCGAAAAAGGCGCGCCAGACCGCCCCCTGCGCCCGCGCCGCCGAGGAGACCTGAAAGTAAGCGACGCCCGAACGGTACTCCGGCAGCGAACGCTCGTGGATCACCGCCGCCGCCCCCCGTTCCAGCGCCTCCGGGATGTAGTCGTGACCGTCGAACTTCCAGCCGGGGATCGCGATGAACACCCCGCCCGGCTCCACCTGACGCGAGTCGTTGACGATCGCGGGCGACAGTGCGAAATCCGCCGCGGTGTCGCCGCAACGGACGATCACCAGCGGCCGGATGACCTCGAACAACGTCGGCGGCATGGCGTTCACAAGGATCCTCCCGCGCCGGTCAGTTCTGATTGATGTTGATGATGTTCGTGACCTTGTCCCCGCGGAACACCAGCCGGATCGTCTTATCCTTGCCGATCCAGTAGATCCAGCTTTCGTTGCGCAGATCCGGGGTCCGGATCGCGGGCGGCGGCCCGTAAGCCAGCAGCACCTGCGCCTGATTCATCCCCGGCACGACTTCGCCCCGCAGCACCCGCGGCCGGATGACCGCCGGAACGTCTTTCAAGAGTTCGTCGCGGTTCTTGGTGGTGAAGGTCTTGGCGATGAAATCGCGCATCGGCTCCATGCGGTGCCCGGTGTCGAAGTTGATGAGATATTCGCGCCCCGCGGTGTCCTTGAAGCGGATGCTGTCCGAGAAGATCCCCGTGCTCGTGTACAGCGGGACCACCTCGGTGCCGATCGGAATGAACGAACCGGACTGGATGTTCAGACAACTGATGTCCTCCGGATCGGTGTACCACAGATTGTACTTGGTGTAGACCTTGTCGCCCTTGCGCATCTGCAGCGCCTCGGCGAATACCACCGGATCGCTGCAGCCGCACAGCATCGCCAGCAGCAGCACCGCCGCCGACAGCATCATCGGAACCCTCTGTTTGAAACGCATCGTCATATCCTCCGTCTGGTAACTCGCCGCGAATCGAAAAAGTCTCCGGCTTAAATTACAGCGGCGGGAGCGTTTTGGCAAGCCGCCCCCCGCGATTTTGCCGTTAAAATCCCCGGAGCTGCGCCGCGTCACCCGGCAAACAGCGTGAGATTCACCGCGAACGACCGCAACGCCAGTTCCTCGCTGACATTGAAGAGCAACGTGTAACGCAGTTCCTCCGCCTCGCGCAGCACGAATTCGCCCTGTTTGATGCCGATCCGCTCCGGCGGCCGCAGCCCGTCGAAGACCTCCGGATTGGGCAGATCCGAAAACGGCACCCCCCGGGAGAGCAGATAGATCTGGGCGCAGAACGTGCAGATGGCGCTCACGAACACGCCGCGCCGCCGCATGTATTCGCCCTTCGCGGCATCGTCGCGGCGGGCGGCGAGGCGCTTGAGCATGGCGGCATCGTCAAGTTGACCGACCAACTCCATCTCCGGGGCGAAATCCTGCTCCGCCGCCGCCTCCGCGACCGAGGAGAGCCGACCCGATATCTCGAGGATGGCCTGCGCCGCCGCCTCCGCCGTCACCAGATCGCGCCCGGGGGCGAAACAACAGTCGAAGAGCGCCTTGAACAGTTGCGGCGCACCCTCGAAATCGTAGCGGCATCCCCGGTCGGGCAGTTTGACGATCTGGCACCGCGACCGGGTGGTCGGCAGCAGCGCCGCCGGATTGGCGGTGCAGAGGATCAGCGTGGTGTCGGGCGGCGGCTCTTCGAGGGTCTTGAGCAGGGCGTTCTGCGCCTCGTCGTTCATGCGGTCCGCCTCGTGGATCACGCCGATCTTGCGCGGAGCCGCCGCGGTGGCGGTGAGATCGAAGCGGTTCAGAAAACTCCGCAGCGTGTTGGGCTCGGGATTCACCCGGTCGCCGACCTTGATGAAGTACATCTTGCCCATCGGCGACAGCGTGTGGAACTCGGGATACGTCCCCGCCTCCAACCGGCGGCAGCAGTCGTTTTCGGGATCGGGCGCGCCGTCGACGAAATCCCGGCAGACCGCCAGTTCGGCGAGTACCACCGCGAAGTCCCGGCGCACCGCCGGATCGGCGCACGAAACGAGAAAACTGTGGGCGAAACGCCCGCTCGCCCGGGCGTTTTCCAAACAGCGCATCAGCACGGGCATCGTGCGGCGGTATTCAGCGTACAAACTCATCGACCACGCTCCAGATGTCGCGCCGGATCGCCTCGGGATCGCGGTCGGCGGCGATGACTTTCACCCGCTCCGGTTCGCGGGCGGCGAGGTCCAGAAAGGTCTGCCGCACCCGGCGGTGGAAGTCCAGTTTCTCCAACTCGAAGCGGTCGTACTCGCCCCGCGTCTCGACGCGGCGCCCCGTCCGCTCGAAGCCGCGCTCGGGGGGGAGATCCAGCAGCAGCGTGAGGTCGGGCTTGACCCCCAGCGTCCCGAGCGCGTTGAGGCGCTCCACCATCTCCCGATCCAGACCGCGCCCGCCGCCCTGATAGGCGGTGGTGGAGTCGAAAAAACGGTCGCAGAGCACGACCCGCCCCGCCGCCAGCGCCGGGGAGATCACCTGACTCACATGCTGGCTCCGCGCGGCTTCCATCAGCAGCAGCTCGGTCACGGGATGCACCGCTTCGTCGCCGCGATGCCCCTTGACCACGTTGCGGATCGCCTCCGCCAGCGGCGTGCCGCCGGGTTCGCGGGTCGTAACGACCTCACGCCCGGAGGCGCGCAACGCCTCGGCAAGCATCCGGATCTGGGAACTTTTGCCCGCACCCTCCGGGCCTTCGAAAGTGATGAACCAACCGCGTTCCATCGTCCGCAATCACCATTCCGTCAAAAAAAATCCATGCCGGGAACTTTCAGAGTTCGCCCCGGCGGGTCCACGACCGTATATAAATATACCTTTGTCCGGCGGAGTTGTCAAGCGCGGGAGGCATTGCCGCAGACGGGGCGGGGCGCGGGTTCCGATCCGCGACGTAAAATCGCACTTCCCGCGCTTTTCCGCTTGCTTTTGCCTGACGACGTGTTATATTTTCTGTACGCATTTTAAACACATTTACAGTATGGATGGAACGGTCATCATGGCTTCAACGCTTTCCCGCAACAGTTACCTCGAAAAACACGTCGGCGACTTCCCCGCCGAAATGAACGTCGGCGGCCGCCGCTACGTCAAAGTGGACGATCTGCGCTACGGCACCAATCCGCATCAGGTGGCGTGCTACTACAAACCCGCCGGCCTCGCCTGCCCCATCGGCGACATGACGATCCTCAAGAACGGCAAAAACGGGCTGTCGCAGACCAATCTGGAGGATATCTCGGGCGCGCTGAACATAGTCAAGTTCTGCGACCGCCCCGCCTGCGCGGTGATGAAGCACGTGAACCCCTCCGGCGCCGCCGTCGCCGCCGGTGACGAATCGCTGCGCGAAGTCTACCTCAAGGCGAAGAACGCCGACGCGCGCGCCGCCTTCGGCAGCGTGATCGCGTTCAATACCGAGGTGGATGTCGAGACCGCGCGGGAGATCATGTCGAGTTTCGTCGAATGCGTGGTCGCTCCCGCCTTCGCCGCCGGAGTGCTCGAAGTCTTCAACGACGGCGAGACCTACAAACTCAACCGTCACATCCGCATCGTCAGGTGCGGCAACATCGGCGACCTGCCCCGCTACACCGGCGAGGCGCGCCCCGAACACTTCACGCTCAAGGTGCTCGGCGACGGTTCGCTGATCGCGGCCGCCCCGCTGACGACCTCGCTGCGGACGGTCGACGACCTCAAGCCCGCCGTCGGCAGCAACGCCCGCTGCGGCGAGCAGAAGTCCGCCGTCGCCGCCACACCGGAACAGTTGCGCGATCTGCTTTTCGCGTGGCATGTGAATTTGAGCGTCCGCTCCAACGGCGTCGTGATCGTCCAGAACGGGCAGACCCTCTCGGTCGGCACCGGCGAACAGGACCGCGTGGGCGCCATCGAACAGGCGGTCGCCAAATTCGCGCAGAAGTATCAGGGAACGGGGACCCTGCAGGGCGCGGTGATGTCCAGCGACGGCTTCTTCCCCTTCGAGGACGGCGTCGAGACCGCCGCCAAGGCGGGGATCACCGCGATCATCGCCCCCGCCGGCAGCCTGCGCGACGCCGACGTGATCAAGCGCGCCAACGAACTCGGCGTGGCGCTCTACCATGCGCCGGAGCGGATCTTCTCGCACCACTAAAAAACTGTTGAAATCATAAGCATCAACGCGGAAGGCTCAGAACCATCATGGCAACCACCAAAGTCAAAAAGAATTCCAAACAACTGAACCGGGAGATCGAAAACACGCTCTTCAGCGACAACGAACGCTTCGAGATGTTCTTCGCCGCCAACTGGAAGAAGATCATGGCGGCGGCGATCGCGGTGGTCGTGGCGATCACGCTCGTCTTCGCCATCCGCATGCACGTCGCCAAAGCGGGCCGACAGGCCTCCGCCAAACTCGCCGCCGCCGCCAACGCCGCCGAACTGGAAAAGGCGCTCGCGGAAAATCCCCGCGCCGCCGGAGCCGACGCCGCGCGCTTCCGCCTCGCGGGGATGTATCAGGCCGACAAGAAATACGATCGCGCATATCAGGTGCTCGACAAACTCGCCGCCAACGCCGCCGAACCGCAGCTGCGCAACAAGGCGCGGCTCACCGCCGCCTACATGCTCGAACTCGCCGGCAAGACCGCCGACGCGGTGAAGCGTTTCAGCGCCATCGCCGCGCTGCCCGCGACCCCCGCCGCTTCGCGCGCCGAGGCTTCGTACGCCGCCGGCCGCCTCTACTTGCAGCTGGGCAACAAAACCGAGGCGAAACAGGTGCTGGGCAAACTGCGGATGATGGAGGCCCCCGCCGGAGACGTCGCGGTCGGCTTCTGGAAGGAACGGGCGCAGATGCTGGAGCACTCGATCAACTGACGACGGCGCGACAACGATGATGCTCTCCCGACGCGAGACCTCGCTGCTGCGTGCGCTCAACACCCGCGGCGGACGCCGACGCTCGGAGTTCTGCCGCTGCGAGGGGGTGCGCGCCGTCCGCGAACTGTTGGACAAGCGCCCCGATCTCGTGGTGTTCGTCGCGGCGACGCCGCGCGGGATCGCCGCGCTGGGCGCCGCGACGCCCGACACCCGGATGCTCGACGAAGCGGAATTTTCTTCCGTCAGCGACACCGTCAACCATCAGGGAGTGCTGGCGCTGGCACGCGTCCCGGAGGAGCCCGCCGACGCCCCGCGCGGCGAATTCATACTGGTCCTCGACCGCATCGGCGATCCCGGCAACTTCGGCACCATGGCGCGAACGCTGCTCGCCGTCGGCGGCCGCGAACTCTGGATCACCAAAGGCACCGTCGATCCGTGGTGCGACAAGGCGATACGCTCCGGCATGGGGGCGCAGTTCGCACTGAACATCCGCCGTTTCGACGACCTCGCCGCCCTTGCCGCGCGCGCCGCCGAACACGGTTTCCCCAGCTGTTTTTACGCCGACCCCCATCAGGGGGAAAACTGCTTCCGCTGCGCCGATCTGTACGACCGTTCGCTGATCGTCATCGGCGGCGAGGCCAACGGCAGTTCCGAACTGCCCGCCGGGACCCGGAGCGTCCGGATACCGATGCCCGGCAACTACGAATCGCTCAACGCGGCTCAGGCGGCGACCGTACTGCTGATCGAACACGCCCGCCGAAACCAAACCGATTGATAAAGGACAGATCGAAATGACCGGATGGCTGCTGCTCTATATGCTGGTATTCGCGGCGGGACTGCTCTCCACCGTGCTCCTGACCCCGCTGTTCCGGGCGCTCGCCCGCAAGACCGATTTCATGGACGTGCCCGCCGCCAACCACAAGGGACACCGCAAGGCGACCCCGCTGCTCGGCGGAGCGGCGATCTTCTGCGGCTGGCTGCTCTGTCTGCTCGGCGGGGCGGCGGCGATCCGGCTGCGGCTGGTCCCGGAGTTCGCCGCCACGCTTCAGCAGCACCTGCCCGGGCTCCTCGAACGCCGGGGGCAGCTCGCCTGCATCGTCGCCGGGGGGCTGCTCGCCGTGCTGCTGGGACTCTGGGACGACCGTGCCGCGATGGCCGCCAAGTGGAAGTTCCTCGGGCAGTTCGTGGTGGCGCTGCTCGCGGTGCTGGGCGGCGGCGTCCGGATCAACCTCTTCATCGCCGATCCCGTCGTCACCGCCGCGATCAGCGTGTTCTGGCTGATGCTGCTGATGAACTCGATCAACTTCTTCGACAACATGGACGGACTGGCGGTGGGGACGATCTCGATCGCGATGGGCTTTTTCAGCTGCTTTGCGATCCTCAACCAGCAGTTCTTCGTCGCCGCGCTCGCCGCGATGACCTGCGGATGCACCTGCGGGTTCTGGATCTACAACACGTCGCCCGCGAGCATCTTCATGGGGGACTCCGGCAGTCACTTCCTCGGCTACCTCGCGGCGGTGATCTCCGCGCGCGTGACCTATTTCGCCCACGGCGGCGAGCAATCCCGGCTCACGCTGCTGATCCCGCTCTTCATCCTCGCGCTGCCGCTCTTCGACACCGCGATGGTGGTGCTGATCCGTACGCTGAACAAAAAGCCCTTCTGGATCGGCGACCACAACCACATCTCGCACCGTTTCGTCCGCATGGGGCTGAGCCGTCCCCGCGCGGTGCTGCTGGTGCACCTGCTCTCGCTCTGTATCGGGATGGGCATGCTGCCCGTGTACTGGGGATCGGCGCCGACGGCGACGATCATGGTGGCGCAGGCGCTGCTGATGCTGCTGATCGTCACCGTACTGCAGCTCGCGCTCTCCGAAAAACCGGACGCCCGGGAGTGACCCCGAATATGCCCCGCCCCGCCGACTGTCTGGTGCGCGCGGCGAACTTCGCCGCCGGAGCGGGAGCGCTCGCGGCGCTCGCGCTGACGCTGCGGCGCTGGTGCTTCAACACCGCCGCGCTCGACGCCGTGTACTACGCGGTGCATCCGGCGCGGGAACCGTACGCGGCGCTGCCGTTCGTCGCCGCCGCGCTCGCCGCCGCCGTCGTCGCCGCGTGGATCACCGCCCCCCATTGGCAGTGGTGCCGGAAACTCCTCCCCGCGTGGCTGTGGTTCGTATTGCTGGGACTCCCCGCCGGATTCCCGAACCTCGCCGCCGCGCTCGCCGTGGGGGCATGGTGCGTGTGGCGCGTCGCCGGGGTCAAAACGCGGTCGCTTCGGTGGTCGCCGCGCCTCGCGCGACTCTCCGCGTGGCTGCTCGCGCTGGCGGCGGCGGCGTGGAGTTTCCATCTGCAGACCCGCGCCTACGCCTCGCTGTTCCTCGCCTATCAGGACTGGGGAGAATACACCGAATGCTATCTGAAACTCGCCGACGGGAACTTGCCGTGGCGGAGTTTCCTCGTACAGGCGGGGCACTTCAATTTGCTCCCCAATCTGCTGATGACGGCGCTCCTGCGGGTATGGCGCAGTCCCGACGCGGTGTTCATGACCTCGGCGCTGCTCGCGGGGAGCCTGCCGCTCCTCGCCTATCGGCTGGGACGGGCGTATCGGCTGCCGCGCTCGGCGGCGCTGGCGGGGGCGGTCGCGGCGGCGCTGAATCCGGTCTTCGTCAACCAGAGCCTCTCGCTCTTTTACGGGTTCCACCCGGTGCTGTTTCTGGGCCCGGCGATCCTCGGCTTCTTCATCTGCGAACGCCGGAAGTGCCGGTGGGGGATGGCGGCGACGCTGGCGCTCTCGCTGCTGGTACAGGAGACGGCGGCGGTGCTGTGGTTCGGTTACGCGCTCTATCTGCTGAGCCGCCGCGACTGGCGGCGGGGGATCGCGCTCGGGGCGTTCTGCATCGTCTGGTTCGCCGCGGTGAGCCGGATCGTGATCCCGTTCGCTTCGACCGCCGCGACCAATCCGCAGCTCTTTCACTACGCGCAGCTGGGGGATTCGCTCTCGGAGGTGCTGCTGTCGCCGTTCCTGCGGCCGCGGGCGTTCGCGGCGACGCTGGGGCAGTACCCGAACTGGTGTTTCGTCGCCGCGCTGCTGCTCCCGTGCGGAGTGCCGGCGCTGCGCGCCCCCCGGCGGCTGCTGATCGGAGTTCCGCTGCTGGCGGGGGTGCTTTTGCAACACAGTTCCGAGGTCAAAAATCCGGTGATGCAGTACGGGTTCGAACTCTCGGTACTCGTTCTCGCGGCGGCGGTCGCCGCCGCCGGAGCGCTGCTGCGCCGCCGCGACGAAGCGGGGAAATACGCGCTGCGGGCGGGGCTGCGCACCATGATGGCGACGACGCTGCTCTGCGCCCTCGGCTGGGGGCGGCTGCCGCGCGGTCTTTACTCCGCGCGGGCGATCCTCGACCGTCCGGACGCGACGGAAGTCGTCGCTGCCCTGCGGCGGCTCTCCGCCGACGGGGAACGGGTGCTCTCGACCAAGCGCCTGCGGCTCTACCACATGTTCGACCGGAGCGTTGGCGCCCCGGATGATCCGCTCGTCCCCGGCGACACGGTGATACTCGACCTCGACGACGCGCTCGAATCCGCCGGGATGCTCCGCCGCCGGATCATCGCGGACGAACGGGCGATGCCGGTGTACTCCACCAACTTCTACGGGCGGCACTTCGCGGTGTGGAAGATCGCCCCGCCGGGAACGCCGCGTCCGGGGCTGCCGTTCCTGCGCCGCTGCGGGGAGCGGGAGTTCGCCGCGCTGGGAGAAGCGCTCCCGCAGGACGATCCGGCCTTCGGCGCGCGCCTGGTCCGCACCGCCGCGGGCGGGGCGCTGCTGCTGCTCCGGGTGAACGACGCGGTCGCCTACGATGTGGCGATCGACCTCCGGATGCGGCAGGCGGGAAAAAACGTACACCGGCGGCTCCGCTTCGGCGACGGGGTATATCCGGCGTGGTGCGCGAAACCGGGCGAAGTCTACACCGTCGCCCTGCCCGGAGTTTTCCCCGAGGCGGTGCGGCTGCGGCTGCTGCGGTGCGACTGACGGGGCGGGGGGGATCACAGTTTCGGATCCGTGGACGCATGTGGGCGGGATCCCTGATGCGGCACTCCTTGCCGTGCTGACGTTCGATATACCGCATGACGTCGGAGATCAACCTACCCGCTGTCCGGGCCCCAAGGGGGGCGCCGAGCGCCGCAAGCGGGATTTACGTCTGTCTCCAATCGCCATGCTGCGGCGTATCGGTAATCGCCGCCATATTGCGCTGCCGCCAGTGGATGAAACTCGACGAGGAGCGGAACCCCAGCTCGGCGGCGATCTGCTTGACCGGAGTGCTGGCGGGAAAGCCGCGATAACGCAAAATGCGTTCGCGGTCCACGAATTCCAACACGGTGCAGCCGGCATATTTACGGAAGATCTTGAGGAAACGCGAGCGGCTGCACCCGAACATTTCCGCGAGCATATTGATCTGGCAGCCGCGTCCGCTCCGCCGCCCGATGTACTTTTTCACCTGCTGTACGATCATGAAATCGCGCCCGTAGTTGCCGATCGCCTCGGTGTGCGGCACCTCGCGTTCGATGCGGACCAACTGCGCCGCCCGGTAGTCGATCAGCGCCATGAATTCGCGCCGCTGTTCGCGGAAAAGCGGATTGTTCACGACATTGCCGCACAGATCGGATATGACGCGGTAAAGCTCCTGGTCGAAATGGCGGAACACGTGCAGATTGCAGTTGTTCTCGGGGCGGCAGTCGCCGGGGGCGACCCGAAACAAACTATAGCGGACGAGGTTCTCCCAGACGATCATCCACAAGTGCATGCCGGTGCATTGGTTGTGCCCGTAGTTGCTGTCATGCGGCGTTCCCGGCGGGATCAGGAACACCGTACCCGCGCCGCCGATGTAGAGCCGGTCGTTTATCATCACGTCTCCGGCGCCGTCGAGGACAAACATCAGTTCGTAGGTCATTTCCGCGCAATGCCGTTCGCGCGCCGTGCGCTCCCCGGCGGCAAGAGGGCGGACTGTTACGCCGGGATCGACGAAATACGGCGAAACGATCCGTTCTGCGCGGGCGGTTATGAGTTTTTCGACAAATTCTGCGCTGATCGCCATAAGTTCATTCACCATTGAAGCCGCGACTTGTGCACAACTCCGAAAGCATGGAACAAATATAAACCGCCTTGCACCGATTTGCAACCGCCCCCACCCGCTGCTATCCGCAATATTTTAAAATTCACATCTTTCCGTTCAAAAACACGCACTTACGGAAACAGTTCGATCCCCGTATCGCCGGAATACAAAATATCAAAATATCGGAACTTTTAAGCAACTTTCCGGCGTTGAACATTTCCTCCACGGGCAATATAATATGTATCGGTATTTCGATCATTCGACCGCAACGGGGGGATGTGTATATGAAAAAACTGTTCGCGAGTCTCTGCACGTTGGCACCGGGCGCGGCGGCCGCCACCGGGGTCGCCGCCGTCGGCAATAATTTCGCTCGCAGCCGCACTCCGGCGCCGATCCCCGCGGTGCGGAAGCATATCCCGGCTCCCGGCGTCGGCCCTGCCCGAACTGCCGACGGTCTCCATCCCGAAAGGCGAAGAGCCGACCGTCGGGCGACCAGCAAGCGGGACGAAGCGCTTCGGCCGGACGGCGGAGGCTCCGGACGATCCGGGGCGTATCACAATAATCCACCTTGCCGAGGTCCCGCCGAACGCCCCGCCGCGTCCGGGAAAACACCGTTCCGCATACCTGCGCCCCCCCCGTGCCTCGGCTTTTTCCACTATTGTCCACACGCATCGCCGTTTTGTCCACATTTTCCGATTTTTCCACCCATTGTTGTCGAAAATCCACACAAATCGCGTTGAAAAAAATCGCTTTCCGCAATAGTTTATCCGCCGCACCAGATTGTACGAAAAGGCAAAACAATGGGATGTTCGAACAATCGCCGGGATTTGCAAAAAAAATGCCGGAGAGTATAATAATAGGTATGCGATAAAAGCAGTCATGTCCTCTTGACAATAGGAGCACATCCACCGGTATCCGGGGAACAGGAGCGGATCAATGAAAAAAACGCTGTTCGTCACCATGCTGTTGACCGCCGCCGTACTGTCGGCGGAGGTCATGCCGTTCGCCAACTTCACCAAAAACGGCGTGCCGGTGCTGGTCCCCGCGGTGCGGAAATACGACGCCCGAAGCGGCGTATTCGCCTTGCCCGACACCCTGAGCGTCGCCCTGCCCCGCGGCGAAGAACTGGTGCTCGAACAACTTGCCGCGGAACTCAAACGCTTCGGCAGATCCGCCGCCGCGGCGACGGAGGGCAACGCGAACTGCCGCTTCGTACTCACCGAAGACGGCGTTCCGGAGCCCAAAGAGGGCTACCGCCTCACCGTCACCCCCGCCGGCATCACGGTCGCGGCGAAGACGACCTCCGGACTGTACTTCGGGGCGCAGACCCTGCGGAATCTGCTCCGCAACGCCGCCGCCCCGGAACTCAAGGCGTGCGTCGTGACCGACTGGCCGGACTTCGTGCGCCGGGGGTACTTCTTCAGCATGTCCGGGCGCTCCGGCGAGAGCCTGCCGGTGCTGAAAAAACTGCTGGATACGATCACCCAACTCAAGATCAACTGGGTTCTGGTCGACTTCGGAGCGTCGTTCCCGTTCGCCGACAACCCGCTGACGCTCCGCAAGAAGGCGCTGACCCGCGCCGAGGCGCTGCAGTTCCTCAAGTGGTGCCGCGAACGGCATATCGAACTCACCCCGACCGTCCAGGTCTGGAGCCACGCCCAATGGATGACCTACCACCCCGACTGGAACAAGATGAAGGAGGGCGAACCCTCGCGCCTCTGGCTCAGCCAGCCCTGCCCCGAGTGCGCCGAAGCGTACGAACTCATCCGCAAGTCGGTCAACGAGCACATCGACCTCTTCCGGCCGCGCGCCGTCTTCATCATGATGGACGAATTCTACCTCGGCCCCTTCAACAAGTGTCCCAAGTGCAAAGGCAAAAACACCTTCGAGCAGTTCGCGAAGATCGTCAAATTCGGCGAGGACCTCTGCTTCGACCGCGGCGTGACCCCGCTCGTCTGCCACGATTCGTTCAGGAACTACGACTTCCTCGGCTGGACCTTCGGCGAAAAACTGCTCCGGCGCCTCGACCCCAGGACGCAGATCGTCTACTGGAACTACAATGACGGCATCACCGCCGCCGAAATGGAGCCGTTCAACAAGTTCCATCTGATCGGACACTCGGTCAACGGCAAGCCGCTCAACGTCATCAACACCGCCCGCTGCATCCGCGAAAACGGCGGCAACGAAAGCACCATGGTCTACTGGTACTACAGCGCCGGCGGCATGTTCCCCGACCTTCAGGGCGAGACCCCCGAGAGCCTCGGCGGCTTCGCGATCGGCGCCGACGCGCTGTGGAAGTTCACCGACACCTACTACGGCAAGTACGACTACGACGCCGTGACCGAGATGATGCGCCTCATGTACCCCGCGCGGGTCAAGGCGCGCCCCGGCATGGCGGAGGGGACGCCGCTGCCGCTCGACCCGGTGCTCAACGCGGAACTCTCCGCGACGAACGGCAAGTTCCCGCGCTTCACCGCGGACGAACAGACCGACGAACTCGCCCGGGCGCTGCGCGCCCTCCCCGAACGCTTCGAGCTCAAAACCGCCCCCGGCGGCAGATACTACGCCCTCCGCCTGACCGGCGACAAGAAAAACGGCGGTCGCCATGCGGCGATGATCCATGTCAACAACGTGAAGATCAAGGAACTCGCGTTCCTCATCACGACCTCGCGTCCGGACGACGGGCTCGCCTTCGCGGGAGCGCGTTTCTACGGCGGCAAGCGCTTCAAGCACCCGGCGGCGGCGGCCGTCGACCTCTGTTACGCGGACGGCACCAAATCGCGGGCGCTCCTCAAGTACCGCGAATCCGTGACCGACTGGAACCGCCCGTTCGGCGGCACCGACATGCGCTTCGCGGTGCGCGGCACCGACGCCGACGGCCGCTATTACAGTTTCGGTATCTTCGACCTCGTGAATCCGCATCCCGATAAGCCGGTCAAGGGGATCTTCTTCGGTTCGACGAAGCAGGAGGGGCTGTCGCCGGCGCTGCTGGCGGTCTCGGCGCGCGGCATCGACAAGCCTTTCGCCGCCGTTCCGCCCTTCGCCCCCGCCGACCTCGGGAAACGCAACGGCGTCGTCGATCACCCGTTCGGCGGCTACGACATCGCCGCGGACTTCGAGCACGGTCTGAAGCCGGTCGAAGTCACCGCGCCGGATTCGGTCAAGGCGAAGATGAAGGTCGCCATCGTCGACGATCCCACCGCCCCGACCCCGGGCAAGGTGCTCAGGATCACCATCCCCGCCGGGAACTACTCGGGCCGCGCGGCGGATCTGGGTTTCCTGCGCATCTCGGTCGACATCAAGGACTACACGGTGTCGAAGGATACGGGCGCCATCGTGGCGGACATCAAGATGAAACTCAACGGCGGCAAGGGCTTCAGCCACGCCAACGACTACATCATCGAGAGTTTCGACCCCGCGGTCAAAGATCCCAAGTTCCGCAGTCAGCGGATCTTCGGCACCTTCGGCTACGCCTATGTCGACGACGTGTGGCAGCGGATCACGCTCCCCTTCTGGATGCGCAACTTCAAGAGCAGCCGCATGCTCAAGGACGTCACCGCGACCCGCTTCCGCCGGGTGAGTTTCTTCTTCAAAAAGATCGACGCCCCGGTCGAGATCTACGTGGACAACATCGGCAACGCCCGAAAAGGCTTCACCGCCGCCCCGCCGTGGACGGTGAAACAGGAGTGCGATCCCCTGTAATTCGGCATTGCAAAACCGGGAAACAGACGAATTTCAACACTTTTATCGTAAAAGGAATGTGAAAATGGCCTACACCAATCCCAACGCCACCGCCGCCTACAATCAGACCACCCCGCTCGCCGGGACCTCCGAAAACCCGGTCGTCGTCGCCAATACCGACACCTACGGCGCCGACGTCTACGCCCAGACCCTCAACGTCGCCTCCACCACCACCGTCACCGGCGCCACCGTGATCTCCGGCGGCGCGATCCGGCTGATGAACGACAGCACGACCACCACCGGAGCCCACGCCGCCGCCTACGCGGTCAGCGTCGGCAACGGCGGCGTACTCAGCGCCGACACCAACAACAAGGTGGTCTCCGGCGGCGCGCTGGTCAGCGGCGCGATCGTCGAAGCCGGCGGCAGGCTGGTCACCTACAACCAGACGACCGCCTCGAACTGCACGATCAAAGCCGGAGCCACCTGGCAGCGCAGCAACGACAACGTCCTCGCCGGTCACGCCACCGTGATCGAACAGGGCGTCAGCCACGACGCGTTTCTCGGCGCCGATTTCTGGGTCGACAACGGCGTCATCAAAAACATGAACCTGACCAACGTCACTTATGCGCGGCTCCTCATCCGCGACATCGACGTTTCCGGCGGCGTCATCAACACCGGATGCACGCTGCAGATGGAATCCGGCGTCATGCTGCGCGACATCACGGTCAACACCGGCGGCAAACTGGCTTGGAACGCCACCGGGATCGGCATGGCCGGCGACGCGACCAACGTCTCCAAAGGGGCGATCGCCCGCTTCGGCGCCAACGCCGAAGTCGTCAACGGCGTGGCGAGCAACTTCGCCATCGGCAACAATTACGCCTTCACCTTCACCGACGGCATCACCCTCAAGGACGCCACCGTCACCAACGGCACCGTCAATATCACCGACGGCGGCAAAATGACCGGCGGCTCCGTGACCGCCGGAGCGGTCAACATCATGTCCGCCGGGATCTACAATACGACCGTCACCACCACCAACAGCATGCTGACGCTGCAGGCCAACGCCTACGTCGAAAACGTGACCGCCAACCGGATCTTCTGGAACGGCGCCAGCATCACCATCGCCGGTGCCGATACCAACATCGACAAGATCTACCACTGGAGCACCGCCGGCTACCGCTTCGGAGCCGACGCCAAGATCGTCAACGGCGTGGCGACCGGCTTCACCATCGGCTACCAGGGCGACAACATCTACAACTTCGGCAGCGGCATCACCCTCAAGGACGCCACCGTCAAGGCGCGCGCCCACTTCCTCGACGGCGCGGTGATGGAGGGCGGCACGATCACCGCCGGCAATCCGGTCAACTTCTCCAGCGGCGCGGTGATGCGCGACGTGACCGTCACCGGCGGGACCGTCACCATCCTCAACGGGGCGGAGATGCGCGGCGGCACGGTCTCCAACGTCACCGTCGCCGTCCAGAGCAAGGCCGTCGTCTCCGGAACGGTTCTGAGCAACGGCGGCCGGATCAATCTCGGCGCCGCCGCCGACGGCGGTGCCAAAGCCTACGACATGATCGTCAGCAACGGCGGCATCCTCAGCGCGGCGACCAACAACAGCGCCACCGAGGCCAATGTGGTCATCAGCGGCGCGACCGTTCTCGACGGCGGCTCCCTGCTCGGCGGCAACCGGGTGGTCTTCGAGGATTGCGACATCAAGTCCGGCGCGACCATGACCATGACCAACATGACCCGCCTCACCGGACGCAAGACCAACATCGCCGCCGACGCCGTCACCTCGGCGCGGCTGGGCGAAAACTTCCACGTCGAAAACGGCGTCATCCACGATATGGAGCTCGTCAAAGTCGCGGACGGAACTTACCAGCTCGCCATCAGCGATATGGACGTCGTCAACGGCACGATCGGCACCGGCGGCAACCTCTACATGACCGGCGTCGGCAACATCACGCTCGAAAACATCACCGTCACCGATACCGGCGTGATCAACTGGGCGACCAACAACAACACGCTCAAAGGAGCCGCCACCAACATCCGCAAGGGCGCGGTCACCCGATTCGGCAACAACGCCGAAGTCGTCAACGGCGTGGCGAGCAACTTCGCCTTCACCAACAACTGGGTATTCAACCTGGGCGAAGGCATCACCCTCAAGAATGCCGCGATCAACGCGGGAACGATCAACTTCAAAGGCGCCGTGATCGGCGGCGGCAACCAGACCAATGTCAAAACCGGCGCCACGGTCAACGACGCGGTGATCCAAGGAGAAGGCGCGGGAATGAGCATGGACGGCGGCACCGTCAACAATGTCTCCCTCGTCGGCGACGCCGAGGCGGAAGCCTCGGTCAACAACGCCCGGCTGATCATGTACGGCGGCACCGTCAACGGCGGCTCGGTCCGGGACAACGCGTTCTTCTCGTTCTCCGCCGGGACCGCCAACGACCTGACCGTCGGCGATCTCGGGCGGCTGAACTTCTCCCACGGCGTGACGGTCAACCGCGTCACGCTGCATAGCGGCGGCGCCGTGAACGTAAGAGGCGGGGTGCTGAACGGCATCGGGCAGCAGGGCGGCGCGCTGAACGTCGACCAGTTGGTCGTCAGCGGAGCGGTCGTCGGCCGCGGCGTCGTCAACGACGCGCGCGCCACCGGCGGCACCGTCAATGTCGCCTCCGGCGGCGAACTCGTAAACGCGCAGATCTCCGGCGACGCGATCGTCAAGGTCGTCAAGGACGGCAACGGTGCGACCATCGCCGGTGCGGCGACCAACATCGCCGAGGGGGCGCTGTACTTCGGCAACACCTCGCTCAAGGGAGAAGTCAAAAACGGCGTCCTCACCGGATTGACCGCCGAAGCCGCGTACCAACTCTCCATCGGCGACGGCATCCTCGCCAAAGACGTGGAGTTGAACAACGGCGCTATCCGCATCTCCGCGTTCAACGGCGCGTCGGTCGACGGCGCGACCGTCAAGGCGGGCGCGATCATCTGCAACGCGGGAGCCGCCGGCACCATGGACAATGTCACCATCATGGGAACCGGTATCATGAACCTCTCCGGCACCGCGCAGGCTACCGGCACCGTGGTCGAAGAAGGCGGTCAGTTCGCGTTGAACGCGGCGACCGTAAAAGCGGAGAACACGGTGATCAGGGCGGGCGGCAAATTCAAGATCAACGCCGCCGGAGCGGACACGGGCGCGAACCTCACGCTCGACTTCACCGGGGCGGGCGCGGGCGCCAAGACCTTCGTCAACGACCTCGCGCTCGTCAGCGACACGACCACGGTGTATGTCAAGGGCGCGGAACAGGCGGCGGGAACGTACACCCTCGGCGACGCGGGCACGCTCGGCACCGTGACGCGAAAGTGGGGGCTCTACGAAAACGCCATCGCCGCCAACGGGAGTTACGACGACGCGCTTAACGGCCTCACCTACGCCTTCGACGGTACGGCGGTCACGACCGCCGCGCTCAGCATCACGACCGGAGCGGCGGCGGGGCTGGCGGGCGACAACTACACGGCGCTCCGCACCGCCGACCGCGCGGCGAAGTGGACGGGCGCGACCGACAACGCGACGCTCGTGACCGAAAGTTTCGCGGGCGACGCGTTCCTGACCGTCGCGGGCGACGCCGCCAAGGCGATCTACGGCGCGGGCGTGGATTACGAGGGGACCGTCAACATCAACGCCAAGTCGGGCACGATCCGCAATCTGGCCGCTGGCGCCGAAGCGGGCAAGACCGTCGGCGCGGTGAAGTTGACCTTCGACGGCGCGACGCTCGGCGGCACGGGCTACGCGGGCGGCTTCGGCAGCGTCACGGGCGCGACCGAAACGCTGGTCGCGTACGGCACGTTCCAAAAGGACTTCTACGCGGGCGCCCTCGCCAACAAGAACGCCGAAGCCACCGGCGTGGGCAACGTGAACCTCACGGTCGAAGGCGGCACTTTCGCCGGGAACCTCTACGGCGCGTCGGCGGTCAAGACCGCCGCAACGGTCGGCGACGGCATCCGCCACACGGCGGGCGACGTGACGCTGACGCTCGCGGGCGGCACCGCGACCAACACGAGTTTCTGCGCCTTCGCGGGCGGCTACGCCACCGGCGACGCGACCGGCACGGTCTACACGGTCGGCAACATCGAAGTCACCCTCGCGGGCGGCAGCTGGGGCACGGCGCACGGCGGCCGCGGGATCTTCGGCGGCGTCTTCGCGTCGCAGGTCGGCGCGGGAGCGGGCGACGTGGCGATCAGCATCTCCGGCGGCACGATGGGCAACGTCTACGGCGGCGGCTGGGCGCAGAAGGAAGGCACCTCGACCGTCGGCGACGTGGCGATCGCCATCTCGGGCGGCACGGTCGCGAACGTCTTCGGCGGCGGCAGCCACTCGACCTCGGGCGGCACGACGAGCGCCGACAACGTGACCATCACCGTTTCGGGCGGCGACATTTCGGGCGCGATCTACGCGAGAGGACAACTCGACGGCGATACCGTGGCGAACTCCACGGTGATCTTCACCGGAGCCAAGGACTTCAGTTGCGGCGTCTACGGCTACAGTTACGTCGGCGCGACCGAGGAGAGCAACGCAACCTTGACCTTCGCCGGGTACACCGGCGAGTTCGCGGGCGAGATCGGCGGCTTCGATTCGATCGAGTTCAACGACGGAACGGCGATGACCCTCGCCACCCTGGCGGCGGATGTCACCAACACGAGCTGGAAGTTCGACGTCGCGGCGCGCGACGCTGCGCTGGCGGGTACGGCGATGCTGACTTGGAGCGCCGCCGACTTCTCGGGCGACACCATCGCGCTGAACCTTAAGACCGGGCAGTCGGCGGAGTGGACGCTCGTCGATGCGGCGACGGACACGAACTACCACCAGTTCGACGTGCTGGTCGACGGAGAGAGCATCATCGCCGACACCATCGGATTGGACAAAAAGATCGTGGGCGGAGCCTACGACGGCTGGGGCTTCACGCTCGAAGACTCGGCGCTCAAGTTCAAGAACTTGGCGTAACGGGGAAAACACCGGTCGGGCGCGCGGGGCGCGCTGGCGCGTATGCAGGCGCCCGACCGCGAATAAGCGAATAGGACCTATAGGACATATAAGACACATAGGACGGGCGTTACTGGAACCCCCGCACCGGCGTGGGTCACACGCCGACGCGGGAAACAACTGCAAGCGGTAAAACCGAGCCCCCGCACCGGCGTGGATCACACGCCGACGCGGGAGACGACCGCAAGCGGTAAAACCGCACCGCGAATAAGCGTCTGGGGCAAACGCCGACGCGGGAGACAAACGGGGGAATTACAATAAATGGAATTCGGTTGGTACAACTGGTGTCTGACGACCCTCGCCATGGCGGGGATCCTCGGCATCTCGCTCTACTGTCGCCGCTACATCCGCGACGTGGCGGACTTTCTTTCCGCCGGGCGCGTCGCCGGACGCTATGTGATCTGCGTCGGCGGCATGGAGGAGGCGCTCGGCATCATGGCGCTCGTCCAGATGATGGAACGCAACTACCTCTGCGGCTTCGCCATCGCGTTCTGGAACATCGCCATCGTCGCCTTGAACATGGTGCTGAACCTGAGCGGCTGGTGCACCTACCGCTTCCGCGAGACCCGCGCCATGAGTTTCGGGCAGTTCCTCGAAATGCGCTACAACCGGGCGGTGCGCATCGTCGCCTCGGTAATGCGCGCCGTCGCCGACACGTTGACCGAGATCCTGCTGCCCTCGCTGGCGGCGCGCTTCTTCATCTACTTCTTCGATCTGCCGTTCAGTTTCCGCTTTCTGGGGTTCGAGATCTCGACCTATGTCGCGATCATGCTGCTGACCCTCTCGATCGCGCTCTTCATCATCTGCTCCGGCGGCTCGGTGGCGCTGCTCGTCGCCGACTGCATCCAGGGGCTGATGTGCTATCCGCTCTTCTTCGTGATCGTCGCGTTCGCGCTCTGCTCCTTCAGCTGGAGCGAGCAGATCTCCCCTACCCTCTTCGACCGGGTCGCGGGAGAAAGTTTCCTCAATCCGTTCGACGTGCACAATCTGCGCAACTTCAATATTTTCATGGTCTTCACGCTGGTGTTCTCCAACGTGATGAACCGGGCGATCTGGCTCGGCAGCGGCTTTTCCACCAGCGCCCGGAGCGCCCACGAACAGAAGATGGCCGGTGTGCTCGGCGTCTGGCGCGGCGGCTTTTCCGGGCTGATGCTCACCATGCTCGGCGTGATGATGATCGTGATGATGAACCATCAGAGTTTCAGCCGGATCGCCCACGACACCCGGCAGAAACTCTCGCGGAAGGTCGCCGAGGAGATCATCGTCGACGAAGCCGTGCGTCAGCGCCTCGTCGGCAGCCTCGCCGCGATCGGCGAGCAGAAGCATGTCATCGGCGCCGACCGCCCCCTGTCGCAGAGCGTCAACCTCGAATCGCCCTACCAGAACGCCGCCCGGCTCGCCTTTGCCGGACAGCCCGACGCCAATATGAACTTTCAGAAATTCCGCACCCTATACCAGCAGCTCATGTTCCCCGTGGCGATGCGCTATCTGATGCCCCGCTGGCTGCTCGGGATGCTGATGCTGCTGGCGGTGATGCTGATGATCTCCACCGACTGCAGCCGGATCTTCATGATCGCCTCCGGGATCGCGCAGGATCTGGTGCTGCCGTTCCTCAAAAAACCGATGGCGACCCGGGACCAACTGCTGATGATCCGGTGTTTCTCGGGCGTGGTGGCGGCGGTGCTCTTCTTCGGCTCGCTGTTCATGGCGCAGGTCGACTACATCCAGCTGTTCGTGGTCGCCGTCGGCGCGCTCTGGACCGGCGGCGCCGGGGCCGTGGCGGTCTTCGGGCTTTACAGCCGCTTCGGCAACACCGCCGGAGCCTTCGCCTCGCTGCTGGGCGGCGCCGGATTCTCGATCTCGGGAATGCTGCTTTCGCGCAACTGGGCGGATCACGTTTATCCGTGGCTGGAGCGTCACGATCTGGTCTCCGCGGTCGGCCGGTTCTTCGAGACCGTGTCGTCGCCGTTCCACCCGATCGTCGTCTGGAAGATGGATCCGGCGCGCTTCCCGATCAACGCCTACGAGATACTCTTTCTGTCGCTGCTGGTCAGCACGAGCCTCTATGTGGCGGCCTCGCTGATCGCCAAGTATGTCGCCGGGATCAAGCCGTTCGACCTCGACCGGATGCTCCACCGCGGAGCCCACGCCGACGACGGGTCCCGCAGCGCCGCCGCCGACAGCTGGACGCTCCGCAACATCTTCAGCAAACTCATCGGCATCACGCCCGAGTACACCCGGGGCGACCGCATCATCGCGCGGTCGGTCTTCATCTACACCTTCATCTACCGCTTTGTGATCTGCTTCGTGATCGTGCTGATCCTGAATCTGATCTCGCCGTGGAAGCGTGAAGGCTGGAGCCTTTACTATCTGATCACGCTGATCATCGTGCCGTCGTGCGTCGGGCTGGTCTCGACCTTCTGGTTTTCGATCGGCGGCGTCATCGACCTCAGACGGATGTTCCACGACCTTGCCGCCCGCAAGCGGGACTACTCCGACGACGGCAGGGTGGACAAAAAATCATGACCTTTGCAACCAACATCGGGAGATTCGCCATGAAATCCAACGCTCGTTTCCTGATCCTCGTCGCGGCGGCGGCGTTCAGCCTGCCGCTTCGGGCGGATACGGAGTGGATCGTAACCCCCAAGGCTTCCGCCTCCGGGCGGATGATGCTCCACGCCAACCGCGAGATCCCGCCGAAAAAGGCGCCCCCCGCCGGGATGAGTTACGACCGGCCCGGCAAGGGCAAATACGGTTTTCTCCGCATCGGCGACCGGAACGGCGGCTGCTTCGCCGGGATCAACGACCGGGGACTCGCCGCCGCGTACACCACCGGCGACCCGAGCGACGACCGGAATCCGCCGCCGTCCAAGTTCAACTGGACCGCCCACGCCGCGGTGGTGATCTCGCTGCGGGAATCCGCCACCGCCGAGCAGGCGCGCCGGCGGATCCACGACGCCTTCAAAAAGCGCCTCGTGAGCGGCAGTATGGTGGTGTTTCTCGCCGATCCGTTTCACGCGGTCGTCATCGAGTGTTCGCCCGCGCACTACGCCTCGTGGGATCTCAAGGAGGGGTACTGCGTCTATTCGCACCAGTGGAAACTCCCCGGCATGGACGACGGCTCAGTCCGGTCGGCGGGAAGCGCCGCCATCTGCTCCCTGCGCGAATGGGGCGTCCGCGAGGGACTGCGGCGGCGGCGGGACGGCTCCGGCGGCACGATCTCAGCGGCGGCCTCCATCGCGGTCTCGCGCCTCAACACCCGCGACCTCAACACCGAGGAGTTTCGCGCCAAACGCGGGAAGGCTCCGGTGCAGTACGCCCCGCACGGTCCGCGCGCGCAGGACAGTTATCTATTCGAGCTCGATCCCGAATTTCCGGGGCTGCTGAGTTGTGTTTATGTGGCGTTCGGGCCGGCGCGCCACACCGTCTATCTGCCGCTCGCGATCCCGGCGCTGAAGTCCCTGCCCGCGGAGGTGCGGAGCGCGGAACTTCTCGACCGCGCGCTGGAGCGGAACCGCTCCGTCGACCCGCAACTTCCGGTGGATCCGGCCATTACGGCGCTCGAAGAGAAGTTCCGCGCCGAGTTCGAGCACGCCCGGGACGAGGCCCGCAGACTCGCGCTGAACGACCGTCTGCCCGCGGCGGAAAAACTCCTCGCCGACCTCGCCAAACGGCAGGCGGCGGAGGCGGCGGAGTTCCTGCGCGCCGCCCAAACAGTCAAGTAAGGTGGAGGTCACTATGAACAAACGAGTTTTCGCCGGTATCCTCGCCGCGCTCTGCGGCGGCAGCGTCGGGGTCTTCGCCTGCACCAGTTGGGTCATCCACCCCTCGCGCAGCCGATCCGGACGGATGATCGTCCACAAGTGCCGCGACAGCAACGTTTCTCCGCTCGCCGCCCGCATGTTCGACTCGCCCGGAGGCCGCCGCTGGATGCGCATCGGCACCACCGCCGGATGGAACTGCTTTTCCATGAACGACCGCGGCGTGGTCATCATCCTGAACGCCGCCGACACCGTGTCCACCCGGCACGCGGGCGGCGGACGCATCGGCTACGGCGGCGGGGCGTTCATGAACCTCGTCACCCGGAACTGCACCGCCGCGGATCAGGCGTTGCCGCTCATCAAATACTTCTGCGACCACGATCTCAACGTCGCGCCGAACTCGTTCTTCGTCGCCGATCCCAAGCGGGCGTTCCTGATCGACGTCGCCCCCGGATACTTCGCCGTCAAAGAACTTTACGGCGGCATGGCGATCATCTCCAACTGCATGCACCTGCCCGGCGTGGAGCGCGTCTCCACCATGAGCTGGCCGGGGATCCGCTACGACCGCCTCCGCGAGGCCAACGTCCGCCGCGAACTCAAGCGCGGCCGGGTCAACGGCAAGTACACCATCCCCGACACCATGCGCGTATCCCGCCTCAAGTGGCAGAAGGAGCAGGACAAACACCTGCCCTTCCGCAAGGATTCGGTCAGCGCGGCGACCTTCGAGATCGATCCGGAGTTCCCCGACGTGCTGAGCACCGCGTACATCGCGCTCGGCCCCCAGCAGCACACCGTCTATCTGCCGACCCCGATGGCGCTCGAACAGTTCCCGAAGGAGATCGGCGACGGCTCGTGGGGCGAACTCGCGTACTCGCTCCGCAAGGCGGCGGGCGACGACCACGACGGGCTGAAACGCATCGTCGAACTTGAGCAAAAACTCTTTGCCGAATACGACCACGTCCGCGAACAGGCGCGCAGCCTCCTCAAGGCGAAGCGCCGCGGCGAGGCCGTGAAAATACTGAACGAATGTTATCGGCGGCACTTCGCCGCCGCCAAACAGCTGCTCGCGGAACTGAACCCCGCCGCCAAATGAACCACCCCAAACGCATACCCCAACCCCCAAAGGAGAACATATCCCAAATGAGCATCCGTAAGACAAACTTCACTCTGATCGAACTTCTGGTCGTCATCGCCATCATCGCGATCCTCGCCGCCATGCTGCTGCCCGCACTGCAGCAGGCGCGCCAGCGGGCGCAGGGCACCAGCTGCATCAACAACCTCAAACAACTCGGCACCCTCGGCAACATGTATCTCAACGACAACCGCAGCCTCTGGCCCGCCCAGAACAGCACGTCGCTGAATCAGACCGACGTCATCAAGAACTTCCTGTGGCCGACCTGCATGATCTACGGCAAGTACATCCCGGACTTCCGCGAGGGGACCAACCTCAACAAGCGCTCGACCTTCGGCACCAAGTACCTCGACGCCCCCGCCTACCGCTGCCCGACGCTGGGGTACTCGCACAACATCGCCGCGGTGACCAGCGTGCCGCAGACCTACGCCTCGCCCGGACTGACCAACTCCACCAACGCCGCCCGCGTCGGCTGGTGCATCCAGTTCACCGCGCCGTCGCTCAGCAACGCGTTCCGCACCACCACCGTCAGCAGCAGTTCGAACATCATCGGCTCCTCCTCGCCGAGCAGCCGGATCTGGCTCACCGACGCGCTCTGGGGCGACCAGTACGAAAAGTTCTATCCGCGCTCCATCTTCTACGCCTGCAACGACAGCGGCACCTTGTGGGCGGGCATCACCAACGCCCACAGCGGCAAGATCAACATCCTGACCCAAGGCGCCAACGTGGCCTCCGTCTCGCCCGACGAACTGCCGCAATACCAGAGCATCTTCGTCAGCAGCTGGGACGGTTCGGGGTGGAACGGCGCCCGTCCGTACGCGGTTCGGGCGGTCTACTATCTGCCCTTCGGCGAGGCGGAAAGCTACACCCAGCGGATCAAGGTGGTCGCCGACAACAACTGAACTTGATGTTTAAGGAGCTACGCCATGCCTCGTACCGAATGGATCGACTGCCGCGACCGGCGCAAGTGGAACCCCGCGCACAAACTGCGCAACGACATCCCGCTGCCGGAGGCGGTCTACCTGCGCAGCGAGTTCGCGATCGACGACGCGGCGCGCATCCCGGGCGCGGTGCTGCGGATCTGCGGGTTGGGCTACTATACCGCCAGCCTGAACGGCTCCCGCGTCGGCGACATGGTGCTGGAGCCGTGTCAGAGCGACTACGATAAAAGCGTCTACTACCGCGAGTTCGACGTGTCGGCGCTGCTGCGTCCCGGGCGCAACTGCATCGGCGTCATCCTCGCGGGCGGCTTCTTCCACGCCGTCGTGCCCACGATCTGGCACTCGGAACAGATGCCGTGGCAGGATTTCAACAAACTCAAACTCGAGATCCGCGCCGCGGACGGCGGGATGATCGCCAACACCTCGCCCGCGACGTGGCGGGCGACCTCCGACGGGCCGATCGTCTTCACTCAGGTGCGCAGCGGCGAGCATTACGATGCCCGCAAGGAGATGCCGCACTGGAACGAAACCGGCTTCGACGACTCCGCGTGGGTCCCGGCAAGCCGCGGCGAACCGCCGCGCGGAGTGCTCAGGAGGTGCGACTTTCCCCCCTGCCGCGTCGTCGGGATCCTCCCGCCCGTCAGCCGGAAGCGGGTGCAGCTCGCGGATGGCTCCGCCGCCGAATTGTTCGACTTCGGGCGGACGCTCTCGGGCGTGGGGCGGGTGCGCGTCGCCGGCGAGTCGGGGGCGGTCGTCACGCTCCGGTACGGCGACATCCTCGACGCCGACGGCAACTTCACGCAGGACAACGTCAAAAACCTCGTCCACGGCGACTTCCAGACCGACCGCTACACGCTCAAGGGCGCCGGAAAAACCGAAGAACGCGCCGCCGAATTCGTCTGGCACGGCTTCCGCTATGTGCTGGCGACGGTCGCGGGCGACGCGCGGATCGAGACCGTCGACGCCTGCGAGATCCACACCGACTTCCGGCGACTCGGCAGTTTCGAATCCTCCTCCGACACGCTGGACCGGCTCGCGTTCAACAACGAGAACTCCTTTCTCGCCAACTTCGTCGGCGTGCCCACCGACTGCCCGCACCGCGAAAAACAGTGCTGGAGCGGCGACGCGCTGGTCGCCGTGACCGGCGCGCTGTACGCCTTCGACACGGCGGCAAACCATCAGGCGTTCCTCGACGCCTTCGTCGAGCAGCAGGCCCCCTGCGGCAGCGTGCCGCATGTGCTGCACACCAACAAGAGTTGCAACCACTCGGTCGAATGGGGCGGCCCCGCGTGGGACGGCGCGTTCATCCTGATGCCGTGGATCCTCTACACCATGACCGGCGACGCAACCCGCCTGAAGCGGGACTTCGACGCCTACCGCCGGTTGATCGGCTTCTATCTCGAAGAGGTGTGCGACCCGGATACGCTGCTCGTTGCCTCCGGACTGCCGGACTGGTGCCCGCCCGCCGAAGCCGCGGCGACGCCGGTCGCCCTCACGTCGAGCGCCTACTTTTACGCCATGATCGCGACCGCCGCCCGGATCGCCGAACTCGTCGGGCGCTCCGGCGATGCGACGGAACTCCATGCCCTCGCCGCGCGCCTCAAAGCCGCGTTCAACCGCGAGTTCCGGCGTCCCGACGGCGGGTACGGCACCGGTTCGCTCACTTCGCTCGCCTGTCCGCTGTACTTCGGTCTCGCCCCCGACCGGGAGGCGCACGACGCCGCGCTCGGGCGGCTGGTCGCCGCCGTCCGCTCCGCCCGCCACTGGGCGCTCTTCGGGATCCAGGGCGCGCTCACGACCTGCCGGGTGCTCGGCGACGCCGGGTACGCCGACGACCTCTTCCGGATCTTCACTCAGCCGGAGTTCCCCGGCTGGGCGGATCAGCTGGCTCAGGGCGCCACGAGTTTCTGGGAGCAATGGGACGGGCGGCAGTCGCACATGCACGTGATGTACGGCGACATTCTGGCGTGTCTGTACCGGTACTTCGCCGGGATGCTGCCCGACGCGGAGCAGCCGGGATTTGCCCGCACGAACTTCCGCCCGCTCTGCCCCGCCGGATTGACGACGGTGCGGGCGTATCACGATTCGCCCCGTGGCCGGATCGGCTCCGAGTGGCGGCGCGACGGCGGTTCGATCGTCTTCCGCGTCACGCTGCCGGAGGGGACGACCGGGAGTTTCGAGTACGGTGAACTGCGCACCGAACTATCCCCGGGAACGCACGAATTCACCTGCCGGGGGTAGCCCCGCACTAAACCCATAGGACGCAACATGAAAAAAACGAACGATACCGTGATCCTCGCCGCCGACGGCAAAAGCGACTGCACCATTGTTTACGAATACTCCGGCGACGTGCTGCTCGACCCCGCCGTCCGCGACCTCGCCGCCACGCTGACGGAGATCACCGGCGCCGAGTTCCCCGTCGGAAAACCCGCCGCCGGGGCGAAGATCTTCATCGGCGTGACGCCGCCCGGCGAGCGGGATATGTACGCCTCCCGCGAACGGCGGATCAAAAGCGTCGGGCGCGACCTCTATATCTGCGGCGACTACCGTTACGGCGTCGCGGGGGCGATCTACAACTTCCTGCGCGACTTCTGCGGCTGCCGCTGGTACACCGCCACCGGCGACCGGCGCATCCCGAAAAACCCGAACCTCCGCTTTCCCGCGATCGACTACCGGCACGTGCCGAGTTTCAAGTCGATCGAACACGGCGACAAAGAGATCTTTTCGGCGAACACCCCCGACATCCGCGACTGGGTGCGCCGCAACAACAGTTTTCTGATGCCCAACTATGCGTTCGGCGCCCCCGACGACGGCTGGAATTACATCGGCCCCACCACCCACACGCTGGCGGCGTATCTGCCCCCCCTGCCCCGCGAACCGCGCACTTTCGACTGCGACGGCACGTTTTTCGCCGGACCGCATCCCTGCTTCGCCGGGCAGAACAACTTCCGGGAACACCCCGAATACTTCACGCTCGACCGCGACGGGGTGCGCGTCGACAACGAACAACTCTGCTTCAGCAATCCCGAACTCCGCCGCAAACTGCTCGAAAACCTCGACACCGTGATAAAGGCCGAGCACTATGACCCCCGCCGCGACGCGATCCTCGACTTCAGCCAGAATGACAGGATCGGCGGCTTCTGCCACTGCGAAAAGTGCAAAAAACTCAACGAAAAATACGGCACTCCCGGCGGGGTGTACTTCGACTTTCTCGTCGAACTGGGCAGGCACTTCGCCAAGAAGTATCCGCGGCTCACCTTCCGCTTCTTCGCCTACAAGGAGGAGATGACCGGCATCCCGCCCAAAGGGATCAAGTTCCCGGACAACCTCTCGGTCATCATCGCCCCGTTGCAGCAGGATTTTTCCAAGCCGCTCTCGGCGCACCACAACGTGCGCTTCCTCAACCAGATGCGCGAGTGGAGCAAACTCTGCAAAGAGATCTGGCTGTGGACCTATCCCATGATCTACACCCACGGGATCTACATCTACAGCCTCTTCCCCGGCGTCTGGCGCAACGCGGAAAACCTGCGCCTCGCGTACGAAAACCATGTGCGATACCTGATCGCCGAACAGGGCGGCGGCGTCAGCCACGGCTGCTCGTTCAAGGAGCTGAACGTGTATTTGCAGACCCGTCTGGCCGAGGACATCGACACCGACGTCGAGGCGACGATCAGGGAGTTCTGCACCGCCGTCTACGGCAAAGCGGCGCCGGAGATCGTAAAATACCTCCGGGAGACCGACCGCCTCTGCAAACAGGAGCCGGGATTTCTGATCTACCACTACGATCCGCGGGTGATGCGGCGCAAACTTCACACGCCCGCCAATCTGATCCGCTGGCAGCGCGCCTTCGACCGCATGGAAAAACTCGTCGCCCGCGACCGGCGGGCGCTGTTCAACGTGCGCCGCGCGCGGCTCAATCTCGACGGCGTGACGCTGCTCTGCTATCCCAAGTGCCGGGAACACGACGCCGGTTTTGCCGCCGAACTCCCGCTGGACAAACTCTATCGGCGTTATTGTCGCCGCGTCCGCGACGACGCGCGCACCGAGTTAGTCACTTATCCGGAAAAGGGCGCCGAAAAGAAGTTTTGCGCCAACTTCCTCTATGCCGCGCGCATGGTGTACGAATTCGCCCGCCGCGAGCAGCGTTATCCGGCGGAACTGGTGAAGAAATACGGAGCGGAAAATCTCTTTTCCATCCCGCCGCTGCAATCCCGGCGCCCGCCCGCCCGGTGGGACAAAAACTCCGCGTCCGGCTTCGCGGTCGAAATGCCGGCGTCGGTGGCGGGCAAGCCGCTGACGGTGCAGGATATTCGCGTCAAACCCAAGGACGGACTGCCGTGGAACACCATCACGCCGATCCCGCTGCAGAACGATCTGCCCCGACCGGACGCGCTGAACGGCAAGGACTATCAACTGGTGTACTGCGGGCGCTCCCGACTTTCGCCAAGCGGCATGGTGATACTTGAGACCGTCAACAACGGCAATGCCAACTTGCGGCTGTCGATGCGCAACGCGCGCTGCTTTCTCGGCGAGGTCTACGACACCGGAACGCCGGGGCGGAAATACGATTTCTACCTGTCGATGAAACCCGCCCGCGACGGCAGAAGCCTGTTCGTCGACCGGCTGGTGCTCGCCCGGATCAACGGCAAGTAGCCGCGCCCCCGCACCCCGTTTTTTTGCCCCCCCCGCGTGTCTGCGGAGTTGGGGGGCGGCGGCGAGATGTGGGGGCTCCTCGCCCCCACGCCCCCCGGCAGGGTCGCCGACCCTGCACCTCGAGAAAAATGCTGACGCATTTTTCCGCTACCTTAAATAGAGTAGGCGGAAAGGGGTTGACGTTCCCGGGCTTTTGCCTGTCGGCAACGCCGGGAAACGTCCCCCTCTGTCGGCGGAGGTTATCGGAATACCGCCGCGATCGGGCGTCGCCTCGGCCACCGCAAATCCCTCGACCTTGACCCGCCTTTTCTGGCGAATCAAGGATCGGGTCTTTGCTATGGGTCACGTTACCCGTATTTTATGGCTTGCCCCCCGTCGGTGTGTACGTTGTGGGCAGTCGCCCGCTGGTGTTTGCGGAGTTTGTGGGCGGCGGCAAAACCGACGCTGCGGCGAGTATAAACGGGGTCAGCCGCCCGCCTCCGGCCGGGCGGAGAAATTCCGCAAGCACCAATTCGCGGGGCGGCAAAGTCCGGTGGCAGTGCCGCAACTGCGGCGCGATAATCGAAAGCGAAAAGGCGCCGGAAAAGTGTCCTGTCTGCGCCCATCCCCAGGCATATTTCCAACTGGCGGCGGAAAACTTCTGATAAGAAGGAGGTATCGCAATGCAATTCAAGGCACTGGTGAGACCCGAACATCTGAACCAGCATGGATCGCTCTTCGGCGGATATATGCTGCTATGGGTGGACGAGTACGCGTATATCGCGGCATTGGAGGATTATCCGCGCGGACGTTTCGTCACGCGCGGGATGGAGGCGGCGGAGTTCTCGCGGCGGGTCGAGTGCGGAGCGCTCCTGACCTTCGACGTGACGCGCCTCCGCACCGGAAACTCCTCCGTGACCTATCAGGTAGAGGTGCGGGCGCGCAATATCGCCGACACCTACGAGCGGCAGGTCTTCCGCACCTGCGTGACCCTCTGCGCCGTGGACGAAGACGGGAAAAAGACGCCGTTGCCCCGGGAGTAAGCGACAGCGATAGGCAAAACGCCGCCGTCCCCCGCAGGGGTCATTCGAGTTCGATCCCTTCGTGGACCGCCATTCCCACATATTCGGCGCGTCCGGCCCTGCCGTTGTACCAGAGCCGCCAGCGCCGGTGTTCCGGTTCGAAGATCACCGACGGTTTGTAGCAGGCTTCGCCGTCCCACTCGCCGGGCGACGGGGAAACCAACGGATTCGACTCCAGCCGCCGCCAGCGCGTTACTCCGTCGGGCGAGATCGCCGCGCAGATCCGCGCGGTATGGATATCCTCGTAGCCGATGTAGAACATGATATAAGAACCGTCCGGTCGCTTCAATACCTCGCACCCGCCGACCCGGGCGCTGTCGCAGGGGGCGTCGCCCTTGCAGAAGACGGGATTGATCCGGGATTTTTTCCAGTTGACGCCGTCCGGGCTTTCCGCGTAACCGAGGGCGTTGGGCTCGTAGGTCTCGCCGGCGGCATACCACATGCGGTAGACGCCGTTTTCCTTGAGCACGAAGGGATTCATGACCGAATCCTTCTCCCACGGGAACTCGGGGATCATCACCGGCTCCCGGCTGAAGCGCCGGAACGACGCTCCGCCGTCACTGCTCTCCGCCAGACCGATCAGACTGCGTTTGCGCGCCTGCCCCGTGTACCACATCAGCACCCGACCGTTCTCTTCTTCGACGACGCAGTTGCGGTTGACCTTGTCCTCCCACCCCGAGGTCGGTTCGGGCGGCAGGACGATCTTCAATTCGCCCCAACGGATGCCGTCGGCACTGTCGGTGACGGCGATGGACTGGTGCGTGCGCCATGAAAAGTACATCCGGTATCCGGCGGCGGTACGCCGGACGTGAACATCGAAGCAAGTGCCGATCTCCGCGCTGCCAAACAGCGGATTTTCCGGGCACTTCACCCATCCGCCGCGGGTCGGAGGATAATTGCAACTCATAGCCGTTTCTCCATCGCCAGCTGCAAACGAAGCGAAAGGCGCAAGTAACGTCACTTCTTCGCCGCCGGCGCTTCCTTGAACTTGAGCTTGCCGAAGTACTCGGTCAGGTGGTGGTTGGTGCGCGGCAGCCGCGGCGTCGAACTTATCTGCTTCGACGGCAGATTCGCCCCGTAATTGTAGCGGCAGAGCAATATCCGCCACTCCTTGCCGGGAGCGAACTCCTCGCCCGTCTTTTCGATCAGCGTGCGCGGGATCGCCATCTCGATATCCCAGCCGGTATCCGCGTCGTCGTTCTTGTTGATGGTCCCGCTCAGCATCGCCGCGACCTTCAGCCCCGACTGGTACGGCTGGTTATCCATGTAACTGTGCCCCTTCCACGGATAAAACAGCGTCGTGCAATGGTTCCACGGCGTGCCGTAGAGTTCCCAAAACGCGCTCTTGTGCTCGGGTTTCAGCAGCACCTCGATCATGTCGCCGGTGCCGTAGGAGAGTTTCTGGTTTTCCCGGGAGGTCTGCACCAGATCCGCATCCTTGAACGAGCCGAGGACGTACAGATACTCGGCGTCGTACTTGACCTTGAAGAACCCCCGTTCGAACGGGGTCCGATCCTCGATCTTCCGCTGTCGGGGCAGCAGTTTTTCGTATCCCCAGTCCTTCGCGCGCGACAACTGGTACGCCTGAGCGTCGTCCCATTCGCCCGGCGAGATCACGCCGTCGATCTTGATCTGATCCCGGGCGGCGGGAGCGGCGACGATGTCCTGCGACACCCACTCGTCCTCCCACTCCGGCGGGCGGGTGTTGCACGAACAAAGCGCCAGCGCGGCGCCGAATGCGGAAAGCGTCAGACCGATCCTCGAAATACCCATCACTTGTCAACTCCTATATTTTCTCCGCGCCGGCGATCTCTTCCCACGGGCGGCGGAATGCTTTTTTCGCATCGAAGAACAGATTGAAACGCAAGATGTGGTGCAGCGCGGCAAAGCCGTCTTTCCACGTGATCTTCTTGCCCGCGTCGTAGCGGCGCGGAGCGTAGGAGATCGGCACCTCCCAGATCCGCAGACACCGGGCGTGGGCGAGTTTGGCGGTCAGTTCCACCTCGATCCCGAAGCGCTCCGACGTGAGGATCAGATTCTGGATTACCTCCCGCCTGAACGCCTTGTAGCAGGTCTCCATGTCCGAGAGGTGGATGTCCGAAAAGACGTTCGACCAGAAGGTCAGAAATTTGTTGCCCATCTCGTGGCGGAAGTAGCGCACCTGCCCCGGCGTGCTCATGAACCGCGACCCGTAGACCGCGTCCGCCTTGCCCGCCAGCAGCGGGGCGAGCACGATCGGATAGTCCTCGGGATCGTACTCGAAGTCCGCGTCCTGCACGATCACGAACGGCAGCGTCGCCTCGGCGAACCCCCGGATCAGCGCCGCGCCCTTGCCCATGTTTCGGCTCTGGCGGAAGAGCCGCAGCCGCGCATCGCTGTCCTTAAGCGCCTCCAGCGCCTCCCAAGTGCCGTCGGTGCTGCCGTCCTCGACGATCACGAGTTCGCCCACCTCGGGACGCGCCAGCACCCGCCGGACGATCTCGGCGATGGTGTCGCGCTCGTTGTACGCCGGCATCACCACCGACAGGCAGCGCGGACGCTCCTCGACGACCAGTCTCACTTGCCGCCCCCGAGTTCCCGCGACCGCCGCGCCGCCGCCCGCACCGCCTGGATCACCGCTCCGGCAAAGCCGCGATCCTCCAGCACTTCGAGCGCCCGGATCGTCGTGCCGCCGGGGCTGGTGACGGCATCTTTCAGCACCGCCGGGTGTTCGCCGGAGCGCGCGACCATCTCGGCGGAGCCGAGCACGGTCTGCACCGCCAGCGCCTGCGCCGCTTCGCGCGAAAGCCCCTCCGCGACGCCGCCGTCCGCGAGCGCCTGAATGAACGCGAAGACATACGCGGGACCGCTGCCCGAAAGCGCGGTCACGGCGTCCAGATCGGCCTCGCGCATCTGCCGCGCCATGCCGACGGAAGCGAGGATCTTTTCGACGAGCGCGATATCCTCCGCCGTCGCCCCCGCCCCCGGTGCGAACGCCGCCGCCCCCGCCCCGATCAGCGCGGGAGTATTCGGCATCACCCGAACGATCCGGTCGTTTGCCAGCAGGCCGGATATCTTCGAAATCGGCACCCCCGCCACGATCGAGATCACGAGTTTCCGCGACAACGGCGACATGGCGCCGTCAGCGACGAACGACCGCAGCGCCGGTTCCAGCACCTGCGGCTTCACCGCCAGCAGCACCGTCGGCGCCTCGTGCAAGGCGGGGAGAGCCTCCTCGATCCGACTGTACGCGACGCACCCGGTGCGGCGGGAAAACTCCTCCGCCGCCTTGGGATTCACGTCGAATGCCGCCACCTCGGCGGCGGAAAACACGTTTTGGGCGACCAACCCGCCCGAGATCGCGCCGCCCATCTTGCCGGCGCCGATGACAAAAAACTTGACCATGACCGATCTGTCCCCGCTTGTTGGATTATGCACCTATGCCCTTGAGCACCTGCCACAGCGTCACCGCCGCGCCGAGTGCCAGCATGTACCACGAAAAATAGTGGAGTTTGCCCTTGCGAACCAGCCGGATCAGCAGCAGCAGCGCGCCGAAGCTCACCGCCGCCGAGACCGCGAAACCGAGCGCCAGTATGCTCCACGGCATCCCGAGTTCGCCCGCTCCGCCGCGGAGCGCCCCCAGCAGTTTCACCAGCACCGCGCCCCCGATCACCGGGATCGCCAGCAGAAACGAAAAGGTCGCCGCCGCCTCGCGTTTCACCCCGCTCAGCACGCCCGCGCAAATGGTGCTGCCCGACCGGGATATCCCCGGCGCGATCGCCACCATCTGCGCCAGACCGATCAACAGCGCCTGCCGCCACGATATATGTTCCAGATCGGCGCCATCCGCGCCCTCGGAAACGGCGGTCAACTTTCCGCTGCCGGTAAGTCTCAGCACCGCCCCCGTGACGAGGAAGCACAGCCCCAGCCCCAGCAGATTGCCGAAAAACCGCTCGTCCCATTTGAAATGGTGCGCCGCCAAACCGAGAACTCCCGCCGGTATCGTCGCCACGATCAGCGTCAGCAAAAGATGCAGACACCCCGGTTTCAGAAATTTAACGAGTTCGCGGAAGTAGACCGCCACGATCGCCACCAGCGACCCCGCGTGCATCGCCACCACCAGCGACAATATGCCCGTATCCTTGAAGCCGAACAGCGCGTTCAGCAGCGTCAGATGTCCGGATGAACTCACCGGCAGAAACTCCGTCAGCCCCTGCACGATCCCCAACAACGTCACATACAACCAGTCGCTCACCGTTTCACCTCCGGCTCCGGCACCGCCGAAGTCTGTTTCACCTCCGGCTCCGGCACCGCCGGAGCCGGTTCTTCGCCGGGACCGCGGGGGACCGCCTCGACGAGTTCGTCCCCGCTGCTCTTGAACATATCCCAGCCTTCCTTTATCTTGTCCGCCACCCGGTCCCACGTCTCGGGGAAGAAGTAGCAGTAGACCCAAAACGCCACCGCCAGCAACGCGCCCAGCGTCAGCCCCAAACCGAGGATGATCCCGCAGCAGCAACCGCTTTTGACGCTCATAAAACACCTCCTTCGGGAATGGAGTTTTCCGCCGCCAGCAACGGCTCCGGCCCCGCACCGCCGACCGGCGTATCGACCACCGGATCGCCGCTCAGCGGATAATCGAGCAGCCGGCTCAGCGTCAGCACTTCGGCAGCGGTCGGCTCGGCATACGCCGTACGCTCCAGCCGCCGCAGCCGATTGACGGTCATCGACGCCAACTCCGCCAGCTGTTCGTGCGTAAGTTTTTTGCTGCAGCGCGCCATGAACAGCCGCCGGTTGAACGCCGACGGATAGTGGAGCGCCCCCGAACGCAGCCACAGCAGCATCGTCTGGAGCTGCTCCGCCACCGCTACCGGGGGATGCAGTACCTCGATGATCCGATCCAGACGCGGCAGCGTCGGAACCAGCGCCCCGCTCAACATCTGCGACAGTGCCGACGCCGAAACGTCCAGCTGCCGGATCAATTCGCCGCGCGGCACGCCGCTCGCCCGCAGCGCCCCGCGCAAGGTCCGGGTAAACTGTTCTTTCAGTGATAATTCCGCCATATCCCCGTCATCCCTGTCCGCCGCCTTCGAAACGGCGTAAAAACGTTTTCGATCCGCTACCCTTGATAATATAACGCGCAAACTCCATTATTCCACCGCCGGGCGGCAACAAAACCCGCGCTTTTTATCCGTCGGGATCCGTTCGCCCGTTTTCCCGCCCCGGCAGCGGCACCCCCGCCGCGGCGGCGACCGCCGCCATGTCCGCCGGGATCGGCGACTCGAACGCCAGCGGACGCCCGTCCGCCGGATGCGGCAGTTCCAGCCGCCACGCATGGAGCATCTGCCGGGGCGCCGCCGGTCCCGCTCCGCGCGCGCCGCCGTACACTTCGTCGCCGAGCACCGGAGTCCCGATCGAAGCCATGTGCACCCGGATCTGATGCGTCCGCCCGGTCAGGATCTTCACCTCGACCAGCGCGACTTGGCGCCCCGCGAGTTCCCCCGTGGCGCGGACCCGGTAGCGCGTGAGCGCCGCCTTGCCGCCGCGCTCCACGAGCGCCATCTTCTGCCGGTTCACGGGATGCCGCCCGATCCGCCCCGCCAGCTCCCCCGCCGGACGCGCCGGAACTCCCCGCACCAGCGCCAGATAGGTCTTGGAGGTCTTCCGCTCGGCAAAGCAGACGCCGAGTTTGTACTGCGCCTCGGGCGTCTTGGCGATGACCAGACACCCGCTCGTATCCTTGTCCAGCCGATGGACGATCCCCGGACGCGCCCCGACCCCCGCGAAGCGCTCCTCCCAGCCGGGATAGCGCCCCAGCAGGGCGTTCACCACCGTTCCGGTCGGATTCCCCGCCGCGGGATGCACGACCACCCCCGCCGGTTTGTCGATCACCAGCAGCCACTCGTCCTCGTAGAGGATGTCGAAGGCGAACGGCTCCGCCGGAGTGGACTCCGGTTCCGGCTCCGGGAGCAGGACCTCAAGCCGCATACCCGGCGCGACCGGCTGCCGCGGCACCGTACAGCACACACCGTCGCAGAACACCCGCTCCGCCCGGATCAGCTTCTGCAGAAACGCCCGCGAAGCCTCCGGGATCGACCGCGACAGAGCGAGGTCGAGCCGCGTCCCCGCCTCCTCCGCCGCGACCGTGATCTCAAGCCGCCGTTCCGACATCGTTCCCGCGCCGCCCGAAGTGGATCAACAACCCCGCCCCCGCCGGGATCAGCCCCAACCCGATCCACTGCGCCGGAGTCAGCCCCAGCCAGAACGGATTGTCCCCGCGGAAAAATTCGTTGACGAAACGGCAGATCCCGTAAACCAGCAGATACGCCGACATCGCCATCCCCCGACGACCCTTGCGCACCAGATAAAAGTAGAGCGCCGTCGCCGCCAGATTCTCCGCCGCCTCGTAAAGCTGGATGGGATGCACCCGCGCCCCCGGATCTTCCGGCGGGATCCGGCTCGCCGCCGGATAACTCACCCCCAGCACGCACGACGTCACCGTCCCGTAGCAGCAGCCGTTCAGGAAACAGCCGATCCGACCCCACGCATGCGCCGCCGACATCGCCGGAGCAAAAACGTCCAGCACCCGCACCACGTCCAGTTTCCGCCAGCGGCAGTAGCCGATCACCGACGCCATCGCCAGCAGAAAACCGCCGTAAAATACCAGCCCCCCCTGATCGATGCGGACGATCCGCCACCAGTTGTCCGCGTAGAGTTCCCACTCCAACGCCACATAGAAGATCCGCGCCCCCAGAATCCCCGCGACCATCGCCAGCAGCAGCAGGTTCGACGCCTGATCCTCGCTCAGCCGCGCATGGCGCCGGTTCACATACATCAGCAGCCACGCCGTCAGAAAACCCAGCATCGCCATGAAACCGTAACTGCGCAGCGAAAAACCACCAATCTGAAAAAGTATCGGATACATCGCCCGTATTTCCCTCTTATTTATAATATGGTTTCGGAACTCCCGCCGGTATAATATACACCGATTACTGAAAAATACACCCGGCGGATCTCCCCCCACCCCAAAAAAGAAGATGCGCGGTGACGGCTTACCCCTGCGCCCCCTCCCCCACGCATGAGGCGGGGCAGGCAATATAACGGGCGGGGTGCGGCAGGGGAGATGTGGGGGCTCCTCGCCCCCACGCCCCCCGGCAGGGTCGCCAATATTCTCTATACACAAACTACCACCCGCCCAGCCGGAGGCGGGGCAGGCAATATAACGGGCGGGGTGCGGCTGTAATGCAGGGCTGCGCCCCGCACCCCACGGTGCGCTTCGCGCCCCGAGCGGG
>Ga0208297_1000490_pt1 | contig 76691 bp, 74 predicted proteins | sample LMS_cellobiose_e_FD_187367 | JGI IMG/M metagenome (GOLD analysis project Ga0208297, IMG submission 187367) | Rumen-fistulated moose microbial communities from Alaska, USA - LMS_cellobiose_enrichment (SPAdes) (version 2) | ecosystem: Host-associated > Mammals > Digestive system > Stomach > Rumen...
TCTTCGCTTGGTCGTTTCGCTTTTCGCGCTTGTTGTCTCTCAATTACTAAGAATCAACTTGGCTTGTTTGTTGTTTCGCTATATAGTTTTCAAGGTGCTTTCGCTGCCCCGCGTCCCTCGCGCTCGCGCTCGTTTCCCGCGACAGCTTTGACAGTATACCTCCGCCGCTCCCCTTTGTCAACCCCCAATTTTCATTTTTTGTCAAATTCTTTTTGGGGGCCTCCGAAAAGGTTTTTGAGGGAGGATTAGCAAGTATTTTACTATATTAAATTGACAAATGCAAGCCTTTTCGTTAAAATATCTTCGATTATCTTCTATTACTATGCATTCAGGAGGCTATCTATGCGCAATTTGTCCAGCCGAGAGCTGCGGCAGCTGTATCTGGACTTCTTCCGTTCCAAGGGCCACGCGGTGATCCCCAGCGCGTCCCTGATCCCCGAAAACGACCCCACGGTGCTCTTCACCACCGCGGGCATGCATCCCCTGGTCCCCTATCTCATGGGGCAAAAGCATCCCGCCGGGACGCGGCTCACCGATGTGCAGAAGTGCGTTCGCACCGGCGACATCGACGAGGTGGGCGACACCTCCCACTGCACCTTCTTCGAGATGCTGGGCAACTGGTCGCTGGGCGACTACTTCAAAAAGGAGTCCATCGCCTGGAGCTGGGAGTTCCTCACCGACGAGAAGTGGCTGGGCATCCCCAAGGAGAAGCTGTCCTTCACCTGCTTCGAGGGCGACGCGGACGCGCCTCGGGACACGGTCTCCCACGACCGTTGGGTGGAGATGGGAGCCGATCCCTCCCACATCGTGTATCTGCCCAAGAAGAACAACTGGTGGGGCCCCGCCGGGCTCACCGGCCCCTGCGGACCCGACACGGAGATCTTCTACGACACGGGCCGTCCCGCCTGCGGGCCCGACTGCAAGGCCGGCTGCGACTGCGGCAAATATCTGGAGATCTGGAACAACGTGTTCATGGAATATAATAAGGTAGGCGAAGGGAAGTTCGAGCCCCTGGCGCAGAAGAATGTGGACACGGGGATGGGCCTGGACCGCACGATCGCCACGCTGCAGGGCGTGGAGAGCGTGTTCGACACGGACGCCTTCTCGGGCATCATCGAGCTCATCGGAAAGCTGTCCCACCATTCTTATAAGGAAAGCAGCGACACGGTGAAGGCCTTCCGCATCATCGCGGATCACATCCGCTGCGCCACCTTCATCCTGGGAGACCAGCGGGGCGTGACCCCCTCCAACGTGGACCAGGGCTACATCCTCCGGCGGCTTATCCGGCGGAGCATCCGCTATGCCATGCAGCTGGGCATCCCCCGCTACGGCATCGTGGAGATCGCCGCCGCGGTCATCGACCAATACGGCCCGGTCTATCCCGAGCTGGAGGAAAACCGGGAGAAGGTGCTCTCCGAGCTGAAGCGGGAGGAGAACCGGTTTGCCGACACCCTGAAGAAGGGCATCAAGGAGTTCAACAAGACCGCCGCCAACGCCCAGGACGGCCGGATCGACGGCGTCTCCGCCTTCCATCTCTACGACACCTATGGCTTCCCCATCGAGCTCACCATGGAGCTGGCCCAAGAAAAAGGCATCACCGTGGATGTGGACGGCTTCCACGCCGCCTTCGCCGAGCACCAGGAAAAGTCCAAGGACGGCTCTGCCCAGCGGTTCAAAAGCGGTCTGGCGGACCATCAGGAGGCCACCACCGCCCTGCACTCCGCCACCCATCTGCTGCACAAGGCCCTGCGGACCGTTTTGAACGACGACACCATCTCCCAGAAGGGCAGCAACATCACCGCCGAGCGGCTTCGGTTCGACTTCAGCTTCCCCCGGAAGCTGACCCCCGAGGAGTTGAAGGCCGTGGAGGATCTGGTGAACCAGCAGATCGAGCGGCATCTGCCCATCACCTGGGAGGAGATGACCGTGGCCGAGGCCAAGGCCCAGGGCGCCATCGGCCTGTTTGAAAGCCGGTACGGCGAAAAGGTGAAGGTCTATACCATGGGCGACTTCAGCAAGGAGATCTGCGCCGGGCCTCACGCCGAGAACACCGGGGATCTGGGCCACTTTGTGATCAAGAAGGAGGAGGCCTCCTCCTCCGGCGTGCGCCGCATCAAGGCGATTTTGGAGAAATAGGGCCGGGCCATGACGGACTGGCTCACATACGAATGGGAATTGCGCGGGGAGCGGGCCACCTTTCGGGTGGACATGCAGTATTGGGAGCTGCTCCCCGTGCTTTCCTATTCTCAGCTGGTCTATGTGTGCGTGGCTCCCAAGGACCCCTTTGCCAAGGGGTTCGGCAGCATGGAGCAATATCGATGCCGCCAGCTGCGCCACCGGCTCATCGATGAGCTGGAGGGCCGGGCCATTCACGTGGGGAGCGTCTATACCGACACCCTGCGGACGCTGTATTTCTATGCCGCCGAAGCGGAGGTGATCCAGGCCGCTTCCTCCATCTGCCGGGACTTCGGCTCCCTGGCCATCACCTGCGCCCACGCCTCCGAGCCCCACTTCACCACCTACTATCGGTTTTTATATCCGGACGACGCCAAGCTCCAGTCCGTGGAGAACGGGGTCTACATCGAGGCCATGCGCAAGAAGGGCGGGGATCTGAACACGGTCCGGCGGGTGAAGCTGACGCTTTGCTTTTTGTCCGTGGAGGATCGAACCACCTTTTTGAAGGAGCTGCCCCGGCTGGGCTTCACTCCCGGGGAGATCTTTTGGCGGCAGGAGAGCACCCATCCGGCCTGCTGCACCGTCAGCGGCTTCACCTCCCTGGCCCTGCCCAAGCTGAACCGGTTCACCGCCCGGGCCATCGGCGCCGCCGCCCCCCTGGAGGGCATGCTCTCCGACATCGATGCGGAGTTCGTGAAGAGGTATTGAAACTGATTTGCGGCTTCTCCGGAAGGGAAAGCCGCCCAAAAGATCTTTCAGGAAGGGATCTGCGTTTTTCCCTTCCTGATTTCTTTTTTGGGGCGTCCTTACGCCAAACAGCCGTCGATGAAGGCCTTGGTGATGGCCTGGTAGCGGGGAGTGTCCACAAGATAGCTCATGCCGTGGCCGGCGTTGGGGAAGGTGTGGCGGGTGACCCGGGCCGGGTTGGCGGCGGCCATGGGCGCGCTCATATCGTCGGGGACGAAGCGGTCGTCCTCGCCGTGGATGATGAGGATGGGCACCGGGGTGCGCTGCACCGCCTCGTGGCAGCAGACGGTGCCGAAGCGGAACCCCCCGAAGAGGGCGGCTCCCAGGCGCAAAAAGGGCCACATGATCCTGGCGGGCGCCCCCGCCTTCTGGGCCGTCAGGGTGATGATGTCCCGGGGCACATCATAGGGGCAGTCGGCCAGGATGCCTTTCACCGCCGGGGGCAGGGGCAGGGCCGAGGTCATGAGGACCGTGGCGGCCCCCATGCTGACCCCATGGAGAAACAGGGGCGCGCCGGGGAACCGCTCCGCGCAGTATTGGGCCCAGCGCTGCACATCCTCCCGCTCCCGGATGCCGAAGGTCATGGTGTGGCCCTGGCTGTCCCCCTGGGCCCGCTCATGGATGAGGAGCACCCCGTCCCCCCGGTCGAGGAGGGTCTGGGCCCCGCCGCAGAAGTCCCGGACGCCCAAGCCCCGATAGCCGTGGCAGCAGATGTGAACGGGGTGGCCCGCCTGGCCGGCATAGTAGTCCCCGGCCAGCTTCAGGCCGTCCCGGGATTGGATATACACCCGCTCGTGGGGCAAGGAAAGCAGCTCGTCGATGAGGCGGAGCATCTCGTCCATCCAGGGATCATATTGCTCCCCCCGGGGCAGGTAATGGGGATCGTTCTGCCGGCCCACCGGCGCATAGAGCACATAGCGATAGAGCCCATAGCAAAACGAAAGCACCAACAGCAGCACCAACAGGACGACGAGAACGGCCATGCAAAACCTCCCAGGGATAAACGATTTGCTGTAAGTATACCGCTTTTTCCCTTCGGTCGCAACAAAAAGCCGCAGGATATCCCCTGCGGCTTGGCTGACCCTACTCCCTTTTCTCCTGAACGGCGTGGAAGCTCCCCACCGCCGCCATGGCGACGATGACGGCGTTGATGAAGCAGAGCATGATGTCCTCCGCCTGCAGGGCGTCCGCGGTGAAGATGATCGCCGGCAGCAGCAGCACGAGGGCCACCAGATAGGCCCAAAGCCGGGTGGGGATGCGGCGGATGCCGGGCAGGTCCTTGGTGAATTCGGTGATGATGAGCACCGCCATCACCGCGCCGCCATAGGTCACAAGATCGGTCCAGGTAAAGAATCTATCCATTTTGTTCCTCCTTTGCATACATAAGTTTTTTCAGTTCCTTCTTGAGGCCGTTCAGATCCCCGTTGCCGCCCAGCAGCTCATGGTAGATGTGATGGCCCCGGTTCCAGTTTCTCAGCTCCTCATAGCTGACGGCGCCCCGCTCCAGATATCGGAGAGCCAGCTGCTCCAGCCTGTCCTGCAGCAGCCAGCGCATGCCCTGGCTCTCCCCCGTCTCCGCCCGCCGTCGGGCGGCCTGCCGCTCCAGCAGCGCGTTTACCAGCGCCGTGGCCGCGCCGCTGCCCAGCAGGGCGCATAGGATGGTGACGATGCCTTCCATTTCTCTCTCCCCCGCCCCTGAGGCGAGGTTCGTTTTCATCCTCCCTTCTCTTTCCGACCCCAAGAGGAGCATAGCACGGCAAAGGGGGCCGTGCCTCCGATAATTCGTTCATACTTCCTGTTGCAAAAGGGCTGAAAAAGGAGTATGATGCCTGACATGCGGCTGCGATTCAAAGAAAAGTATATTGGAGATCGGGCGTTCTATCGGCTGGTGCTGACCATCGCCCTGCCGGTGATGATCCAAAACGGCATCACCAGCTTTGTGAACATGCTGGACAATCTGATGGTGGGCGGCATCGGCACGGAGCAGATGTCCGGCGTGGCCATCTGCAACCAGCTCATCTTCGTGTTCAACCTGTGCGTGTTCGGGGGCCTGAGCGGCGCGGGCATCTATGGGGCCCAGTTCTCCGGCAAGCGGGATCCGGAGGGCGTGCAAAACGTGTTCCGGTTCAAGCTCTGGCTGGTGGGCCTGCTGTCGCTCGCTGGCGTGCTGGCCCTGCGCTTTTTTGACGAGCCCCTCCTCTCCCTTTTCCTCCACCAGGGCAGCGAGCAGGGGGATTTGGTTTTGACGCTCCGATGCGCCAGGGCCTATCTTGCCGTGGCCCTCGTCGGGCTGCCCGTATGGGCCCTCTCCCAGGCCTATGCCTCCACACTGCGGGAGACGGCCAGCACCACGCTGCCCATGGGCGCGGGGATCGCGGCCATGCTGGTGAACCTGGTGGGAAACTGGATCCTGATCTACGGCCGCCTGGGCGCGCCCAGGCTGGGGGTGGTGGGCGCCGCCTGGGCCACGGTGCTGTCCCGGTTCGTGGAGCTGTTGATCATCCTTCTGTTCACCCACCTGAATCCCGCGGCTCACCCCTTCGCCCGGGGGCTGTATCGGACGCTGAAAGTGCCGGGGGCGCTGACGGGGATGATCGTGAAAAAGGGGATGCCGTTGCTGCTGAACGAGGCCCTCTGGTCCTCGGGCCAGACCACGCTGGTGCAGATCTACTCCACCCGGGGGCTGGCCGTGGTGGCGGGCATCAACATCTCCAACACCATCTCTATGCTGTTCAACATCGTGTTCATATCCCTGGGCTCCTCCATCGGCATCGTTGTGGGGAATCTGCTGGGGGCCGGGGAGATGGAAAAGGCGAAGGACACCAACACCAAGCTCACCGCCTTCTCCATCCTGTGCTGTTTCGCCATCGGCGGCCTTTTGGCGGCCACGGCGGGGGTGTTCCCCCGGCTCTACAACACCACCGACGAGGTGCGCCGCATCGCCTCCCGGCTGATCCTCATCAGCTCCCTGGTCATGCCCGTCCACGCCTATACCAACGCCTGCTATTTCACCCTCCGCTCCGGCGGCCTCACCCGGCTCACCATGGTCTATGACTGCTGCTTCGTGTGGGGGGTGTGCATCCCCCTGGCCTTCGGACTGTGCCGGTTCACGGCGCTGCCCATCGTGCCCGTCTATGCCGCCGTCACCGCCACGGAGGGGCTCAAAGCCCTCTTCGGCCGCCACTTCGTTCAGCAGGGGAAGTGGATCCGGAACATCGTGGAGAACGAATAGTTTTTTCTCCTGTACTTTTTTCCGGGAAAAGTGCCAAAAGAAAAGCTTACGGAGATGACAAAAAAGAATGTTTCCGTTTGCTCCGTCCTTAAAATTCTTTGGGGGCAGCCTTTCTTTCAAGAAAGGCTGCATGTTTTTATTCAAAACCGTTCAAAATAGGAACATGAAGATTACAGCAAGAGGTGGAAAATGAAAGCGACCGGGATCGTGCGCAGGATAGATGAGCTGGGGCGGATCGTGATCCCCAAGGAGATACGGCGGACGCTCCGGATCCAGGAGAGCGACCCCATGGAGATCTACATGGGCGAGGACGGCTGCATCCAGCTGAAAAAGTATTCCTCCGTGGGCGGGCTGAAGGATGTGGCGGAGGCCTATGCCCAGGCCCTCAACGGCGCCTTTGGCATGACGGCGGCGGTGACGGACAAGGAAAGCTGCGTGGCGGCGGCGGGCCGGCAGCGGCGATGGCTTTTGGACAAGCCCCTTTTGGACAACGTGCGGCGGCGGATCATGGGCCGGCAGGTGATTGAGGAAAAGAACGCCCTGCTGGCCCAGGGGCAGGAGGCCCCCTTCTCCGCCCTGCTGGGGGTGCCCATCCTCATGGAGGGCGACTGCGTGGGCGGCGTGTTCCTGGTGAGCGCGGAGGGCGGACCGGCCATCACGGATGCGGCGCTCCAGAGCCTCAAGACCGGGGCGCTGTATCTGGGAAAGCTGCTGAGCGTATAGGAAAAGCCCCGCGGCTTCTTACCGCGGGGCTGTTTTTATATGCCGTTTACCACTCCAGAGAGAACTCCTCGCCGGTGACGGTGTTCACGTAAAGGCTATCGGCGGCCCAGCCGCAGACGTTGCTGCGCTCTGTGGCGAAGTGCTGGATCTCGGTGAGCATGCCGCCCTCGAAGAAGAACTCGTACCAGCGGCCGTCCGTCATGTAGGGGTCGATGGTGCAGTAGTTGCCGTCGTAGACGGCGTTCACATCCACATCCTTCACGTTTTCCTTGCCCCATGTCTGCTCCGCGATGTTCCGCACGTAGGCGATGTATTCCTCGCCGCCCATGTGGTCATAGTCGATGGTCCTCAAATCCATAGCCGGGTCCTGCTGGTTATAGAGCTTGCTGCAGTCCGCTCGGACGATGTAGCCGGACTTGGCGGCGATGTCCATGATAACGAAGGTATCCTGGATATGGTAGTAGTTCTCCCGATAGCAGGAATCATCCCTATAGTAGACCAGCTGGCCGGGGGCGAGCTGATAACCGATCTCCTTGGTGGGATCGTTGGGGTCGAAGCGCTTTCCAAGAGCGGCGGTGAGGAAGCGGCTGTACATGACCTCCACCTCAGCTGGGGTCATGTCGCCCTCCGCGATGTCGTTTACATCTCCCCGCGTGAAGCACTCTGCAGAGACCAGATGGACAACAGAGGGATTCATGGTGATGTCCGCCAGGAAGGAGACGGATTCCTCCATGCAGCGCTCGTCCTCATGGACCTGGATGCCGTGGAGGGTGTTCTTCATATAGGCCAGGGTGATCCAGCGGCCATCGCCCAGCTCATAGGCGACGGAATACTCGATCCGCTCCCCGCCCCGGCTGGAGCCGCCCCGATCCTGGGTCTTCGTTTTGGCCTCGGTGCCCAGATATGCTGCCACGGCGGCGGCGTCCGTCTTGGCGTCCATCCATTCGGAGGGGGCGAACAGGCCGTTGTCCGCCGCCAGGAGGGAAAAGTCCTTCTCCAGCAGCACGCAGACGAAATCGTTCTTCTCGTCGGTCATGCGCAGGATGCCGGGCCGATAGCCGGCCTCGTCCACATAGCGGGTGACGGTGATGGCGGCGGCGTCGATCTGCCGATGAAGCAGCAGATCGTACAAAGTCTCCACCCGGGTCGCGGCCTCACGGGCCGTTTTCTCGTCCACCTCCTCCCCCACCTTCCAGCTCTTGGCCTCATGGGGGACCGCGTTGCCGATGCGGGGGAACACGGATTTATACTTCCATTCCAGGCCCAGGATGTCCGCCGACAGCATCTCCGGGGAAATAGGCGTGGGCGCGGCGGTGGGCATGGGGGTGGGCGCTTCCGCCTCTCCCGTCAGGCCGATGGCGCCGGTCTCCACGGCCCCCTCGGGGGTCGGGGCGGCGGTGGCCTCCGCCTCGGCGAAGGAGGTGCGGATGAAGGCGTCCTGCATCTGGTTCCCTTCAAAGAGGCGCAGCCCGCCCCAGAAGAACGCCCCCAGCACCAGCACGGCCAAAAGGGTGGTCAGCAGCACCTTGTTTTTCATCCAGAATAATTTCATGAATTTTTGCTCCTTTCTCAAGCTTCGCCCTCAGTATAGGGCCGAACTTGTTATGGAGTATTCATCAACTTGTAAGGGAGTTGTAAAAGGTCACGGTGGCCACGATCCCTCCGTCCGCCGCCCGGGCATAGGTGAGCCTGGCCCCGTGGGCCTTGGCGATCTGGTGACAGAGGGGCACCCCCAGGCCCCCGGCGTCGTGGAGCTTTTTGAACTTGGAGGGATGGTTCACGTAAGCCAGGGCCGCCTCGCTCATGCCGCTGCCGTGGTCGATGACCGCCAGCACGTTGGGCGCCGCCCGCAGCTCCACGGGGGACCCGGCGGGAGAAGCCTTCACGGCGTTGTCCACCAGGTTGTTGAGCAGGGACGAGAGCATGGCCCGGTCCCCGAAGAGGGTGGGCCAGCGGACCTCATAGGTGACGGCAGGATAGGTTTGGGCGATGTGGTCGAATAGCTCCTCCACATCCACGGGGCCGAAGGGGGTGCTCTCCTCCCGGGCGTTGTGCAGCGTCAGCAGCCGGGCCGAGATGTCCGAAAGGCGGGTGGTCTCCTCGGCGATATAGCTGGCGGCCATAAACCGCTGCTCCTCGGTGAGCCGGGCGTCCCGCAGGGTTTCGGCATAGCCCTTCATGGCGGTGAGAGGGGTTCGCATCTCGTGGGCCAGGCGGCTCACGGGCAGGTTGATCCGATAAAGCAGGACATAGAGGGCCGAGGCCATCAGCAAAGCCACCGCCGTGCCCGTGAGGGCCGCCGCGGTCACCTGGCGGCGCAGAAGGGCGTCCGTGGCCCCCGCGTCCCTGAGATACAGAAAGTCGAAGCCCGAGGGGAGCCGGTCGCTGATGAACAGATACAGCCCGCCGCCGTTCCGCAGGAAGCCAACGGTGCCGGGGGCCTTTTGCACCGGGAAGGGCAGGGAGTTGAAGCCGGTCCCGGCCTGACTGAGCTGAAAACAAAGGCCTGTTCCGGTATAGTATCCCAAAAAGGTCTGCATCACGGCCGCCTGCCGTCCCTCCGGCGCATGGACCATGGTGTTTTCCAAGGCGGCGGCGATGGCCTTTTCCTCCCGGAGGGCGGCGTCCGTGGCCGAGCGCACCGTGGCGGTGATGGCCGGGGCGGTGACGGAAAACATGCACCCATAGAGGATCAGGGCGCAGAGCAGCGTGGACAGCAGATAGGTTTTTTGCCAGAGCTTCATGTATTCACTCCCTGTATGAGAAAAACATGGTTTTTCTCACGACTCTTCAAAGCGGTACCCGTTCTTGTAGATGGTTTTGATGTGGTCCTCCAGCTTCAGCTTTCGGCGCAGCTTTTGGATGTGGACATCCACGGTCCGGCTCTCGCCCAAAAAGTCGATGCCCCAGGCCTCGGACAGGAGCTTTTGCCGGCTGAGGCACACGTTTCGGTTTTCGATGAGGATCCGCAGCAGGGCGAACTCCTGGGGCGTCAGATCGACCCGCTCCCCGGCGAGCATGACCTCGTGGGCCTCCCAGCGGATCACAAGATCGCCGATACTGTACTCCGTCTCCGCCCGGTGGGTCCGCCGCAGCACCGCCTGGACCCGGGCCAAAAGCTCCGCCACCTCAAAGGGCTTCACGATATAGTCGTCGGCGCCCAGGCCGAAGCCCCGGACCTTGTCCGTGGTGGCGCCCCGGGCGGTGAGGAAGATGGTGGGCAGGCCCCGGACCTTTTCCATGACCGTGAAGCCCTCCATATCCGGCAGCATCACATCCAGGAGCATGAGATCGAACCCCTCCTCCCCCGCCGCGTGGATGGCATCCCGGCCCGTGAGGGCGGACACGCAGTGGTGCCCCACCATCTCCAGGTTCATCTTCAACAGGTCGTTGATGGCCCGCTCGTCCTCCACGATCAGTATTTTCGCCATGTTTTCCCTCTCCGTTTTCCATTTCATGGCCAGTATATCAGAAAAGTTGTAATGGCGTTGTAAAATAAATGCGGAATCTTTTTTTAGAGGAAGGAAATAAATTTGCACCCTTTCTTGAAAGAAAGGGTGCCCCAAAAAACTTAATTCGGGATTTGATGATCGACAGCCTATCTGTTATCCCCTATATGCTTTTCTTTTTCCGCCGCTTTCTCTTCTGCTATGTGCAAACCATAGTCGAAAACAACGCTTTAGCTTGTTTTCTCCTTGGTTTGCCCGTGCTGCGCCTCGCTGCATCTGCCACAGGCAGCGCTCGGCTCCGCACTCACCGAAAAGAAAAAGCGGCAAAAACTAACCTTATTCCGCAAAGAACCTAAACTCCGTCCTGGACACCTGCGTCTCCCCCGCCGCTATTTTGGGCTGGGGCCAGGCCGGGTGATGGGGCGCGTCGGGATAGAACTGGGTCTCCAGCGCCACCCCCGCGCTCTTGTTGTAGCGCATCCCCCCCTTGCCGGGAAGGCCGGCAAAATGGTTCCCGGTGTAGAGCTGGACGCCGGGCAGCGTGGTCCAAACCTCCATCCGCCGCCCGGAGACGCTCCCCTTCAGATCCGCGGCCTTGAAGAGGCTTTGGCCGTCATATCCGTCCAGGACGAAGTTGTGATCGTATCCGTTCGCCTTCAGGATCTGCGCGTCCCTGCTCTGCACCCCCTCCCGCAGGGCCCGATATGCCCGGAGGTCGAAAACCCCCTTCACGGGCAGGATCCGTCCGTCGGGCACGTTGAATTCGTTGGTGGGCGTGAAGCGGGAGGCGTGGATGCGGATGCTGTGGTCCAGGACGCTGCCGAAGGTGTCCCCGTCCAGGTTCCAATAGCTGTGGTTCGTCAGATTCGCCACGGTGTTTTTCGCCCCGGCCGCGGCCTCATAGCTGAGCGAGAGCACCTGCTCCGGGGAGAACCGATAGGTGACCGACGCGGTCAGATCCCCGGGGAACCCCTCCTCCCCGTCGGGGCTGAAAAGGGTGAATTTCACGCTGTCCTCCCCCAGGATCTCGGCGTCCCACAGCCTGTGGTGAAAGCCCACGGCGCCCCCGTGAAGGGTGTTGGGCCCGTCGTTCCGGGTCAGCGGGTACACATACCGGTCCAGGGGCAGGGACGCCCGGGACAGCCGGTTGGCAAACCGGCCGCAGACCGCGCCCAGGTTCCCCAGGTTTTGCTCATAGAGTCCCAGCTCATCGAACCCCAGGACCACATCCGCCAACCGGCCCAGGCCGTCGGGGACGACGACCTTCACCACCGCCGCGCCGAAAGCCGTCAGCGTCACCCGGCTCCCCGCCGCCGTCGAGATGGTGAACAGGCTGGCCTGCCGCCCGTCCTGCAAGGTTCCGAACGCTTCCTTTGTCACTGCCATAGCTCGTTTCACGCTCCCCTTTTTTTTCAGAAGTATCACAAAAAGGGGAGCGTGTCAAGCCGCAGCCCCACGCTCCCAAGCGCCTCCTTCCCGTTTTTAGTAAACTTTCTATCCCTGCATCCGGGTGATCTCCCGCCGCAAATGGTCCATGATCCGCTTCTCCAGGCGGGAGATGTAGCTTTGGCTGATGCCCAGGGCGTCCGCCACCTGTTTCTGGGTTCGGGGGGGCTGCTGTCCCAGCCCAAAGCGCATCTCCACGATCCGCTTCTCCCGGGGCGACAGCCGGGACAGAGCCGCCCACAGCAGGCGCCGGTCCACCTCCTCCTCCAGCTCCCGGCCCACCTCCTGGCCGTCGGTGCCCAGGATATCGGAGAGCAGCAGCTCGTTTCCATCCTGGTCCATGTTCAGCGGCTCGTCCAGGGACACCTCCAGCTTCAGCTTGCAGCTGCGACGCAGATACATCAAAATCTCGTTTTCGATGCACCGGGAGGCATAGGTGGCCAGCTTGATCTTTTTCTCCGGATCGAAGGTGTTCACCGCCTTGATGAGACCGATGGTGCCGATGGAGATCAGATCCTCCGTCATGACCCCGGTGTTTTCAAACTTCCGGGCGATGAACACCACCAGCCGCAGATTGTGCTCGATGAGCCGATTCCGGGCCGCCTCGCTGGTTTTGGACAGCAGCACGCACCGGCGCTCCTCCTCCAGGGGCAGCGGCGGGGGCAGGCTCTCCCCGCTGCGCACCAGAAAGCACCGAAAGCGCCGAGTGAACAGCCGGGCATACAGCCGATAGAACAGAGCCTTGATCCTTTGGAACATTCCTTCTCCTCCCTTCATGCAGCGCCGCTGCGGGCAGCAGCGCGTCGAACGATCCCAGCTTCAGGGGCGACGCCCCCACGAACACGGGGACCCGCTCCCGATCCGGCCCAGTTTGCACGGCGCCGGGAACCACCTCGATCACCCCCTGCCCCTCCAGAGCCAACGGCCGCCCCGGGGGCAGGTTCAGCCCCTCCGCCAGCACCACGGGCAGGCCCGACAGGGGCTCCGTCAGCAGATTCCCCGAGTCCACGAAGGCGACCAGTTCCACCGTTTTTCCGCCCACCGTCAGGGCGATCCTTTTGAGGCAGCTTCCCTCAAAGCCCCGGTGCACCAGATAGCGGACGCCCCGGACCAGCAGCGGCAGGAGGCACAGCCCATATACGGCCGCCCGCAGGGGCACCGTGCCCAGGTACACCCCCTGCACCGGTCCCGCGCGGCCCCAGGTCAGCAGAACCATCCCGCCCCCCAGCAGCAGCGAGGCCGCCGCCAGGGACAGAAGCGCCCGGAGGTATTCCCGTCGGCTCACGAACAGCGCCGTCACCAGCAGGCACGCCGCCCGCCCCGGCAGGCTCAGCAGCCTGGGGCACCGGCCCAGGGCCAGCGCGTCCCAAACCGCCCCCAGGAGCGAGAGCAGCGCCGCCCGGCGGGGCCTGATCGCCACGCCGCCCAGGGCCCCGGCCAGCTTCAGCAGCAGAAAGTTCACCCCCATGTTGTCCAGCAAAAACCACTCCAGGGAGACCCTCATGCCACCTCGATGACCATGACGGTCATGTCGTCCCGCTGCCCCTTGCGGCGGGCCGCCTCCATCAGCGACGCCGCCATCTGCTCCAGGGGCGCATCGTGGTCCCGCTTCAGCTCCGTTTCCAGCTCCTTTCCCAAAAGGTCATAGACCCCGTCGGTGCAGAACACCAGCCGATCCCGCTGGCGGAGGCGGATGCGGCGAATGTAGGGCCGGGCTTCGTCCACGATGCCGCAGGGCAGGGCTTCCCCGGCCAGCATCCGCACGTTCCCCGCCCGCACGAGGCAGGTGGGCGGCGCGCCGAACTTCACCATCTCCGCCTCCCCGGTGACCAGATCGATGGAGGCTGCGTCCAGAGTGGCGTAGATCTCCTTTTCCCCCCGGGCGATGAGGAGCCGATTCACGTTTTCATAGATCAGCTCCCGCTCCACCCCCAGCCGAAACTGGTCGAAGAGCAGCTCGATGGCCGCCCGGCTCTCCCGGTTGGCCGCCTCCCCGCTGCCCATGCCGTCGGACACGGCATAGATCACCTTTCCGCTGGGCATCTTCAGCTCCCCGGTCTCGTCCCCGGACACGGTCTCGGCCTGCTCCGGCAGGGAGATTCGGGCCATCCGGGCGGTGAGCCCCCGCAGGGCCTCCATCTCGAACACGGTATACGCCGCCTCCTGCCGCACGCCGATGAGCCGCATGGTCCGCCTGAGCCGCCGCTCCACCGCCAAGAGCAGCGCCGCTCCGTCCTCGCTGTCCCGATGTCCCAGCCGGATGGACAGGCACAGCCGCCCCGCGGGATAGAAGGCGTCCACGGACAGGGGCGAAAAGCCCCGGCGGATGAGATAGGGCAGCAGCGCCCCCTCCACCCGTTCGTCCCCCCAGCGGTCCTCCCGCAGATGGGTGGCCAGGAGGGAGAGCATGGCCGAGACCCCGCAGAGCTGCCGGTTCATATAGGCGTTCTGCTCCGCCGCCCGCCTGAGGCCCGCCTCATGGACGAAGGCCTGGTTGTAGGATTGATAGGCGGCGGTCATGATCTCCCGAAAAAACCGACAGTGGCTGTCCATGGGCGACAGGGGGCGGACCGGGTCCCCCCGGTCGTAGGCGGAGAGCAGATGGAGCACCGCCCGGTCGAACTGCTCCGGATCCCGCTGGCACAGAACCCTTCCCTCGCAGCCCACGCACACCCGCCGGGCGGCCCCCAGGGGCCATTCCGCCAGGAACCGGCCCGTCTCCTTCTCCCGGTCGAAGAGGCCGGACAGGGCCCCGCAGAGCCGGGCGGCCTCCTCCACCTCCCCGGCCATCCGCTGCCGCAGCCGGTCCATGGCCTTCGCCCCGTTTTGCTCCCGATAGCGGCGGCTGTCCAGGGCGGTCCGGGCCCGTTCCGTCCACTCCGCCGGCAGCACCAAAAAGGAAAGGCAGGCCAACAGCGCGCTCCCCACGGCCACCGGGGCCTCCTCCCGGCCCAGAAAAACGGTTTCCACCGCCGCCGTCAGCAGAAAGCTCCCCGCCGTGGCCCCCCGGCCATAGCCGGACGCCAGGGCCGCCATCAGGGCGCACAGGGCCGTCATCCCCACCAGGTCGACGCCTGCCTCCAGGCCGAAGGCCAGCAGCGCCGCGGCCACGATCCCCTCCACCAGGCCGAAGGGTCCCTTGCAGAAGGCCAGCAGCAGCGTGATCTCGTCCAGCAGCACCACGGGCAGCGACACTCCGGCGGCGGACAAATCCCCCAGCCCCAGGAGCACCAGCCCGGCGCAGGCCGAGAGCAGCATCTGCTCCCGCTCCCCCAGAACCCGGAGCCGGGCCCCATCGGACAACAGGACCAGGCACCGGCTCAGCAGCACCACCGCCACCGCCGACAGGGCCAGCGACAGCAGGGCATAGGCGCAGGACTGCCACTCCAGCACCATCTCAAAGGGCAGCACGGCGATCTCGCACAGCAAAAACACCAGCATCCGGGCACTGAGGGACGCCTCCCCCACCAGGGCCCGGATGAGCCGAACGAACAGCACGAAGGCCGCCGCCGCGATCATCACCCCCCAGAGGGGCTCCCCGCTCAAAAAGGCGCCCACCACCACCCCGGCCCCGGCAAAGAGGGGGTCCACCCCCACCAGCTCCGCCGCCGCCATGCCCGCCAGGCCGAAGGGGGCGCAGCTGTCCCCCACCCGGGCCCGGCACAGCACCAGGCTCCCCAAAAAGGTGACCAGCTCCAGGATGTGCTTTCTCGTATTCAGTCCTTGTTTCGTTCGGCTCATGACCCCATTGTACTCGCAGGCAGGGGTGGTTTTTCGGCGAATCCGGCGGTCGGCCACCCTTTTCTTCCCGACAGGATGGCCCGATCCCTCCCCTTCCTATGCCCCCTTTTCCCCCGCCTCTGCCGCCCCGACCATGAAAACCCTGTCTTGCCCCGGGGAAGCGGATATGGTATACTGACTGCAATCACGTGTATTTGAACAAAAGAGAGGGAAACGTATGCATCAAACGAAGATCATCGCCTTTGAAGGCATCGACGGCACGGGCAAAACCGTTCAAATGGAAAAGCTCAGGGAGCGGCTCACGGCCCGGGGACTATCTGTGGGCACCCTGTCCTTCCCGGACTACGGCAGCTTCTTCGGGGGCTGCGTGGGCCGGTTCCTCATGAAGAAGGACGGGGTCTCCGCCAGCGATGTGGACCAGCGGAGCATGGCCCTTTGGTTCGCCATGGACCGGTGGGCGGCCTTCCAGGGCTTCGACTACAGCGCCTTCGATGTGCTGCTCATCAACCGCTATGTGCTGAGCAACGCGGTCTATCAGAGCATCCGGGACCGGGATCTGGCCGGCCCGGACATCCTGGATTTCGTGCTGGAGCTGGAATTTGAGCAGCTGAAGATCCCCCGCCCCCACATGAACCTTGTTCTGGATGTGGACCTGGCGGACGCCCGGCAGAACGTGGGCAAGAAGGGCTATCGGGACTATGCCGGCAACGAGAAGGACGAATATGAGAAGCAGGACGCCATCCAGCTCAGGGCCAGGGAGAAATATCTCTCCTACGGGGAGCGTCTTTCCGGCACAAAGGTGATCCCCTGCATGGAGAACGGGGCTTTGCTGCCCATCGATGTCATTGCCGATAGGGTCTTTGACGCCGTGGCGGAGATCCTGTAACCCATGAGCCGCCGAACCGTTTTTGCGCTGCTCCTGTCTGCGTTGCTGCTGCTTCCCTGTGCCGCTCACGCCCTGACGCCCGCTCCGCCCCCTGCCCCCGTCATCACCCTTGTGGGGGAGGCGGCCATGACGGTGGACGCCGCCTTCACCTTTGAGGACCCGGGCGCCACGGCCGTGGGGGCCGGGGCGAGGATCTGACGGACAGCATCACGGTGGAGGGCGAGGTGATCCCCTATCTGGTGGGGGACTATGTGCTTACCTATGCCGTGGCCGACGCATACGGTTCCCGATCCCAGGTCCGGCGCACCGTCACCGTGACGCCCGTAGAGATGCCGGAGGTGATCCAGCCCCCGGAAAAGACCGTCTACCTCACCTTCGACGACGGGCCGGGGTCGTCCACGGCATATCTGCTGGATGTCCTGAAGAAATATGATGTGAAGGCCACCTTCTTCATCGTGGGGAACCGGGCGCCGAAGGAGCTGATCCGCCGGGCCTTTGAGGAGGGGCACAGCATCGGCGTCCACTCCTACACCCACCGCTTCGAGCAGATCTATGCAAACGAGGCGGCCTTCTTCGCCGACTTTTTGGCCGCAGAGGAGGTCATCTTCGAGCAGACGGGCCAGTATACCCCCCTCTTCCGCTTCCCCGGCGGCAGCGGCAACACCGTCAGCTCCGGCAACCGGGGTCTCATGACCCGGCTCACCAGGATCATGGAGGACATGGGCTATCGCTACTTTGACTGGAACGTGAACTCCCTGGACGGGTCCGGGCGGACGGATCTGACCACCCTCGACTTCTACAACGTGATCCGCAACCGGATCACCGCCAACGGCGACGGCTTCTCCATCGTGCTGCAGCACGACATCCAGAGCAACAGCGTTCACGCCGTGGAATCCGTGATCCGCTGGGGGCTGGAGAACGGATACACCTTTTTGCCCCTGGACATCACCAGCCCCACCTTCCACGCGGATCTGAACAACTGAGCCCACCAGGCACCGCCGGCGCCCCTTTTTCGGGGGCGCTGTTCTCATTTTACAACTCTATTACAACTCCATTACAACTATTTGACGTTTTGGACGAATATGGGCGCTATCATGGACATGACATCAAACAAGGAGGCATGCCCATGAAACGAATCTGTACGCTGATGCTGGTGATTTTGCTGCTGACCGCTGCCGCCTGCCAGCCCACGCCCGGCGAGGACTATGTGGTGAACAAGAAGGACAGCGGCGCGGCGGCCAAGCTTCAGGAGGGCGCCGAGGCCCGGGGCGCCCAGACGCTGCCGGAGCGGTGGGACGAAGTCTATGAGACGGAGCCCATGACCCTGACCTTCCACGCCCCCATTGTTCAAAAGGAGGACGGGCTTTACCCCGTCTATCGGACCCGGCAGGCGCCCCTCACCGAGGGGGAGATCGTGGGGTATCTGAACATCCTCTTCCCGGACCCGGTGACCGTGCGGCAGAACCTGCCCACCAAAGCGGACATCCAGCGGGAGATGGAGTGGTATCTCAACGACGCCGAGGCGACGCTGGCCTGGCAGGACGCGGGCCGGCCCGACGACGGGGTGGACAGGGACGAAACGCCCATCACCCGGGAGGAGGTGAACGAGGAGCTGAAGAACTATCAGGAGCGGATCAACCAGGCCCCGGACGAGAACCAGGCAAGTCCCGTGACGGCCTATCATGTGCCCACCTCCCAGGAAGGGCCCCTGGTCTATGGGCTCAGATCCGGAGCTTCCCTGATCGTCTACCCCTCCTGGAACGGAAACCTTTTCGCGGGCTTGGGCAGCAGGGATTCCTATGTGTACTATCGCTACGACTATGAGTTTGAAAAGCGATTCGACGAGGAGAACCTGCGGCCCTTCACCCCGGTGACGGCGGATCAGGCGAAATGCGAACAGGTGGCCAAGGACGCCCTGGCCAAACTGGGCATCGAGGGCATGGTGCTGGTGAACACGGAGGAAGCCAATCTGACGGACGGCCGGGAGAGTTTGAGCGCCGGATATGCGTGCCTATTCGTCCGGGACTTCGGGGGCTATCCCTATCTCGGAAGGCACTTTGAGCCTGCTCAGCACCTGACCTACGGAGAGGACAGCGGCTTCATGGCCAACGCCTATATCCGACCGGAGGAGCTGCTGCTGTTCGCGGACGAAGAGGGGGTGAAGCTCATCAGCTTCGACGCCCCCAAGATGATCGCCGGCGTGGAGAGCAAAAACGCGCCCCTGCTGCCCTTTGACAGGGCCCAGGAGCGCATCAAGCAGGGGCTTATCTACGGCCTTGCCCGCTGGGCGGACCAGATGCACGGGAACGAGCCGGATCTGAAGCTGAACGTGGAGATCTACAAGATCGGCCTCACCGCCTACACCCTCCATGCCCCCGACAGCGAGGACTATCTGGAGATGCCCTGCTATGTGGTCTATTTCGACGAGTGGTCCCGACCCGATTCCGTCCGGGAGGACAAGACCATGATGCAGGAGACCCTGCTCATCAACGCCCTGGACGGCTCCATCGTCCACACGGACTGGGGATATTGAATCCGTCCATGGACCGGCGCCGCGCTCGCTCTGCCCGCGGCTCTGCCTAAAACCCTGCGGTTTTCCGGACGGCAAAGCCGTAAGGCGCCAAATCCATCGCCCACGCCGCCGGATTTGACTTGTTCAAACCCTCCCGTTCTTCCTGCCCCGGTTGCCTGCGCGCATCTGCAATGCGCCTGAGTTGCCCGGTGAGCGATGCAATGTGAACCCGCTGCGGAGGAGCATACGCCCCCGCTCCTGCCGGCTCAGTGCATGATCCGGCAGGATTTTTTGCATTCCGCCACCCGCTTGTCGGGCAGGGGCTTCACGGTGAACTTTTCCATGTGCAGGGCGGGGTTGGCCTTCACATAGAAGTCCGCGTCCTTGGCCTCGGGGAACAGCTCCCCGTCCTTCTTCATGAGCTCCTCCATGGCGGCGGCCAGATCCGGGCTCACCTCGATATAGATGCGGCGAAGCTTGCAGCCCTTGAGGACCTGCAGCGTCTGCTTCCGGAGCCGATTGAACACGGTGTAGGGCGAAAGGACCTTCGCCTCCCCCTGGCAATAGGGGCACGTGACCTTCAGGGTGTCGCCGATGCTGCGGCCGGTCTTCTTCCGGGTCAGCTCCACCAGACCCAAATGGGTGAAGCCGAACACATGGGACCGGGTGTGGTCGTCCTTCATGGCGTCCTTCAGCGTTTGCAGCACCTTTTGCCGGTCGGCCTCCTTCTCCATGTCGATGAAGTCGATGATGACGATGCCGCCGATGTCCCGAAGCCGAAGCTGAACGGCGATCTCCCGGGCCGCCTCGCAGTTGGTGTTGGTGATGGTCTTTTCCAGGTTGTCCTTGCCCACATATTTGCCCGTGTTCACATCGATGACGGTCAGGGCCTCGGCCCGGTCGATGACCAGATAGCCGCCGGACTTGAGCCAGACCTGGCGGGCGAGGGCGTTTTCGATCTTCGCCTCGGTGTCATAGCGGTCGAAGAGGGCCTCGCTGTCCTTATAGAGGATGCGGGGCTTCAGCTTGGGGGCCATGACATCGGCGATCTGCTTGAGCTTGTCGCAGGCCGCCTGGTCGTTGACAAAGACCCGGTCCACATCCTTCATCAAAAGATCCCGGACCGTGCGGAACAGCAGGCTCTGCTCCGCGTGCATGAGGGCGGGGGCCTTGGTCTTTTTGGCCCGCTTCTCGATGTCCTCATAGAGGGTCAGGAGGCTGTCCAGATCCTCCTGAAAGGCCTCCTTCGTCTTCCCCGCCGAGGCGGTGCGGACGATGACGCCCTTGTTCTTGGGCTTGATCTCGTTGAGGATCTTGCGCAGGCGCCCCCGCTCGTCCTCCTTTTCGATGCGGCGGCTGACGCCCACATAGTCCACCGTGGGCATGAGCACCAGCGACCGGCCCGCCAGGGTGATGTGGGTGGTGACCCGGGCGCCCTTGGTGCCCACCGGGTCCTTGGCCACCTGAACGAGGATGCTCTGCCCGGGCTTCAACAGGTCGCCGATCTTCCGGGTTTCGGGGAGCTGCTCCAATTCATCATACTGATCGCCGGGAAAGAACACATCCCCGGCATAGAGGAAGGCGTTCTTCTCCAGGCCGATGTCCACAAAGGCCGCCTGCATGCCCGGCAGCACGTTTTGGACCTTGCCCAGATAGATGTTCCCCACCAGCCGTTCCGTCCCGTTTTGCTCCACATAGAGCTCCACCGGGGTGCCGTCCTCCACCACCGCCACGCGGATGGCGAATTTGTTGGCGTCTACCAAAATTTCCTTATTCATGTTTTCCTTTCCCAAGGCTGGGCAAACCCGACAGGCCCTCAAAATACATCTCCTCCCGCCGGCATCTGAAAGAGCCCGCTGACCCCAGAAAATCGAGCAGCACGTTGACAAACGCTTCCGTGCGCAACCCGCCACCGGCGGTCAGCTCTCCCAAAACATCCAGCGCGAAGGAGGCGCCGTCAACCTTCGTCAGCCTTGCTTCATAGAGCTGCGGACGGATGTTTTGGGGCACCATGGCCCCGCTCTTCGTCCGCTTCCGAACCATAAGTTCCTCCTGCTGCAGCAGCTTTTGGAGGGCGCTGCTCACCTCTGCCGCCGAAAAATCCCTTTCGGGCCTGACCCACAGGGTGTACCGGGCGGCGGCCAGATGCCCGGTCAGGGTGCCGAAATCCTCCGGCGCCGCCATGGCGTGGGACACGACCATGCCCTCGGGCAGCACCGCGTTCAGCCGCGCCTCGAACGCCCGGGGAGCGATCTGCTCTCCGAGGCGCACATCGAACCACTCCCGCTCGCTTTCAAAGCCCGTGGACAATGCTCCCGCAAAGGCCATGAGGGGATGGGGGTTGAAGCCCTGGGAGTAGAGCAGGGGCATGTCCGCCCGGCGCAGCGCCCGCTGCAGCGTCCGCTGCATGTCCAGGTGCGAAAGATAGGCCGCCCGGCCCCTTTCATGCAAAGCAGCGACGATCCGCATAGGCCCTCCCAAAGCATCCGTTGCATCCCTGGCGGCAATCCCGGGTGGTGGCCGCCGCCATGGCTTTTTCGTATTCCCGCTTCAAATAGTCCTCTGTGACCACCACATCCACGTGGCCCCAGGGCAGCTTCTCCTCCAGCGTCCGCTGCCGCTGGGCATACGCCTCCACCGTGAGGCCGCATTCCCGGAAGGCCTCCTGCCAGGCCTCGGGTCTGAAATGTTCGCTCCAGGAGTCGAACCGGCAGCCCTTCTCGTGGGCCCTGAGCAGCACCTCCCCCAACCGCCGATCCCCCCGGGAGAAGGCCGCCTCCAGCACCGAAAGGAAGCTGGGGTGATAGTGGAGCTCGCCGCCCCGAACGCCCTTCATGGCCCCCACCAGCAGCCGCTGCTTGCGCCGGATCTCCTCCGGATCGTTCTGGGCGCACCACTGAAAGGCGGTGTGGGGCTTGGGGACGAAGGTGGACACGCTGACCGTGAGTCTCAGACCCTTGCCCCGCTTCTCCTTGGGCATGGCATAGAACAGGCGGGAGACCTTTTTCGCCAGCTCCGCGATGCCCAGCACATCCTCGTCCGTCTCCGTGGGCAGACCGATCATGAAATAGAGCTTGACGCCGTTCCAGCCTGCCGCAAAGGCGTCGGCGCAGGCCCGCAAAAGATCCTCCTCGGTCACGTTCTTGTTGATCACATCCCGCATGCGCTGGGTCCCCGCCTCGGGGGCGAAGGTGAGGCCCGCCTTGCGGATGGACTGCATCCTGTCAAGCTCGTCCTTCAGCAGGGAATCCACCCGGAGGCTGGGCAGGGCCACGGACACCCGCTTTTTCTCCATCCGGTCCATGATCTCGGGCAGCAGCTCATGGAGGTGGGAATAGTCCCCGGTGGACAGGCTCAGCAGGGAGATCTCGTCATATCCCGTGCAGGCCACCAGCTCCTCCGCCTGATGCAGCAGCGTCTCCCGGGACCGCTCCCGCACGGGCCGATAGATGTAGCCCGCCTGGCAGAACCGGCAGCCCCGGGTGCAGCCCCGCATGACCTCCAGGGCCACCCGGTCGTGAACGATCTGCATGTGGGGCACCAGCTGCCGTCCCACGAAGGGGGACTTGTCCAGGTTTTCCAGGATCCGGCGGGTCACCTTCTCCGGGGCCCTTTCGTTGAGCCGGCGGACGCCCGCAAAGCCGGATTCGTCGTAGACCGCCTCATAGAAGGCCGGCACATAGACCCCGGGGATGGCGGCGAGCCGCTCCAAAAGCTGCGCCTTTCTTTCCCCCGCGGCCCGAGCCGCCCGAAAGGCGTTCACCAGCTCCGGCTCCGCCTCCTCCCCGTCGCCGATGACGACGGCATCGAAGAAGGGGGCGATGGGCTCCGGGTTCACGGCGCAGGGGCCGCCGGCGATGACGAGGGGGCAGTCCTCTCCCCGATCCCGGCTCAAAAAGGGGATATGGGCGAGCTCCAGCATGGTGAGGATGTTGCTGTAGCACATCTCATACAGCAGGGAAAAGCCCACGATGTCGAAGCTCTTCAGGGGGCTGCGGCTCTCCAGGGTGAACAGCTCCTCCCCCGCCTCCTTCAGCGCCGCCTCCATGTCCGTCCAGGGGGCGAAGCACCGCTCGCAGCTCACGCCCTCCATGCCGTTGAGCACATGGTAGAGGATGCGGGAGCCCAGGTGGGACATGCCGATCTCATACACATCGGGGAAACAGAGGGCAAAGCGAAGGTCCGCCTGTTCCTTCACCTGCATGTTGTATTCGCCGCCGATATACCGGGCGGGCTTCTCCACCCGGGATAGGAGCCGATAAAGAGCTTCTTCCGTCACGTTCGTTTTCCTGTCCCTATTTTTGCCCAAACTATGGCGCTTTTAGACCCATGCACATAAAAACGCAGTTTATAACTTGTATACTATACCACAGAAGTTTTTACCGGTCAAACAGAAAAACCAGCTCCCCCAGGGTGATCTTTTCGCCCCGCCTCGCCAGCCCTGCCAGCAGCGCCCCCTCGTCCAGGGTGCCCAGCAGCCGATCCCCGGCGCCGATGACCCGGATCAGGGTATAGCTCCCCCGGCGCAGGGCGCGCAGGGCCTCGGCGGCGGTCCGATCCGCATAGAGGGCCGCCTCCCGGACCTCCACGGGCCGCCCCAGGCGCAGGGAAGCCTGCCGGTCGAGAAGCCCCTCCAGAGGCCGATCCGCCCCCAGCAGGAGCCGCCCGCCGGAGAACAGCAGGAAGGCGGCAAACAGCAGGGCCGTTTCGCTGCCCACGCCCAGAACGGCCCCATAGACCCCCAGCGCCAGCAGGCCGCTCCCCAGCAGGAGGCCCAGCCAGGCCGTGAGCCGCCGCGCCCGGCGGATGCCCACGCCCGGGGCCAGCAGCGCCGCCAGGGCCCGCCCCCCGTCCAAAGGCTCCGCCGGCAGCAGGTTCACCGCCGACAGGGTCAGATTCAACAGAAAAAAAGGCTCCATGACCTCCCCCGTCCCGGGCAGCAGCCGCAAAGACAGCAGGCTCATCCCCCCGGTCACCAGGCCGCACAGGGGCCCCGCCAGGGCCACGGCCAGGGCCCGCCTGCCCCCCGCCTCCAGATCGGTGCTGAGAGCCGCCCCAAAGGGCCACAGCTCCAACGATCGGATCCGATAGCCAAGGCCCCGGGCCACCAGGGCATGGCCCAGCTCATGGAGGGTCAGGGCCAGCAGCCCCAGGCCAACCTGCCGGGGCCCCGCCGTCACCAGCAGCAACAGCAGGGCGGGCAGCAGCGTCCAATGGGCCCATATCTCCGTTTCCCCCAGGCGCAGCAGCCGCCTCATATCTGCTTTTCCACCTGCAGCGACACATAGACCCGGGGATCCTGGGGCGCTCCCTTCTCCGACACGGCCAGATACACCCGCCGCCCCACGGGCACCGTGCCCAAAAGCTGGCCCGCCGCCACCGTTTCCCCGGCCCTGACCCGGATCTGGTCCAGGCCGTAGTAGACCGCGTCGATGTCCCCGGCGGACCGGACGCGGATGAACTTGCCCCAGTCCTCATCCTCCCCCAGGGCAAAGACCTGGCCGCCGCAGCAGCAGCTCACCTCCGTGCCCAGGGCGGAGAAGCCGACGACGCTGTCCTCCCGGAGCAAAGTCACCTCGTCGGCGCGGACCGGGGGCGTCCATTTCACCCGCTGGACCCCGGCCGCGTTCTGTGCTGGCTCCCCTGCCTTTTCCCGGGTCTCAACAAAATAGAGGGCGCCCAACGCTTCCTCCCGGGGCGTGGTCTGAGGCAGGGTCTCCCCCTCCGCCGCAAAGACCTCCCGCTGGCCGCCGGGGAGCCGGTTCCCCAGCTCCAGCACCAGGGCGATGAGCAGCACCCCCAGGCACAGGCTGATCTTCGCCATCATGCTCCCGGGGCGCACGGTCGTCTGCGCCCCTCGCTCCTGCACCCGAAACACACAGGGCCCCGCGTTCTGCTGCCGCTCGCGCACCTTCACCTCGCCAAAGTCCATTTCTGCCTCCTTGCCGCTTTTTCTCCAGGTTACGCGGCCGGGCGTCGGAATATGACGAAGGGAAGCGGACGGAGAGAGCATGCACCTTTTTCTTGGACAAAAAAGATATCCAAAAAAACGCAAGAATGGGGAAATGCTCACGGCATCTCCCCATCGTCCTCATGCTTTTCTTTTTCCGCTCGAACTGAAAAAGGCTGTTTCTTATCGGAAGTCCGGCAAAGCCTGGGCCACCAGGGCCTCGATCCTGCCGGAGCGGATGAGCTCGTTCATGGCGGCCACATCGCAGCGGAGCTCGTGGTCGTCCTCGCAGAAGGGGACCACCTGGCGGACCAGGTCGTAGACCCCCCGGTGAACCGGGGAGAGCCGATCCGCGATGCCCCTCAGGTCGATGCCCTGCACGGCGCCCATGAGCTCGAAGGCCAGGACGGAATAGAGGTTTTTCACGATGGTCCGGCACTTTCTCGCCGCGGTGGTGCCCATGCTCACATGGTCCTCCTGGTTGGCGGAGGAGGGGATGCTGTCCACGGAAGCGGGATGGGCATGGACCTTGTTTTCGGAGACGATGGAGGCCGCCGAATACTGGCAGATCATATAGCCGGAGTTCAGGCCCCCGTGGGGGGTCAGAAAGGCGGGCAGGCCGTTGGACAGGGTGGGGTTCACCATCCGCTCCAGCCGCCGCTCGGAGATGGAGCAAAGCTCCGCCGCCGCGATGCCCAGAAAGTCCATGACCAGGGCCACCGGCTCCCCATGGAAGTTGCCGCCGGAGATGACGGACTCGTCCTCCGGGAAGAGGATGGGGTTGTCGGTGACGGAGTTCATCTCGATCTCCAAAATGCTGCGCACATAGGCGATGGCGTCCCGCACGGCGCCGTGGACCTGGGGGATGCAGCGGATGGCATAGGCGTCCTGGACCCTGAGATTTTTGGAAGCCTCCGCCGTGGGGCTGTTTTCCAGGAGCAGGCGGATGTTTTTCGCCACCACGCCCTGCCCCCGCTGGGGCCGCAGGGCGTGGATCCGGGGATCGAAGGCGGAGGTGAGGGCGGTCAGGGCCTCCATGGTCATGGAAGCGGTGATGTCGGCCAGCTTCGCCCCCCGGTCGAGATCATACCAGACCAGGGTGCCGATGGCGGTCATGCATTGGGTGCCGTTGATGAGGGCCAGGCCCTCCTTGGCCAGAAGATGATAGGTGGGGATGCCGGCCCGCCTCATGGCCTCGGCCCCGGGGAGCCGCTCCCCCCGATACCAGGCCTCGCCCCGGCCCAGGAGCACCAACGCCATGTGGGCCAGCGGGGCAAGATCGCCGGAGGCCCCCAAGGACCCCTGCCGGGGCACCACGGGGGTGACGCCCCTGTTCAGCATCTGGATGAGGCACTCGATGAGCTCCCGCCGGATGCCGGAATTGCCCTTGACCAGGGCGTTGGCCCGGAGGAGCATCATGGCCCGGACCACCTCCTCCGCCAGAGGGGTCCCCACGGCCACACAGTGGCTCAGGATCAGGTTTTCCTGGAGCTGGGCGCTTTGCTCCGGGCCCACGTTCACCTTGGAGAATTCCCCGAAGCCGGTGGAGATGCCATAGACCCGGCGGTCCTCCGCCAGGATCCGTTCCACCAGGGCCCGGGCTTCATCGATGGCTTCATGGCAGGCTGCCGACAGCTGCACCGGCGCGCCTGCGCGGGCCACCGAAACCACCTTCTCGATGGTCAGGCTCTCTCCATCCAAAATGACCGGGGCAAGGGAATGGTCCACATCCATGACAAGCACACCTCCGCAAGCGACAGATTTTCTCTGTCCCCATACTATCATCTCGGCCAGGGCAAGTCAATTTGCCGGGAACAATATACACTTTTTTGAATAAAGGGGGCCATATGTGTGTGCGGGGGGTATGGGGGCCCCCCCTATATACACACTCTCATTGTCATTATCCTTTTCTTTGTCTTTTTCTTTTTCTTTGTCATTGTCTTTGTCTTCTTCTGAAATCAATGGTTTTCGGGTTGAAATCAGGATGGAATCATGTTGGAATCAAAAAAAAGGGCAGCGGCTCCCTGTCGCTGTCCCTTTCCATGTTGTGTCGGCGGAGAAGCTACTCCTCCTCGTCCTCCTCGTCGAAGAGGTCCTGAAACTCGGCAAAGACCTCGTCCAGCAAAATTTCGTTGTCGATGGTGCGATACCTCTCCTCCCCGTTCTCCTTGACGATCTCCAGCAGGACGATCTCGTCCTCGCCGATGCCCGCCACCTGGTCCAGGGGCTGCAGCGCCGCATAGCGCCTGCCCTCATAGGCGAAGGTGAGCAAAAGATCGAAGTCCACGGGTTGTCCGTTGTCGTCGTCGATCAGAGTGACGATGGTATCCTTTTCTTCCATATCCCGTTCCTCCGCCTCAAAGCCTGTCCCTGTGGCTCTCCATATATCCCTGGAGGATGACCACGGCGGCCATCTTGTCGATGACCTGCTTGCGCTTCTCCCGGGAGATGTCCGCATCCAGCAGCACCCGGCGGGCGGCCATGGTGGTCAGCCGCTCGTCATAGAAGGCATAGTCCCCGTCCCACCGGTCGATGAGCCGCTGGGCAAACCGCTTCACCTTCTCCGCCTGCTCGCCATAGGTGCCGTCCATGTTTCGCGGCAGGCCGAAGAGCAGGGTGCAGGGGGCATATTTCCCGGCCAGGGACAAAAGATATTCCGCGTCCTTCTCGGCGCCGCCCCTGCGATGATAGGTCTCCAGGGGCTGGGCCGTGATGCCCAGGGCGTCGGACACGGCCACACCGATGCGCTTGTCCCCCACATCGAAGGCCAATATCCGCTGCATCAATCCTCTGCCCGCTGCTGACGGCGGGCATAGAAGCGGACCAGTTCCTCCAAAAGCTCGTCCCGCTCCACCCGCAGGATGAGATAGCGGGCGTTTTTATAGCTGGTGATATAGGTGGGGTCGCCGGACAGCAGATAGCCCACGATCTGGTTCACCGGGTCATACCCCTTCTCCTTCATGGCCGCATAGACGGTCATGAGCACTTCCCGAGGGGTGAGCTCGCTCCGGGAGGAGGTGAAGCGGGTGGTCTTTCCGTCCTTGTTTTCCATGGTGTCCCTTCCTTTCCTTCAGCGGGTCGCTGAACAGATTCTCTCGCGTTCATACTATATCACATATGTTTTCACAATTCAAACCTTATCTGCGCTTTCTCACGAAAAATCCCCCTGCCGTCCCCATCCCGGCCACACTTTCTCACAGGCGCGGGGCGGCACGCATAGAATAGGACCACAACGCAAAAGGAGGATTTGCCATGAAAAGGATAGGTTGCGCCCTGCTGATGCTGGCGCTGCTGCTGACGATGACGGCGGGCTGCAAGGGGAAGGACGCCCCCACCCAAAGGACGGTGGAGCTTCACGAGGTGACCCGCTCCGTGTTCTATGCGCCCCAATATGTGGCGCTGAACCTGGGCTTCTTTGCGGAGGAGGGGCTGCAGGTGAACATCACCACCTCCGGCGGCAGCGACAAGGCCATGACCGCCCTTTTGTCCGGGGACGCGGACATCTGCCTGGCCGGGCCGGAGACGGCGGTGTATGTGTTCAACGCCGGGCAGGCGGCCCACCCGGTCGTGGTGGGGCAGCTCACCAAGCGGGACGGATCCTTTTTGGTGTCCCGGATCGATGAGCCAGGCTTTGCCTGGGAGAGCCTGCAGGGAAAGACCATCATCGGCGGCCGCAAGGGGGGCATGCCCCTCATGACCCTTTGCTATGTGCTCCGGCAGCACGGGCTCGTGCCCGGGGCGGATGTGGAGGTCGTCGACAGCATCCAGTTCAACATGATGGGCCCCGCCTTCGAAGGCGGCACCGGGGACTATGTGACCCTCTTTGAGCCCACGGCCACGGAGCTGCAGAACGCGGGCAAGGGGTTTATCGTGGCCAACGTGGGCCTGGAGTCCGGCAGCATCCCCTATACCGCCTATATGGTGACGCCGAAGAAGCTCGAAAAGGACCCGGAGACGGTGAAGGCCTTTTTGCGGGCGGTCTACCGGGCGCAGCAGTGGTGCGTCACCGCCAGCGACGAGGACATCGCCCGGGCCATGCAGCCCAGCTTCCCGGGCACCAGCCTGGAGAGCCTGATGATCGTGGCCCACAGCTATCGGGAGACGGATTCCTGGAAGCGGGAGCTGACCATGGCGGCGGCGGACTATGGACGGCTGCTGGATGTGATCGACGGCGCCGGGGAGCTCTCCGCCCGCCCGCCCTTTGAAGCGGTGGTGGATAACGGCCTGGCGGAGGCGGTGCAGGCAGGAAAATAGCTCAAAAGAGGAATTTTTTCAGATGCGAGCAGGGCAGGAAGGCGCCCTGCCCATTTTTCGTGAAGGGACCTATTGACAAATATCGGGTTACATGATATTACTTATTACATGAAAAAACAGACCCCATGAAAGGAGCTTTCCATGGCCGAATATATCCTGAGCTGCTGCTCCACCGCCGATCTCTCCCGGGAGCATCTCCTGTCCCGGGACATTCCCTATGTGTGCTTCCATTTTTTCCTGAACGGTGAGGAAAAGACCGACGATCTGGGCATCAGCGTCCCTCCCAAGGTGCTCTTCGACACCATCAAGGCCGGGGCCGACGCCCGGACGGCCCAGGTGAACGCGGAGGAATACGAGGCCTTCTTCCGGCCCTATCTGCAGCAGGGCAAGGACATTCTGCACGTGACCCTCTCCTCCGGCATCTCCGGCACCATCAACTCCGCCCAAGCCGCCGCGGCCGCCCTGCGGGAGGCGTTCCCGGAGCGGAAGATCTATATCGTGGACTCCCTGTGCGCCTCCTCGGGCTATGGGCTGTTCATGGACAAGCTGGCGGACCTCAGGGACGAGGGCATGGGCATCGACGAGCTGAAGGCCTGGGCCGAGGGCAACCGTCTGCGGCTGAACCACTGGTTCTTCTCCACGGACCTGACCCAGTATATCCGGGGCGGCCGGGTGAGCAAGACGGCGGGCTTCGTGGGAGGTCTCTTGGGTATCTGCCCCCTGCTGCATGTGAACAACCTGGGCCAGCTGGAGCCCGTGGCGAAGATCCCCTCCCGGAAGCTGGTGCGCCGGGAGATGCTCAAGAAGATGGAGACCCAGGCGGAGAACGGCCTTGACTACAGCGGCAAGTGCTTCATCTGCCAGTCGGACATCATGGAGGACGCCCGGAAGGTGGCGGACGAGGTGGAGCGGCGCTTCCCCCATCTGGACGGCAAGGTTCAGATCTTCCCCATCGGCGGCGTCATCGGCTGCCACACCGGCCCCGGCACCGTGGCCCTGTTCTTCTGGACGGAGAAGCCGAACAGGGAGAGATAGGATACACAAACATACCTTTTCTTTTCCGAGAAAAGAAAAGGTATGCGAAAAGAAAAGCTTAAGATGACAAATGGGCGTGCACCCTTTCCGCGGTTTCGTGGGAAGGGTGCTTGCTTTATATGCGCTTGGCCAGCTCCATAGCGAGATACAGCTTGCCCAGGTTGTGGTTGGCGCTCTTGAGCTCCGCGATGTCATAGCTGCTCTGTGCCAGCACATCCCCGGATTCCAGAAAATCGAAGAGCTCCAGGCCATAGAAGTCGCACAGGGCCTGGACCCCGGCCACCTCCATCTCCACGGCGATGCACCCCTCCGCCCGTCGCTTTTGCACCAGGCCCACGGTCTCCCGGAGCATGGAGTCCGTGGTCCAGACTCGGCCGGTCACGCAGGGGGCCCCCAGCTCCCGCAGGATGCCGGCCACCCGGGGAGCGTTTTTGATTTGGATATAGTCGGCGGCGGGGGCATAATAATAGGACGCGCCCTCCCCCCGATAGGCTTCCGTGGGGACGATGAACCGGCCCTTTGTCTTTGCCCCGTCCAGGCTCCCGCAGGAGCCGAACATGATGAATTTGCGGGCGCCGGTCTGCCAATGGGCCTCATAGCAGGAACCGGAGGCGATGGCGGAGCCGATGGCCGAAAGATAGAAGGCCACCCGCTCCCCCTTGAGATCGAAGGCATGGATATCGGTGATGCCGTTGCAGGCGCCGATGTGGCCGATGACCTCGCAGGGGAAGGCGTTCAGCAGATGGTCGTGGATCTCCCTGGAAAAAAGGATGAGGCACTTGTCCACCAGGTGCTTCTTCTCCCCATAGAAGGCCTTCAGGTCGATCAGGGTGGGGGTGGCGCTGTCGAAGTCGTGGATGATCATCGGCGTTCTCCTTTGGCTTTTTTCCTTTATACCACAGCCGCCAAAGCATGGCAAGGCCCGCCTTGCCTTTTTCCGCCGAAGGGCTGGACAAACGGGGAAAGATGATATATACTGTACATAAGCGTTATCTTTACGTAAAAATAACGGAAGGGAGAAATATCGGTCATGGCGGCGGAAAAAAGGGCCCGGCGGGCGCTGATGGGGCTGGGGTTGGCGCTTTTGGTCCTGTTTCTCCTCTCCTTCTCCCTGGGGCGCTATGGGGTGCCGCCCCTGCAGGTGGTGAAGATCCTGGCCACCCGGTTTGCGGAGCTCTTCGCCGGCCAGGGGACCTTGCCCCGCGCCTGGACGAAGGAGATGGAAACGGTGGTCATCAACATCCGCCTGCCCCGGATCCTCATGGCCTGCCTGGTGGGCTGCGCCCTGTCCGCGGCGGGGACCGCCTTTCAGGGGGTCTTTCACAACCCCATGGCCTCCCCGGACATCCTGGGGGCTTCCAGCGGCGCCGCTTTCGGGGCCGCGCTGGCCATCCTGCTGGGGGGCTCCAGCCGGACGATCACCCTCAGCGCCTTCTGCTTTGGGCTTTTGACCGTGGGACTGGTGCTGCTCATCGCCCATCGGGCCCCCGGCGCCCGGCTTATCAATCTGATCCTGGCGGGCATCATGCTCTCCTCCCTCTTCAACGCCGGCACCTCCTATATCAAGCTGGTGGCCGACCCCACTAACCAGCTCCCCCAGATCACCTATTGGCTCATGGGCTCCCTGTCGGGGACAAGGCTGGCCCACATTCCCCCGGCGGCCCTGCCCATCGCGCTGGGCCTCGTCCCCCTGTTTCTGCTGCGGTGGCAGCTGAACCTGCTGAGTTTGGGGGAGCGGGAGGCCCGCTCGCTGGGGGTGGACACCCATCGGGTGCGCCTCGCCCTGCTCCTCTTTGCCACCCTGGTCACCGCCGCCAGCGTGTCCTTCTCGGGCATGATCGGCTGGGTGGGCCTGGTGGTGCCCCACCTGTGCCGCAAGCTCCTGGGCAGCGACCATCGCTATCTCATGCCCGGCAGCTTCCTCTGCGGGGCGGCGTTTTTGCTGCTGGTGGACGATGTGTCCCGAAACCTTTTGGCGGTGGAGATCCCCATCGGCATTTTGACCGCCCTCATCGGCGCCCCCTTCTTCCTCTATCTCATCACCCGAAAGGAGGAAAAGCTGTGAGCCTTGTTGTGGAAAACCTGTCCTTCAGCTATGGCCAGCGCCGGGTGCTGGAGGGCGTCAGCTTCACCGCCGAGGCCGGGGAGCTGCTGGCTGTCCTGGGCCCCAACGGCGTGGGGAAAACCACCCTCTTTCAGTGCATCATGGGTCTGGACCGGCGGTACAGGGGCCGTGTTTTGGCGGACGGCGCCGACCTTTCCGCCCTCTCCCCCCGGGAGCGGGCCCACCGGGTGGCCGCCATTCCCCAGGTCCATCCCCTGTCCTTCCGATATCGGGTCTTTGACATGGTCCTCATGGGCACCAGCCACGCCCTCTCCCCCCTGGCCCTGCCCGGGGCGCGGGAGCGGGCGGCGGCCAGGGACGCTCTGGCCCGGGTGAACATCGCCCCCTTGGCGGAGCGGCCCTTTGACCAGCTTTCCGGCGGGGAGCAGCAGCTGGTGTTCATCGCCCGGGCGCTGGCCCAGCAGGCGAAGATCCTGCTCATGGACGAGCCCACCGCCTCCCTGGACTATGGAAACCGGCTGCTGGTGCTGGATGTGGCCCGGGACCTGGTTCGGGACGGATACACCGTTCTGCTCTCCACCCACGATCCCCAGCATGCCCTCTGGTATGCGGACAGGGCCCTGGCCCTGCAGGCGGGCCGGGTGCTGGCCCTGGGCGCGCCCCGGGAGGTGCTGACCGGCGCCCTTTTGGCGCAGCTCTACGGGCGGCGGATCGCCCTGGTGGACACGGTCCGGGGACCGGTCCTGGTGCCGGAGGGGGACGGCTGATGTTTCAATGGAGCGAGGAAAGCGCCGCCTTTTGGGAGGACAGCGCCGTCTATACAGGCTGCTATGACCGGCTGGCCCAGGCGGCCCTCCCCCACCTTACCCCCGGCGGCACCGTCTTTGAGGGGGGCTGCGGCCTGGGCCACCTGTCCCTGGCCCTGGCAAAGCGGGGCTTCGCCGTGACGGCCATGGACCTCTCCCCTCTGCCGCTGGAGTATCTTGCCGAAAACGCCCGAAAAGAGGGCGCGGCCTTGACCATCCGGCAGGGGGACGCCTTTGCCCTCCCGGCGGACGAGATGTTCGACAGCGCCGTCTTCTGCTTCTTCGGCGGGGTCCGGGAAACGCTGAGCTGGGCCAATGCCCACTGCAGGGGCGGCCTCGTCCTCTTCAAAAAGAACTGGAGCACCCACCGCTTCACCCGGGATCCGGGGGCCCTTCGCAGGTTCACCTATCCTTTGACGGTGGCGGAGCTGGAGAGCCTCGGTGTGCCCTATGCCGCGGGGACCTTGGATGTGGACATGGGGCAGCCCTTCCGAAGCCCGGGGGACGCGGTCCGCTTCTTCCGGCTCTATGACCCGGGCTCCTCCATGACCGAGGAGGAGGTCCTCTCCCGGCTCAGGGAGACCGGGGACCCCGCCTTTCCCTATTTTCTCAGCGCCATCCGGCCCGTGGGGATGATCGTCCTGCGGGCCCGGGATATACGGCAAGCAAAATCCCTATAAGGAGGAACCTGTCATGAAACGAATCGTACCCCTGCTGTTGGCCATTTTGATGGTCCTGTCCCTGTGCGCCACGGCCGTCGCCGACACCGAGCCCGCCACCCGGTCCTTCACCGACTCGGTGGGCCGGACCGTGGAGGTGCCCTGTGATCTTGAAAAGGTGGCCGTCAGCGGTCCTTTGGCCCAGATCGCGCTCTTTGCCCTCTGCCCCGACAAGCTGGTGGGCATCGCCGGCAAGTGGGACGAAACGGCGGCCCTCTATTTCGACGCCAAGTATTATGATCTGCCCGTTCTCGGCCAGCTCTACGGCGGCAAGGGCGAGCTGAATTTGGAGACGCTGCTGAGCAGCGGCGCCCAGGTGGTCATCGATGTGGGCGAGCCCAAGAAGACCATCGTGGAGGATCTGGACGCCCTGCAGGCGCAGACCGGCATCCCCTTCGTCCACGTGACCGCCCTGACCGCCACCATGGGCGACGCCTATCGGAAGCTGGGCGAGCTGCTGAGCATGCCCGCGGAAGCGGAGGCTCTGGCCGCCTATTGCGACAAAGTGTATGCCCGGACGCTGGAGATCTCCGAGAGCGTGCAGAAGCGAAACCTGCTCTACATCACCGGGGACGAGGGGCTGAACGTGATCGCTCAGGGGAGCTATCACGCCGAGATCATCGACCTTTTGAGCAACAATCTGGCCGTGGTGGAGTCCCCCTCCTCCAAGGGCACGGGCAATGAGGCGGACATGGAGCAGATCCTGCTGTGGAACCCGGAGGTGATCCTCTTTGCTCCCGGCAGCATCTATGGGGATGTGAGCAGCCGCCCCGAGTGGCAGACCATCCCCGCCATACGGAACGGAGAATATTACGAGGTGCCCTTCGGCCCCTACAACTGGATGGGCTTCCCCCCCTCCGTCCAGCGGTATCTGGGCATGATGTGGATGAGCCAGCTCCTCTACCCCGAGGCGGCCCAATATGACCTCTGTGAGGCGGTGCGGGAATACTACGGCCTGTTCTACCACTGCGAGCTGACGGCGGAGCAGTTTGAGGCCCTGGTGGCCAACTCCATCGGCCTGCAGGCCGAGGCGATGGCCCCCGCTGCATAGCCATGGAAACCGGGCCGCACATCCTCATCTGCGGGGAACGGGGCGTGGGCAAGAGCACCCTGATCAGTCAGCTGCTCTCCGCCTGCCCCCGGCCCCGGTATGGGTTCATCACCAAAATGGAGCCGGCGGGAGCAGACGGCTTTTGCCCCATCTACATCCACCCGGCGGGGCAGCGGTTGGCGGAGCGGGTCTACACCCAAAATAACTGCATCGGCACCTGCAACAGCAAAAGTCACCGGCCCCGGGTGGAGATTTTCGACACCCTGGGCGTCCAATACATTCGGACGGCCCGGCCCGGCGGGATCCTGGTCATGGATGAGCTGGGCTTCTTTGAGGCCCGGGCGGAGGGGTTCACCGCCGCCGTTCTGGCCGCCCTCTCGGGGGATATCCCCGTGATCGCCGCCGTGAAGAGCCGCACCGACATCCCCTTTTTGAACGCCGTTCGCGCCCATCCCAAGGCGGAGGTGTTCCCCATCACCCCGGAGAACCGAGGCGAGCTGCTGAAGCGGCTCCTGCCCCGGATGAAGGCGCTGTGACGGCAAAATGGCCCCGATCCGAGGCGCTTTGTCAAAGGAGATCCGAAAAGCACGGTTGTTTTTTGGGCAACCGCGCTTTTTCATTGCTTTCTGGCCGGAATCATGATAGCATCACATCAGCAAATCAGGGCTTGTGAGGGCAGCACCATATGAGAAAAATCGTTTTGAAAACAGAACCTTTCCCGGTGGAACAGATTCCCAATGTGCTGAAAGAGCACGGTATCTTGATCAATCATTATGCTGAGGAGTTCTTTGCCCATCCACGGTTTTCGATCGGGCTTTCAGGAGAAACAACCGTGACGATAGCATCCCTGCAGGAAATAGGTCTTGAAAACGGAGCAACCATACGTGATATTTTTATGCGCATTTCGGAAACAGGTTTGAAAGCATGTGCCGTAAGCATCGGTTTGTTTCTTCGTTTGGCATGGACGGATCAGCCACGGAGCCAAAACGCCATTCTCAGCGGGACCCATAGCTCTCCGGATCAGGCAGTCACGGTGCTGTCTGAAATCATGGAACAGGATGATGCTTTTCCCAAGGGACTGTATCTTCGAAATGTAGACGGCAATCTCTGGCTTCGCGGATATGTATGTGACGATGCATATCGTTTTCCGGGTGACGCCATGTTTGCTTTTGAGAATGATGCGATATGATCGGAAAATTCCGGCTTGTCGGGAAGGCGCGGCGTTCGGCCTTCCGGCGAACCATTTCGTTTCGGGCGGGGCCCTTTCGTTCGCAGGCACATGTCCCGGCATGGGAGAGCATCCGCGCGGGGACGGTGAGCAGGTGGGCCATTATGAAATAGGGCTTCCCTTGGGCGGGAAGCCTTTCAGCTTGAACACATCCGATGGAGAAAACCTCTTTCAGGAGCTTTTTTGCTATGGCTCGGGGGTGACTTCGGGCTCCTCGGGATCGGGGACGGTCTCGTCGGAGATCTCCGTGGGGCCGGCGGGAGGCGCCCCGTTCACCACGGTCACCAGGCCGTTGAAGATGCCCTCGCACATCTGCTCCATGAACTCCTCGTCCTGGAGGCGCTTGCGCTCCTTGGAGCTGTCCCAGTTGCCCAGGATCAGCAGCGCGCAGGGGCAGCCGCAGCCCGTGGCCACGGAATCGCTGACGATGTTCACGCCGTTCTTCCGGTCGCTCCCGGTCTGCTTGCGCAGGCCGGTGGCCATGGAATAGGCGTCCACCAAGGTCAGGGCATACTCCGTGTTGTCCTTGGAGCAGCGCACATAGGTGGAGGAATTCTGGGAGTTGGGGTAGTTGCACATGAGGCGGACCACATAGTCGCACTTGGCTTCCTTGAAGATCCGGCCCCGCTCCTCGTTGGACAGGGTACCCTTGGTCTCATCGGTGCGGCTCAGGACCACGGTGGCGCCCTGGCTCTCCAGATACAGCTTCAGCCGCTTGGCGAACATCAGGTTGTAGGCCGCCTCGGTTTTGAACTTGGAGGAATTCACATCCCGATAGGCGTCCAGGCCGATGGTCTGGCCGGAGAGAGGCAGCTTTAGATCCGCCGCCGGATCGGCGGTGACGAAGGCGGAGGGCTCGGGCGTGGGCGTCTCGGCCACGGGGGTGCCCAGGGCGGGGGTATCCTTCACCTCCGGCGTGGGCGTGGGGGTGGGCGTGGGCAGCAGCTCCTCCGCCGGCTCCCGGGAGGGCTCCACGGTGGGCGTGACCAGCACCTCCTCCTGGACGGCGTTGCGCATGGCCTTCACCATGCTGGGACCGTTTTTGATGGCCCAGGAGATGCCCAGATATACCCCGGCCACCAGCGCCAGGCACACCAGGCAAAACAGGCTGAAGCCGATGGGGTTTCCGATGCGAAGGAAGCGTCTTCTCTTTTTGATCTGTTTCATATAAAATCCCATTCCTTTCAACAGCGCGAAAAAACAGCATGCTATCATCCCTGCATTTCGGGATGGTGCCATTGTATCATCTTGTTTCGAGCCTGTCTGTGAAAAAACAAAAGGTTAACAAAAAAGATAAAATAATGACGACTTTTCCGAGACAGAGCGGCGAAAGTATGGTATGATCTTCTTGCTATGAGAGACGAGACGATCCGAAACGATCCCCTGTATGCCGCCTGCTTTACCGGGCACCGGGAGCTGCCGGGCAAGGAGGCGAAGGCCCTCAAGGAGCGGGTGCGGGCGGCCATTTTGCAGGCTGCGAACCGGGGCGTCCGGCGGTTCTATTCCGGGGGCGCGGAGGGGTTTGACCTTCTGTGCGGGGGGCTGGTGCTGGATATGCAAAAGACACGGCCGGAGCTGCAGCTGATGCTGGTTTTGCCCTACACCGGGTATGGGGAGCGCTTCTCCGCCGGGGACAGGCGGGAGCTGGCGCGGCAACGGGAGGCCGCCCAGGAGGTGGTCTATCTCTCCGCCCACTATTTTTCCGGCTGCATGGCCATCCGCAACCGGCAGCTGGTGGCGGAGGCGGACCTGTGCATCGCCCATCTCACCCACGCCCCCAGCGGCACCGCCCAGACCGTGGCCTTCGCCCGGGAGAAGGGGATCGAAGTGATGTATGTATAGGAATCCATTCAATTCGCACCCTTTCTTGTAGGAAAGGGTGCACCCAAAGAACTTTAAGAAGGGAGAGGTTTTTTGATCCTCTCCCCTTAGTGTTCTTAAGCTTCTCTTTTTTGCGCCGCTTTTCTTCTCTTCACAGAAGAGAAAAAAGCGGCAAAAGAAAGGTTCCCGTCCTTTATCCCTTCGGCACCGGGGGCGGCGTGGCGTTGACGAACTCCACCTCCAGGGGCACATCCTCAATGATCCAGTTGTCGGTATAGGGCGCCGTGCCGGGAACCAGGCCGGACACCACCTTGGGCGGCTCGGCCAGCTTCAGCTGCTCCCGAATGGCCTTGGTCTGCTGGTCGCTCTTGCTGCCCTGGCGGATCTCCACCTCCGTGCCATAGGCACAGTTATACCAGATCCAGCGGGCGTCGGGCACGGGCAGCCGGACGCATCCATGGCTGTCCCGGGAGCCCAGCTTCAGATATTTGTCCACATACAGGCTGTTCAGGTCCTTCTTCCCCTTTTTCCCGCCCCGATATACCACGGAATGGAAATAGGTCCGGGACACGATCAGCGTCCAGTACTGGGCCGCATAATCCCCGCCGGCAAAGGTGCCGAATCGGAGCCGGCACTCCTTCAGGGGGAAGGTGCCGATGCGGGTGTTCCCCAGGGCGGGGCTGCCGGTGGAGCAGAGCATATACCGAACGGGCACGGTGTACTCTCCGTTGGCGTCCTTTTTGAAGGCCATGACCACCTGCCAGGTGATGTCCACGATGAGCTTATAGGTCCCTGGGGCGGGATACCCCTTGGGCCAGATGGGCTCCGTGCCCTCCGCCTCATAGTAGGTGTCCTCCAGGCCCCCCACCAGCTCCTCGAAGCTCATGTTCACCGTGGGCGCATAATAGGAGAAGGGGATGGGCGACGCCGTGGGCGTGGGCGTGGGCTCCGGCGTGGGGCTGGGCGTAGGGCTGGGCAGCGGCGTCTGCGTGGGCGCCGGAGTCTCGGCCGCCACCGTCAGCGCCTGCGCCTGGGCGGGCAGCGCCGTGGGCGCCATGGTCACGGGCACCAGGGCGGGCGCCGCGCTCTCCTGCATGGGTTGTATGGGTTGTATGGCCTCGGCCGTCTGCCGCTGCCCACAGCCCCCCAGGAGCGTCAGCAGCACCAGCAGCGCGGCGATCCACCGATTCCGATCCACCGTCTCTTATCCTTTGGAAATAATTTCAGGGGGTATTGTACCACGACAGACTCCCCCCCACAAGCCAAAATCTGTCAAATTCCTGCAAAATAACTATGAACGCTTTCTCACGCTGTCCGGGCGGCCTGGATGGCCTGCGTCAGCTGATCGGCGCAGGAGGTGGCGCTGCGGCCGCAGGTGTTGCCCTGGAGGAGCTCGATGACTTTGTCCGCGTCCATCCCCTCCACCAGCTTGCCGATGGCCTTCAGGTTGCCGTTGCAGCCGCCGGTAAAGACCACGTTGTGGAGCTTGTTGTCCTCCAGGTCGAAATTGATCTCGCTGGAGCAAACATTTTTGGTTTTGTAGCGATAGTGCATGGGTTTATTTCCTTTCTTCCGATTCTGAAATCATTTGCGCTTGTGCGGGCTCCTTCTTGCCCTGCCCCCAGGTCATGATCCACCGCTGCCAGGGCCGCTCCCACAGATAGGTGAGCACCGCCGCCAGCAGGAGGGACAGCCCCAGGGCCTCCACCGTGAGAAACAGCTGCATCCTGCTCCCCGCCGCCGACACATCCGCCCCGCTCCTGAACCCCAGGCTCATGCGCAGCAGCACGATCAGCCGCTGGTGATAGAGATAGAGGTTATAGGAGATGGCCCCCAGGAATTTGGCCACCGGATTGGAGAACAGCCACCGCAAAGGTTTCCATGACAGGGCCGCGCTCAGGAGGAACAATGTGTAGCACAGGGACAGGCCGATCCTGTTCTGCAGCTGCCAAATCTGCTTGTCCTCCCGATACATCTGTGCCGCCACGACCTGGTTGCGGATGAGCACCGCGCCGATCACGGCCAGCACCGTGAAGAGCAGGCCCCACAGCCGCTTATAGGGAGCCTTGAGGCAATAGAGGGTGAACAGATACGCCCCCAGCATGCCGTTGGCGAAGACGGGTAGGAAGGTGGGGAACTGGTTCACCTGCATGTTGACGGGGGTCTGCTTCAGGGCATATTCATAGATGAACAGGCCGCCGAAGCCCGTCAGCGTCCCCCAAAAGAGCAGGGGGCTTTTCCGAAACAGCTTCACCAGCAGGGGGAAGAAGAGATAGAACTGGACCTCCAGGGCGACGGTCCACAGCACGCCGTTGATGGGGGCATAGATATAGGTGTCCGCCCGGAACATGTGGGTGAAGGTCAGGTGGGAGACCAGATCCCGCACCGCATAGGAGACCGTGGCATAGTTGCCCATATACAGCTGATATCCGAAGGAGACGAGGACCGCCAGAAGGTAGCTGGGATAGATGCGGGCGAACCGCTTTTTATAGAAGGTGCAGGCGTCGTCCACCGTTTCCCCCAGAAGCATGGATCGGGCCGCAGGCAGCGTCAGGCAGAAGGCGGACAAAAGCACCATCATGTCCACAAAGATATATCCCACCCAGCGGATATGGCTGGGGGTCAGGTCGGTGATGCCCAAAAAGCTCAGCCATGGCGTAGGATAGTTGGGCATGAACCAGGTTTGCTGCCAGAAGTGGAACCAGAGGACCAGCAGCACGCTGAACCCCCGAATGCCGTCCACCACATCCACATGGCGGCAGTCGATGTCCATGTCCAGGCTGAACCGGCTATGCTGTTTTTCCACCGACGGCTCCATATTGGCCCCTTTGCACACCTCTGCACAGTTTACCCCATTATAGCAACAAACATCATGGATTGCAAGGGAAGGCGCCCCGTGGTATGATGTTGCCGTGGCAACGATGAGATGTCACTGCCATGAAAGGAGCCCCTATGGACAACGTTTCCCTCTCCCCTGCCCTGCTGGGCGCGCCGCTGTTTGCGGGGCTGACGCCGGCGGAGGTGGCCGCTTTTCTCCGGGCGGCTCCCTGCCGTCAGGAAACCTTTGCCAGGGGGGCCATCCTCCTCTCCCAGGGGGACAGCGTCGCCGCCGCCGGGCTCCTCCTCTCCGGGCGGATCAAAGCCTATCGTCTGAACCGGCAGGGGGAGGAAAATTTGCAGAGCGTCATGGGCCCCGGCGGCATGTTCGGGGACATCCTCATGTCCACGGACAAGGGCAAAAGCCCCGTCACCGTGGAGGCGACGGAGGACGCCCGGGTGCTCTTCGTCCCCTTCGACAGCATCATGCGGGCGAAGGGGGAGCTGGGCGACCGGCTTCGGGTGAACCTGCTCCACGAGCTGTCCGCCCGCTATTGGGCCCTGAACCGAAAGGTGCGCTATCTCTCCGAGCGGTCCCTCCGGGGCCGCCTGGCCCTTTTTTTGCTGGATGCGGCCCGCGACCAGGGCAGCCTCACCTTCACGGTGCCCATGACCCGGGAGGCCATGGCGTCGCTTCTGGGGGTGAACCGCAGCGCCCTTTCCCGGGAGCTTTCCCGCATGGAAAAAGACGGCCTGCTGGCCGTCTATCGGGGCTCCTTCCGGCTGCTTGACCGGGCGGGGCTGGAAGGGTGCATCGATTGAGTCCCGCGGGATCCTATTCGCTGAGCGCCGCGGTATACCCGTTCTCCCTGTCCCCGGTGATCGTCACGAAATAGGTCTCGCCGAAGTCCGCCGAAAAGCGAAGCTCGTTCATGGGGATCACGAGCTCCTCCGGATAGATGTTGTCGAAATTCGGATCCGCATACTCCTCCACCACCGAAAACCGCAGCCGCACATCCGCCCGGGCGGCAGGCGCTTCCAGGAGCTCCCGTTCAAAGGACCATTCCAGATCGTCGCTGTCCCGCCGCAGCAGGGTTTTGTCCGCGTTGGATGCGCCGCCGGAGCCCTCCACGCCGTTCACATCATAGCGATAGATGAGCAGGCCGATATCCTCGCCCAGGTCCAGCCGGATCTTCACCCTGATCTCATCCGCCGGATCCTGCCAGTAGGGCGCGCAGATCGACCGGGCCCTCAGGCCGGGAAGGCCGTGGCAGAGGGCGTCGAAGAAGGTCCTTTCCCCGTGGCAGCTGAGGAACATCCGCACATTCTCCCCATAGGCGGGGTCCTCCGCCAGCCGGGCCGCGGCGGGAGCGGCGGAATCCCCCAGTTCCCAGAAGACATCGGTGTCCACCGTGTCCAGCCGCCCCTGCGCATAGGCGCGGACATTGTAGTTCGCGATGAGAGCGTTTGTATCGCACAGGCAGAGGAAGCCGAACATCCCCGCGAACAGCAGGGCCAGGGCCCGGGGCATGTTGAGCCGCCGGCAGAAGGTCCCCGCCAGGGCCAGCAAAAAGGCGCCCGTCAGCAGGATCATGCCCCAGCTCGCGTAGACCCGGTTGGGGGTCAGGCCATAGGTTCGGATATACAGGACCATCTTGGAGAAGGCCGTGGCCGCCAGAACGAGGCTGCACAAACACAGCGCCGTCAGCAGGGCCTTGCGGACCCCCTCTCCCCGGCCCCGCCGGGTGAACAGGCTGACCAGCAGATACAGCCCCCCGTTGATGGCGCAGACGGCGCAGAGCTGGAAGAAGCCCTCCCGGGCATAGTCGGCATAGGTATAGCCCCGGGGCAAAACGCCGGTGAAGGCCGAGGTATACAGCGGCCACTGGGAGAAGAAGAACAGCCCATAGACCAGCAGCAGGGGCAGCAGCATGGCGCCGCTGACGAGGAGGGGTACGAACCGGCGGCGGACCCGAAAGGCCGCCACCCGCTCCCCCGTCAGCACCCGGGACAGGGCCTGGGTCCGGCTGCCGAAGATGGCGCTCATGAGCAGGGTCGCCAGGATCATCGCCGCCGCCAGATACACCAGCCGGCGGACCACCGCCTCGGGCAGGCTCTCGGAGAACAGCTTGCCCAGCAGGCCTTCAAAGGCCGGGTCGTATCGGAGCAGGTCCACCACCAGCATCAGGGGGACGAGGGCCAGCCCCAGCCCCAGCAGGATGAACAGAATCGTTTTGAGACAGCTCCGCTTGGTTCCGGAAAAGACGGTGACAAAGAAGGTCCCCGGTCGGGAGAAGGGCATGAGCACGTTGGCTTTGAAGAATTCGGGGACGAACATCTCCCCCAGCCGGGCCTCCGCCGAATTGCCGCCGGCGCAATAGACCCCATAGCCCCAGAGGAGCACGGCGAGCCACCGGGCAAAGAAGCGGACAGGGCCGTTGCCGGTGACAAGATGGCTCAGAAGGAACAGGATCGCCGCCGCGCCCATCCACAGGGCCCGCCGGCCCACCTGAAAGCGAAAATGCCACAGGGTCAGGCCGAAGAGGAGGAGCCCATAGACAAGGCCCAGCAGGGGGCGGTTGTGGATCTGGAACCGGCAAACGAGATAGCCCAGGGCCAGCAGGGCGAAGGCCAGCGCCCTGTCCCGCAGGGGCACGGAAGGTTTTTCGGTCGCGTTCACTATGGCCGGCTCAGCGACGGCCGCCGGCTGCTGCAGAAGATCGGTATGCATTTGTTCCATTTTATTCTTCCTTTTTGAATTCCAAAATGTCCCCCGGGGTGCAGTTCAGCTCCCGGCAGATGGCGTCCAGGGTGGAGAAGCGGACGGCCTTGGCCTTGTTGTTCTTGAGAACGGAAAGGTTCGCCACGGTGATCCCCACCCGCTCACTGAGCTCGTTCAGGCTCATGCGGCGCCGAGCCATCATCACATCCAGGTTCACTTCGATCATGGGGCGCCTCCTTCAGATGGTGAAGTCGTTCTCGTTTTTCAGAGCCACGGCTTCCTCGATGACATTCTTCACCACCCGCAGCACCAGGCCCAGGAAGCCCGCTATGAAGAACAGAGCCAGATGGATGCGGAAATACAGCAGAGTGCTTGCCAGGCACAGCGCCGCCTCCAGGAAGCAGCACCAGCTGATGGTCCGCAGGCAGCTGACCGCGCCGTCCGTGAACACCAGGTGCCTTCTCACCAGCAGCAGGAGCTTCACCAGAAAGCCGTTGGCCACCGCCACAGGCACCAGCATGAGGTAGCTCATGGGGAGCATCCGGCCGATGAACCGGCCGTCATAGGGGCCGCCGTTTCCCTTGGGCAGCGAGAAGGGCAGCAGGATGGCGATGAGGATGAGGCCCGCAAAGCCGATCCCGCAGCAGACAAGGGACAGGGTGACGGAGGCGTTTTTGCTGATCTTGGGCACGGGATGCATCTCCTTTTGTCTTTCGTTGACCCCACCATATCATGGAGATCATCGTTTGTCAATATAAATTTATCGTTTTTCAATAATTATTTTCCGCTTTTCGGAAGATAGGATTCCCCCTTGCCATAACGGGCGAGGGGTGATATTATATATGAAATCTGTCGTTCAAGGAAGGAAGCTATGGAACTGATCACGGAAGCACTGGAAAAAAACGCCAAATTTTTCCCCAACGAGGTGGCCCTGGTGGAGATCAACCCCGCCGCCCGCCCCGCCGCGGAGATGACCTGGCGGGAGTATACCCTCATCGAGCCCGGCCCCGAGGGACGCTATCGCCGGGACATGACCTGGCGGGAGTTTGACACCAAGGCCAACCGCTTTGCAAACCTTTTGCTCACCCGCAACGTGAAGAAGGGCGACAAGGTGGGGATCCTGCTGATGAACGGCATCGAATGGCTGCCCATCTATTTCGGCATCCTGAAGACCGGGGCCCTGGCCGTGCCCATGAACTATCGCTATACCGACGAGGAGATCGCCTACTGCGGGGATCTGGCAGAGGTGAGCGTGCTGGTGTTCGGGCCGGAGTTCACGGAACGGGTGGCCTCCGCCCTCCCCCGGCTCCCCCGGGTGAAGACCCTGTTTTATGTGGGCGAAGATACGCCCTCCTTCGCGGACAGCTATGACCGGCTGGTGGAGTTTTGCTCCAGCCGGGCCCCCGCCGTGGAGCTCACGGAGGACGACGACGCGGCCATCTACTTCTCCTCCGGCACCACAGGCTTCCCCAAGGCCATCCTGCATGCCCACCGGGCGCTGATGCATGCCGCCGTATGCGAGCAGAACCACCATCAGCAGACCCATGCCGATGTGTTTCTGTGCATCCCACCCCTCTATCACACCGGGGCCAAGATGCACTGGTTCGGAAGCCTGCTCTCCGGCAGCCGGGCGGTGCTCCTGCGGGGCGTTCGGCCCGACTGGGTGCTCCAGGCCGTCAGCGAGGAGAAGTGCACCATCGTGTGGCTGCTGGTGCCCTGGGTCCAGGACATCCTGGACGCCCTGGATTCCGGCGCTCTGAAGCTTTCCGACTATCAGCTGAGCCAGTGGCGGCTCATGCACATCGGGGCCCAGCCCGTGCCCCCGTCCCTGGTGCGGCGGTGGCTGAAGGTGTTTCCGAAGCATCAATACGATGTGAACTATGGGCTCAGCGAATCCATCGGGCCGGGCTGTGTGCACCTGGGCATGGAGAACCTGCACAAGCTGGGGGCCATCGGCAAGGCGGGCTACGGCTGGCAGATCCGGGTCGTCAACGACAAGAATGAGGACACGGCTCCCGACGAGGTGGGCGAGCTTTTGGTGAAGGGGCCCGGGGTCATGAAGTGCTACTACCGGAATCCGAAAGCGACCAAGGAGTCCTTCCTGGGCGAATGGCTCAGGACCGGGGACATGGCCAAGATGGACGAGGACGGGTTCGTCTATCTGGTGGACCGGAAGAAGGATGTGATCATCTCCGGCGGCGAGAACCTGTATCCCGTCCAGATCGAGGACTTCCTCCGCACCCACGGCAAGATCAAGGATGTGGCGGTCATCGGCCTCCCCCACGAGCGGCTGGGCGAGATCGCGGCGGCCGTCATCGAGGTGAAGGAGGGCGAAGTGCTCACCGAAGCCGAGGTGGACGACTTCTGCCTGGCCCTGCCCCGGTATAAGCGGCCCCGGAAGCTGATTTTCGCCAAGGTCCCCCGGAACCCCACCGGCAAGATCGAAAAGCCCCTGCTCCGCGAGCGCTACGGCGCCACGAGGCTGGTGGAGGCGCAGATGAAGGGATAACGTAGGGCTAAATCCGTCCGTAACGAACGGGCGTCAAGCAGAATATGCGCTAACATGCATACAAAAACGGGCGGAGCAACAATTTGCTCCGCCCGGATGTGTACTTATCATGTTTAGTTGTTGAAGCTACACTCATTTATACCTTTTGTGCTTGAAACCCTCCAAGTAGAATGAGATTTCCATCCAAGCGGAATCCACTTATTAAATACTGAAGCCAGCACTCCACGTTTATATGGATTATTACAATTGTTTAAACCAAACCACTGATACCATGTCATGTTCTTGCATTTATTATAGAAAGTTATAAAAGTTGGAATAACTGTAATGCGGTACTTTGAATTTTTATCTAATTTGATTGGTTTGCTGCTACTCCCATCAAACTTGTAGTTTTGAGTATTTATCACTTTGTTATTATTATTCAGCTTTTCTACTTTTATAGTGTACTCTTCGTACATTTTTGAGGTACTATTGGATTTATCTGAAAACGGTGGATATTCTTTATATTTATTGTCCGACAAAAAAAGGCCCCTCTTTTGTATTTTCATAACTCCCTTTGTTTGTGTGAACTTAATCACATCTTTACTGGCAATCCACCTGCTGCCAGTAGAAACATAGAAAACTTTCTTTGCCTTGGAACTTCCTTCTATCTGCTTACACACATTCGCCGCTTCCGCCGACTGAACTGGTACAATCATCACCAGCATCAGCAGGCATATAGCCATTACCGCGATTCGTTTCCATACATTGTGTCTCATAATTCCCTCCTGCTCCTTGCAATTTGACATTCACTGAATGTCATATTATTTTTATCATAAGAGCATCCTTTTGTCAAGCAGTAAATGTCAAAAGGAGGGCTTTATGTTCATCAACAAAACGAAAGACGGCAGAAACAATTTGATAGGAGAACGTCTGGCCGTTCTGCGCACAGCCATGAAGCTATCGCAACGGGCTTTTGCGGACAAACTTCAAATCGAAGGACTGGAGATAGACAAAAACGCCATCCAGCGGATCGAATGCGGAAAGCGCTTCATCACGGATATCGAGTTAGTAAAAATATGTCATGCTCTAAATACCACACCAGACGCTTTGTTATCTGAGTATTTAGGAAAAGAATAAAGCTGTTGTTTCAGTTTTTTCTATGGGCTAAAGAGAGAAAGCGGTGCAAAAAAGAGAAGCTTAAGAATGATAATGGGGATCGGAACAAAAAAGCCAATCCCCATTTGCGTTCTTTTGGGGTGCCTTTTCTTTCAAGAAAAGGCACGAATGCTTTCAATACATACCACTATTCCGATATGCTTCTCAACGATTCCCCCTCCAGCCACCGCAACAGCTGCCGAGGGGAGGCGGGCAGGGCAACGGTCTGAAACTCCGTGCGGCCGGGGACCATCTTCGTGTCGTCGTCGCTGGTGGCCCAGGTGACCCGACCCAGGACGGGCGCATCGCAGGCGCGGATGTCCCCCGCGGGCAGCTCGGTGTGCTGGATCAGGATGGTGGCCTCCCGGTTGTCGGAGATCCAGCGCCCGAAGTTGGTGGTGGGCGAGCGCCAGAGCCAGCGGGTGCTGCCGTTCCTTTCCCCCGCCCGTTTGAGATATCCGTTATACACATCCTGGGTGCAGCGCATGAGCCAGATCACATGATAGCCCGCCCGCTGAAAATGCTCGCACACATCGAAGAAGCTGGCCTCCATGAGCAGCCCGTCCTGCAGCATCATGACAAAATGGTTCACCAGCACATAGGCTTCGACGCTCACCCCGTTGACCACCACCGGCACATTTCGGCACCCGGCCGGCACCAGGCTCCGCCACTGATCCTGCCAGGTTTGGGTGTCGGACTGGACATAGGGGTCTTTTTTCTTCCGCAGAAACGAGAACATATCCTTCCCCCTCTTTCAAATCAATATCCCACCGCCAGGCCCAACAGCAGCAGGGCCGATGTGAGCAGCAGGTTCATAAGCTGGAATTTGGCCGAGTATTTGGCCCACTTCCCGTAGCTTGTATCCACCAGGCCCAGGGAGATGAGCAGACAGGGGTTGGTGGGATAGAACACGTTGCTGAACCCATCCCCGAAGGCGAAGGCCAGGATGCACAGCTGACCGCTGACGCCGAAGAGGGAGGCCAGGGGAACGATCAGCGGGATCAACAAAAAGGCCTTGGCGGAGCCGGAGGGAATAAAGAAGTTCAGCACCAGACAGATGCCGTAGATGAACAGCACCAGAACCGCCCGGGACATGCCGCCCGCCGCCGTCACGGCCATGTGCAGCAGGGCGTCCAGGATCTTCCCCTCCACCAGCGTATAGCGGATGGACGCCGCCATGAGGATCATGAGCACCGAGGGCGCGATGGCCACCAGGCCCGAGAAAAATGCCTTCAAAAGCCCCCTCATCCCCATGCCCGCCGCCAGCGTCGCCGCCACGCCCGCCACCAGGAACATGACCGCCACGATGATCATGGTGTAGTCCCTGAGGGCCGGAATGAACCCGGAGGACAGGACCAGGGCGATGCCCGCACCCAGGATCACGGCAAACAGGACAAGGCCCCTGTCCATCCGCCTGTCAGGCACATGGCCCCCCGCCTCCGCTGCAAAGCTCTTCTCCGGCAGGCGCTTTGCATGGGTCCGGACAAAGAGGAGCAGCAGCGCATAGATGCACAGGAAGGCCAGCAGCCGCATCCAGATGCCGCTGAACATGGGCAGCCCTGCCAGCGTCTGTGCCACGCCGATGGTGAAGGGATTGGCCACCCCTGCGGCAAACCCGCAGCCCGCCGCCAACAGGCTCATGGCCACGCCGGTGAGCACATCCCACCCCAGGCCCACAGCCAACGAGGTGACGATGGGCACCAGGGGCACCACCTCCTCGAAGGACCCCGCCAGGGAGCCCATGGCCATGAAGAACAGGATCAGCACCGCCATGAGCCGATAGCGCAGGTGACCGAAGCGATGGACCAGCTTTTTGAGCATATAGCCCATGAGTCCGCAGCTGTGGAGGGCGTTGAAGACCCCGCCGATGACCAGCAAAAAGGCGATGACCGCCACGAGCGCCCCGGAGCCCTCGCCCCCCAGCACCAGCAGGGGGGACAAAATCCACTTGTAGAAGGGCAGGCCGCCCTCCACCGCCCTGAACCCGGCTTGGGTGTCGATGACGGTGTGGCCCGCCTCGTCCACCATGCGGGCATATTCGCCCCCGGGAATCAAAAAGGTCAGGGCATAGGTCAGCGCCATGAGCAAAAAGATGATGACAATGGCTGTCAAAAAACTTTTGGTGCTGATGTTCAGGCTGTTTTTTTCCTTATCCATGGTCCCTTCTCCTCTGCTTCCTTTGAAAACAGTATAGCAGAGGACGGAAAATCGCGCAACGGGTCAGGACAAAAAGGGCTCAGCTGCCCCGGGCGGGATCCAGAGCATAGAGCAGGGCGTTGACGATGCAGGCGGCCACGTTGCTGCCGCCCTTGCGGCCCCGGGCCACGATGCAGGGCACATCCGTCTCGATGATGAGCTCCTTGGAGGCCACCACGTTCACGAACCCCACGGGCACGCCGATGATGAGCCGGGGCCGATAGCCCCCGTCGATGAGCTCCCGCAGGCGGATGAGGGCCGTCGGGGCGTTGCCGACGGCAAAGATCACGTTCTCCCCCAGCTTCGCCGCCTTGTCCATGCTCACCCGGGCCCGGGTCACCCCCAGGCGCTTGGCCTCCGCCGCCACATCCCCGTCGGCCATGAAGCACAGGGCCTCTCCGCCGAACTTGGCGAGGGTCCGCTTGTTGATGCCCGCCAGGGCCATCTGCGTGTCGGTGACGACGAGGGCCCCGCCCCGTATGGCGTCCTTCGCCTGAGCCACGGCCCCCGGGGAAAAATAGAGGGTGTCGGCATAGTCGAAGTCGGCCGTGGTGTGGATGACCCGCTTCAGGATGGGGGCCTGCTCCGGGTCCAAAGGCCGATCCCCCAGCTCCTCCGTGATGATGCGAAAGCTCTCCCGCTCGATCTCCATGGGCGGCAGATTCTGTATCCTCATGCGATGCCCTCCTTCAAAATGTCATAGATCCGCTCCATGTCCATGTGCGCCCGCAGGGTTTGGGCCAGCAGATCGTATTGCCGCTGCTTGTGCTCCTCTCCGGAGACCCGGCCCAGTTGGCCCGGGTCGACGCCCTTTCGCTTTGCCAGCGCCCCGACGATGGCCCCCGCCACCGCGTCCTGGTCCAGGATGCCGTGGACATAGGTGCCGTATACGCTGCCCTGCTGGCAGCCGTCCAGACGATCGTTTCCGGAGAGCTGGTTGGTGATGCTCACGAGCGGCTCGCCGCCCTCGCTCTCCCCCATGTGGATCTCATAGCCCTCAAAAGGCTGTCCGGACAGGGCCGCAAGGGCCCCCGTCACGGTCCCGAAGGCGCCGGTGACCCGGGTGCGGGTCTTTTGCCCCGTGAATCGGGTCCGCATGGGCAGCAGGTCCATGCCCCGCAGGGTGCCCCCCTGCTCCACGCAAAGGGGATCGGAAAGCTCCTCCCCCAGCATCTGATATCCGCCGCAGATGCCCAGCACCGGCCCGCCGGCGTGGCTGAAGCGCAGCACCTTCCCCTCCAGGCCGCTTTGCCGCAGCCACAAGAGGTCCGCCATGGTGTTTTTGGTGCCGGGAAGGATCACCAGATCCGGCGCGCCAAAGTCGCCCGTCCGCCCCACATACCGGACGGACACCCCTTCCACCGCTTCCAGAGCCCTAAAATCGGTGAAGTTGGACAGCCGGGGCAGGCGGATGACGGCGATGTCGATGAGCTTGGCGGGGCCGCTGGTGAGCCGCTCGGACAGGCTGTCCTCATCGTCGATGTCCAGCTTTGTATAGGGTACCACCCCCACCACGGGGATGTGGATCAGGTCCTCCAGCTGCTTCAGGCCCGGGGTCAGGATGCTCTCGTCCCCCCGAAACTTGTTGATGACGACCCCCTTCACCATGGCCCGCTCCTCCGGATCCAGCAGGGCCACGGTGCCATAGAGCTGGGCAAAGACCCCGCCCCGGTCGATGTCCCCCACCAGCAGCACGGGGGCCTTGGCGGCCCGGGCCATGCCCATGTTCACGAACACATCGTCGTTTTTGAGATTGATCTCCGCCGGGCTCCCCGCCCCCTCGATGACGATCACATCATTTTGGGCGGCCAGGGCGTCATAGGCCTTCATGACCTGGGGCAGAAGCTGCCGCTTCACGGCGAAATAGTCCCGGGCGCTCATCTGGCCCCAAACCTCGCCGTTGACGATGATCTGGGATCCCATGTCGTTGGTGGGCTTGAGCAGGATGGGATTCATGAGGACCGAGGGCTCCACCCCCGCCGCCTCCGCCTGGACCACCTGGGCCCGGCCCATCTCCAGCCCTTCCCGGGTGATGAAGGAATTGAGGGCCATGTTCTGGGCCTTGAAGGGAGCCACACGGAGGCCGTCCTGGCAAAATACCCGGCACAGACCCGCTGCGATCAGGCTCTTTCCGGCGTTGGACATGGTGCCCTGGATCATGATGGATTTGGACAATTTATACCTCTTTCTCGGCGCAGCGCCGCAGAAAACGTTCTGTCAGCTTTGGATTGGAGGGATAGTAGAGATGGGGAAAGCCCATGAGCAGATCCCCCCGGCTGTGGCAGCAGTCCCAGCTTCGGTTCCCCGTGGGCTTTTGGGCGCGGAGGGCGTCGCCGCAGCTCTCGCTTTCAAAATAGTGAAACTCATGGGCCCGGATGCTCTCCCCCTGCCGAAGAAAGGCCGTGTCCTCCCGGGCGGTCAGGGTGATGTAGCCAAAGCGGCCCAGCTTCTTCGTGGGGAACGCCCTGGCGTCCAGGATCCCTGTCATGGGGTGATAGGCACCCTCCATATCCGCCAGCTCCCGATGAAGATAGAGAAAGCCGCCGCACTCCGCCAGGCAGGGAAGCCCCCTTTGGACGGCCCCGGCGATGCTCCGGCCCATGGACCCGTTTTCGCTGAGGGCCCGGGCATGCAGCTCCGGATAGCCCCCGGGCAGGATCAGCCCCCGGGCTCCCGCCGGCAGGGCTTGGTCATGGATCGGGGAGAAGAACAGCAGCTCCGCCCCCAAATCCTCCAACAGCTCCAGATTGTCCCGATACAGGAAACAGAAGGCTTCATCCCGGGCCACGGCCACCTGCACCGGGGGGAGCTTGGGCAGCGGCGGCGCAGCGGGCGCCTCCAGCGCCGGGGCATCCCCCGCCAGGGAGAGCAGCCCCTCCAGGTCCACGGTCCTCTCCAGCAGGGCCGCCAAAGCATCCAGCTTCCGGCCCAGATCCCCTATCTCCCCCGGGGTGACCAGACCCAGATGGCGGCTTTCGATCATCAGCTCCGAAGCCTTGGGCACGAAGCCCAGGGGTCGGACGCCCAGCCGCTCCACTTCCGGGGCCAGGGCGCGATAGACTCCCTCGCTCATGCGGTTGAAGATCACGCCCCGGATGCGGCTGTCGGCCCGGAATTGCAGGAACCCGGCCACCGTGGCCAGGGCGGACAGGCTCTGTCCCCGACCGTCCGCCACGAGCACCACGGGAGCATCCAAAGCCTTGGCCACCCGATAGGAGGAAGCCTCCTCCGTGGCGGCGCCCAGGCCGTCATAAAAGCCCATGACCCCCTCGATGAGGCTCACCTCCGCCCCTGCGGCGTGGCGGCAGAAGAGGCGCCGAAGCTGCCCCTCGTCGCTGAAAAACAGATCCAGCGTCCCCGAGGGCACGCCCACCACCCGCTCGTGGAACAGGGGGTCGATATAATCCGGGCCGCATTTGAAGGCCCGGACCCTTTTGCCCCGGTTCTTCAAGGCCCGCAGCAGGCCGCAGACGACGGTGGTTTTGCCGCTGCCGGAGGCCGGCGCGGCGAACAGCAGCCGGGGGCTATCCATTTTGCCCTCCCCGGCAGGAGAAGAGATAGACCGGGTTTTGGGCGGTCATGAGGTGATATCCCCCCACCTGCCGCCCCCGGGCCACGGAAAGCTCCACCATCTCCACCTCCGTCACCGGCAATGTCCTCATGGCGTCCAGGGCCAGGGCGAAGGTCTCCGCCGTCACCGTGTTCACCACGATCCGCACGGCGGGATTCCGCGCCAGGGCCAGGGCCATGATGTCCTTCAGCTCCCCGCCACTGCCGCCGATGAACACATGGCTGGGGGCGGGCAGCTCCCGCAGGGCTTCGGGGGCGGTCCCCCGGATCACCTGCACGTTGGTGACGCCCAGATGCCTTTTGTTCCGCTCGATGAGCTCGCAGGCCTCGGCCTTCCGCTCGACGGCATAGACCTGGCCGTCCTCCGCAGCCTCCGCCATCTCCAGCGACACGGAGCCGGTGCCGGCCCCCACATCCCAGCAGAGGGCGTCCCGGGTCAGGCGAAGCTTGCTGAGGGTCACGGCCCGGACCTCGGATTTGGTCATGGGCACCTCGGTCCGCAAAAAATCCCCGTCGGGCCGGCCCTGGGTCAGCACCGCTTCCCTGGCCGCCGGGTTCTCCACCAGCACCAGGGACAGGGGGGCAAAGGTCTCCGCCGCCAGCTCGGCGGCGGTGCCCCCCGCGATCCGCTCCTCGGGATAGGACAGGTTCTCTCCCACGGTCACGGGCAGCTGTCCCAGGCCGTTGTCACAGAGGGCCGCCAGCAGGTCCGCCACGCCCCTGTCCCCGCCCACCAAAAGGATGGTTTTGGGGGAGCGGCGGATCTTGGCCACATAGTTGCAAGGCCGGCCGTGGGCGGACAAAAGCAAGGCGTCGTCCCAGCCGGTTCCCGCCCGGGCGGCAAAGTATTGGATGGAGGAGATGCCGGGCAGCACCTGGGGCTCCAGATCCCGAATGAGGGGCAGCAGCCCCTTCGTCCCGCTGAAAAAGCCCGTGTCCCCGGACATGGCCACCACGATCCTTTGGCAGGGCTCACAGCGCAGGATTTCTTCGATCTCCCGGGGGGCCACAGCGGATTTGGTCGGCTTGCCGAAGGGGGCGAGGGCCTCTGTGATGCGCCTGGCGCCCACGATCAGCTCCGCCTCCCGGCATGCCTGCTCCGCCGCTGCCGTCAGCGTTTCGGGGCTGCCCGGGCCCAGACCGACGATGGTGATCTGCTTTTTCCGCTCCGCCTTCCAGCCGAACCGCGCCCCCAGGATCGACAGGCATTCCGCCACGGTGACCCCGGTCTCCGCCAGAGGCCGGCGGATGATCACAGGGGTCGCGCCGCAGGCCTTGGCCGCCCGCAGCTTCTCCCCGAAGCCCCCCGCCGCACCGGTGTCCTTGGTGACCAGATAGCGGATGTTCAGGGTCCGCAGCATGGCCTCGTTCAGCGCCTGGGAGAAGGGCCCCTGCATGCAGATGAGATGGGCCCCCTCGAACCCCAGAGAAAAGGCCTGCTCCGCGGAGGCGGGTAGGGGCAGCACCCGGGCATAGAGCCGGTTTTTCCAATCGTTCACCCCGGTGTAGGCGCCGAGCTCCTTGCTGCCCACGGTAAGGAGCACGTTCCCCGCCGTGCCGTTCAAATAGGCCACGGCCCCGGAGGTGTCGTCCACCCACACGCAGCCGGACAGATCCTCATGGTCCTCCCGACGCAGGACGCGCAGGTACTCCACGCCCTCCTGCCCGCAGGCGGCCTTCAGCGCCCCGGTCACCTGGGCGGCATAGGGATGGGTGGCGTCGATGACCAGCTCCGCGCCGGTTTCCCGGATCAGCTCGGCGATCTGCGCCCCATCCTTGCGACCCGTGACCACATGCACGTTTTCCGCCGGCTCGATCAGGGTTTCGCCATATTCCGTGGCCACGCTGACGGTCAGCGCCACATCCTTTCCCCGGCACCCCTGGGCAATCTTACGGCCCTCGGTGGTGCCTGCAAACAGCAGCGCCCTATGCATGGTCATACCCCCGGGGTGTCACCATCTTGCCCTGCACCACCCGGGTTTGGGCGTTGCCGATGAATACGGTGGAGAACATGTCCACCTGGGCGTTCCGCAGCTCCCTGAGGGGCAGGATGCGGACGCTCTCCCCCTCCCGCCCGATGTTTTGGGCCACGCCGCAGACCGTTTCCGGGGACGCAGACTCGAGAACGATGTCGCAGGCCCGGGCAAGATAGTCCTTCCGCTTGTGGCTGGAGGGGTTGTAGAGGCAGATGACGAAATCCGCCGCGGCCGCCGCCCGCAGCCGCTTTTCGATGGTGGCCCAGGGGGTCATCAGGTCGCTGAGGCTGATGACGGCAAAATCGTGCATCAGGGGCGCCCCCAAAATGGCCGCCCCGCTCAGCACCGCGGACACGCCGGGCACGGTCTTGACCTCCACCCCCGGATATCCCCCCGCCAGCTCCTCGCAGAGGCCGCTCATGCCATAGACCCCGGGATCGCCGCTGCAGACCATGGCCACGGTTTTCCCCTGGGCCGCCGTCTGCAACGCCAGCTCCACCCGCTCCACCTCCCGGCGCATGGGGGTGGTCAAAAACGTTTTGTCCGGAAAATGGGCCTTCACCAGGTCCACATAGACCGTGTAGCCCACGATCACATCGCTCCTTTCCAAGGCCAGGACAGCCTCCCGGGTCATGCCCTCAACCTTGCCGGGACCGATGCCCACCACATACAGCTTACTCAAATCGGATTCCCTCCTCCTTCTTGGCCAGGGCGAAGGTCATGCCGCTCTCCGCCACCTTGTTCACGATCAGTTCCCCGCCGGACGCCAGCACCGCCGCCCGCTCGCACACCGCGTCCACCCCCGTCACCTCCATTACGAAGGCGGAGGGGGTGAATGTCCCCGGGGCGCTGCGAAGCGCCTCCGCCGAATAGGTCACAAAGGGCAGGCTCAGCCTTTCGGACAGGGCCACCAGGCCCGGCTCGTCCTTTTTCAAGTCGATGCTGGCCAGGGCCATGATCTCCCGAAGCCTCACGCCGCACCGGTTCAGATTCTCCCGCAAAAAGGCTTCCAGCTCCGCCTCTCCCTTGCCCCGGCGGCACCCCAGGCCCACGGCATAGCGCCGGGGGATGAGCCGCAGGGTTCGGGAAAATGGCTGTTTATCCTCCGCTGAAACGCATATGCCCAACGACGCGTCGCCGGCCGTCAGACCCTCGGGCAGGGCCCCTTTCACCGGCAGATCGGAACGAAAGCCCACCTTCTCCCCCGCCAGCAGGGCGGCGGACACGGCCTTTGCCAGGGCCATGTCCCCGATGAACAGGCCGTTTGCCTTGGCAAACACATCCACGGCAAAGACGCCGTTCACATCCGTGGCCGTGGTCAGCACGGCGGTGGCCGGGAGCCTTTGCGCCAGGTTTTCCGCCAGGGCGTTGGCGCCCCCCAGATGGCCGGAGAGCAGGGGGATGACGAAGGTCCCTCCCTCGTCCAGGACCAGCACCGCCGGGTCGCTCCGCTTGTCGTGCACATGGGGGGCGACGGCCCGCACGGCGATGCCGGCGGCGCAGCAGAAGATCAGGGCCTCTGCCTGTTCAAAGCCCGCCCCCGCCCAATCGGCGGCGGACAGGGTCAGAGGCTCGTCCCCGGCTTCACAGAACTTGGGCAGGGCGAAGGTCCGGCAAAGGTTCCCCTCTCCTTCCAGAACGCCGGCCACCCGGGCGGCCAGCGCCCGGCCCCGGGCGGTGTAGGAGATGAGCCAAACGATCATGGTTCCTCCTTGGCGGGCCGATATCCCGTGGAGAAGGCGGGGTCATAGAGCTTGGAGCGGGCATAGCCGCTTTGCTTCACCGCGTCCCCCACGATGATCAGGGCGGTTTTCGATATGCCGTTCTCCCGGGCGCATTCGGCCAGAGTGGAAACGGTGCACAGGCAGGTCTTTTCGTCGGGCCAGGTGGCCTTGTAGACGATGGCCGCCGGGGTATCCTCCTGGTAGCCCCCGGAAAGCAGCTCCGCCTGGGTCTCTTTCAGCAGCCCCGCGCTCAAAAACAGGACCATGGTGGCCCCATGGGCGGCGAAAGCGCGGACGCTCTCCCGCTCGGGCACCGGCGTGCGCCCCGCCATGCGGGTGATGACCACGCTCTGGGACACCTCGGGCAGGGTGTATTCCATCTTCAATGCCGCCGCCGCGCCGGAAAAGGCGCTGACCCCGGGGCAATAGTCATAGGGGACGGCCCTCTTGTCCAGCTCGTCCATCTGCTCCCGGATGGCCCCATAGAGGCAGGGATCCCCGGTGTGCAGGCGCACGGTGCACAGGCCCTTTTCCTCCGCGCTCAGCATGGTTGCCAGTACCTCCTCCAGGGTCATCCCGGCGCTGTCGTACACCCGACAGCCGTCCTTTCCATATTCCAGCAACGCCGGGTTCACCAGTGACCCGGCATAGATGATCACATCCGCCTGCTCCAGAAGGTTCTTCCCCCGCACCGTGATCAAATCCGCCGCTCCGCAGCCTGCGCCCACAAAATGGATCATGTTTCCTTCTCCTTTGCGATGATCAGTGTAAAATAGCCCCCATCCTCGGGGATCTCCTTCATGGACCGATAGAGCCGCTCCCCCGCCATGCCCACGTTTTGGGCCGCCAGGACGGGCCCCCCATGGTCCGCCAACGCTGCTTTGATGTCGGCCGTGCCGCCCTTCATATACACCCAGGTCTCCCCGCCCTTTGCTTCGGTGCCGGGCAGGATGCGCAGCGCCTCGCCGTCGGCGCACAGGGGTTCCCCCAGGGCGGCAGCCGCCGCGCAGAAGGAGGGCACGCCGGGGACGATCTCCACCGGAAACCCCGCCCGGGCCACCCGCTGCGCCAGGTAGCCGAAGGTGGAATAGATCGAGGGATCCCCCAGGGTGAGGAAGGCCACGCTCTGTCCCCCGTTCAAAGCAGCGGTCAGCTGCTCCGTTGCCCGCCCATAGGCCCGCTCCCGGGCCTGCTTGTCCCGGGTCATGGGCATGTCCAGGCACAGGATGGGTCTGGACAGGATCTCCGGCACCGCCCCCGCCCCGATCTGCAGCGCCACGCAGCGCGCCGGGTCCCTGTGGGGGATGGCGATCGTGTCGCAGGCTTTGAGGATGCGGACCGCCTTCAGGGTCATGAGCTCCGGATCCCCGGGGCCCACGCCCAGACCAAAGAGCTTTCCTTTTCCGTTCATGGCCGGGCCTCCTTCAGCCAGGCCTGGGCCGGGCCGGTGGCGCACAGGGGGCCATAGCCCTGGGAAAACACCAGCACGCCCACGGTCAGCTGCCCCTTCACCCGGGCGTTCACATAGAGATCGATCCGCTTTGACAGGATCTCCATGGCCGGGGCAAGAAGCGCCCTTTCCCGCAGGATGCGGAGCATCTCATCGGTGGTGACGCAGTCGAGGATGGCCCGGGCCGTGTCCCCGTCGGCTCCGGCGCGCAGGGCGCAGGCAGCCAGAAGCTCGGCCCGCCCGTCCCCCTCCCGGGAGTGGGTGTTCATGATGCCGCCGGAGAGCTTCACCAGCTTTCCGATGTGGCCCGCCAGCAGCACCTGGGAGAATCCCGCCTCCGCCGCCGCATCCAGGGCCAGACCGATGAAGTTGGAACACTTGACGATCCGCTCCTCCCCGATGGCCAGGGCGTCCCTCACAAAATCCGTGCCGTAGTTGCCGGGGGCCAGAATCAGTCGCTCGTCCCCCAGGGTTCTGCGCTGGCGGATCTCCAGGCGGATGCTGTCCGCCAGGGCCGCCTCGCTCATGGGCTCCACGATGCCGCTGGTGCCCAGGATGGAGATGCCCCCCAGGATGCCCAGCCGGGGATTGAAGGTTTTTTCCGCCAGGGCCGCCCCCTCCGGCACGGAGATCACCACATCGAGACCCGTCACGGACTCCGTCTCCTCCAGCGCCTCTGCCACCGCCTTTTCGATCATGGCCCGGGGGCCGGGGTTGATGGCCGCCTGGCCCACAGGGACCTTGAGGCCGGGCTTGGTCACCCGGCCCACGCCTGCGCCGCCGTCGATACGGACGCCCGGCAGGGCGCTCAGACGGACGGTCGCTTCGATCAGCGCCCCATCGGTCACATCCGGGTCGTCGCCGCTGAACTTGCGCACGCCGCAGCGGGCCAAATCCCCCTCCCGGCTCGCTCCCTCCAGGGGCAGGACAAGATCGATGCCCTTGGGGGTGCCGATCTTCACCGTTTCCGGCGCCCGGCCCGTGAGCAGCAGCAGCGCCGCCCCCTTGGCCGCCGCGGCGGCGCAGGTGCCGGTGGTATAGCCATAGCGGAGCTTCTTTCCGTCCACCAGGGCAAAATGGCCCTCTATGCCCGTTTCAAACATGCAGCGCCTCCTCCATAGCCTTCAGCAGGGCCTCGTTGGCCTCCCGGGTGCCCACGGCGATCCGGCAATCCCCGGGCCGCAGCCCCCGATAGTTGGCGCAGTCCCGGATGAGCACGCCCCGCTCCCGCAGCCGCCCATGGAGGGCCGGCGCCCCGGTGAAAAACAGAAAGTTGGCGTCCCCGGGCAGGACCCCCAGGCCCAGGGCCGTGAGGCCATTATATAAAAAGGGCTTCTCCGCCCGAAGCAGCTCCCTGGCCCGCCGGGGCCAGTCGGGACAATTCAGCGCCGCCAAGCCCGCCGCCTGGGCCGGGGTGGACACATTCCAGGGCTGGCTGAAGCGGCACATCCCCTCCAGCAGCTCCCGGTTTTTGCAAATGCCATAGCCCAGGCGCAGGCCGGCCATGCCATAGGCCTTGGTGAAGGCCCTGAGCAGAAAGACCCGATCCCCCGCCCGCAGCTGATCCGCCAGGGAGAAGGCCTTATCCTCGTCGGTCAGCTCCCAAAAACACTCGTCCAGAAACAGCCAGGTCCCCGTCTTGCGGCACCGGTCCAGGATCTGCAGCAGCAGCTCCGGCGGCACGGAACATCCGGTGGGGTTGTTGGGACTGCAGAGCAGGAGCAGGTCCGTTTGCCCGTCGATGGCGGACAGGATCTCCGACCTCAGCCGAAAGCCGTTTTCGCGCCGCAGAGGATAGAACCGAGGGGCGCAGCCCGCCGCGGCCAGGGCCCCCTCATAATCCGCGAAGGAGGGCACGGGGAGCAGAGCCCGCCTGGGCTTCAGGGCCGCGGCGAACTGATAGATCAGCTCCGCCGCCCCGTTGCCGCAGAGGATGTCGTCCCGTTCCAGCCCGTTTGCCTGGGCAAGCTTCTCCCGCAGGGGGCCGCAATAGGGATCGGGATAGGCGGCCAACCGTTCCGCGGCCTCCCGCACCGCCGCCTTCACCGCCTCCGGCGCGCCGAAGGGGTTCACGTTGGCGGAAAAATCCAGCGTCACGGGGCGAGAATAGATATCCCCCCCATGAACATAGCCCCTGTTAAGGATCATGACAGCACCTCCCCCAGCAAAAAGGCCAGGCCGACCAGGGCCAGCAGCAGGCCGCTGGCGCCATACATGAGGCGGCAGGCCTTGCTCACATCCGCCCGCCGGATGGGGCGCAGCGGATCTCCGATGGTGGGCTTCTCACAGAGCTTGCCGAAATAGCTGGCGTTGCCCCCCAGCCGGACCCCCAGGGCCCCGGCGCAGACGGATTCGGTTTGGGCGGAGTTGGGGCTGGCGTGGTTGCGCCGATCCCGCCGCCAGATGCGAAAGGCATTTTTACCGTCCATGTCCAGGAGGAAGGCCGCCCCGATCATGGCGAGGGCCGACAGCCGGGCGGGGATCAGGTTCACCAGATCGTCGAGCTTCGCGGCGGTCCGGCCGAAATGCAGATATTTGTCGTTTTTATAGCCGATCATGGAATCCATGGTGTTCACGGCCTTATAGAACAGGCCCCCCACGGCGCCGAAGAGGAACATCCAAAGCAAAGGGGCCACGACCCCGTCGGAGGTATTCTCCGCCACGGTCTCCACGGCAGCCTTCACCACCTGCGCCTCGCTCAGGTTCTCCGTGTCCCGGCCCACCAGCATCCCCACCTGTCGGCGGCCGGCGGCCAATCCCTCCCGCTCCAGGCAGGTCACCACCTTTTCGGCCTCGATCATCAAGCACCGGGCGGCCAGGCACTGCCAGCAGAGAAAGGCGCTGAGCAGAAAATAGGCCCAGGGATGGATGCGCCAGCAGAGCAGCAACAGCAGGGCCCCCAGGCCGGCGCTGACGAGGGGCACCGTCAGGGCCAGGATGGTCCCGGCGGTCCGCTCCCCTCGGGGCGTTTGGGGGAAGCGGGGGCGGAGCTTCCGCTCCAGGAGAGCGATGAGCCTGCCCATGAGCACCACGGGATGGGCGCGGCGCAGCGGGTCCCCCAGCAGGGTGTCCAGCAGGAAGCCGACAAAGACGGACAGGGCGGTGAATGCATACAGGCTCATCGGCTTTCCCCTCCCGTCCACAGGTCGGAAAGATTTTCCAAAGACAGCAGCTTCCCCGCCCGGGCCGCCTCGTCCCGCAGCGTTCGGTTGCTTTCGTTGAGCGTCCCAAAGTCGACAAGGCAGCAGAGCACCCTTTCGCACCGGTCCATCATCGCCCGGCCCTGTTTCAGGGCCGCCTCGTTCATGGGGGCGAAGGGGGGCACGGCCACCGTCTCCGCGGCCAGGGATCGGGCCACGGGATAGTCCACATCGTTTTCCCACAGGATGCCTGCGGCGAAGGGCACGCCCCGCCGCTGCAGGGCCCGATAGACGGGGATGCCGCGGCCGCCTCCGCCGATGACGAAGGCCTTGGCCTTGCCCTGGACCCGAGCCATCTCCAGGGAGCCGAAGAGGGCGTTGTAGCTGCCGCTTTCCATGCCATAGAGGGCTTCGATATAGTCGCTTTGAAAGATGTTTTCCGGGGTGTCGCACCGATCCACGGCGCTCTTGGTCACCGCCACCACCCGATCGGAGATCTTTTGGGCCAGGTCCAGCTCATGGAGGGACATGATCACGGCCACATTCCTCTCCCGGACCAGCTTCTTCAAAATCTCCAGCAGCTCCAGCTTGTGCTTCACATCCAGAAAGGAGGTGGGCTCGTCCAGAACGATGACCTCCGGCTCCTGGCACACCGCCCGGGCCAGCAGCAGCCGCTGCCGCTGCCCGTCGCTGAGCTGGGCAAAGAGCCGCCCGGCGAACTCCTCCCCATGGACCAGGGCGATAGCCTCCCGAACCTTTGCCCTGTCCTCCCGGGTGAGGATGCCCAGCCGGCCGGTGTAGGGATAGCGGCCGGTGGAGACCACATCCTCCCCCGTCATGAGCTCCGCCCGCAGCCGCTCGGTCATGAGGATGGCCATGCGCCTGGCGATGTCCCCCTCCCTCAGGTCAGCCATGGGGCGGCCGTCCAGGACCACCACACCGCCCAGGAGCTTGAGCTGACGGATCATGCTCTTCAATATGGTGGACTTTCCCGAGCCGTTGGGGCCGATCAGGGTCAGGATCTCCCCCCGGCTCACGCCGATCTCTATGTCGCGCAGGAGGGGCACTCCGTCGTAGCCCACATCCATATGCTCGGTGTGCAGATAATAGGTGTCCATGGGCCCTCCTTATAGATTTTCCTTCTGCCGGCGGAGCATGACCAGGATGACCACCGGGGCCCCGAAGAGGGCCGTGACGGAGCTGATGGACAGCTCCGTGGGGGCGAAGGCCGTTCGGGCGATGAGATCGCACAGCAGGCAGAACACCGCCCCACCCAGGAAGCAGGCGGGGATCATGACGAGGGGCTTGGCGGTTTTGAAGATGCTGCGGATGATGTGGGGCACCGCCACGCCCACGAAGGAGATGGGACCGGCAAAGGCCGTCACCGCCGCGGAAAGGACGCTGGACAGCAGGATCAGGGCGGCCCGAAAGGTTCGGATGTTCACGCCCATGTTTTGGGCATAGACCTCCCCCAGCTGGTAGGCGCTGATGGGCTTGCTGAGCAAAAAGGCGACGAGGAGGGCGGGCAGGATCACCCCGGCCATGACGGCCACGTTTCCCCAGGTGATGCCGGAGAAGCTTCCCAAGGACCAATGGTGCAGATTGATGATGTTGGCGTCGTCGGCAAAGGTGACCAGAAAATCCGTCACGGCGGAGCAGATATAGCCGATCATGACGCCGGAGATGATGAGCAGGGACATCCGCTTCACCTTGGCAGAGATGAGGAGCACGAAGCCCATGGACAGCAAGGCCCCGCAGAAGGCGGCCAGAATGAGAGCCAGGGAGCCCACGGCCACGCCCCGGGAGAGAAAGGCGATGAGGGTCAGGGACAAAACCAGCTTGGCGCCGGAGGAGATGCCCAGGATGAAGGGCCCGGCGATGGGATTGGCAAAGAAGGTTTGCAGCAAAAAGCCGGACAGGGCCAAAGCCCCGCCCAGCAGCGCGGCGGCCAGGATCCGGGGCAGGCGGATGCCGCGAACGATGATTGCGCCGTCGCCCCCCTTCCCCAGCAGGATGGCCAGGACCTCCCCCGGGGTCACATGGACGCTGCCGGCGTTGATGTTCCAGACGATGAGCCCCAGCAGCGCCACGAAGAGGCCCACGAAGCCGATCCAGAGCCGGGTTCGTTTTTCCATCAGTTCACGCCTCCCGTCAGCCGATGCAGATAGGTGAGCTCCGTTGGGGCCTCCTCCGTCAGCACCCGATGCATGTCCAAAATGAGCTTGCCCAGGCCCATGGGCTCCTGAAACAGGTTTTTGCCCGTGCACCACACGTTCCCGGCCCGGACGGCCTTAAAGTCCTTCAGAAAGGCGCTCTTCCGCAGCAGCTCCTCCAGGGTGAACAGCTCCCCGTCGATGGTGCTGTTGTAGATGAGCAGGTCCGCATCCTTGGCCCCGTCATAGAAGGATTCCATGGTCATGTTCACCGTGGACAGGGCGCTGCCGCTGCTGAGGTCAGGAAAAACATAGCTCCCCCCCGCCAGGGCGATCATGCGGGAAACATAGTCGTCGCTTTTGCGCACGTTCACGGTGCCGGTGGCGGTGATATAGAAGAAGGCCACGGTTTTGCCTGTTTTTGGCTGATCGAGAAGGGGCTCCACCGCCCTGACCTCCCGGTCGAAGAGGGCCTCCGCCTCCGGAAGCTTGCCCACCAGGGCGCCATAGACCTTCACCCATTCCATGCGGCCCAGGGGGTCCTGCTCATAGCTGGAGCGCTCCACCAAAACGGGGACGCCCAGCTTTTCCAGCTGCTCCTTCACCTCCGGGGTGTGATAGATCATGGTGGACTCGATGGCCAAATCGCATTTTTCGGCGAAGATCAGCTCGTAGTCCGGAGCGCTGTATTTGCCGGCAAAGACCATGTCGCCCGCCTGCAGGGCGGCCCTGGCCTCGTCGATATACCAGCCGTTCACATCCGTGCCGGACAGGCGGATGCTGCCGATGCCGTTCAGGGCCCGGAAAAAGTCCATGGCGGAGGTGGCGGCCAGATACATCCGCCCCAAGGGCCCACGGAGGGGCACGATGTCCCCCTCCAATCCCCGGGGCACGCCGGCCCCCTGGGGCACGATCAAAAACCGGCCGCTGGTGGGGATGTTCAAAAGGGTATAGCCCTGGTCATACTCCGTCAGGGAAAACTCCGTGGCAAAGGACAGAGGCACCTCCCTGGCGACGGTCAGGGCGCTCCAGGCCGGTCCCGTGGACGCAGCCTGGGCCGGGTTCCCCCCGGCGCAGCCAAAAAGGAGCCCCAGGATCAGAACAGCGAGAAGCAGCCGGCCAAGGCCGGATCGCCTCCCGGGCCTCATGCGGGGTCAGCCGCCAGCGAGGCGGCGTCGAAGGTGACGGTGTACTCGATCTCATGGGGGGTGCTCATGGCCACCGTGTCCGCCACCACAGGGAAGGGTTCCTCCAGGGAAGCTACGGGCACGGTGAACACGGAGTGCCCCTCCTCGATGACGGGCTCATAGCGCACGCCGTTCACCAGCATATAATCATAATTGGCACTGCTCCAAACGAGGGTGGCGGTCATCTGCCCCGCTTTCACCGTCAGCGTCAGGGGCGAGGCGATCTTCGCCTTGCCCGTGCCGCCGGTTAGGGTGGCTTCGATGCGATAGGTCCCGTCGGCCAGGGGCTGGGCCTTCCTCTGCTTTTGGCAGCCCGCTGCCAGCAGCAGAAGTGCCAGGCAGATACACAGGATTTTCTTTCTCATGGGAGCATCCTTTCCAAAAAACTTGTCTCTTGAATACAGCTTTGCGGCACGGCGGCCCTTTGGGGCCGCCGCGCCGCTTTGGGGGGATACACAGAGCGATTTTGCTCAGCTGCTTCAGGCTTCGGGCACGGGGTTGCTGACGCTGACCTTGTGATCATACCACTTGGCGGACTTTCCGATGATGGCCAGGTCGAATTCCTCGTTCAGAGCGGGCACGGGGATGTCGAAGCCATAGACCTCCTCGGTGGTGCCGTCGTCATAGGTCACGGTGTCGGTGGTGGGCTGCAACAAGACGGCGCCCTCCTTCTGGGCGTCCTCCTTTAGGCCGGGGAACAGGTTCACGATGGACTTGGACACCAGGCTCACATGGATGGTCATCTGGCCGTTCTCCACGGTGAGGATGCCCAGACCCTTGTTGGCCTCGTTCACATGAAACATGGAGCTGTCGGTGGTGAAGGTGGCCTTATAGGTGCCGTCGGCCAAAGCGGAAGCGGGGGCGGCAGCGGTGGCCTCCACCTTTAGGCCCTTCTCGTCGATGGCGGCCTGGGTGTGAGCCACATAGATGGCCTGGATCTCGGCGATCCGGCCAAGGCCCTCGATCTGGCAGTCGATCTTTTCAAAGAGGCCGGAGGCGGTGAACTGGCTCACCCAGGACTCCTCGTCCTCGAGATCGGCCATGTCGTTGTTGGCGTGGTCGCCGGCGACCACCATCAGGGGCCGCAGGATGACCTTGGTGTAGCCCGCCTCATGGACCGCCGCGATGATGTTCTCGCAGGCGGTCTCCTCGGGCTCGCCCTCCACGGTGCCGATGAACACGTTCTTATAGCCCAGCTCGTTCATCATGGTCTGCATCTGAGAGTAGGTCACCTTGGCTTTGTGAGAGGTGCCGTGGCCCATGAACACGAAGGCGGTGCCGTCCGCAGCGGCGGCTTCCAGGGTCTCGAACCCGGCGATCTTCACGGCTTCAGCCACCACGGCCTTGGCCACGGTCTCCTTGTCGGCGTTGACCTGGGTGGCGTCGGCGCCCACCTGGCCCAGCAGGGGCTCGGCGATGGTGACGGTCTCGAACTTGTCGGCATACTTCTCCACGGCGGCCACCAGCTCGTCATACTCCGCGCCGTGCATCAAATGGGTGGGCTGGACGAGGAGGTTCTTGACCCCGTTCATGACGGCCCGATCCAGGGCCTGGTCCATGTTGTCGATGAACTCACCGTCCCGAGCCTGGACATGGTTGATGATGATCTGAGCGGTGAAGGCCCGGCGCACGGACCAATCGGGGAAGGCTGCCGCCAGAGCCGCTTCGATGCCGCCGATGTCAGCGGCCCGACTGCCGTTGAAGGAGGTGCCGAAGCTGACCACCAGCAGCTCATTGTCGCCGATGCCGTTCAGATTCCTTGGATCGTCCAGCTTGGCGTCGCCGGTGTCGCGGCCGAAGTAGTCGGGGTCGGCCTCCTCGCCTTCCACCAGCTCCTTCTGCGCATCGGTCAGGGCGTCCCAGGCGGCCTTGGCGGCGGCGCACTGGGCGTCGGTGTCAGATGTGCGCTCCTGGACATAGATGGCGTCGATGAGGGCGCCCACCTTGGCGGCGGCCTCCTTGTCGGCTTCGGAGGGCTCGTTATCCTCCGCAAAGGCGGGCGCAGCGCCCATCACGCCGACGGTGGCCAGCATGATGAGAGCCAGAAACAGTGCGATCGTTTTTTTCATAGGTTCCTCCTGTTCTTTTTTGAGACGCCTTGGCGTCCCCCGATGTATGTGATGTTTACATCAGCAAGACCCACGGCACGAAAAAAGCTCTTCGCCATTCGGCAAAGAGACTGCGTGTAAAAAGCGCCCCAAAGCGGGAGCATGGTACACGATCAATCCCTCGTGATCTGGAAAAAAAGACTTTTCCCGTACCGACAGACGGCAGGTTTCCTGGCTCGCGGCGTTTTACCCATCGCCTTCCCGGTTTCCCAGTGGCTGCGCCCCATGGCGCCGGATGAGCTTTTCCGCATACAGTGACGAGATCGCACAGGCCTTGTACCTGTTTCCCTTTTACCCCTTGCCTCCCCTTTCGGGCAGGAAGGGCACCGCCTGACTATTCAGTTTTCAACAGTATATCCCCTTTTCAGCCCCGCTGTCAAGATGGGGCTGCGGCATCTGCCCCGCCCGGGAGGGCCGCTCAGCAAAAGCGGCCGTAGACCGTGTCAAAGACGGCGTCGGCCATGGCCCCATAGCGGGCAAGGCCCCGGTCCACACGGGCGTTGAGTTCGTCTGCATAGGCCCGGTCCTTCATGAGCCGGGTGTTCACCTTCACGTTGACCGCCGCCCCCAGGAGGGCCGCCCGGCAGAAGCTGACGCCGGTGGCGGCATCGGAGATGACCAGGGGGCTCCCCTTTTCGGCAAAGTCCCGCTCTGTCTCGATGGCCTCACAAGTCAGATCGAATATCTCCAGGGGCACCGCCGCCGCGTCGCGAAGGCATTGCTCCATGACCGCATCCCGGGCGGGATCGTCCTTGGGGATGGCATAGGCCCGGCTGAGGGGCTCGAAGGCCACCGCGTCCTTTTCCACGCAGGCAAGGAGCCTGACCCGCAGGTCCTGGGCCCGTTCCATGAGGGCGCGAAGGTCCGCCTCCACAGGGGCATATTTCTTCTTGCCCACGGTGAGCTCCCCCACCATGTCGCCCAAAGCGATGCCCACGGCCCCCACCAGGGCGCAGGCGCCGCCGCCTCCGGGCACCGGAGCAGGGGACGCCAAAAGCTCCGTGAATTCGGTTACGCTGCCGTTGATCATGTCCATAGGCATTTGCTCAGAACAGGCCGGAGATGACGCCGTTTTCGTCCACATCGATCCGCTCCGCGGCGGGCACCTTGGGCAGCCCCGGCATGGTCATGATGTCGCCGGTGTAGACCACGATGAAGCCCGCCCCCGCGCAGATCTTCATGTCCGTCACGGTCAGGGTGAAGCCCCGGGGCGCTCCCAGCTTCTTCGGGTCGTCGGAGAAGCTATACTGGGTCTTGGCCATGCAGACGGGCACGCCGTCGAAGCCCAGGTCCGTGAGCAGCTGGGCCTTTTTCCTGGCCGCGGGCAAAAAGTCCACGCCGTCGGCATGATAGATCCGCCGGGCCACGGCGGTGATCTTGTCCAGGATGGGCACATCAAGATCGTACACGAAGCCGAAATGATTCTCCTCCTCGCAGAGGCGGACCACCTCCTGGGCCAGGGCCTCGCCGCCTGCGCCGCCCTTGGCCCAAACCTCGCTGAGGGCCACGTTCACACCCAGCTCCCGGCACTTTTCCTCCACCAGAGCGAGCTCCGCTTCCGTGTCCGTGGGGAAGGCGTTGACGGCCACCACGCAGGGCACGCCGAACACATCCTTCACATTGCGCACATGCTGCAGCAGGTTGGGCAGGCCCCTTTCCAGGGCGTCCAGATCCTCTTTGTTCAGCTCCGCCTTGGGCACGCCCCCGTGATACTTGAGGGCCCGGACCGTGGCCACCACCACGATGGCCGCAGGGATCAGCCCCGCCATGCGGCACTTGATGTCCACGAACTTTTCCGCCCCCAGATCCGCGGCGAAGCCGGCCTCGGTGACGGTATAGTCGGACAGCTTCAAGGCCAGGCGGGTGGCCATGACGCTGTTGCAGCCATGGGCGATGTTGGCGAAGGGGCCGCCATGGATGAAAGCGGGGGTCCCCTCCAGGGTCTGGACCAGGTTGGGCTTGAGGGCGTCCTTCAACAGGGCCGCCATGGCCCCCTCCGCCTTCAGGTCGTGGGCGGTGACGGGCTTCCCGGCATAGGTATAGCCCACGATGATGCGGCCCAGCCGCGCCTTGAGGTCAAAGATGCCGCCGGACAGACACAGGACCGCCATGATCTCGCTGGCCACGGTGATCTCGAACCCGTCCTCCCGGGGCACGCCCTGGACCCGGCCGCCGAGGCCGCTGACGATGTGCCGCAGCTGCCGATCGTTCATGTCCACGGCCCGCTTCCAGGTGATCTGCTTGGGGTCGATGCCCAGGGCGTTCCCCTGCTGGATGTGGTTGTCCAGCATGGCCGCCAAAAGGTTGTTGGCCGCGCCGATGGCGTGGAAGTCGCCGGTGAAATGAAGGTTGATGTCCTCCATGGGCACCACCTGGGCATAGCCGCCGCCGGCGGCCCCGCCCTTGACGCCGAACACGGGGCCCAGGGAGGGCTCCCGCAGGGCCACCATGGCGTTTTTGCCGATCCGCCTGAGCCCGTCGGCCAGGCCCACGCTGGTGGTGGTCTTCCCCTCCCCCGCCGGGGTGGGGGTGATGGCGGTGACCAGGATGAGCTTGCCGTCGGGCCGGTGGTCGAGATCCTTCAGCAGGGAAAGATCGATCTTCGCCTTATAGCTGCCGTACTGCTCCAGATACCCCTCGTCGATGCCCGCCAGGGCGGCGATCTCGGTGATCCTCCGCTTGCTGCAGGCCTGGGCGATCTCTATGTCCGATGAATATGTCATGTGCTCATGTCCCTCCGTATTCAGGGCGGAAAACCCGCCGTCCTTGCCGTAAGTATACGACAAAGAGAAGGGTTTCGTAAATAGGTTTCTGCCGGGTTTCTCCCGTTTTTCTATCGGCCCAGGGGGCGGCCGGCCTTGACGACGGCGGAAACGAGGTTGCTCCCCATGCGATAGCAGATGTAATCCAGGTCCGGGGCGTTCCAGATGACCAGGTCCCCCTGCTTGCCCGCCTCCAGGGAACCAATCAAATCCGCCCTGTTGATGGCGGCGGCGCCGTTCAGCGTGACGGCGGTGAGCACCTCCTCGGGGGTCATGCGGTATTTGAGGCAGCCCAGATTCATGACCAGCTGCAGATTCAAGCTGGGGCAGGAGCCGGGGTTGAAGTCGGAGGCCATGGCCACGGCCACCCCTTCCTCGATCATGGCCCTGGCGGGGGCGAATGCGGCGCCGAGATAGAAGCTGGTGGCGGGCAGCAGGCAGGCCACGGTGCCCGCCCGGGCCATGGCGGCGATGCCCTCCGGGGGACAAACGATGAGGTGCTCGGCGGAGATGGCCCCCACCTGGGCCGTCAGCTCAGAGCCGCCGATGGGGTCGATCTCGTCGGCATGGATCTTGGGCACGAGGCCCCACTTCTTCCCCGCCTCCAGGATCACTTTGGATTCCTCGGCGGTGAAGACGCCGGTCTCGCAGAAAACATCACAGAATTCGGCCAGACCCTCCTTCGCCACGGCGGGGATGATCTCTTCGCACAGGAGCCGGATGTAGGCCTCCCGGTCATTCTTATATTCCCTGGGCACGGCGTGAGCCCCCAGGAAGGTGGGGACCAGGTCCATGGGATGCGCCGCGCCGAGGCGGCGGACGACCCGAAGCTGCTTGAGCTCATTTTCAAGATCCAGCCCATAGCCGCTCTTGATCTCCGCGGTGGTGACGCCCAGGGAGAGCATTTCGTCCAGAGCTTCCACGGCCTTTTTGAACAGCTCCTCCTCGCCGGCAGCCCTCGTGGCGTTCACCGTGGAGAGGATGCCGCCGCCCCTGGCGAGAATGTCCAGATAGCTGGCGCCGTGGAGCTTGAGCCCCAGCTCGTTTTGCCGCCAGCCCCCGAAAACGAGATGGGTATGGGCGTCCACCAGCCCCGGGGTCACCAGCCTGCCTTGGGCGTCGATGACTCGGGCATCCCGGACCTCCGGCGCACCGGTGCCGACCTGGGCGATGACGCCGTTTTCCATCAGCACATAGGCATCCTTCAGGATCCGGATCCGGCCCTGATCCCGGCCCCGGCGGGCAGCCTTTCCCTCCGGGGTGGCCAGCATGCCGATGTTCTTCACCAACAATCGCTGCATATGCTCTCCTTATGCTTTCACGGCCTTCAGCGCCTGGGCCACCAGGGCATCGTCGGCCACGAAGGGCATGGTGATGTGGTCCGTGCCGGCGTTCATGCGGTTATACTCCGCGGCGGTGGCCATGGCGTTCTCGTTTCGGGCCCAGCTGCGGCGGGCCACGCCCACCATGGTGTCCCAGGGCATGGCCATGCGGAGGATGGTGTCCACCCGCTCGGAGCCGTCCAGCACCATGCCGAAGCCCCCGTTGACGGCCCGGCCGATGCCCGTGCCGCCGCCGTTGTGCAGGGCGATATAGCTCATGCCCCGGGCGGCGTTGCCGGCATAGCACTGGGTGGCCATGTCGGCCATGATGTTGGAGCCGTCCTTGATGTTGGAGGTCTCTCTGAAGGGGGCGTCGGTGCCGCCGGTGTCGTGGTGATCCCGGCCCAGGATCACGGGGCCGATCTGGCCGTTGCGGACCATCTCGTTGAACTTCAGGGCGATGTTCATGCGGCCCATGGCGTCCTGATAGAGGATGCGGCACTGGGTGCCCACCACCAGCTTGTTCTTTTTGGCGTCCCGAACCCAAACGTAGTTGTCATAGTCCTGATAGCGGCGGTTGTGGGACTTGATGTACTCCGCGGCGGCGGCATCGGTCCTGTCCAGATCCTCCGGATTGCGGGAGAGGCAGCACCAGCGGAAGGGGCCGTAGCCGAAGTCGAAGAGCTGGGGCCCCAGGATGTCCTCCACATAGGAGGGGAACACGAAGCCGTCCAGATCGTTTTCGCCGTTTTTGCACACGCTCCTGACGCCGGAATCATAGACGGCCTTCAGGAAGCTGTTGCCATAGTCGAAGAAGTAGGTGCCCTTTTCATGGAACCTGCAGATCATCTCATAGTGATGATGGAGGGACCTGTCGACCCAGGTGCGGAAGGTCTCGGGGTCCTTGTCCAGCATCTCGGTTCGCTGAGCAAAGGTGAGGCCCTGGGGGCAATAGCCGCCGTCATAGGGCACGTGGCAGGAGGTCTGGTCGCTCATGAGGTCCACATGGACATCCTGCTCATAGAGATATTCGAGGAGGTCCACGATGTTGCCGTTGTAGGCCACGGCGCAGGGTTCCCCCGCCTTCCTATGATCGAGGGCGATTCGAAGGGCCTCCCCCAGATCCGCCGTCCGGTGGCTGACCCAGCCCTGGGTGAAGCGGGTGTCGATGCGGGAATCGTCCACCTCGGCGATGATGGAGGCGGCGCCGGCAATCATGGCCGCCTTACCCTGGGCGCCGCTCATGCCGCCCAGGCCCGCGGAGATGAAGAGCTTGCCGGCCAGGTTTTTGTCGTTGGGGATGCCCAGCTTCAGCCGACCCGCGTTCAGAAGGGTGTTGAAGGTGCCGTGGACGATGCCCTGGGGGCCGATGTACATCCAACCGCCGGCGGTCATCTGGCCATAGTTGGCCACGCCCAGGGCGGCTGCCCGGTTGAAGTTCTCCTGATCGTCAAAGGTGCCCACCATGAGGCCGTTGGTGATGATGACCCGGGGGGCCAGGCGATGGGAACGGAAGAGACCCAGGGGATGGCCGGACATGACCACCAGGGTCTGCTCGTCGGTCAGGGCCTCCAGATACTTTTTGATGAGGCGATACTGCATCCAGTTTTGGCAGACCTGGCCCGTCTCCCCATAGGTGGTGAGCTCATAGGGATAGAGGGCCACATCGAAGTCCAGGTTGTTGTCGATCATGACCTGGATGGCCCGGCCCTCGATGCAGTTGCCCTTGTAGGCATCGATGGGCTTGCCGTAGATCTTGCCGGCGGGACGGAAGCGATAGCCATAGATGCGGCCGTGCTCCTCCAGCTCCTGGGCAAATTCCCTTGCCATCCGGGCATGGTGATCCGGGTGGATATAGCGCAGGGCGTTCTTGATGGCCAGGGCCTTGTCCGCCTCGGTGAGATGGGACTCCCGACGGGGCGCCCGGCGATAGCCAGGCTCCATGGGGGGATACTCGGGCAGGTCATGGTCCAGCTGCAGCGTCGTTGCCTGTTGGGAAAGATCGATCATGGGATTTATCCTCGCTTTCTCTGATTCCTGGGAGAGCCGCACACTCCCATGCTGATCCTATTATACAACATATCCGCCGGGATACCTATGCTTTCGGTGAAAAATATCGTATATTTTCGGGATACCGCCGCGAAAAAGAAAATTTAACGGGAAGGCGACGGCGGCGGTTTACGCAAGGGCCCTTCGTGTGATATGATGCTTCATACAAATGCTCACATCATCGTTTCAGGAGGATCGATTTATGGCAAAGCTCGTGGAGACCATCCCCAATTTCAGCTGCAGCAGGGAGAAGGACGAAGCCGCCTTCAACGCCCTGGTGCAAACCGCCGGCAGCGTGCCCGGCTGCACCCTGTTCGACGCCCAAACCGACGGCAATCACAACCGCTGCGTCTTCACCCTCATCGGCTCCCCGGAGGCCATCGAGGAGGTGGCCTTTCGGCTGACCAAGACCGCCAGCGAGGTCATCGACATGAGGAAGCATCAGGGCGAGCACAAGCGCATGGGGGCCACGGATGTGATCCCCTTTGTGCCGCAGATGGATGTCGGTGTGCAGGAGTGCATCGACATGAGCCGGCGCCTGGCCCAGCGGATCTGGGAGGAGCTTCAGATCCCCTCCTTCCTCTATGAGGACAGCGCCACCCGGCCGGAGCGGCGGAATCTGGCCACCATCCGCAAGGGGGAGTTTGAGGGCATGCCCGAAAAGCTCCTGCTGCCCGACTGGGCCCCGGACTTCGGCGAGAGAAAGATCCACCCCACCGCCGGCATCACCGCCATCGGCGCCCGGATGCCCCTCATCGCCTTCAACTGCAATCTGGCCACCTCCGATGTGGAGATCGCCAAGAAGATCGCCAAAGCCATCCGCGGCTCCTCCGGCGGCTTCCGCAGCTGCAAGGCCATGGGCTTCATGCTGGAGGATCGGGGCATCGCCCAGGTGTCCATGAACATGGTGAACTATGAGGACACGCCCCTGTATCTCGCCTATGAGATGATCACGTCCCTGGCCGAACGCTACGGCACCCATGTCATCGAGAGCGAGATCGTTGGCCTGACCCCGGCCAAGGCCCTGATCGACTGCGCGGAATACTATCTGAAGGCCAAGGATTTCGACTGCAAAAATCAGGTGATGGAATATCACCTGATCGACATGAATCATTAAAAGGGGGGCAACGCCATGCAGCTCTGCGATATGACCGTGACGGAATTTGTGAACACCGTGGCCTCCGATGCTCCCGCCCCCGGCGGCGGCTCCGTGGCCGCTCTGTGCGGATCCATCGGCGCGGCCCTCACCGCCATGGTGGGGAATCTGACCCAAGGTCGAAAGAAATACGCCGAATATGCCGCCTTCGCTGCCCAGGTGGAAGCAAAGGGGAACGAGCTCAAGGCGAAGCTGCTGGATGTGATGGACCGGGACACGGAGGCATTTTTGCTGGTGAGCCGCGCCTTCGCCCTGCCCAAAGGCACCGAGGAGGAGAAAGCCGCCCGCTCCGCCGCCATTCAGACGGGGCTCAAGGCCTGCACCGGAACCCCTTTGGAGATGATGGCCCTGTGCGCGGAGGCGGCCAGGCTGGCCGCGGCGTTTGCTCAAAACGGCTTCAACGACTCCTCCGCCAGCGACCTGGGCGTGGCCTTTTTGAGCCTGTCCGCCGCCATCCGGGGCGCCTGGCTGAATGTGCTGATCAACATCTCCTCTCTCAAGGATCAGGCCTTTGCGGACGAGTGCCGGCAAAGGGGCCAGCGTCTGCTCGACGAGACCCTGCCCCTGTGCGACGCCGGGTATGAAAAGATATTGGATATGGTGAACTGACCCTGCGCCTCTATCTTCCGAAAAGGCCCCGCTTCACATAGGGTTCCTGGGCCGCGGAAAGGAAGGTGTATCCCGTGCCCTCGATGGCCTGCTGCAGGCGATCGGGGGCTATTTTCTGCTCCGAAAGGAAGGTTGCCTCTCCCCGTTTCCGGGAGGCCTTCACCTGCTTTGCCTGGGGAAAGGCCGCCCGAAGGGCATCCGCGATGTGGGCCTCGCACATGCCGCACATCATGCCGTCGATCCTGATGGTCACCTTGTTCATGGAGTCCTCCTTGGTTCTGTTTCCGTACTATGGTTAGCTGTTGCTAATCATTTGCATATGATACCACCATTCCCCCGTTTGTCAAGGTGTTGAGGGCAAAACAAAAGCGAGGAATCTGCTTCGTTCCTCGCTGTGATATGGCTTGCTTTATCCCTGCTGACCGCCGCCGGGAGCAGTGGGGGTCCGGGGGCCGAAGGAGCGGCGACGGTTGTTGGACCGATGCTTGCGGCTGAAAGGCACCACGGCCTTCGTCCCTTCAGGCGCGGGGGCCGGGCTGGGCTCCGCTTTGGGTTCCGATTCGGCCTTCACCGCAGGCGCCTCGGCTTTGGGAGGCTTGTTTTCCTTGCTGCCCTTGGAACGGTTTTGATTTTTGTTCCCCTTGGGCTGGGGCTTGCCGTCCCCTTTGGGCTGGGGCCTTTCGTTTCCATTCTGGGGACTGTTGTCCCCCTTGGGCTGCTTCTCGCCCTTGGACGGGGTCTTTTCGCCCTTGGGCTGGGCGGCCTGCTCCCCGCGGCGGGGCTGACGGCCCCGGCTCTGCCGCAGGGAATTGGTTTGCCGCAGGGGGGTGAAGCCCTCCGCCCCCTCCTTCTCCGGCTCGTTCATGGCCTGGGCCGCCCGTTCCAGGGCCCTTTCCCTGGCCCCGGGGCCCAGATCCTGATAGGGATACTCCCGGATGTCGATGGTGCCGTCTTCCGCCGTGAGCTTCACCTTGGTCTTTTCGGTGATCACGTTGTTCTCCACCGCGATGCCCACGCCGTCGGGCGTCTCGATCTCCTTGCCCGTCTTGGGCATGAGCTTGTGCATCTGCTCATAGCAGCTTTCCTCATACTGAAGGCAGCACATGAGCCGGCCGCAGAGGCCGGAGATCTTGGTGGGACTCAGGGATAGATTTTGCTCCTTGGCCATCTTGATGGACACGGGGCGGAAGTCGTCCAAAAACTGCTTGCAGCACACGGGCCGCCCGCAGGGGCCCAGGCCGCCCAGCATCTTCGCCTCGTCCCGAACGCCGATCTGCCGAAGCTCGATCCTGGTTTTGAACACATAGGCCAGATCCTTCACCAGCTCCCGAAAGTCCACCCGTTCGTCCGCCGTGAAATAGAACACCACCTTGCTGCCGTTGAAGGTGTATTCCGCGTTCACCAGCTTCATGTCCAGGCCATGCTCCTCGATCTTCCGCTGGCAGATGTCGAAGGCCTCCTTTTCCTTGTCCCGATAGAGCTGCAGCAGCCGCCGGTCCTCGTCGGCGGCGACCCGCTGCACGGCTTTCAGGGGGGAGACCACCGTGTCCTCCTCCACCTCCGTGACGCCCATGGTCACCTCGCCGTACTCCACCCCCCGGGCAGTCTCCACAATGACGCCGCTGCCGGGTTGGATATCCATGTCAACCGGGTCGAAATAGTAGACCCGGCCGCTGTTTCTGAATTTAACTCCGATTACCTTTACCATGATTTTATTTCTTTTCCCGCTTTCCTAAACAGACCAGCAGCCCGTCGAGAAGCACCCCGGGGGCGCCGCCGTATTCCGTCAATAGCCGCCGCTTCTGCAGCGTTTCTGTTATCATACATTGAATCTCGGCCGTTGTAAAGTGCTCTGCCATGCGGTTTCTCAGCTTCGCAGCGTCCGGATTCCGGCAGGTGCCTCCGCCCAGCTTGGTCAGCAGTCCGTCCCGCAGCAGGGAAAGGAGAATGTCCATGAAGTCGCAGAGGGGCTCCTTCCCCACCCGCTTCTTGCCCTCCTCCCGCCGCTCCAGCAGCTCCGCCGCCCGGGCAAAGGGGGGCACGCCGAAGAGGGCCTCCTCGATCACGGGCAGACACTCCGCCCGAAAGGCCATGTACGCCTCCCCCGCATACCGTTCCGCCAGGGCCGGCACCCCGTCGGAAAGGGCTGCTGCCAGCTCGGCCCGGTCAGGCGCTATCCCGCGGGCCGCCAGACGGGCCGCCACCCGGGAAAGGTCCTCCGCCCCCACCCGCACCGGCATGCACCGGGAGCGGATGGTGGGCAGCAC